>TARA_R110000751_G_scaffold301415_4_pt1 | contig 31593 bp, 27 predicted proteins | sample TARA_R110000751 | Tara Oceans TARA_R110000751 (sample SAMEA4398001) | marine metagenome | biome: Polar Biome; feature: [MES] marine water layer (ENVO:01000295) within the mesopelagic zone...; material: water (ENVO:00002006), including particulate matter (ENVO:01000060) such... | reverse complement strand
TTGGCAGACTTGTTGTTTTTAGTTTAAAAGTCACTTGATGTGCTTTATTAACAGTACTTTGTTGTGCATTTGTATTGTTAAAAAAAATAAATGAGAGAAGAATTAAGATTACTTTGTTCATTTACTTGAGTTTTGTTTTAAGATTGTTTGTATAAATAATTATTTTTAATTCTTAAATTCGCCTAATGTGCGTTGAATTACCGTTAAGATCTCTGCTATGAATAGTTTCAAGGATTTTTAGAAGGAGGAGAGAACTAGCAATAAATTATAAATGGTGTTGACAGCTGCCTTTTTGTTATTTTATTGGCAAGCATGTTTTATTTCCGCTATAATCTGTAGCACATATTCTCATTTCATTCACTTCTAGAGTATTTGAAAAACTAGCAACCCACAAGTTTTCTCCATACCAGGTCATTGAAATTGGTTTGGACTTTTTATTCAGTATTAATGCTACGGAATTCCAATCTTGTGGCTTATTGGGGCTTTTGTTATCATGAACTCTTGCTTTTACAATTATAGTTCCGCTTTCTATATTTTCATAAGTTTTAAAATGTGAAATAATAGGTTTTGCTGTATCCATATTTATGTTTTTACCAATAAAAATACGCTCTTCGATTCCTTCTTCACCTTCTCCTTGTCCCATAATTATGTCCATTTTCTTGTCGTTGTTTATGTCTCCCAATGCAATAGAAAGAGTGAGCGGTGTAGGACTTCCCTTAAGGACCGGCTGTATAAGTTTGAACTTACCAGTTCCATCATTCTCTAACAATCTGTCCTCACCTGTTAAGGAACTTATTAGAAAATCCGGATCCCCATCCGAATCATAGTCTAGAAAAACAATATTATTATCGTCCATTCCTATATTCTCTGAATCCTGCCAAAGTTCATCTGTGGCGTCAATAAATTTTTCACCTTTATTATTTAGAAATATATGCTCTCTTCTCGAACCAAAGTCAGCCATTACTATTTGTCCATCATTAACCGTAACTAAATCTAGAAAACCATCATTATTAATATCCATTATTTCGAAGTCGTAGTTATTAGTATATGCAGGTAAAAGTAGTTTATCTTTAAAATAACCTTTTCCGTCATTTACATAAATTCTGCTTGTTGCGCACCTCTTACAAGAGATAGCGATGTCTAAATCAAAATCATTGTCGAAATCAAAAAACTCTAAATCCCATGAAAATTGAATCAATATATCAGGCATTTGATTTTGGGTTACATCAGTAAAGTATCCGTTACCATCATTTATCCAAAGCAGAGTTCTACCTCCTTGGTTATTCATATTCGAGCCCGCTCCCCAATCAGACAGAACGATATCCAAATCTCCGTCATCATCTACATCGCCCAATTCTAAATCACCAACACTTGCATTTACTTGTGGTAATTGTGTAGCAGTAACGTTTTTAAATTCTCCGTTTCCAAGACCTAAGTATAATTGGGTCTGTGTCTGGTAGGTGGTTCCAACAATTATGTCTGGTATTGAATCATTATTAATGTCTCGAACTTTTATGACGCGTGACAGAAATTTGGAATCTTCAAAAACTTGATTCGTAATTTCCTTGAACTTTTTATCTGCTCCTTGGTTGATAAAAACGCGACTAAATTCTGGTTCTCCTGGTGCAGCATAATTTCCACCATTAGCAAAGAGTAGGTCAATCATATTATCGCCATTTATATCGGCTATTTCAACTCTATTTGTCCATTGACTAGTATTAGGCAGATAGATTTGAGTTTTATCTTCCCAAAGTTCAGATTTTATATTTTCGTCTAATGAAACATTCTTGTTCTTTTCATCTTTACAGGATAAAAGTAATAAACCAGTTAATAGTATTAAAATTGTTTTTGTCATTGTAAGATTGGTTTTTAAGTTGTTGTTAATGGTTATTTATATGGCTCATTTTAATGCGCCATATATATTGTTAGCAACTGTTATTTTTTTTTAAATTTCAAATTAGTTACCCAACCTGCCTTAAGATTAAAACCGCTTACTTTTCCATTTGTCTTCATAAAATGAACGAAGTAACCATCAGAATAAAAGGTATCTATGTTCTTTGGCGCCAATACTAGTATCTCATTATTTGCAATTTTCACTTTTAATTGACCATCTTCTAGAAAGAATTGGTGTGTAGCATCGATTTCTTCACTATAAAAATCACCTATATAGTCTGCTAAGTTTAGATTGGAAAAATCAAACTTTTCTTTTCTTTTCAGTGTTATTTCAAACCCAGTGCCTGAAACAGTAATATTTTGAGTGAGGCCATTGTTTAAGCCTGAGAAAACAAATTGCGTATCAGAATTATTCGCTTCTTTATATGTGGCACCCTGCGTGTGTATTAGCATCAAAGAAGGTTCTCTACAACCTTCTAGGCATTGTAGAGAACCATTTTTGGTATTGAATTTCAAAAGACGTCCAGGTTCTATTTCGTAATCTCCGGTTATTTGGTTAAGGGAGAATTTTTCTTTTATATGGCTACTGTCATGATTGTCTGTTTTATTATCTGTGCTATTTTCTGTCTTTTTAGAAACGGCAATAAATTTTTCTTTGAGAAGCACGTCTGCAATCTGATAGGACATCTTCCATGGGTTTGCGTCCCCTCTGTTGGCCAAGATAATGACAGAAACCTTCTCGTCAGGAAATCGCAATATTACTGATCGGTAACCTGCAAATGAACCACCATGTCTAACAGTTTTTAATCCTTTATAGTTGTTAATCTTCACACTATGGGCATAACCACTGCTTTCGCCATTATTGAGCAGTCCTTCTTCATGCATATTTTTAATGATTTTTTGGCCACCTTTACCAAGCTTATTGTTATAGAAATTTTGATCCCATAAAAACAAGTCTTCTATGGTTGAATATGCACCAAAAGAACCCACAAGGTGGAATCTCATGATCACATTATCGAAACCATCTTCTGCGTTTTTCTTGTTATAACTAAAAACCCTGTTTTTAATAAGATCTGTATTGTCATCGTAAAAAAGGCTGCTCTTCATTCCTAATGGACCAAAAATATGCTCCTGAGTAAACGTTTTTAAAGATTGACCAGATACTTTTTCAATAATCATTGACAGTATGAAGTAGTCGGAATTGCTCCATGCAAATTTGTCACCTGGCGAAAATTCCAACGCTTTCTGATGCTTAATCAGTGCATAAACCTCTTCTGGTTCTAAATTATCTAAAATATTTTTCCCTTTTAACTGTATTAATTTTTTAACGTCTCTAATACCACTTGTATGGTTTATTAAATGCCGAATAGTCAGTGGCGCATCGTATTCTGGAAAATCTGGGAGGTATGTTTGAACGGTATCATCAAGGTTTATCTTTCCTTGTTCCTCTAAAAGTAACAGACTAAAAGAAACAAATTCTTTTGATATTGAACAAATATTAAAAACAGAGGAGGGACTTATTTTTATATCGTGTTCCAGGTCAGCAATGCCATAACCTTTTGAGTACTTTAACTCCGCGTCTTTAATAATGCCTATGGCGCCTCCCGGGACATTCCGTTTACTCCATTCTTTAAAAATATTATCAATTTCTTGACTTTCTTTGAGCTGTCCAAATGAAAGAGGAGAATAAGTACAGAGGAGTAATAAAAGAAAATATATTTTCATAGGGGTCTAGTTTTTTAATTGGCACCAAAGTATTTGTATATGTTTTGTTGCGTATTTTATGCATCGAATTTAGCAAATACAAACTGAATAGAAAATGTGCGAGGATTTCCGTACGTAGTTGAGTGGTAGCAATAAATCATTCACGTTAGTGCTTCGAACTTTTAATAGGTAAATTGTTTTAATTTTTTTCTTGTTTTTTCAAATAAATTTAATTCCACTACTTTTTTTAATCTCTACTCGCAGTCGCTGAAGAAATATTTTCATTAAATGAATTGTAATTATCTAAATTTTCATTGAATTTAAAACTTCAACAATATCTTTTTTTGGACCAATAACTCTTTTGTTTTCTATAAGTGCTGTTATTTGTTCTTTGATAAGCGTGTTACCTTTAATTTTAAAATGAGGAATAAATGTTTTTTATTCTAAATCGCTTTTTTAGTTGATGTGAAGGTCTATTTAATAGATTAGCGTTTGCTTCTCCTGCTTTTTTATAATAGAGGCGGTTCATTTTAAAATAGATGACGTTATCTCATAAGTTAGTTTCAACTTTTATACTTTCAAAGTAGCATCATTGAAAATAAATTATATATGTGGGAAACGGATTTTTCAAATAGGCACGGCGTTTACTTTATGACAACTTGGTGAAGTCTTTACACCACTTTATAAGTTATTAGTCAAGAACACTATTGCACGGCGTTTTCTTATTTTAAAAAAAAAGATCAATATTCTAAGAGGCTTTTTTTACTAATAAAAATTATTTGTTTATAAACGAGATGTCATATTAAAAGGATGCTTTATATTTGTAAGTGAATATTCACTTACAAATATAAGATGAAAACAAAAATCAGTAATAAGCAGCAAGAGATAATTAATGCAACTGGAAAAATTTTAAGTGTTTCAGGAGTTCGCGGTTTGACAATTAAGAATCTTGCTAAAGAAATGAAGTTTTCTGAAGCTGCCATTTACAGGCACTTTAAAAGCAAAGAAAAAATTGTATTGGTAATGCTTCAGTACTTAACCGAAACACTAGACGAAATATATACAGCATCTTATTCCGAACATGCTAGTCCTGAAAATAAGCTATTACATTTATTTGAAGACACATTAAAGTTCTTTAAAGAAAACCCTCATTTTGCTGTTGTGACTTTCTCTGATGGATTGTTTGAAAGTAGTCAAGAAATTAATATGGCCATTCATAAATTAATGAGAACAAAACATAAGCATATCAAGGCAATTATAAAGGAAAACCAAACCTCAAAAAATTTCACGGCGATATTATCTGAAGACGAGCTGATTCATTTAATAATGGGGGCAATGAGACTTCAAATGTTCAAATGGCGTGTGGCAAATTTTGAATTTGATATTGTTGATGCAGGTATTCAAAGGCTAAAAAATATTATTACTTTAATTAAAATTAAATAACATGACTACTTATAAAACTTTTCTAGTTACTGGCTTATTGCTTTCCATACTTGCTTGTAACAACGCTGAAACAAAAAAAGCGACTAGTACGCAAAACGTATCTGCGACAGATTCTCTCAACTTAGGCATTGAACTTAATGCTGGTCAAAAGTGGAAGGTCAATGAACAAATGAGGCCTTTTATTATAACATCTGAGCAATTGCTTATAGATTTTCAGAAAGATGCTAATGGAGACTATAAAATTTTGGCAACCGAGTTAAAAGAAAACAACAACAAGCTCATTGCTAGTTGCACTATGAAAGGGGAGTCACATGATGCATTGCACCTATGGCTGCATCCTCATCTCGAGCTTGTAAGTGAACTTCAAAAATCATCTACATCAGAAGATGCAGTGGTAATTATTGATAAACTGAATCGTTCGTTTCAGACATTTGGCAATTATTTTCAATAATCTAAAAGAATTAATGAGATGAAACTGATTATTAAAATATTTAGGAGCCTAACAGCATACGATCATTTTCTAATCTTTTTAATCATCTTATCTGTCTTAAAAATAGCAGATGTATTTTTAGATGATGGAGCAGGTGCAGGGATTCACTTTTTAATATTAGGCGCACTGCTTTTTGTTATTTCTAGTATTCTTTTTTTTGGGTTTAAGTACCTCACTAAACAAAAGAAGAAGTACCAGCATGCTCTCATAAGCACTTTCTTGATTCTACTTATGTTATCGCATGCAGATCCTGATCCTGTTCGTGGAATACTGGTTATATTTTTACTTTACATATCTAAGTTTTTTATCACCTATAAGAAGCAAACCATATTTAATCCAATTGCTTTTGCAATAGGTACTACTACGTTAATCGCTATGGTTATTCCGTTTATTGAGATAGCTCCTCTAGATTTTTCAGGTATCGATATCCGATTCACCATTCTTGGTCAATTGGTTCCTATTGCATTGGTTCCTATTAGCTTATCTCTATTGTTTAATGTGGGTAGAATTAGAAAGCACCGTTTGGCATTGGCTTTTATTATTCCTTCGCTATTGTTTGGCTTTTTCTTTCCTGAATACACTGATAATTTCACCTCTTTTGCGCTGGCGATTGTTTTCATGGGAACAGCTATAATCGTTGAGCCTAAAACCTCTCCGCATAAAGCGAATGAGCAATTAATTTATGGTATCTCTATAGCGGTAATAGTTTTTGGACTTCATGTGTTTAAAGTGCCCAATGCTCTCGTTTTAGGACTGATGGCTTGCAATGTATTGTATTTCATTTTTAAGCAAAAGCGGGCATAATAAATATTAAAGGAACAACAAAAAAAGGCGTATTATTTTGAGCGATTATACGCATGAGTTCCTTTAACGATTAGTAAATAAAAGAGTTTTTTAATTCCATATTCTTTTCTTTTTATTAGTATTCCATTTTTTTTATTTCCCAAAGGCTCCAATTATTACGTAGGAAACTTCTTTTTAAGATGGTATCGTTTTTGAAAAGCTCCAATTAATTATGTATTCTAAATTCAAATTTCTTATAAATATCCGATGCTATTGAGTAACCAAATTTTCTAATAGGTTTTTTGCATTGATTCATTAATAATGAGTCAAATTTACTTCTGCTGTATCCTGTTTCAGCAGATTTAGAATTCAAGTTGATGCTTTTAACTGAAGTATTTTCTTACACTATATTTATAACATTGTCCCCCTTTTATTCGTTAAAAAAACCTATATTTAACAAAAGAAAATTTACTTGTCGACATTTTGTATAGTTGTTCTAGGGATGATGAACATATAGTAAACACCTCTGATTCCTTAAGAAAATAAAAAAGAGGATATTAATAAATGAACAGGATTTTTTTTATTTTAATGATTCAAGGACTATTAAATATCCATTTAATAATCTTGTTTCTTGAAAAGATGAGGCCCTAACTTTATCAAGGAAATTATGAAAATGTTATTAGTAGAAGATGATAAGATTACGATCTTAGGAATAAAAAAAATATTGGAAAAATTTCTAGCACCTATAAATATTGTCGTTGCTAATAATGGACAAGTAGCTTTAGATATTTTATCCAGTGCAAAAAACGACACGGATTTACCCAAATTTATTTTACTTGATTTAAACATGCCTGTTATGGATGGTTTAGAACTTTTATCAATAATTAGAAAAGATAAGATACTGCACATGATTCCTGTGGTTATTCATACGACAAGCTCAAACGATAATGATTATATTAAATGTGAAGCCCAAGGCATATGTGGTTATTACATTAAAGATGTTAATTATAAAGTTTTCATGGAGAATATTATTTGCATTGCAAATTATTGGAACAATCAATTTAAAGGGAACAAATGAAAGGTTTTATGTTTACTAATTTTTTAGACTTTATTGAAAAAACTCACGATCTTCAACTCATCGATGACATGATTTTGAGCTGTAATTTACCGTCTGGAGGTGTTTATAGTGCATTTAACAAGTATGAATTTAATGAATTAGTGACCATGTTAACCTATGTGTCTAAAAGAACAGATACTCACCCAGATATTCTATTAGAGCAATTTGGCGCTTTTGTTTTTCCATATCTTATCGGGAAACATTCTTATATAATCGAAACATATTCCAATCCATTAGATTTACTCGCTGGTATTCAAGATCACATTCATATTGAAGTGAAAAAACTATATGATGATGCAGATCTGCCAACTTTTTGTGTTACCGATAGAACTGACAACAGGCTTGCTCTAATCTATAACTCTTCTAAGGGGTTGACCTTTTTTGCTATTGGATTAATAAAAGCGACATTAGTTCATTTTAAGGTTAAAGGTTCTGTTTTGGTGGATGATTCCTTTGATAAAAGGGAGGGTGTAAAATTTGATATTCAGTTATTAAGGTAGCCATGACGTCTAATACAGACATTCCTGTTTTATTGTTTATACATAAACATATCTAAAAATAAACTACTGTGATTTCCAATTCTGACCAAATAGACGTCCTAAATAGAGCTCTCCAAAGAGAACGCAAAGCAAAAGAAATTGCTGAGGGATTCATTGAAAATAGAATTCGAGACCTCTATCTAGACAATATTGCTCTTAAAAGCAGCCTGCTGAATGAAGAAGAATTTCAAAAAGATCTTATTGAAAATTTAGTGGATGCTTTCTTTGTGGTTGATTTTGATGGTACTATTCTAAAAATGAACAAGGAGGGTAAAAAATTAATTGGCGTTAACGAAAACGAAACCCCCGAGAGTATAAATCAATTTAGAAAAAACATTAAAAAGAAGCTTAAAGCCCTATTTGATAGTTCGGTGTCTAACGGCAATAATGAACTTATTCGATATGACTTTATAAATAGAAAAAGAAAGAAAATATATATAACGATTAAATCTCAAATCTTATATAATACCAAAAATGAACCCTACGCATATCAAGCCATAGTTAGGGACGTCACTAAGGAGACTCTAAGAGAAGAAGTAATTAAAGAAAATCGGAAGGTTTTAGCCTTTGAAACTTTATTGGTAGAAGATCTATTAAAACATGCAGATCTTTTGAGTATCTCTGGAGAGCTCGTTAAACATGTTGCCGAATATTTAGGTACTAATGACTGCGTGTTTTATGCGGTAATCAATAATGAACTGGTTCAAATGGCCGCTATTAATCAAAAACTAGATTACGATAAAAAAATAAAAAACAGATTAAAGATTAAAATCGGTGAAGGTATCGTTGGTAGTGTTGCAAAAAGTAAAATAGGAATAATTACAGCAAACACCAGTAAGAATGAAAAATATATAGTTGATGATCTGGTCCGTCTTTCTGAAATTACAGTTCCAATTTTGTTGGATGGCAAGTTGATTGGAATAATTGATGCGGAACATCCTAAGAAAAATTTTTTTAAAAAAGTCCAATTAAGCGCGTTAACACATGTTGCTGGTGTAATTAGTATTTATCTAAAAAACACTATTCACGAACTTGAAAAGTCAAAAAAGCAGCAAGAATTATCAGAGATTCAGAGCAGGTTAGCAATTATATTTTCGAGCTTTTCTGACGCTAAAGTAATTGAATCTGCTGATCGACACATAGAACATGTTAGCCATGCCTTTTTAAAATTATTTGGTATTCCTCAAGAGGCTCTTGGTCAACTAATCGGTATGGACTGCATTTTAGCTGCAGAAAGTTCTAAAAGCCTTTTTGTTACCGAAAACAGTTTCATGAAAAGAATTGATGAAATACTGTTAAAAAAGAAGGTTCACTTGGATGAAATTCTTGAATTAAAAGATGGGAGGTATTTGTCCAGAGATTACACTCCAATTATTAATAATTCTAAAATAATAGGTCATGTTTGGTCTTATAAAGATGTTACATTAAAAATAAACTATGACCAAAGTTTAGAGTTTCAAAATAAAAAGTACAAAAGAATTATTGAAAAAATGAACTTAGGTCTTTTGGAAATCAATAATAAAGAGGAGATTTTAACTACTAACGATGCTTTTCTAAAAATGTCTGGATATACTAGTGAAGATCTTATAGGACGAAAAACAGATTTATATTTAAAAGACAAAAAGATAAAATTAAATAAAAGATTAAAAACTGATGAGGCTCATGAAATTGAAATTGTCACTAAAAAAGGCGATCTTAAAAAATGGCTCGTATATTATGCTACTAATAAAAATATTAACGGTGAAGATATTGGGTCAATAAACATTCATTTTGATATTTCAGAATTCAGAACATTGCAAGTGAAGGCTGATAAATTAATTGTCGATTTAATTGATAGTAATGATGAATTATCTCTTTACGCACACGTGGTTTCCCATGATCTTAAAACACCTTTAAGAAACATTTCTTCTTCTATTTATTGGCTTCGTGAAGAGCTTGCAGACCATTTAACTGAAGATGCCATAACCTACATTGAAACTGTGGAAGATTGTATCTTAAATATGGACCAACTAATTACGAGTACATTAAATTATTCCGAAATTAGAACCACCAACACGGAAAAATTGAGTAATCTGAAGCCTACGGTTGAATCCATCATCAAGGATCTAAATAAAAATCGCGAAAATGATTTTAAGATTTCTTTAGTAGACACTCTTCCCGACTTAAAAATAAATGAAGTAAAAGCCAGGAAAATATTTGAAAACATACTTGAAAATTGCTACAAATATAGAGATAAGAATAAAAATAGCTATGTTTCTATAGGTTGCAAGGAGCAAAGTGATTCGTTTCTGTTTTCTATAAAAGATAATGGACTAGGTATTGATAAAGAACATGTTGACATTGTTTTTGATGCGTATAAAAAATTAAATACGAGTGCTGACTCTTCAGGTCTTGGATTATTCATTGTTAAAAAGATCATTACTTCTCTGGGAGGTAAAATATGGCTGAAATCAAAATTAGGTGTAGGTACTACTTGTTATTTTACCCTATTAAAATAACAAGTACCAAGGGGAGTCGTTTGTTTTTTGCAAGTCACCCTATTGTGTTCTCCCTTTAAACATAATTCATGTATTTTATATAACATGAAGCTCTAGGTTTTCTTTACTTGAAGGAATCGTTTTATAGGTGTCGTCTTTTTTAAGAAGACTCATTCATCTTAATTTTTGGCAGCAATGAAACGTCCACAAAGTCTTCTAAAACACTTAAAGGAATAGCTTTATGCGAAATAACCACTTGATGAAAATCATGCATATTCAATTTATTTCCTATGCTATTTCTTGCTTTGTTACGCAATTCTAAAGCCTTTAACCTACTCCTATATACACTTGCTTGATTTGGTATAGCAATGTGCCTTTTCTTCGGTTTAATAGCATCCAATTCAGTATTTAGTGTATGATCAGTATCATACTGAATTCCTTCTTTAGGGTTCCATTTTTTTGAACTCATCTAAAAGTGAAAGTCAGGAATATTAAAGACATGGGCAGTTTGTTTTATATTTATGCCTAAGGGGCATGTATAAAGAAAGTTGAGTGTTTGTGCGCAAGGATTTTCCGAAGGAAAATAAGATACAAGCCAACTAGCAACTAACACAAGTGAAGCTAAAACAAGACATTAATTATACACGTCTTAAGTTTGATTCTCTGTAAATTTAGATATCAACTAGAAAGAACAAAAGAGAGCATTAAGGTTTTTAAATACGGCAAAGTTGTGACTTCGTCAACATTGATAACTCCCTCTTTTACTAATCTTAGGTTCGTTCAGTTCTGTGAGACGCTAAGATCTCGTTTTTAAATTGTTAACACACCAGTAGCTAGTTCTTTTATAAATCAATATTTATGAATAAATATAAAGAATCTTTAGGAGTAGACATCAGTAAAGAGGTCTTTGATGCAGGGGGTAAGTTGAACAGGTCAGCATCAGTACAAAAATGATGCGTCTGGTTTTCTCGCTTTCGCGAAAGCGATATTAAAAAAATACTTTGCTTCTTAAATAGTGATAACCGATGATTTTCAAACTTTGAGAATGTTTCACTATGAAGTAGTTATGTAGGGAATGCACTTACGATAGAGGCGTCAGGCAGCAGCGCTAGAAGACGTTCTGGAATAAGCAAGGTACTATGATAGAAAGATGTAGAACATCTTGTACAGTGCTTTTAAATAAGACAAGGCTTGCCGAGCGCTTTATGAACGTATTATAAATAAGGGAATGAGTCAAAAGTTAGTATTGACAGCAGTGGCTAACAAGCTCGTGAAACATTTTTTTCAATCGCAAAATCGGGTAGGGGGGTATAATGAAACTTAGGTTTCTGTATTGCCTAAATAGTAAGATTTAAATAAATTAAAAAAGGCTCCAGAAACAAATGAATGAATCTAAGAGCCTGGAATAATAGGTCTTAAATTAATAAAGAAAAGAGTTGTTTTTCACTTCCGTTCTTTGGTGGCGGACCGTTATTACTATTTCTATCGAATGTGACGATTAGTTGAAAGTATTTACGCTAAATTAATGTTATTCTATTTCTATTCTTGTGAGGTTGATAAGTTTTTGAACGTCATCTTTTTTTCGCTTATAATTTGTTATTTGAATATATCTATTTGTTTGTAGTCTATCTACAACGACCATAAAGCTTGACACTTGGTCAAGTTGATCAGTATTGATTAAACCTTGACCCCCTAACTCTTTTAAATATTTAACTTTTAAGGTATCTACGATTGGAAAGTATGCTTCGTAGGCTAAACGTAGGGTATTAGGCTGCGTAAAGTTATGTGAATAAGCGATATACTCTTCATAACTTTTTATCAATGGGCCCTTTTCATAGGTTGAAGCCCAATCAAATTTATTGTAATAGTCACCTAATCGTCTTTTCAATATATTATCTTTTATTAAATCAATGTCGCCATTGTTAACTAAGCTCACATACGAGTTACTTGAACTGCCAAATGTTCCTAACATTTGTGAGGTATAAATATTAAAGAATAATTGAACTAAATCTATTGAATCTGCGGATTTATTTAAATTGTTCAATAGCTGTTTCCCAGCTCTGTCTGAGGTTTCAATTTCATTGATTAGATATTCTAATGAGGAAAAATCAGACTCTAACGCAGATTTTAACTCTATTAAGCCAGTTCTTATTCTTTTTTGGTCCTTTCTACTCTCATTCCAATTGTTAATTTGCAATGCTATCATTATTCCAATTACAACAAGAACAATTTCACCAATGGCGTATTTAAAATACTTTTCAGTTTTGTTTTCCATAAGCGATTTGTGGCGATTTTTTCTAAAGAATTTTATCATTGGTTAGCGGTTTCTGATAATGAAGCACAACGTTGTTGTGTATAATTAGTGGCGTGTTTAAGCAACAAATTTAGCAAATACAAACCAGATAGAAAATGCACAAGGATTTTCGTGAGTAGGATTAAACTAGCATTTAATTTGTAAGGTGATGTAACCAGTTGCACCACAATTCCCGGCAACATTTTAAACTTAAGTCTTCTAAATACTTTTATACTATTTGGTTTTATATTTCTTGTATGGGAAATCAAGGTTAACCTTTGGTGTCCTATTAAGTATTGTTTAAAATATTAATAGATATGACTGGCTTTAAGTGCACAGTTTAAAATACAATAACACTATTTTTAGCTATGTATACTAATTATAGTATTACTGTACAGGCTAATGCTAAAGGAACTCAACGATTCAACTGTGCATTATTTTCAACAGCTATAATTTATTTGATTTTTCAGAATTATTTTTCACCATATAAAAACAGGTGTACTTATTCAAAAGGGTTTGTTGCCCATACCGTTACCTCGGGAATAAAGCCTTTGTTGCGCATTGCTACAATGGATATAATAGTATGTGCAATATCTTCTGATCCTAGCTTGTTAGCTTGTTCTTTACGTTCTTCGCGATTTTCTCGCGATCGATAAGTAAATGCAGTTGTAACTTCACTTGGGTTTACTAAAGTTACTCGAATATTATATTTTCGTAATTCAGCCTGCCAAGATTGTGTCATACCTCTAACTGCAAACTTTGATGCGGCGAAAACTGAACCTTGTGCAAAACCTTTTTGGCTAGCGGTTCCTCCAATATTTATAATATTGCCTGAGCTTTGCTCCTTAAACTGTGGCAATAACTCTTGAGTTAACAAGGCCATGCCAAACACATTAGTGTTGTAAACGCTTAGCAAGTCGTTTTCAGTGATGTCGCCAAGTGCAGGAAATGCGCCAATACCGGCGTTATTGACTAAAGTGTCAATTTTTCCATCTAAGAGAGAAAGGGCCTCTTTGGCCTTTTGTGCTATTGATTTTAAATCACTAATATCAAATAATAATGGAATTGCTCCTATGTCGTCAGCTACTCTTTTTAGTTTGTTCTCATCTCTTCCTGTAATTAAAACTTTAGCACCTTTAGCAATAAATTGTTTTGCGGTTTCTTTGCCTATGCCAGAACTTCCTCCTGTGATTAGGACTTTTGAATTATTAATTTCCATTTTAATGTTTTAACAATCAAAAAAAAACATTCCGATTTTTATTATATCATTTGTAAAAAAAAAATGCTCCCGTTCTTTGGAGCATTATATTCACCTACAGTAAAAGTAATCTTTAAAGTCAACGCAATAACAATTCATTTTTGTTAAATGGATGCTGTTTTGCAATTTTTAATGTCAATAGCACTAGCTACTTAAAGTGCAGCCGCTTTGAACAAAGAGTAATCCATTATATTTTTAGAGCTACTTTTAGGAATAAAAAGGTTAGAGAAAAGTAACGCAGAAAATAAACAGTTACTTTTCAGATAATACACAAGCCTATTTTTTTATTTTCCATAAATGCCTAAGCCTTGTTAATAGAACGATTTTGAGTTTTTTTTATATACTTCTTTGTTGTGCCAGTTATTTTAGACGTTAAATCGTTTATTTTTTCTACTTGTTTTTCAAATAAACCTAATTCAGTTCCTTTCTTCCATTTCCATATAAAAATGGATAAATAAATTCCATTTCGTCTTATTTCTGCAGCTATAGAAAAAGGTCTTTCATTAAGTATGAGACATTTTTAAAAGAGGGCGCTATATGCTCCACTTTTAAACCTTTTACAATTTTTACACTTTGATTTCTATATTTTACAGCATTTGCAATTAGACTTTCCATTAAACTTTTATGAGCTTTTAAAAAGGACTTTTCATTAGAAGGCTTGTATCCTTCTAAGTTTTCATAGATTTTAATTGCATTTAAAACTTCAAGAATACCTTTTCTTGGACCAATAACTCTCTTGTTTTCAAGAAGTGCTGCTATTTGTTCCTCTGTAAGTGTGTTTCCTTCTATTTTTAAAGAAGAGTGAATAGTTTAAATGCTATTCTGTTTACTTAATTTAGGTAAAGGTTTGTTTAGTAAATCACCCTTTACTTCGTCTATTTTATCTGAAATAGAGGTGATTACTTTTAAAATCGAAGATGTTATTTCGCAAAGTGGGTTCATTTGTGATACTATCATTTGATACTATAAAAGATACAGCCATCTAACTTGATTTTTTTAATTGGGTACAACGTGTTTGTACATGATTTTTTGTGAGTTTAGGCAACTAATTAGATATGATCATATACGGTTAAAAAGCAAATAATATTTTGATACTATCTCATTTTACTTGCCCAAAAAAAGGAGAATAAAAGGCGAAATTAAAATTATTTATATAACGATCCTCTTAAATAATTGAGATGTCATCGCTCCATTTAAATAACACAGCCTTTTTTGCAGCATTAGTATCCAGCTAGTTTAATTATTTCATTCGGCGTAAGGTTGCTTAACTCTAAAATACTTTTTCCTGATTTTTTCATTGCTCGTCTCACCAAAAAATTACCAGTTCGATACCCTATATATGTTCTTCCATCGGGGTGTTCACCCATTACCCATTGAGCATAATCTGCATCTAGAGGAAGTGCCAATACCTCTTTTACCCAACGATCAGCCTCTTTAGGATAGGAGTTTACATCATTTATATTTCCTGTATATATTTCTGTAAACGCAACTGCCAAACCTTCATTAACCATGGCATTAGGGATTCCATAACTAAATTTGTTGTCCTGTATAGCCCAGCCGCGGGACAAGTGATGGAATTCGTGAAATACAGTAGCCTTAATACCTTGATATACCGAATCAATTACACCACCCTTGTAATTGTGTGATATTTGAACGAGGACTAGAGGTGGATGATTAGTTTCTGTCCTTCCAGTTACACCATTAACAATATCAAGGTCCCAATCCACAGCTTCAACAATCACTTTTATACTATCTGGTAGATTCGGTAAAAGATTGCGAACCTCCTTTTCTGATTTGCTTATCACTTCACGGATGAAAACTTTTTGCGATTTCGTAAATTTGAGAGAGTCTTCTTGAAAGACAACAGCTACTTTCGCTATTGAGGATTTCTTTGAATTGGAATCACATGAAATAACACATAATATTGGGATAACTAAAATAAGGCTTCGAAGTATATTCATTTTATTTTTTAATATGAAGACAACGCAAAAGTTTTAATGTTACAACAAAGGGAATCTCTCGGTTCCAAAATTAGTTACAACAGCTTCCTATACATGGTTAGCAGGAGTTATATATAGCTTATAAAATTGCTTTTGGGATTATTTTTCTCGTCCATGTTTTTAAACGCTTCAAGTTATTCACCTCTGAATCTGGGTTGTATTCTAATGTTATTTCCCAGGAGTTTTCAGGTTTAAATTCTATCTCCATACCTTTTAAGACACCTCTAGAAACTTTATCAGAGCGAACAATAACGATACACTCCGTGTTCAAATTGGCACTTCTAGGATCAAGATTAAATGTTCCAATAACGGTTGTGTTTCCATCAATAACCATCGATTTTGCATGAAGTCCAAATATTGGTTGATGTTCCAAGGTTTCTTGAAGTTCACCGGTCATTATTCTAGTTCGTTCTGCAGCATCTGGGCGAAATTCATATATGCTAACTCCGGTTCCTAGTAATTTTTCTCTGTCACTTTGATAGCTGCTAAAAGCCTCAACATTGTCTGTTGACGCAAGACTATTAGTGAGTATTCTAATTTTCACTCCCCGTTCTACGGCTTCTCTGAATAAATTACGACTTAGCTCTGTTGTAATTAAATAGGGCGTCTGAATATCAATGGATGACTTGGCATTTTTAATCAGTTCAATTAAAGCACTAGTTGAAACTCCGCCACCTGCTAAACCACTATTGCCTTCATTTTTGCCTGGTATGTCTGAAATGAACTCAACATCATCCACCCAAACTAGATTATTAGATTTCTTTATCGCATTAAATGTTGCTGGTAAGTTCACGATTCTTTCTCTCACCTGTGGCCAAAAATTTTCTGGGTTACATGCATATTCATGAAGCTTGTCGAATCTATTTGCTGTATAAACGATATCAGTATCTTTTTTTACGATATCAGATACATTCTTGCTTAACTCACTATTCCAGAATTCATTAAAAGAGGTATTTACTTTTTTTGTCGCCTCACCCAGCAATAAGATATCTCTATCTCGAAAGTTATATTCATGATCATAATCAAAATATTCATCAGCGATATTACGGCCGCCAGTGATAACTATTTTGCCATCTACGGTGAAGGTTTTGTTATGCATTCGTTGGTTGGCAGATCTAAAATCTGTTGTGAGTTTCTTGATTTTGCCAAAAATGTTCTTGCCTAAATTGACACCTGGGTTATATATTTTAACACTAATATTCTCATGAGCATTAAATGATAAGATGTCTTCAATATCGGCATCAACCATTATGTCGTCAACAATAATTCTTATTTGAACTCCTCGATCAGCAGCTCGAATCAAATAATCACAGGCAATAAGACCAATGTTATCCATTGAGAAAATGAAGTATTGTATATCAATGGTCTTTTCTGCATATTCACTTAGCCAGGCTCTGGCCACCATTGAGCCACTACCGTCTTCTAGCACATAAACACCTGTAAGTGTATCCATGAGTCCTGTAATGTCTTTAAGCTCATTGGAAAGTGATATACTATCATTCCGGTGAATACTCAGACAAAAATCTGTTTCTTGACTAATGGTATTATTCGAATTACAAGAAGCCAATACAATCAAAGCAATGACGCAATAGGTACTATATTTAAGAATTGATTTAATATGGAATTTCATATTGAATATTGTTTCTAACCTGTTCCTTTATAGTTGTTTGCGTTTGTTGAAACCAAGTTAGTAAAAGAAAACTAACCAGAGAGAATTTTTTAGGATTTTCCGAATTCATTATAAAACTCAATATTATTTAAATATTGTTTATTGTCACTTTCTAAACCCTAGAGAAGCCCATAAAAAAAAGCTTTTTTTTAAATCTATTCCAAGTCTATTTTTTTATACTTTGTTGCGTATTCTAGCATTTTAATTTCATTCAATCACCACCTGAAGGAGTTGGTACCTGGACCTTTATTTCTTCGGAGAATTTAGACCATTCCATGAGTAATTCTTCATATTTATTGGGTTCCAATTCCTTGAGATCATTTTGCTCCCCCAAGTCTATTGAAAGATCAAATAGTTCAAAATTTTGAATACTAAATGGTCTTTTGTCATTGGTTATTTTCCATTTCCCCTTTCTTAACATTGCCTTATTGTTATGTTCGAAGCCAAATACATAATCTGAGGGATGCACTTCTTCTGATTCTCCTCTAGCCAGTGGTATAATGGAACTGCCTTTAAGAGGATATAAACTATTATTTTCAAATATTTTAGGATATTCAGTATTTGTCGCTTCATAAAAAGTAGGAGCAATATCCATTACCGTGGTTAATCCATGATGGATTTCATTTTTTCTTTCCACATTAGGTCCTGAGATAATCATTGCAGAGGTCATGCCCCCTTCTGTTGTAAAGCCTTTAAAATGTCGAAAAGGGGAAGACCCTGCTTCAGCCCATGGAGCTCCATAGGATATAAAGGAATTCGGTTGCCCCATATTTTCATAGTCGTCATTGAAATGTTCTCGAATGAATGGCCCGAATCTATCATTATTATAAAAGTCATTACCTGCTGCTCCGTTATCAGACATAAATACAATTAAAGTATTTTCATATACTCCCATCTCTTTCAAATGCTGTATTAAACGACCAACATTGAAATCTAAATTATCAACCATTCCGGCATATAATTCCATTTTTCTGGACTCTTTCATTTTTTCTTTTTCAGACAAGGATTCCCAATATTTAATGCTTTCAAGATTTGGAGGAAGCACTGTGTTTTCAGGAATCAAACCAGCCTTTTTAAGACTCTGAAGTCGCTTTTGTTTCAGTTTATCATATCCATCATCATAGCGACCTTCATATTTTTTCCAATATTTCTCATCTACTTGTAATGGCCAATGCGGAGCAGTATAGGCAGCAAAAGCAAAAAAAGGTTTTTTATCTTCTTTATGTCTGTTGATATATTCAATTAATTTATCAGTATAAAAATCCGTTGAAAAGTCCCCATCCTCCCATGTAGCTGGCATACCATCTTCTGTATATGGAGAAATTGGATTTCCTTCAAATAATCCTTGATCATTGTAATGATTAGCTGCGCCATCAAGCATTGCAAATGAATGTTCAAACCCTTTTTGATGAGGATTTGCCTCAGGTGTTTCGCCAAGATGCCACTTACCTGCCATGTAGGTATGATAACCAGATTTGCTTAGAATTTGAGGAATAGTTGCTATTCGGCTCGTTAATTTTCCCTCATAACCAAATTCGTCAGTTGTGAGACCTTGTCTTCCCATTCCTGCAATATGGTTGTCGTTTCCAGAAAGGAGCATAGCTCTTGTTGGGGCACATAAAGGAGCGGTATGATAACTGCTAAATCGTAAACCACTAGCGGCTAACATATCAATATTTGGAGTTTCAATATCACCACCATAACAACCTAAATCAGCATAACCCAAATCATCAGCTACTAACAATATTATATTAGGTCTTTGGTCTAGTTTATTTTCCTTCCCTTTTACTGAACATGAAGCTGAACTTAACAATATAAGCAATACAAGACAACTATTTAAGAAAAGAGAATGGTTTATTTTATTTGGTACTAAATTCATAACTTCCTTTTGTTTTTTTTAATTTTTGGCACGATGTATAACATTTGGCTATAAAATGTGAGGAACAGAAGGTGCTAACCTTTCTGTCTAGTCAAAGCATGGCTGTTTTTTAAATTTACGATTTGTGGCTAACTTTCCAATCCACACTTTATCCTGTCCGATGAAACCCCATTCATTCACAGGTCAGGTTACTTACCGTTTTTTACAAGTGACAACCATTTCTCAGCTAACGACTTATTTGGAAACCAGTTTGTAACGTCATTTATATCTTGACCGTCTTTAATTATTTTTTTTGATTTTAATGATCCAATAATACCTTTATCTAATAGTGAAGATAAGATGTTTTTTTCTTTCAACCGTTTTGGAATAATAGCATCGAAGTATTCAATGGAAAATTGTTGTGAACTGCCTATTCGATGTTTCATATTAGGTTCTTCGATTAAAGCCCATTTAGCTCCGAACCTTCTATTAATTGTAAAAATCCCTTTTATAATATTACTTCTATACGGCGTGTCTAGATCTCCAGTAAAAAAGATTCCAGGCACTTCCCAGCTTTTTGCAGGAGAAAGAGAAGTATAATAAACACCGCCTTTGTTAACAACAAACGTAATTACACGCTCAGGTTTCCAACATACAAATTCGTAGTTGAATTGCCCACCTGCCGACATCCCCCAGAGTGCAAGAGGAGCATATTCTAACTCTGGATGTTTACTTTGAATAGAGAAATTGGATAAGGCATTAAGCAAAGCTTGTCCACTACCATTAGGTGCATAAGCATATTCTTCAATCATCATATTCTCATGTCTCTTATCTATAAAATTACACCCCATAATAGCCAAGTTATGCTTGGTAGCCAACTTCTGCCAGGCTGGGTCTAGTATATTAGCACGAGCATCGCCATTAGATCCAGGGACGATCACAATAACTCCTTCAATAAATTGGGTGCTGTCATTTATCCAAATTCGAAATGCAGCTTTTTCATAATTGCTGCCCATAGAAAGGCTATCATTGAATATTGCTTGGCTATAAGAGTGGGTAGGAAAAATTAGTGTCAAGAATAGTATAATAGGGTATAATTGTTTCATGTTTAGCGGGTGTTTATCTTTTGTTAGTTTCTTTATAGTTAATTATTCTTCTGAGCAAATAACCAATCGAGCAAACCCGGAGTATCATATGCAAGAGGCCAAACGACATGATAGGCTCCTGAAAACTCATTATAATTTGGGTCTCCGCCTTCCTTTTTTATAGCCTCAACCATATTTCGTGAAAAGTCTACAGGAACGGCGCTATCTTTTTGACCATGAAAAACCCAGACAGGTAAATTAACGATATTTTGTGCAAGACTAGGATTGCCTCCTCCGCAAATCGGTATGGCTGCTGCAAACATCTCTGGATGATTTAATATGAAATGCCAAGTCCCATAACCCCCCATTGACTGCCCGGTTACATAACGTCTTTTTATATCTATATTAAACTCTTTTTCCAAAGTGCTAATAGCTTCTAGAACTATGGAATCAACACTCGGTTGGGTAAAACTCCCAAGTTTAAATCGGATTTCTTTCTCGCTTACTCCTAGAGACCTTCCCCAGTCAGACCCCTGGGGACATTGTGGCACAAAAATAAATGCTGGGTATTTCTCTCTATTTTCTTGTTTTGATAGAATTTGAGCTGGCCAGCAACCCGCAATTTGTCTTATATTATCAGTTCCACGTCCCCCGGATCCCGACAGACATATGACCAAAGGGTACTTTTTCTTAGGGTCGTAATTTATGGGTCTTAATAATCGATAAAGCAATGTATCATTCTCATTATTCACATAAGTTCTAGCTTCAAAATCGGATGTTTGAGCAGTTGCCATTACATTGTCTCCTCCCAGCTTATGGCGATCTGCAGCTGTCATTCTATGAGCGACAATACTTTGCGCTACAGATAGATTCGCACCCAGTATTGATAGTGTACAAGTAAGTAAAAATCCTCTCATATTTTTGTTCATAGCTAAGTGTATTTATCATTAAAACCCCTCATTGAAACTAATGGTTCGACTATGTACTGAGGGAGGTAAGGAGTTAGGTACATAAGTCGTGTTATATGCTTTTTATTAACAGATTAAAATTAAAACATATTGTTTAAGAAAGAAATTATTGAAATGCACATACATCAAACCTGACTAAAGGTAATTGCAAATGCACTTACGTATAAAGTTTCTTTAGATAATCTAAATAAACGATACGCTGAATATTTAGACGTGATAAATATTTCGCAGATAATTAGTTGCATGGTTAAACAGTTAATTCAGCAAAAAAACGAATAGAAAGTTTATTTTTATTTTCTTAAGTATTATAATTTATCAATTGAAAATACTCGTTGCTAGGCACAGGCTTTTATTTTATAAATCAAGAACAGAAAAACCTATGTGAATATTTCCAGTTTCCTTGTCAACAAATAATTCTCTTTCTTTAATAGTCCCGTGACAATTGCTTTCAGAGCAAAAAAGAGAACCTCCAGCTAGTCTTATAGATTCATTATTTTCGTTTTTAGTAATATCCCATACATTACCTACAATGTTTACATTGTCCACTTCAGAGATTGGAAGTTTATTCTCAGATACAATTATACGATTGTCATTTTTTACAATTTTCCAATATTCGTTATAGCTAGGAAGTCTTTTTTTTGCCCATTTACAATAAGCTAGAGCATCATTATAACTTACTTGTGTAACAGGAAGTTTTCTTGAGGCAACTTTATTAATTCCGTCGGGCGTTTTCCAACAAGCATTAGCTACTTTTTTGAAATTATAAACGTCGATTTGGACTATTGACCATCCATATTTTTGAGCATCTGTAATATAGCCTGTCTCATTAATAAACAGCTCAAATTGTGAATAAGTGACTGTTTTTAAATTTATTTCTTTTTCCTTGCAGGAAGAAATAAAAATTAAAACTAGAAACGCGTATTTTAAAATATTTAAATTAATTGTGGGTTTTAAGGATTGGTTAATTATTAAGATTCTGTTCATTTTTCAGCTTGTATTAATGTTTTGAAGGTAAGTGAAGTGTTGATTAAAAGTCCTGAGTCTACGCCTCATCATTATTAATTGTCAGAAAGATACAAATGATAGCTTTAGCGGTCAACTGAGTCATTGCGCATTTATAAAGTGTTGGTTGTCCTAATGTTATTATCCTTTTTTATGTGATTCAAATATGGTTATCCAAATCTTTTTAGTAGAAGATCAACAAGAGAAATAAGTGCGCTGTTTTTTTTATTATTATATTTCTTCGTATCTATCAATACTATTGAGATTCCAACTATATCCATCCATCACTAAATTCACTTCAAGTCGCAAACCTTTTAAAAGGTCTTCATCGTTTGATTCGACCCCAAGTGATGCAACAAAGTTAAGCTGTGTAAGATTCCAGTATTTTTCCACCTCTTTTCTCTGGGCAAAAATACTGTTGACAGTTTGTGCATTGATAATGATATAGGAATCTTTTGTCCTATCTAATTCTGCCAATGAGATCCGGAGTTCCTCATTGAGTAATCCGATCTGTCCAGAATTAATCATTTCAGTATATGTAATATTTAATGTTATATAACGATGTAAACCATATCCAACTTTAACAGATTCAGGTTGTATTAGTTAGGGTGTAAAATTGTTGGGGCAGTAGTATATTTTGTCGTCATTTCTGATCAAACGGCCTCACAGTTTAATCGGCTTAAAAGCTTTCATATACATCACGAAGAATTACATTTTTACACAAAATATTAAATTCTAGTGCAATTAGAATTACAATTCTATATTAATTCGAAATAACTAATGTCTCTGGGGGTGCATTAAGGTAGCCCAATGAAACCAAGAATTCATCCATTTTGTGAACGGTATCAACAAACAAGACATTTGATTTTTTTCCGTAATTAAAGAATCCATGCGGTTCTCCTTGGTAGGCAACTAGTGTGCATTCGTTGCCTAATTTATGCATCTTTTTTGTAAACAATTTTACCGTCATAAAGGGTACGTTTTCATCACCTGTTCCATGAAAAATAATTGTTGGAGGTATATTACCAATCATATTATGGTAAGGTGACAGATTCACAGGTTTTGTTCCTATCCTTATTTCCAAACCGTCCAGTTTTTCATTGAATTTTTTTTCTCCAGTGATAGGTAGTAATACTAGAACCGGATTGAAAAGAACCAAGGCATTTGGTTTTGAACTGATGGATATATTTTCATTTCCGTCGTCAAACTTTGGTAAAGTGGCACATGCCGCAGCTAAATGACCTCCAGCAGAACCGCCTCCTGCGGCAATTCTATTACTATCTATACCAAATTCCAAAGCATTTTTTCGAACCCAACGAATTGCTGACTTGGCATCCGACACACAATCTTTAGCAGGAACCCCGTGCCTGTTTTTCACTCGATAATCTGCAACTATTGCAACCATTCCTCTCGCCGATAAATATTCGCAATGTTTTACAAATTGAGCAGGATTTCCTTCTCTCCAGCCACCTCCAAAGAAAAATACTACGGCAGGAGCATTGTCCGTTATTTTGTGGTTTTTTGGGGTGAACATCCATAAATTCAATTTGATTCCGTCAACAGTTTTATATGTAATTTTCTCTGCTCCGTCAATAATTGGAGGATATGCTGCTTGTCCTTTTGCTTCAAAAATAAAACTGAAACAGCATATTAATGATAAGAGTGATATTATTTTCATATTGTAAAAATTTTAAACGCTTTGTTTTTTAATTATGTATTGTTTGCAGTTTGTTTAAATGCAATATACACGTTGTTGTAACTGTGAGGATTAATTAACAAAGAATAAAAACAATTACTTGTAAAATAAAGTAAGAAGAGGGCCAAACAATACTTGACTTTTTGAGTGATTGCGTAAAGTTTGGCACTGAGAATTCCTTGAAGAATAGGCGCTAACTGCTGAAAGGTTGTTATGTATATTGCAAGAGCTACAAAAGCTAGAGGATATTAAAGAGGATGAATTGCAGCATCGTTAACAAAGAGGTTGTATGTGGTTTATAGAATGTTTTAACCACATGATTTATCAAATCACCAACCGAATAGAAAATCCAATAGGATTTTCATAAGTAGGCGAGGGCTAGCCATAAATTATACACGGTATTGTAGAACGTGTTTATACTACTTTGTTATTAAAACATAACCTGAAAAACGACAATATTTCAAATCATATTTTCCTCATATAATTAATAATACCTCCTTTTAAAATGATTTCAACTTGTCTGTTACTGATGTTGAATGCCAGCTGAATTTCTATTCCTTTTCCAACTACAGTGGCAGTTATTGAATCATTGTTTTTGATTGTTTTCCTAATGTTTTCTATCCGTAAAACATCCCCTTGTTCCAGTTTGTCCCAATCATCTGTGTTTTTAAACTCAAAAGGAATAATACCAAAATTAATTAGGTTTTGCCAGCCAATACGGGCATAGGATTTAGCGACAGTAAACTTTTGCCCCAAATACTTGGGAGCCAAAGCCGCATGTTCTCTGCTTGAGCCTTGGGCATAATTATCACCAGCTATAATACAAAAGCCTTTATAGTTTTTTTGATTTTCAATGGCGCGATCATAAAAGCTTTGATCAATGGCATAATAAGCAAACTTGCTTATCTCCGGAATATTTGAACGCAAAGGCAGCACATCGGCCCCTGCTTTTAGTATTCCATCGGTTGAAATATTGTCATCCATTTTTAACAAAATAGGAATTTCCATTTCATCTGGAAGCTCTTCAAAATCGGGAAGTGTTTTAATGTTCGGCCCCTTCAACAATTCAGTAGATTTACCACTAGGAGCAATTAACATATTGTTGTTTATCTTAATATGGGTGGGTTCTTCCCATTTAGGATATGAAATATTCCTGAGTGTTTCGAGTTCTCTCGGATCAGTAATTTCCCCCATTAGTGCTGCGGCGGCTGCGGTTTCTGGACTACATAAATAGACCTGATCTTCGAGTGTTCCTGAACGTCCGGGAAAATTACGAGGCATCGTTCGGAGACTAATGGTATTGGTAGCAGGGGCTTGTCCCATACCAATGCATCCCATACAACCGGATTGATGAAGTCTTCCACCTGCAGCAATTAAAGGCCCTAGAGCCTTCATTTCCATTAAATTTTCCAAGACCTGACGAGAAGATGGATTGACATCGAATGAAATATTGGGAGACATCACATTTCCTTTTACAATTTGAGATACAATCCAAAAATCACGCAGTCCGGGATTGGCAGAAGAGCCAATAACGACTTGGGCTACTTTTAATCCGCTAACTTCCCTTACTGGGACAACTTTCCCCGGGCTGCTGGGAAGTGCAATTAAAGGTTCTAGTTCAGATAAATTTATTTCTTCGTAATGATCGTAGGATGCTCCTTCATCGGCTTCCAGTTTAACCCAGTCATTTTCTCTTCCTTCTTTTCGTAGGAATTCATGGGTGATCTCATCTGAAGGAAATACAGAAGAAGTAGCACCTAACTCCGTACCCATATTTGTTATAACATGACGATCCCAAGCACTCAAGCACTTCAAGCCCTCACCATAATATTCTAAGATATATCCTCGCCCTCCAGTCACATCATACCTGCGAAGCATTTCTAAAACAATATCCTTAGCACTTATCCAGTCCGGCAGCTTTCCAATGAGCTTGATGCCCATAATTTTAGGCATTTTAATATAATATGGCTCACCTGCCGAAGCCAGTGCTACATCTAAGCCACCTGTACCCATAGCAAGCATTCCAATGCCACCTCCTGCAGGGGTATGGCTATCTGAGCCCAATAGGGTTTGGCCCGGTTTACCAAAACGTTCCATATGTACAACATGACTAATGCCGTTTCCAGACTTACTAAACCAAAATCCAAAGCGATCAGCGGCTGACTGAAGAAAGATATGATCATCCATGTTCTTATAATCCGTTTGAAGTAGATTATGGTCCACATACTGAACTGCTACCTCTGCTTTAATCTTTTTTAAATTAAAGGCTTCCAATTCCAGCATTACTAACGTACCTGTAGCATCTTGTAATAATACCTGATCAATTTTTAATGCGATTTCGTTACCGGGATTCATCTTACCTGAAACAAGATGAGCGCTAATCAATTTTTGACTAAGGTTTTGAATTTTCATACTTGAAAGTTTTAATTTTTCACCTCTCCTACAACGTATTTGTGTTTTAATAGAAGTTAATCCTCTAATTTAGTAAATAAATCACAGATAAAATATTCCGAAGGAATGTTTAGAAGTCGGCAGTGACCAAGCAATTAATCACACATGTTGTTGGCAACTAGTTATTTAACAACAACTTTTGTTCTCTTGAATTGGTGGACAAGCTACAGTTCCATAAGAACAATAAACGCAACAATCTCCTTCTTTTGGTTTCAGACCTGTTTTGCAATTCTCACATTCGTAAAAAAATTGACAAGCGTTTGTTGGCATTTCCTCTACTTTTTTATGTCCACAGTTTGGACAAGTAATTTCTGATTTTAATTGAACTTCCATTAGTTTTCTTCCTTGTCTGTTACCTTATAACCTGTAGAGTTAATTGCTTTTTCAATTTGCGCCTCATTGGTTTTAGTTCTGTCAAATTCAATGATTGCGTTTCCATTTTCGTATGACGCTTTTGAGTTTACAATTCCGTTGAGTTTATTTACTTCGTGATTAACGTGTTCTTCGCAACTCGCACAGGTCATTCCACTAATTTTAAATTCTGTTGTAAATAGGTCTGATTTTTCAACTACCATTATTTGTTTCTCTGTTTTTGGGTAGAAAATTCCCGAATAGAATGGAAAAGCTAACATAAGAATTGCAAACCCGGTTACAATTCCTAAAAACTTTTTGGATTGAATAAATTTCGGTCTTTCATCGGTCTCACATTCACAGTCAATTTCTTTCTTAGGTTTTAGTTTTTGATACCAAGCAAATCCAAGAACTAAAATTGTTAGTCCTATCAAATAAGGTCTAAATGGCTCAATCCAAGAGAATATTGAAGCAATTCCGCTTGTACCTACTATAATTGCTAAAACTGGTGTAATACAACATAAAGAAGCCGTAATTGCAGTCAGTAAACTAGTGCTTATTAATTTGTTTTCAGTTTTCATTTTTCAGCTTGTTTCAACGTGTTTGTGTATGATTAGTGGCGTGTTCAAGTAACTAATTATAGCAAATAAAAAACGAATAGAAAATACGAGAGGATTTATGTAAGTAAGCTAGAACTAGCAATTAATTTTATAAGGTGTTGCCTGTAGTTTTATTTGTTATTTAATATTATTTCTTTTGTTGTTGGTCTTTTAAATGGATTACTCAAAAACCTGTTGGCCATTTGATTCAGAAGTTTATGTTCACTTCTTATCATAAAATGTGTTGCACCTGGCATTATAAATAATTGTGCTTTTGGAATATTCTGATATATTTCAAGAATATGCTCAAGTTTAATAACATCTTGATCTCCAGCTATGATTAAAACAGGAGATTTAATGTTAAAAAGTTCCTTATTAGTAATATTAGGATACTTATCCATTAAATTATATAACGCTTTATTTCTAATAGTTTTCTTTGAGTTATCTCCTTGTTTTATCTTTAATTCTATCTCATTCAGGTCTCTCTTAGTCATAGAAATAGCCCATTGATGAACTGCGGAATTATCAGGTCTCAAATTAGGGGCGATTGATACAAGTTTTTTGACTTTCGATGGGTATTTAATTGCTAGTTGTAAACCAATAATTCCACCATCACTTTGACCAATAATGTAAACTGAATCTAATTTTAGATGATCTATAAACGAATTATAATCTTCAGTGATTAACTTAAATGTTAATTCTTCATTTCCGTTTTCTGATTTCCCTTGAAATCTACTATCTGCAATTATAACATAATAATCATTTTTAAAATACTCTATTTGGCATCGACCGCTTTTAACTGAGCCTCCGTTTCCGTGGATTATTAATAATGGTTGTTTAGTTGAATCCCCGTAAGTTTCATAATACATTTTGATTCCATTAACTTGGGCATATTTTCCTGTAGGAGGATTATTCCCGTAGTCAATTGTAGTATCACATTCAGATTGTCCAAAACCAAATCCACAAATAAATATAAAGACTAAAGTAATTATATGTGCTTTCATATTTTTTTTAATTAATGACAGCGGTCTTTTGTCTGATTAGTGGCGTGTTTTAAGCACCTAATTTAGTAAATAAAATCCGAGAGGATTTATGTAAGTAAGCTAGAACTAGCAATTAATTTTATATATTGTTAGCGCTGCGTTATTCTAATTTTCTATAGCATATTGTGTTACTTTTATTTGATATATACTATTAGTTTAATAAAGACCGCTCTATTAAAAAGAATTAGATGTTGCTTAACTCTACTTCTTGAAAGGATGCTTTTTTAAATAACTTAAGTTTCTCCACATCCATTCCAATGGTCCATATTGATAATACTTTAACCAAATTGGGCTTAGAAATAATTGGAAAATCCATATCCCAAATACGATGTATAATAATTCAAAACGTTGGAATGTTCCAAACAGCCCAAATCCTGCACCCGTGAAAATAAACATGGCAAAAACTGAATGCATTATGTAATTGGTTAGTGCCATTTTACCTACAGCAGCAAGACTGCTTTTTAACCATTTCAAAACAGGCAATTTACAGAACAGCATGATGGCACCAACGTGACCAATGGCAACAGGGACTCTTCCTAAATCGTATGTAATATATGACTTAGAAAAGTTTAAGGGCGAAAAGTTACTTTCCATGATTGATTGAATCTCATAATAATTTACACTAAGACCAATCAAATAACCCAACAAAGTGATTATACCATAGAATTTATACGATTTTTCAGCTGAAAGAACTTTCCATTTAAAAAGAGCAATACCTAATAACATCATGCTAAGAACATCCCATAATTGGAATCTGTAAGGATTCATTGTATCGGTTCGCTGATTTTCAGGAGCAAGAAAAGCTACCACATCTAAATATCCTTTTCGCATATTAGCATTGTATTCAGCGATGCCTTCTGGAGATCTTTTCCATTCCCGCTTTTCCCATTTCATATCAACTCCTTGAAGTTCTTTTGATACTGTTGTACCTTCTAATTTATAGTTTTTTACAAGTTCTAGGTCTTCGACGAATTTTATATCATTTTTATAATCTGCATAACTCCATAGCGCGCCAATTGAAAAGAGTAATAATGCTACAAGTGTTAATTTAATAGGAGGCAACTTTCTAAATGAAAACACTATAAAACCCATTAGAGCATAATCATATAAAATGTCACCTGTCCAAAGCAATAAATACCCGTGTATTAATCCGAAAACCAGTAACCAAAGAAGTCTTCTAAAATAAATGTTTGCAGCATTTATTCCTGCTTTTTTTTTCTCAAGCCTATCTAGAAATATAAACATACCTACTCCAAATAATAGCGAAAAAAGGGCTCGCATAGTACCTGAAAAAAATAATTCTGTAGTAATCCAAGTAGTAAGGTTCCATCCAGTAGCACCGCCTGAAACAGTTGGATCTCCATAAGATCCGGCTAGCCCCATACCATTAATATTCATTAAAAGAATTCCAAGTAATACAATGCCTCTCATAATGTCAAGAGATTGTATTCGGTCAGAAGGCTTTAAAGGAGAGAATGATTTCTTTATTGTAGTCATATTTGTTAAGTTGGTTAATTATTTTAAGGTTCGTTCATGGTAATGACCACTAACGGTTTGCTTAAGTATAATTACGTTATTAAGCGTCAAACCTACACAAAATGGAACGAACCAGATGGGAATCCGTAGGATTTTCCGAGTAGGCAAGAACAGAGCAATTATTTTTACACGTTGTTAGCCTTTCGTTATTTACTTGTATAAGATTCTATTTTAGTTCTTATACTTCGTCTAAGTGTTCTCGCAGATTATTAATTTTCAAGGTCTTCTAATAGTTTTAACACTAGTTCGGTTTGAAGTAAGACGTCTCTGCTTAGTTCTAAATACCTCTCTATTGTATATCGTTCCTGACCAAAATATGCCATTAAATCCTTCGGTAGTTCATTAGTTTCTATACCATTCCATAAAATTTGGTTAATTGAGTTAAATGGAGTATCTGCGGGATATTTAAGGAAGTAGTTTGACATAAATCTGAAAAAATAATCCCGATTACCTAATGAAACTTGATTTTCAAATACCTGGAGTCTATTTAGTTCCATTATGGATTCTCGAAACTGTTTATCTAACAAATCTATGTTTCCACTAGAGATTAGTAAATTAAAGCTATTGGTATTGTACGTATTAATAACTCTTAATCCTTTCCCAAATTTGTTTTTGAATAGTGAAATGAACTCTTCTGGTTTTGTAACAGAGGTGCTTAATGAATCGGGATAAATATGCATTAAAACTTTGAGTCTTTTTTTGTTTTGGTAAATTCTATCACTTAATTGTACGGTGTCTTTTCGATAATCATTTTTTAATGATACCAAGTACTCATTTTTAAGGTTTTGTTTCTTTCGTGTTTCATTCCAATTGTTCAATTGTAATGCTATAATTATTCCTATTACAACTAATAAAATTTCTCCAATAGCGTATTTTAAATACTTTTCAGTTTTTCCTTCTGTAAGTAGGTTCTGTCTAGTTTTTCTAAAGAATTTTATCATTGGTAATAATTGGTAATAATTGGTTTTAATGAAGGCTAACTGTGATGTATATTTCACGTAGCGCGCAAAATAGCAATTACTTTTCGGTTAAGCTAAAGCCAGTTTTTTAATTTTATTATTGCCTTTTTTTTCAAAAAGCCACATTATAAAAATTGGCGGACTTGAAAATATGTTTAAACTTTTATTAAGCAACTCATTAGCTATGAACTATACACGTCTCAAGTTTGATTCTCTTTAAATTTAGATACAAACTAGAAAAAGAAAAAGAGAGCATTTAGGTTTTGGTATACAGTGAAGCCTAGACTTCGACAGTATTGATAATCTGCTCTATTTCACTACTCTTAGGTTCGTTCAGCTCTGTAGTATGGTAAGATCTCGTTTTTAAGTTGTGGAAACG
>TARA_R110000751_G_scaffold295678_1_pt1 | contig 31782 bp, 30 predicted proteins | sample TARA_R110000751 | Tara Oceans TARA_R110000751 (sample SAMEA4398001) | marine metagenome | biome: Polar Biome; feature: [MES] marine water layer (ENVO:01000295) within the mesopelagic zone...; material: water (ENVO:00002006), including particulate matter (ENVO:01000060) such... | reverse complement strand
CCTGAAGGGTTTTAAAATCGTGGAATTCAATTTTGGGGAGTACCCTTAGTTTTGCCCTAAAGTGATCCTTGATGTTCTGTAATAAAGTATTGGTAGGATTGGAAGTAGCTATTTTAATGCAAATTTCATCCGTACCTATGTTGTTATGGCCAATTTCGATTACAAAGGCGTCTATTTCGTTAAAAGCGTTTAGGACATTGTACATTGCCGGAGGATACAGGGTGGTCCCCTTGTATTTGATCATTTGTTTTTTCCTTCCTATAACCGGGCCCAGGCGGGGAGTATTTCTTCCACAGGTACATTTGGAGGTATGTGCCTGTACAATATCGCCGGTTTTAAACCTGAGCAGGGGCATACCTTCCACACCCAGTGTCGTAATGGTCAGTTCGCCGGGCATTCCTTCCCCAACCTGTTTTTCCTCTTCATCCAAAATTTCAATAATGATCAGTTCCGGATGATGGTGGCCGCCCTGCCTTGCCGTACATTCGGTAAAGGCCGTGCCCATCTCTGTGGAGGCATAGGTGGAATAAAGGGGAATGTCCCAATCTTTCTTTATTTTGGCGGCGAGGGTGTTCAAGGAAAAGTCTTCATTCCGTAGTGATTCCCCTATACATATGGCCCCTTTTATCCCGGCTTGGTTGGGGTCTATTCCGTGCTGATGGGCGTACTCTATCAATTTCAATAAAAAAGAAGGGACAACAATAAGATAGGTAGGCCTAAACTTAAGTATGGAATCCCATTGAAGTTCAGGGATTCCGGCACCTACCCTAATAATTCCGGCACCCAGTTCCCGAGCTCCCAAAAAATAGGCCAAACCGGCCATAAACCGTCTATCTATGGTTGTTGTTAGTTGTAGAATATCATCGGCCGTAACCCCGGCACAGGCAAAGGAGATAGCCTCGTTATATGCCAAACGGTTAAGGTCGTTATCCGTAAGGGCAAAGGTCACAGGTTCGCCCAAGGTCCCGGAAGTGGTTACATAATCTATTATCTTGTGCCTATCAACACACAGAAAATCGTCATTATATTGTTGTAGCTCCTCTTTGGAGGTTGTGGGGAGTTTGGTCAGGTCTGTCAAGGTCTTTATATCGCCGGCCTGTAAATTATTTTCCTTAAAAATCCTTTTATAGTAAGCAGAGTTTAGGGTAATATAGTTAATAAGCTCCCTTAAACGCTGTTCTTGTAACTGTTGAATTGCTTCTGCCGATGCTTTTTCTATTTCAGGGACCATTATTTTAATTTACGTTTTAATCTTCGAATATACGAATGTACCTCAGCTTTATCCGGAACTGTAGTAATTTCTTTTGTACTGGCTTCCATAAAGTTGTTCAGGGCCGCCCTATAATATTTTTTATGGTAATTATAGAGGCCTGCCCAATAATGCGTTTCCCAATATTCAGGATTCAATCCCTTAAATTCCTCCAGAAATTTAGGAGTCAGATGTTTATTGTCCGCAACTGCCCGTTTTATTTGATCGATTTTTATGCGATATTCTTCATAGTTTTTATAGGCTTGGGAATACAGAAAACTATCTTTTTCAATATTTTTAGTGGGGATGGAAAGGGCAGATCCGCTCCTGTGATTTAGACTGTCCTTAAAAATTTTATTTAGATCATAGGCCACAAATTCTCCCAGTTGGTACGGATTTGAAGATACCCAGGCCAGTCGCTGTTCTGGCTTGAACACAATGCCGTGATGTGCCAATAATTGGTTTAGGGCCTTTTCATTGCCGTAGCCAATGTCGCTATTTTCCAGTCCTTGCTTATTTCTAAGGATGTCCACCGCAATTTCCGGGCTAATTTTATTATGGTCCCCCAACAGTTCCTCCATGCGTTCATATCTGTATTGGGTATGACTTTCAAAGATGTGCTTTTGGTTGTTTTTGTCCTCTGCATAGGCATCGCTCTGAAAGTGGTTGGAGCAGATCAATTGATTGAAATTGGGAACTTCATATACCCCAAAATTGTGGGGGGAGACTTCTATTGCCATCGCCTTTTTATCCCTGGCACTACCTACCAAAATGGATTCCGATACAAAGACCTGTCTTTTTTTTGCAATGGATACGGCCTCCTCCAGCGTAGCTGCATATTGTAAGATTTCCCTGGTAAGGATGCTGATGGGCGTTTTTGCCACCAAGGGAATTTTGGATTTTCCGGCATTGATGGTAACCGTCAGTCCATGCTCGTTCATTCCCGAGACCACTCCGGTCATGCCGGCCCAGGTCACGGACATAAATTTGTGGCCTTCTGTTGGGTCCACAAAGGAAACTATTTTGTTTTCCGCAAATTCGTCCCCTGCATAAAAGTCAAAATTGCGCCCAAGGATCAGGCTTCCGTCTTCGGATTTATGGCCCCATACGGCAAAGGAAGAACAGCCAACAAGGGCCAGATCTTGAAGGGCATGCCCAATATCATGGGCACCATGAAGGTAAAGCACCCTTGCATAGGGATCGGCCAAGTAGTTATATTTTTGGGATGCGTATCGGGAAAGTCCCCAAATTTCCGCTTTAATTTCCTCGGGGATGTTCCTGTACATTTTTCTATTGTACCAGGCCAGGAATTTTCTAAGGAAGTATCTTTTTGTTTTGGAGGGTACCAATTCTGCTACCTTGGATAAAAATATGGCTTCCTGTTGCTGAAATAGGTCTTCCGTTAAAGCTCCGGTTATTAATCCCCTTTGCAAGGGGTCCCCGGAGACATATAGTTCCCAAAGCCCTTGTTCGTTTTTGGTAAGGGAGTTATTGGAATAGGTAAAAGAAGTATCCGAGGTTTTTGTTATTTCAGGAATTTGGGGGTTATAGCTGTTTAAATCGGGCCTGTCCTTTAGGGATTTTGAAATTCCACAAGAACTGAAAAGCCCTAGCAAAATAACAACATATACAATCCATTTTATCCGGTACATCCTAAATCCTTAATTTATTCCTTTCCAAACCTATCATTGGTTTTTGCCAACATCCTTTTCTCTTTAAAATCTACCCACTTCTGACCCCAAATTTTTCTCATGGTATTTTCAAACGGCCTCATAAAGAATAGGTTTCCGAACATTTTGGACAATAGTAGGGGTTTTTTGGGCAAAGCCCTTAATGTAATGGAAAATCCGCCATCAAGGTATTTGATATAGTGCCAGTATCCACTGGGCATATACAGGGCATCCCCGTGTTTCATCTCTACGTATAGTCCCTCTGCCTTTTTTAAGGCGGGATAGCGATCAAAATCCGGATCATCCATATCAATGGATTCCAAATTATGAACGGAAAAAGGCACCTTGTAGAGGTATTTTGTCTGATCTGGTGGGAATAAAAGTACACTTTTGTGCCCGTGAAAATGAAAATGTAACAGGTCGGACAGATCCATGTCATAATGGGGAAGTACAGCAGAACCTTCACCGCCAAAAAACATGACCGGGAGCCGCTTAAAAAATTTTAACCCTATATCCGGATATTGTATATCCTTGATCAGTTCCGGCATTTTATCCAGGATATTATAGAAAAAAATACGAAGGTCCGTTGGTTTGGTTTTTAGGATTTCCAGATAGTCGTACAGTTTCATTTCCATTACCGGGGCAGCGGAGTTTTGTTTCCCTTTGGTAGGTTCATTGTTGTACAGGGGAACCATTTGGTCTCCCGCTTTTTTCTGTATGTAATCTATATTCCATTTCTTGCGTGCAGGCCAATCCGAAGTGAGGTTTTCAATTAAAACAGGGCGTTGGGTTTTGTAAAATTGATTAATAAAATCCTCTTTGCTAATAGCATTGACCCTGGTGATAGGAATCGTTTTGAGCTGTCCCATATTAAACTTCTTGTGTTTTATTCACTTCCAAAATTTTTTCCAATAAATAATCCTTTCCCACTAATTCGGAACAGGTTACGATTGCCCCAATGGTAACCCCTAAGATTCCGTGCATATTTAAACTCTGGCCCGTAAATAGTAGGTTTTTGATTTTTGTTTTTGGAGAAACAAAGGAGTGAAGGGGATTGTTTACGTCCTTGACATAACCATACATAGACCCGTTATGGGATCCTATATAATCCCTATAGGATAAGGGAGTGGAAGAATAAACGGTTTGGATGCAATCCCTTAAGTCGGGAAATTTTTTTTCCAATTCCGAAATAAAAATTTCAGTTTTATACGCCTTGAACTGTTCATAGGTCTGCCCTCTGTCATTTTTGGAGGCAACCGTATTATAGGTATTTTGCCAGTACTCCACTTCCTTAAAATTCATATAGGTCATGGCAATTAAACTATCTCCCCATCCATCATCTTTTTGGTTGATGCCCATAGAGACCATATATCCCTCTGGCCAACTTTCCTGAGTGTAATTTTGAGCATCCCAAACACGATCCCCGGATTTAAAATGATAAAAATTCTTATTGTAATATTTAAAGGAGTTGGGTTTTAGGACGATGTATACACTAAAGGCCGAAATAATGCTCTCAATGTTGTTTATCCTGTTCGAGTACGACTTTCTAAAATTTTCCAGACCAACCATTTTTAAAGTAAGCTTGGGTTCTATATTGGAGATGAATATATCACCGTTTATTTGCTTTCCATTTTTGGTTTCCACGGAAGCGATATTACCATTACTGACATTAAATTTGGTAATTTCATGATGCTTGAAGGTGTCTCCTCCAAATTTCCTTATTTGACCAATAAGTACTTTGGTAATCTGACTTCCCCCATTAATACATCTATAGGCACTTTCAATATAGGAATTTACGGAAAGGGCATGCACATAAAAAGGGGAGCGTTCCCCGTCTCCGGCATACAGAAAATTGGTCCCCGCCAATACGGCCTGTAACTTTTTGTTGTTGGTAAGGGAATTGATATAGGTTTTGGCATTGAGCTTAAATATGTCATCTTGGCCGTAGGATGGATTGCCCTTGTTTAAATTGTACAATGGAAATTTGGAACAGGTTTCCCTTAATTTCTTACTATATGTTTTTATTGCCTTTTCTTCTCCAGGAAATTGGGACAGTAAACTTTTCTCAAATCGCTCATATCCTTGGGCGTGTTTGTATTCTTTTGGGTCCCCATCAAACGTAATCACATCAAAACCGTCCTCATCCAGTTTTTTGAGCTTTAATTGGTCCATGATACCCAGATACTTAAAATATTGGTTCAGGTTTTGGCCTTCGGATAGTCCGCCAATATAGTGCACCCCGGTATCAAAGATGGTCTTGTCCCGAACAAAGGTCTGGAGGTTACCTCCAAATTGATTGTTTTTTTCCAAGACACAGACACTGTACCCTTCTTTGGCCATTATCAAGGCAGAAACCAATCCCCCTAATCCGCTTCCAACAATTACAATATCGTAATGTTCTTTCATAAATGGTACTCTTTACATATTTCAAAATCATGTCCAATTACTTGGTTTTGTTAGGTGGGAACCCAATAATTATACATGTCCCACTTTGCTTCAATCCAAACATACTCCGACTCTTGGGTTGGGTCTGCCCTTTTGGACGGACTTACCTCATTCTCGGACAGGGTTTCCAATCCGCCCGTGCCGATCCGGACGGAATTAGGTAAAGTAAAAAACTTCAAAATTTTTTTAATATAAGTTTTTTACGATTCCTGCCAATACAGTTTATTCCAAACCTTTCTTATTTTCCAAGATAACAAGATTATCATATTCAAGGATATTTTTAAAACCGTTGGAACCAATAATTTTTTCCGTCAATCTGGATCCCTCCTTTACCAAAATCAATAGTCGAATATTATTTTCTATTCTAAGTGCCAAACTATCCAGGTCCTGTAATTCAAAATCTATGATCAATATGTCCGCAGGCATTGCCAGAGCCTCTTCAATGGAATTTATCAATGTTAACTTGGCTATCTGTTGGGAGATAAAACTGTTATTTACCATTGCACGTATCTCTTCATCGGCCAAGTAGGCGAAAATTTTTCTATCAACGGCGTTTAAAGATAAAAGAAAATCCAGCTGCCCGTATTCTTTTGAAAGATGAATTATGGAATCCGAGGTTCCTATATGTTTAAGGATAAGGGCATAAGTTTTTGAATTGTTTTTTAAATCTTTTCTTACCGATCGGTAGATGGCATCCCCTTTGTATCTGTAATCCTCCAGAATTGTTTCCGTAAAATAGGTATCCCCTTCCACTTCATTCCTCAAGGTTTGGAATTCGGACCTGAAATGGGCGGCGATCCCCTTGTTGCGCTCTCTGTAATTTTTGCCGTAGTGTTGGTTTTCTGGAGAAATCCGCTCTAATATCTTTACCGTTATGCTGCCATTCCTGATTACAAAACTTCCTTTGGGAAGCACCTCCGAATTTCCATGTATCAATACGGGAACAATATCCATATTAAACTTTTCTGCCAAATAAAAGGCTCCTTTATGGAATCGTCGTATTTTGTTGGTTCTGGACCTTGTGCCTTCGGGGAAAGCCATTAATGAGTATCCTTGTGCCACCTTTTTCCTTAAATGTTCCAGGCCATTATCTATCCCGTCGGACACCGGATAAAAACCGGCCAATTGTACGGCCTTTCCAAAAATAGGGGATCTGTACACCCAGTCGTTTACCAAATAAATAATCTTGGGATGCAACATGCCAACCGCCAATATATCCAAAAAGGAGGTGTGGTTGGCAATGATAATGGCAGGTTTGCTAAAATCCTCCCCCGATACATTGATGATTCTTTTGCTTACAAAGGGATTGGTGTACAGTACCGATTTCATAAATTTTGAAATGGTCTTGTGGAACCATTTCATTTTAATTTTTTTCTTAAGGGGCAGTATTTTCATAACGCTAACACTCCCTACGGATAATAACAATCCACCGGAACCATAATAACCAAATGAAAGGACGGAATGAATGAGCAACCGAAGGCTAATAGGACGCTTTTCCTTATTCCCGATAAAGAGTAAAAACAATAGGGGCTGTATGGTGAAAGCAACAAAAACCGCCGATAGGATACCTATGAGCGATACGAGGCTAATGGAATACAGGGCGGGGTGTTTTGCAAATATAAGTACGCCAATTCCCAAAACGGTGGTAATGGCCGAAAGTAGGATAGAGGTCCTGTGCGTTCCAAGTACTTCTTCCCCTTTTCCGTATTCCTTGAGCAGTCCGGTAGTTATGAATATGCTGTAATCTATTCCCAGACCAAAGATAAAGGTGGAGATAATGATATTAAAAATGTTGAATTCTATATGGAACATCCCCATAATACCAATGGTGAGCCACCAGGTCAACAGGATGGGGATACCGGTAACCAGGACCAGGGAAAAACTTCTAAAGAAAAAAAAGAGGATCAGGACCACTATGCCAAGGGAGTAGCCAATTAACTTATTGAAATCGTTTTTGAGATTGCCCAAAAACGTCTCGTTCATTTCCTGTCTATCGATTACCAAGGTATTGGGGTAGGCCCTAAAAAGTTGTTTTACGTTTTCTTCATTTCCCTCCTTTAATTTGATCAGGGAGGTAACAGTGGTAAAACCTTTGTTGCTTACAATGTAGTCATCCATAGGCAAGGCCGCTGCATTGCTGTAGTCTTCAATCCCCAACAGGCTAAAATCCTTGTGGAGAAAGGCATAAAATTTATCAAAAGAGTTGGGCTTAAATCCTAGTTCCGTACCACTTTCTACTAGATGTTCGGTGGTGTTTAGAATGATATCCTCCTTCCAGAACCCTTTCCAAAGATCAATTTTTTCCTGTTGTTTTTCCTGGGACAGGACTAGGTTGCCAATGGAGCTAAAGCTAAGTACCTCACCAAGATTTTTTAGGCTGTCCAATTTGTGGTATAGGATATTGGTGGTTTGCAGGGCCTTGTCACCATCGTCCCCATAAGTGGCCAAATAAATGGATTTGGAAGACATATTGGTAAGTGCGTCCAATCTTTCCCTGGCCTGCAACAAGGCTGTAGGCTCATAGTTGAGTTTGGCAATATCTTTATTGAAAATCACTTTGTCGTGAAAAAACACACTGGCAATCAATAGACCTACAAGGATAGATATGCTCCATTTGTTCTTATGGAGCTTGTAGGACGCTATTTTATCCAAGAGGGTATATTTTATCTTAAGCCTGTCCGTATTCCTATACACATGGGGTATGATCAGGAGTGCGAAAATACAGGAACCGATTACGCTAACGGCAGCAAAAATACCAAGATCCTGTAAGGCTTGCGAATCAAGGAAAAGAAGGCATAGAAAGGCGAGGGCCGTGGTAATACTGCTCATAATTACTGGCTGGGCCACATCGGAGTAAAGTGCCCTTATGGAAGGGTTATTTCTAATTTGGGTCAGAATATGTAAGGAATAATCCAAGGTAACCCCTAACAGAACCGAACCTATCCCCAAGGAAATGGCAGAAATCTTCCCCCTGGTCCAATACAATACGGCAACGGATAGTGTTGCACCAAAAAGGGTAGGGGCAAAAAGAATAATGGGAATGGTCAATTTTCTATAAAATAGGATAAGGATGCCCATTAAAACGGATAGGGCAATGGTTATCGTAAGACGAATGTCCTCTTTTATTTGTTGGGCATTGGCAACGGCTATTAGGGTGGCCCCATAATACTCACTTTTTACCCTGTCCTGAAACAATTTGTCCAATTGGTCCCGCGTCTCATAAAGCTCCTTTACAAATTTGGTATTTTCCACGGTTTCACTGGAAGGGTGCGCAGGGGTAATAAATAGTAATATGTTTTGAAGATCCTTGCTCAGGAGAAAACCGTCCCTAAGGGTAAACTGATCCCCCATGCCCAAATCCCTTAGTTTTTTTAGGGCAATAAAGGAAATGCCAAGGGGGTCTTTCAGGATCATTTCCTTGGCAACGATTCCGGAAGGGGAAATTAATGTTCTGTAGTTTTTTTTTGTTATTTTGGCAATGCTATCCCTGTCCAGTTTTTTTGATATGGTGCTGTAGTCCTCCCTGTCCAACAGCAGAGGGGTATTTTGATAGACAAACTCCAAGGTGCTTCCCAGATCACCGTCATCTATTTTGCCTTGGATCTTCTTTATATGGGATGAAGATTTTTTGGATATGCTATCCAGAAAAATATTTGCATACCTTGTCAGTTCTTCAATAGGTGTGCCTGGCCGTCGCACAATATTGATGATGATCTTGTCCGAAAAATTTACCGATCTTAATACTTTTTGAACCTCTTCGGTCTTGCGGTTACTGGGAATAAGTTTGGTAATATCCTCCTCAAATTCAATATTGAGGGCACCATAGGCCAAGAATAAAAATAAGGCCAATAGACCAATGCCGAAGGGCAGTCTTTTCTTGGCCACATATTGATAGGACCTATATAAAAAATCACCCATTTTTAAGTGCAATTTTTTTTCTTTCAAAAATATTTAAAATGATATAACCACATATTCCCGCTGTAAAGGATCCAAGAAGGGAAAGGGTTATGCTACCAATTATATAGGATTCCAGATGTTTTATAACTTCAAAATTGGTCCCTGCCTCCCCAAGAGTAAAATTAAACTCGTTGCCCATGATCCAGTGGCCCATTTTAAGGCTTATAAACAGCACAAAAGGTATAAAAGGAGGGAAGCTTACGTTGGAAAAGGCGAAGGCAATAGCCTTGTTCAGTTTAAACAGAACCGCCAGGAAAATGACTATCAGGGTATGAAACCCCCAAAGGGGAGATAAACCGATCAGTACCCCCAGTGCTATGGATAGCGCTTTTTTTTCATGGGAATCGTTGCTGCCCAGAAAGTCTTCATGGAAAAACCTTTTAACTCCTTTTTTTTTTATTTTTCGGATAAGATCACGCGGAAATATATATAGAAACGTCAGTAGGACCAGGTAAGTGTTTAAAAGGCTAATTCTTGAAAAATCGGTAAACGGCCTAAAATGGGATACCCTTTCGGTTACATCATAGCTTACCTTTATGGGAATGTTCTTTACTTCTATTCCGCTCCATGCCGCCTTAACGATCGCTTCAATTTCAAACTCGAATTTTTTAGTATGGAAATTGATGTCCTTAAGGGCAAGTATGGGATATAGCCTATATCCGGATTGGGTGTCCTGTAGTTTGATCCCCGTTTCTACCCAAAACCAAAAATTGGAAAACTTGTTGCCAAAACTACTTTTTTTAGGAACGTCTTTTTGTCCCATATTTCTTGCTCCTATGTAAAGTACATCTCTTGAGGCTTCCTTACTAAGGCTGTTGATGAACAGGGGGATATCATCCGGGAAGTGTTGGCCGTCAGAATCAATGGTGATGGCAAAGTGGAAACCCTGTTCAAGGGCCATTTCAAAACCCTTTCTCAAGGCATATCCTTTACCGGTATTATGGGGCAGGGAAAGGGTATGGATATGGGGAAATCCGTTTAAAATATGGGGGGTGGTATCGGTAGACCCATCATTTACGACTATTAGGTTTTGGGTGTATTGCAGTACCCCTTCAATGACTTTTTTCAGGGTTTTATGATTGTTGTAGGTAGGAATGACCACACAGCATTTAAGCTGATCCATAGCCTTAGTTGTGGATGTGGTATATTGTGACACGGTGCTATTGGCATTTGGTTGTTTCATCTTGTAGAAAAATACAAGACATGGTATGCAAAAATAGGAATTACTGAAGTTATAACCGTTGCTTTTCTTCAGTATTAAATCCTGGGGATTGTAATATATAGGATTTTACAAATTCTTTGACCGCTTTGGAATTTGTTTTTTCGTAGTGACTTAAAATGAAGGTTTTGTCTTCCTGAATATTGGATCGGTATTTTAGAAATTTGGGCGAATTTTCCTGGATACTTAATCTTAGGCACCTAATTTCTATGTTTTCCGGTTTTTGGGATATCGCAAATTCCAAAAGGGCAACCCCGTTTTTGAAAAGGTTTTTTCTTTCTGTATTATCCTTGGTGTATTTTGCCGTTAATGCAGAAACGGCACCCTTGTAGGCTACCAATATCATATTGTCTTCCTTGGTAACGGTTTTCAGTTTCTCCCTTAGGGCCAAAGCGGTTTCACGGTCGTTGGAGGCCAATTTAAAATCTTTGCGGATCTGGTCCAGATCGGGCGTAAAAGTGGAAATGGAAAGCAGGTACAGTAGAAAACAGATAAGTTTCATTTACGCCATACTTTTAAAGGTTGCACTTAGTTTTAAGGCCACCGTTTCCCCAAAGATGGTCGTACTTTTTACCTTGATAAGCCCGTCCGTTTCAGTTAGGCTGATTTTTATTAAAAGAATCGGGTCCGTTTTAGGATTTATAATGGCCATGAATTTTACATTGGCGGCAACGGATAAAAACAGTTCCTGATCGAGGCTCCTCTCCGTTAATTCCTTTATGATCTGAATCATACATACCCCGGGCATGATAGGTTTTCCGGGGAAATGGCCTTTAAAAATTTCATGCTTGGGATTCAACTTTATTTTGGCCGATATGCTTTCTTCGTTCTTATTAAAAGATTCTGTATTATAAAGTCCTTCTATTAACATTATGGTCACATATTAAATTTATAGGAGAGTCCAATTTGGATTACCCTGTTCAATTGATTCTCCTCCGAATTGCCCCCATATTCTTCGGAGTCATTAAAATCAAGATCTATCAATCCTTGCTTAAACCTTAATTCCAATCCCAATCCAAAATCAAACTCATATCCAATCCCTCCAAACATCGCCAGATCAACAGGTGTTATTTCTAGATTATCACCATTGTCGTTGATCAAGTTGATAAAATTGTCATCAAAATTAATATCCAGACTGGGACCAAGAATAAAGTGGAATCCTTGATTTTTAGTAACAAAAAATTTGTTTGCCAGGGCAATGGATACATAATTGATATTTATGTTTTCCCCATTTCTATAGCTGGCATTGCCTCCTTGGTTGGAATATACAATTTCAGGTTGCATAGTATAATTATCCGTAAAACGGACGGCCAAGAACAGACCAGTATATAATCCTGATTTGGTATCCAGTCCGGAATTCAGCACCTTGGCGTTGTTAAGGCCCAACCTTACCCCTAGTTGCGATCTGCTTTGGGCTGCCAAGGTAGTGGAAATGATGAGGAATAGGCCTGTGCAAAGTAATTTTTTCATTTCTAAATGGCTTTTAAGTCTATAGTTAATCCAATGTTTTTGTGTCGTATTTTAATTTCCCCTGCATGATCGTTTTCCAATTCTGTAAAAATATAGTCCGATTTCCCTTTACTTCCTTTTGTTTCCAGTATTTTATGTAGCCGTTCATCCCTTGTTAGGTAAAAGTAAGTGTTATTCCTTATTTTAGCCTCAAAGTATGTACTGTCGCCCATTTTCCGGTAATGGTTCAGGATGTTGACGTTTTCATGGGTCAGAACAAAAAAATCCTTCTTAAGCAGGTTTATAAGCATCTTTTTATTCATTTCACTGAGTATAAAATTAATCCTGAATTCGTTTTTGATGAACGAAAAATCTAATAGTTTATTGCCCATTTCAGTTGTGAAAACTACCCTATGGTGGTCTGGTCCCAACTTTTTCACAACAAATATGCCGCCAAAGGATTTCTCTCCGAAATTAATTTTGGCCTTGTAGATATAATCCATTGAAGGGTTGGAAAAGTAAGGATTGACCATTGTTGGCGTATCTCCGTTTATTCTTTCTAGAGTATACTTTTTTGGAAAGGAAGCACAGGCAAATAGTAAAAAGGTTAGGCTAATTGGTAAATACTTCATTGTCCAAGGGTTTATTGATTTGCCGATCGGTAAAGACAATTCTAGTATAATCATTGGTAGGTTCCACCATTTTGACCTCCATAACATCGGCCTGCTCCTTGTTGAAAAACAAAATAAAAGAGGCGATATAGGCCTTTATTTTTTCGTCTTTGGGGACAAAGATGACCTTGTAATATTTGGGGTCTTTAAAGTAACTCATTGTGAAATCCGAATCTTGGAACAAGTTGCCCTTTATACTGTTGACAATTAATTGGTTCAACTTTTTAAACAGCACATTATTTCCCAGATCCATATTGCTTTTGGTTCCGGAATCGTTAATTGTTAATTGGTCTTCCTTAAAAATAATGCTGTATTTGAAGGGGTCTGTATACTCCCATTTCACCATGTCCGGAGCCTTAAAGGCCATTTTGCCCTTTGTAGTGATGTCATTGGATAAAAAGTCCATGTGCTTATATTGCGTAAAGTTGCTTTGGATAGTGATCATGGCTTTGGACGTCTTGTTCACCTTGGCCTTGAACGCAGCAATTTCGGGATTGCTCATAGTACTTTCCTGAGCGAAGAGCAGGCAGGTATGGGCAATCAGCACAATTAAAAATAATAGTTTACGCATAGGCTTCAATATCTAGCAATTGGTCTACAGTGACCGATTGTATTTCGTTCTGCTGTAAAAATAGCAATAACTGTTCCAATACTTCAACTGTTTTATCACTACTATCATGCAGGAGTATAATGTCGCCTTTTTTTATTTTATTGGTGATGCGTTCCAGGACTGTTTTTTTTGATCTTTTGGTAGTGTCCAAAGACCGAATGTTCCAGCCAATGGCATTGAGTTGAAGTTTTTTGACCGCCCTGCCTATACTGGGGTTCGTTACCCCAAAGGCGGGTCTGTACAATTTGGGGTAGAGCCCAGTTGCTTCCTTTATGGCCAAATTGGTTCTTTGGAGTTCCAGTATTACTTTTTGCGTTCCATAAAAACCAAATTTATTGGAATGCGAGTAGGTATGGTTGCCAATAGTATGCCCGTTAGCTACTATTTTCTTGACAATTTCGCCATATTGGTGCACTTGATGGCCCACACAAAAAAAAGAGGCTTTGGCGTTATATTTTTCAAGTAGTTCCAGCACTTTTGGGGTAAAGCTTGGATGTGGGCCGTCATCAAAGGTAATGGCCACCAGTTTGTTGGGAATGTTTTTGTTGCTGTGCAGGGCGGGCAGATGATAATTCCAGCGAATGTGGAAGGAGCCGATAATGGTAAGTGCCAGCCAAACGGCCCCAAGAATAACATAGGGCCACCAGCTTATTTCCCTAAAAACATCCAATAGAATAAGGACGGCAAAAGCAACTCTAAAAATGTTATTTATAACGGGATACTTCAACATCGGCGAAGTAGGGTGAAACTATGGTTTTTACCCCTGTACTGATTGTACAGTAAGACAATTTCAATTTTTTGGGCCCTAATTGTATTTAGGACAATGGCACTAGGGATATGCCGGGTTTTGAGAATTTTGGCCCCCAGCCAAAATCCAAAAGCGGAGGCGGTGTTGAATTCACCGCTCAGATGTTTGTAATAAACTTGTTGGGTGTTTTTAAAGGGCCCATTGGTAAGTTCCAAATAATAATCGTCATATTCAATGTCCCCATTATTTCCACTGATCAAAACATCTATATCGGCCACGGACAGTTTGTTTTCCTTTAAAAATGATTTAAGGGCGACCATTAGTTCCGGTTTGGCCAGGGTATTGTAGGTCTTCACGTCCAGCACCTGGGCATAGCTGGAATCTTGTTTGTTGTTGGACAACACAAAGAAATTGGCCCCTTCCCCGAATACGGCGCCCACCGTATTGGAATGTAGTAGTTTATTGGAATGTACCTTTTCCGGTTTTATATGTTTTATTAGTTTATGTATGGCGTTGGTGTGTTCCCCGGACTCATCTACCCCGCCAACAAGTATGTTTTCCGCTTCCCTGCACTCCAATTGCATTAGGGCATCGATAAGGGCCGATTCAAAAGAAATACTGCTATGTACATAGGTGAAATTATAGCCCTTGCAGCCAATACCCAGTGCTATCTGGCCCGCAACGGTATTGTGGGTAGACTGTATAAAGGAGGTAGGGGTAAGGAACTGCTCATTATTGTCCAAAATGGCGGTTACAAATTTTTCGGAATCCCGGACACATCCCATTCCCGTCCCGGTTATAATGGCATCTATATCCGTTAGATCTGCTTCCTCCATGGCTATTTTGGATGCAACCACTCCCATTTTTATACCTTTTGCCATTCTTCTGGCCGCCGCTGGAGGAATAAAATCCTTGTAGTTGGGTTCTATTGCAGATATAACAGTGTCCTCATAGGGCGTTATTTCTTCCAAAAAATCATTGTTGTCAAATGTTTTTTGTGCAGATATGGAACCGATACTGTTTATATAAACTTTTTCCATTGGTTGTTGGGAATGCCGAATTCTAATATACTATCAAATAAGCTAAAATGGGCCAAATGTAAATATAATAATTCCTTCTTAAGGCTATTTTGAAAAAATCAAGGTGGAACAATTACCTCCAAACCCCAGGGAATTGGATAGAACGGTATTTAAGACTTTATCTTTTAAGGAGGTCTGTGGGATAAGGGAAAACTCTTTCATGGGAGTTTTAAAATTTAAATTGGGATAGATGATGTTGTTTTGAAGCGCTAGAACGGCGTATACCGCCTCTATGGCACCTGCTGCGGCCAAGGTATGCCCCGTATAGGCTTTGGTGGAGCTGAATTCAGGAACCTCTTCGCCAAATACACGGATAATGGCCCGTCCTTCGGACAAATCGTTATTGCCGGTGGCGGTGCCATGGGCATTGATGTAATCAATATCCTTCGGTTCCAGTCCTGCAACGGCAAGGGCCTTCTCCATGGCCAAGGTGGCACCATCCCCGTTTTCGGAAGAGGCCGTTTGATGATAGGCATCGTTGGCATTGCCATAGCCTACTACATATCCCAACACTTTTTTATCTTCCTTTTTTACCAGGAATTCCGATTCCAATACCAAATATGCTGCGGCCTCCCCTAAATTTAATCCTTTTCTATTTTCGTCAAAAGGGGTGTTATAGGTGTCGGACAATATCATTAAGGTGTTAAAACCGTTAATGGTGAATTTGGACAAACAGTCGGCACCGCCAACAATTACCCTGTCCAATTTTCCCGATTTTATTAATCTGGCCCCTAACATGATGGCATTGGCTGCAGAGGAGCAGGCGGTACTGATGGTGGTGACCAGGCTTTGGTCCATGCCCAATTGTTCCGCTATTTTTTCCGTTGAATCCCCGGCATGGTGGCCCTCAATGTACCTTCTGTTGTCCCCACTTTCCAGGTAATCGTAATAAAATTTTTCGGTCATGTCCATACCTCCAACACTGGTGGATGAAATAAGTCCCGTCCTGTAAGCTTTTATATTGGTTATTTTGGCATCGGCAATGGCTTCTTTGGCCGCAACGGCCCCTAATAAGGCCGTTCTGGAGTAATTATTGTTGGAACCTAAACCCAATATAGCCTCCAATTCCCCATTGGTGAATTCAATTTCACCTACCATAATACTGCCTTTGTGCACAGTGTCTATTTTGGAAATATGGGATATTCCCGTTCTCTTTTTTAAGAGTGCACTGTAATTCTCGGCCACATTGTTTCCAATGGCCGAAATGATACCCATTCCCGTAATAGCTACTCCTATGGACATTATTTTTTTATTATCTAATGTTAAGTTAACCGTGAAATGACTTCTCGACTCCGCTCGAAGTGACGATCGATTGTCTGGTCGAGCGCCCGCCCGTACTGAACGGTCCGTTCGGGCGGGGATCGAGACCTAAATTAAATGACAAAACATCCTTAACATAACACTAGTTTAAAGGTTAAAACCCCACCTGAACGTAGTCGGACAGGTCTGCCTTTGCCCATTGCATACAATAGAATTATTTTGTGCGGTGCTCGGCAATATATTTTGCCATTACTTCAATGGATTCAAATATTTTTTTCCCCTCTTTGGGGTCGGTAAGTTTTATGCCGTAATCCTTGTCCAACATTACTATGAGTTCCAAGGCATCAATGGAGTCCAGTCCAAGGCCATCACCAAACAAGGGATCGTTATCCGCAATTTCCTCAATTGCAATATCTTCCAAATTTAATTGGGTAATTATTTTTTCCTTAAGTTCTTGTTTTAAATCGCTCATCCGCTTGTGTACAATTTTATTATTTCTTCTTTGTTATGTGCAATGTTTCCTTCGGCGGAAACCAGGTACAAAAATGCCTCATAGTCCCCTAAGTCACAGTTTATCCAGCCGCACAACACTTCGTCCGCTTTTTTGGCTTTTATTAAACCCGTTGCGTAGTCGTGTAGATATGCTGCATTAAAGTGGTTAAAGATAAAAAAACTATTTTCAGAATACAGCCTATGTTTAATACTTATCTCCCCAAGACAAATATTGGGCAGGGTATAGACAAAAACAGCGGGACTCGGAAAATAGTTTTCCCTGTCCACAATGGACTCTTGGTGTTTTCTGTCCGTTTGCAGGCTGGAAGCACTATTAGAAAATACCAGGGCAATATTTTTTGATATATCGGAATCCTGGATCATTGGCTTAAGTAAGATATCGGCGGCCAGAAACCCAAGTTTGCTGAGGTCGTCCATTTTAAAAAACTTGGGATAATCGGTATCCATCCTTTTATAGGCCAGTTTTATAAAAGTGCTGAAATCGCTGTCCAGGTCTTCCATAAGCAGCTTATCGTTCAATAGGACCCTGTTGTTGGATATGCTGCAATACCCCTTTATTTTGAGATGATCCGCCTTCATGTTCGTACTTTTTTAAACACGGCTGCCGTATTGCAACCTCCAAAACCGGAGGCCGTTTTTAAGAAGCAATCTAAATTCCTGACCGTAGGTGCCGTAATAATATTGAGGGGTTGCGATACTCCCAACTCGGTGAAACCCATGGAGGAATACAAGGTATTGTGGTAGAGGGAGTGCATGCCCACAATGGTTTCCAAAAGGCCCGATGCCCCCAGGGTATGTCCAAAATAACCTTTGAGACTGTTCAATGGAACGGTGTCCAGACCTAGTCTGTTCAAGGCTATAGCCTCCATTTCATCATTAAAATGGGTTGCAGTACCATGGGCGGAAATATAATCTATATCCCGAGGGCCAACATTGGCTTCTTTGAATGCAGAAAGAATACTCCGATAAAGGCCTTCCCCTGTTCTTGATGGGCCGGAAATATGGTTGGCGTCATTACAGGAAGCTTCGCCCAACACTTCTACGGCCTCGGGGGGTAAATTGTTCCGGTCTTTGTTTACCAGCACACTAGCGGCCACTTCTCCTATATTGATACCTGACCTTTGCTTGCAATAGGGTTTGCAGGGCAGGGAACTCAATGCTTGGAAAGAATTGAAGCCCGAAAGAATAAAATTGGAAACAATATCGCCCCCAACTATAAAAACCTGATCGAAGGTTCCCTGGGATATTAATCTTTTACCTACTGAAATGGCCAATATTCCGGATACACAGGCATTGGATAGTACAATAGGTTCTGTGGTAAAGCCAAAATGATTTTTTACAATATGCCCTAAAGTTCCCAAATAGGCCCTTTCAGGGGGCATAGGGTTTCTCGGATCCAGGCTGTCTATATTTCCTTTGGTGGTGGACAGAATTAGGCCGACCCTATTCGTTAACTCAATTCCCGATGCAGTAATGATCTTGTCCAGGGAAAGGATCATCATTTGCTCCAAGCGGGTATATTCGCCTTTTGATCCTAATTTGTCAAAGGCTTTCCTTAGGTGATCGGAATCGATGATGGAAGCATAAAACGGATCGGGAAACAGGTTCTCATCCTCAATTAATGTTATCCCCGATAATCCCCCATGAATATTTTTCACCACTGTAGGGCTATCAAAGCCCAAGGATGAAACAATATTGTTATATGAGAGATAGGTCCTATTCATTCAATAATCCAACTTTTTGTTTCCACTTCAAAAAAAATGTAGGCATGGTCAGGGATAGACCTCCATCGTCCTCCACAAAAACCTGTATGGTTTCCCCGGTACAGACCAATTTGTTTTGGGGATCATAAATTTCGTATTTAAAAACCATTTTTGCGGCCGGTGAATCTACAAAAATTGTTTTTATCGTGGCCACATCGCCATAACGCAATGGAAGTTTGTGCTCACAGGACGATTTAACGATAGGGGTAGTGTAGCCTGCCGCCTTATGGTCCAAATAGGCAATTCCATGGTGTCTGCCAAAGGCTTCCCTACCATCCTCAAAATATTGGATATAATTGCCGTGCCACACAATGCCCAATGGGTCCGTTTCTGCAAAGCGAACCCTAATTTCACTGGTAAAGCTAATCTCTGATCTGTTTTTAGACGGCATTTTTTCTTTCATTATACACAATGGAAATTGCGGTAGTTATTACAAAAAATAGAAATAAGAGGGCAAGTTCGGGGATTACATCCAGAATGCCCACATTTCTCAGAAAAACATCATAAAAGGCATTTAGACCCCAGTTCATTGGCGATAAATTGGAAAGTGCCTGCATAAATTTGGGCATTATAAAGACGGGCACCCATACCCCTCCCAAAGCGGCCAAAATAACAACAAAAGTAGCTCCAAAGGGAGCGGATTGCTCTTGGGTCCTGGCCACCGTTCCCAATAACAATCCAAGGCCAATGGCCGCAAGTCCGGCAAATATGGCGACAAGGAACAAGAGGGGTATTTTTCCCGAGACCTCAAGGCTGGGGAGGCCAAGTATTGGGAAGAGATAAACACCAATTCCCAACATCAGTCCAAATTGTATTAGACAAACCGCAAGGTAAACCACTGTTTTCCCTCCCAATACTATTAGATGGGAAACGGGGTTTGTCCTAAGCCGAACAAAGGTACCCTGACTTTTTTCCTTGACCATATTGATGGACAGGGGAACAATGATAAAAAATATGGCGAACAGGGTCCAGGCGGGGACATTGTGCTGTACGGAATTTGGAATTATTTCATTTTCACCAGTACTCGGGCTGATCTCTTTAAAGGTGATAAAACTTTCGGTGTCAAAAATCGCCTCGGTCTCATCATCCGTTATTTGGGATTGGAATGCCCTGTAAATAGTTTGGGTCTCTATTTTAAAGATCATCTTGTCTATCCCGTTCTTAATCGAATTTTTAAAGGCCATTTGTGTGGCGGGATCAAAATAGAGTATGACCTCTTTTTTTTCCGGACCCACTTTTTCGGATCGCAGTGTTTCCTCTTCCAAACCAAATTTGGATAGCAGGTCTTCTACATTTAGGGCCACTTTTTGTTCCAGCCCGGAACTAAGCTGGGGCGGAATTACAATGGCCAATTGATATTTGCCCTTAAACACAAGTTCTTTGGCTTCGCTGTCCGATTCTTTATGGATAATAGTAAAGGATTTGGACGCTGCCAGTCCATCGTATATGCTTTTGGAGACCTCCCCCTTGTCATTGTCCACCCAAAGGATGGGGATTTTGGTGTCATTGATAGACCTAAAGGTGCTGTCCTGAATTAAAGTGATGGTGACCACCAATACGAGGGGCATTACAAATAAAATGGCCAATCCGCCAATATCCCTGGAAAGGAGCAGTAATTCCTTATATATGGAGGCCCAAAGTTTATGCATTATCTCTAAGGGCTTTTCCGGTCAAGGTCAGGAAGACGTCTTCTAGATTGTGTGATTCCGGGTATTTGGAAATTAGCGCTTTGGGCACCCCTTCAATGATGATCCTACCATGGTCTATAATGGCCACTTTGGTACAAAATTGTTCGGCTTCGTTCAGATGGTGTGAGGTATAGATAATAGTGGTTCCCTGGGCGTTCAATTTTTTTAAATGTTCAATAATTACATTTTTGGATTGTACGTCCACGCCAACCGTAGGTTCGTCCAAGAACAACACTTTGGGGCCGTGCAAAATGCTGGCAATTAAATTGACACGTCTTTTCATTCCGCCGGAAAAAGTATCCAATTTTTTGTTGGAAAACTTTTTCAGCCCCAAGACTTCTAGGTGAAAATGGATCTTTTCCTTTAATTGTTTCCCCTTTAGTCCGTACATGCTGCCCAGGTAATGCAAATTTTCATAAGCGGTCAGGGTAGGGTAGAGGGCGTATTCCTGGGGTACTATACCAATTGATCGTTTAAGTTGGTTGGCATTTTTTTGGAAGGTGAGTCCGTTGATGGAAAAACTCCCGGAGGTAGGTTTCATCAAGGAACTCAACATGGAGATCAGGGTTGTTTTTCCTGCTCCGTTGGGTCCCAATAGGCCAAAAATTTCCCCTTCGTCTATTTTTAGATCGAGGTCTACCACCGAATATTCCGCGTTATTTTTATATTTTTTGGATAGATGGGATATTTGGATCATGGGCTGCCTTATATTGCCTTTTTCAGTTTTTTAAAAAAAACTTCCTCTTTGTTGGCGATATCTTCAAGAAGGGTGGCTACATGATCGTATTGGTCAACGGCCACATTATTGCTCCTGTTTTTGTATATGCGCGATGCCTCAACTGCAAAATCGCGCCATTGGTCGCCTATCAGGGTCATTTCTTTGGAAAGCTCCAAAAGCCGATCGTTCGTCAATAATTTTCCAGCCTCTTGTAAGAAGGCGGCATAAATATACCGGAACCCGCCACCTCCGGTACCTATTTCTTCCTGCATGCGTACAATTTGCCCCAAATAATGGTTGGCAATTTTAATACCCTTTGCCTTTGGCCATTTACGAATAAGTTTGGCAATTTTCCGTATTCCCTTTACCCCAACGATAGGGACGGGGGCCAACATATCCCTACAGGTGTGCTTTATTCCTTTAATAATGGCTTTTTCCAGCTGTAACTTTTCCGGGAAAGCGGTAGGATAGTAAATATGTCCCTTAGGGGCAAAGGCGCCTTTGGCAAACCTTACTTTTTCCAGTTCTTTTTCCGTAAGCGAGGTAACGGTTTCCATTACGGGGTCACTTATTAAGTAATTACCTTCCTTTTTGCCATAGACCACCATATTGTGGGCATTGAAGTGGAAGCGATATTCATCAGGGAAATAGGGCAGGTTGTACACACCTACCTGAAGCCCTACCGGATTGTTTCTTTTTAGGTTTTCATCCAATCTGGCCTTGGCGGTTTGGGGATTTCGAAATTTTTCGCGTTTTATTTTGATTCCGACCCGTGTGGCGAATCGGGTAAAGATTATACCTGGCATGGCCCTATAGGACACCACAGGGGCATGGTTCACTTTTAAAAAGGGGATATAGGTAAACAAGAGTCCGGAGCCTATTCCAAAAACCATAGGTTCACTTACCGTAAACCCATTGTACGTCATTAAGTTGGCTACTACACCGTTCTCGCAGTGTGCGGCCTGCTTGTGTTTAAAATCTATTTCCATGGTTTAGAGATCGGTGCGTTTTAGCTCCTCGATCGTAATATCGAAGACATCTGCATATTTTTGTAATGTTCTGTTGTTAAGGGTGTTGAATACGGCAGGCCTAAAATGCCTTTTAACCCTCCACTTCCAGATCCCCACGTAGCTCGCTAAGATGGGAAGATCCATTTTATGGAGTTCCATATAATATTCCAAGGGGCTTGCCTTAAGTTCCCTTACCCTTTGTTTTGAAGTGGAAATACGCTCGTTTAATGCCTCTATGGCATTGTTCAGGGCAATGGTCTTGGGGCTCCAGCCCGTGCTTAATGCTGTGGTATACTCCCCATTTTCATCAACGGCATAGCACAGTTCCTTGAAATTGGCCGACTCAAGATTGCTTTTGTCCTGTGGTACTTCATTCTTTTTCATGCCTAGGGTCATTATAATTTATAGACCAAAGTTTATTGGCTTATAAAGTTATTAATACAATTTCATATTCGATCCGCAGATGCAACTAAACTTCCTGTATCAAGAAATTTAAAATACAATCTGCCACTAATTCTTTTCCCGTATATATTTTGCATTCCATAGTACAGATGCTAAAATTTCCCGCACTGTAATTGGAAAGGAGATTGGCCTTTGTAATTAGGGTGTCACCTACCTTGGGCAATAAAAAAATTTGGGCTTTTTTAATACCGCTTATAAAACCGATAATACTATTGCCCACCCCTTCAAGGTCGTCTGCCGCAAAGAAATCCTGCCCAACAATTGCGGAACATGACTGTGCGGCATTTTCTATAATCCCAGATTCGGTGAACCTGTTGTTATTAACAAAGATACAATCTTTGGTTACTTTAAATTCGGTGGTCACCGTCTCCTCGTTAAGATCAATTATTTTTGTGACCATGAGCATCGGTGCCCTATGGGGCAAAAATTTGTGTATATCGATATGTGAACGCGTTGTATTCAATTCGTTTAGTTTGCCAAAACGGTCTTCATTTCACTGTTTGCCGTAATTTTGCCGTTGCAGATTACCTGAATCCGTACCAAGGTAACACCCAAGATCTCGTGTAGAATGGTGACCGTTGTTATCAATTCGTGGCCTACGGTTGGCAACTCCAGTATTTCTGCAGATTTAATGGCCCCGATATAACCTGTTGGGGCAGGCTCATTTTTCAGGAAATATCGGTACCCTGTATGAAGGGCTACGGACTGTGCCATATGTTCAATTAATCCGGTGGCCATAAATGTATTATTGTAGGCGAACAAATTGCTAGGTGGGGGAGTAAAACCGGCAATTACCTTTTCTTCGGAGTAGTGGATCAACTTGTCCACCATTACAAAAGGCGCTTTTTGGGGGATCAGATTTTCAATTAGCCCTTTATCGTCTATTGGTTGTTTCAATAAATTCATTTAACAGACCGTTAGGTAGGCATAGGAGTAGGAAAACCTGGCACTTTCCGGTACGTGCAACAATATTTTATCCCCCTTTTTCAGTTGTCCCGAACTTACCAATTCCTCCAACATTACATAGATGGAGGCCGCACCCACGTTGCCCACCTTGCTTAAATTCATAAACCATTTCTCCCAAGGTATTTCCACTCCCTGTCTTTTCAATTCCTCGTATAAATTCTCTTTAAAATAATAGGAAGAGATATGTGGTAAATAATAGTCAAAATCGGCGGTAGTGATATGGTGCTTGGCCATGGCCATTTTTAAACTGTCCACACCTTTGCCCAATATGTTTTCACCCAAGAGTTTAACATCTTGTTTCATGGCAAAAAGTGACTTGTTGGCCCAATCTTCGGCAGGGTATTCGCTCCAAGGCTTTAAATGGCCATTTTCCAATTTATCGGCACCGGCGTACATACATGTTTCCATTTCAAAGGCATAGGAATATCCTTCCATCCATTCAATTTTTAAAGCAATGCCATTGGGTTCGCTTTCTAGTAATACGGCACCGGAACCATCGGATAGCATCCAGCGCAAAAATTCTTTATTAAAGGCCAAGATAGGGTTGTCCTCCAACTCTTTGAGGTGCGCTACCTCATTTTCGAAAATATCGGATTTCATCCAGGTCGAGGTTCTCTCCGATCCCGTACACACCGCATTGGATACCTGCCCCGCCTTAATGGCCAAAAAACCATATTTTAGGGCATTCATACCCGAGCAACAGGCCCCGGAGGGGGAGTTGACCTCTAAATTCCCATTTTTTAAAAAGCCGTGCACCATGGAGGCGTGAGAGGGCAATATTTGATCTGGGCTACTGGTGCCACAGGAAAGAAGTTCTATGTCCTTGGTCGTAAAATCGTCATCACATAACAGCTCTATGGCCTCCTTGGTCAGTTGGGCATTGTTATGGGTAATGTTTCCAACAGCGTCAATGGCGTAATATCTGGTCTTAATTTGGTTGTTCCGCAGGACTATACGTCTGGCCTTGGAATTCTTACCATTGATAATGCCCAATTTTTCCTCCATTTGTTCATTTTCAATAGGCTCATTAGGTAAGAACTTGGCAATCCTGGTAATGTAAACGTCTTTCATTAATTGTTCTTTAATCTAACGGATGAATAGTATGCTTTATCCCTTTTAATTTTATTGTACCGAGGTATGTAAGTCGCCAAAAATACAATAAAAACTATTGGAGCTATCACCCAAATTGCAAATAACAAATAATATTTGAACAAAACCAGCAATTTTTTCCGTTTCGGATCAGCTGCTGGACCTTTCTTTATAATAAGGTTGGCCCATTTTGTAAACAATACATTACCCCTTATGTCTGTCTGTATCAGCAGGGGTTTTACCTTAACGGCGCCCAATTTTAATAAATCGTCCTGTAGGTTGGCGTAATCATTGGCCAATAGTGCTTTCCTTATGGGGATTCCATATTTTTCCGAAGCTTTTATATCCTTGTCGGAAACCCCCGGTCTGGGAAAAATGCCGAGGTATCTGGTCTTTTTTCCTCCCAGCATCCAATGCACTATGGTAATTACGCTTATGTGATTTATATTTCGGTCTACCAAAGCGATATTGCCCACTAAGTTGGCATTACAGGATACCAGTAGGCGTTTCATTTTTTCCTGTGCCATTAGCCACATGTTCCTACAGGCTATAATGGTAACTACAGGTGTTTTGTCAAGAATTTTTTTTGCAAAATCGGATTTCAGAAAGGAGTTTATGGGTATCGAGGGTGTTAAATACCAGACCTGGTAACCTAGAATTATGAGGTCATATTTCTTTTCAAGGATATCGGCCTTTGGAGGCTTTATTTTACAGGGTATTTGCAGGAAGGATTCGGGAAATGCATCATAAAATTCATCCTGTTTCCAGGGAAATTTATAGTCATTTTCTGGAATTATCCTGTAATAGGTAATGTTTACATTCCCTCCGCCCAGGGTAGCTGCCAAATTTTGGGCAATATCCAACAACTGTCCGGATTGGGAGTAATAGATTATAAGAACTTCTTTCATTTGTTCAAATTCATTGTTTTTTATAGGTCAGACCTGCCCGACTTCTTCGTTCCCGTCCGTACCGGAACGGGCGGACAGGCGGGCCAGCCCGACTGCCTCGTTCTGGCGGGTGGAATTCGCCATTGAACCTATCGTCCCGATAATTATCGGGAGGTATCAAGATTTGTTATGGCTCATTTCATAGGTAAGTTGTTGATATTCATTTTTTCACCTCCCTTATCGACTTTTTATACAATTTAAATGTACTTCTAATTTTCAGATCTGTGACGGACTTGGATAAGGTAGCAAAAACTTGGTACCCGCCCATTCCAACTTAGTTTTTTGAACCCCAAAAATCATAATAGTTGAACCACTGCAATGGATATTGTTCTATAATCCATTCCATGCTCTTAATATAACTGGCCAATAAACCTTCGGCATCCCTTTTCTTAAAATCTGCTTTTCTGGCGTATAGATGATAGTGTTTATTGGTTTCCTTCATAACATATACAAAAAGGACGGGAACGTTCAATCTGGATCCCATTAAAAAAGGACCGGAAGGAAACTGTGCTTCTTCACCTAAAATTGGTGCGGTCATCAACTTGGACATCTTGGCATATCGGTCTCCGGTCATGCAAATTATTTCATTTTTTGCCAAGGCGGCATTCATTTCAAAGATATGGGAGAGATCTTCCTGTAGGATAATAAATTTGGTCGACGATTTTTTAATATATCGATCCAGGTATTCCTTTATGGCCTTATGCTCGGCATCCGTAGTAAGTAGATTAATAGTGGCGTTCCCTTCCAGTTCGTCCAAAAAAAACTCGGCTATTTCAAAGTTGCCCAAATGGGCACTGATCAAAATTCCCCCTTTTTTATTGGCCAAGGTTTCGTTAAGGTGCTCTATGCCATCAAAGTGATAGGAGAACCTATTTCTAAGGCCGGAAGAAATGGCTACTTTATCCAAAATGGTCTGTCCAAATACGTAGTAGCTCCTATAAATGGATACAATACTTTTTAGGGTGCCGTAATTAAGTCTTTTACGGAAGTAATAATAGCTGGATCTAGTGCTTTCGGGGGCAAAAAAACAAAAATAAAAGGCTACAAAATACAGGATAAAATAGGCCGATCCCAATCCGAGCCTCCTAATGGAAAAAACAAAAATCTTATATCCTAAAACTGAACCTCTGGACTTTCCTTTCCATTGATTTGGCATTTTTTTGAATAAAATTTTAGTTTAATTTCTTTTCTATCAGATCATAAAAATCCTGCAATGTAATTACATTAATGAAATCTTCCCCTACCAATTTAACTCCAAAGTTGGATTCGATGGCTACTACTAAATCAACAAAATCCAAACTGTCCAATTCAAGGGTCCTCTTTAAATTGGCCATTGGAGAAATATCATCTACATCAACTTCAAACTCATCTATAAGAAAGTTGTTTATTTTATCAATAATTACTTCTTTATTCATTTTTAATCTTTCACTTTTTTTATTAGCAATGCCGAATTTGTACCTCCAAATCCAAAAGAATTGGACAAAAATACATCAATTTTTTTATCCAGTGTTTTTCTAACTAGATTTAATTTGGCAGCATCCTCATCAGGGTTTTCAAGATTTATATTGGGGGCAATGAACGAATGTTCCATCATTAGCATGGAATAGACGATCTCACTGGCACCCGCCATCCAACATTCATGGCCGGTCATGGATTTCGTAGAGCTTACATAGGGGCCGTTATTGCCAAAAACAGCGAATATGGCCTTGGCCTCATTGGAATCCCCCACAGGGGTAGAGGTGGCATGGGCGTTGACATAATCTATTTCACTAGGTTTAATTTGGGCCTGGTCCAACGCTTTTTTCATAGCCAATGTTGGGCCCTCTACGTTTGGGGTAGAGATATGGTCCCCATTGGAAGAAAACCCGTAACCAATAATTTCCCCTAAAATTATGGCATTCCTTTTTTTTGCGGATTCATAACTTTCCACAATAATGGTTGCCGCCCCGCCACTGGGGACAAGACCGTCCCTGCTTTTGTCAAATGGGCGCGAAGCGGCCCTGGGTTCGGCATCGTTGACCGAAAATACACCAAGGCCATCAAAACTTCCCATGGCCAATTCATTTATCTCCTGCGTTCCGCCGCAAATGATACAATCTTGAAGCCCACTTTTAATTAATTGATAGGCAATGCCAATGGCATGTGATCCACTTGCACAGGCAGCGCTTACGGTGAAATTGATGCCCGTTAATTTGAAGATGGTAGAGAGGTTCATGGTTACGGAAGAGTTCATGGCCTTAAAAATGGCTCCGGAACCAACTAGGGTTGTATCTCTTTTCTCCCTTAGTTTGTCTATGGATTCTATGACGGATTTGGCCGTACTATCATTTCCGTAGAGTACGCCAACCTCATTTTTGTCCATATATTCTTGGGATATGCCTGCATTTTTTAATGCCTCCAAGGTGGCTATATACGCATAGGCTCCTTCCTCGCCCATACTTAGCCGTTGCCTTCTGGTAAGCAGGTCTTTCAGGTCCGGCACCTCTACCATGCCGGTTAAACAGGAGCGATATCCAAATTCCTTCCGTTTTTCGTCATAAACTATTCCCGAAGTTCCGTTGTAAAGTGATTCTTTTACCTCGTTCAAATTTTTTCCCAAACAAGAGTATATTCCCATTCCTGTTATTACTACCCTCTTCATCTTTCCCTATGTTAATGTTAAGAATATATTCCTCCGTTAATATTTATTACCTCGCCCGTAATATACGATGACTTTTTGGATGCCAAAAAGGAAACCAAATGGGCTACCTCCCCTGCTTCCCCAAAACGGTTTATGGGAATCATTTTTTTAAGTTCCTTCTCGTCAAGATCACCGGTCATATCTGTTTTGATAAAACCTGGAGCCACGGCATTAACGGTGATGTTCCTTTTTGCTATTTCCTGGGCCAAGGCCTTTGTTGCCGCTATTATTCCTCCTTTTGCGGCAGAATAATTTACTTGCCCCGGAGTGCCCTTTAGACCGGACACGGAAACCAGATTAATGATCCTGCCATATTTATGTACCAATAATTTTTGGATCAGGTGATTGGTGACATTGAAAAAACCGTTTAAACCAGTGTTGATTACATTGCTCCAATCCTCGGGTTTCATCCACATAAAAAGACCGTCCTTGGTAATCCCGGCATTGTTTACGATTACCTCTATAATGGCGCCCTTGTTGGTCTCATGCCATAGGTCCAATTTATTTTGAACATCTTTGTTATCGCTGACATTGAACTGTATGAGTTCTGCATTCCCCCCAATTTTTTCAATTTCGCTTAAGGTTTCTTGCGCTGCGGATGCATTTTCCTTGTAATTGATTAGAATCGTATATTCGGTATCCATTGCGAGCTGCAGGCATATTGCTTTTCCAATTCCCCTCGACCCTCCGGTTACCAATGCAAATTTCTTTTTTTCGCCCATGTAATTTGTTAGTGTGGTTTAATTTTTTATGTCATCGAATACCTCCGCATTTTCATACCATTTATTCCCCAAAACTTCTCCCTTGCCATTTAGAAATCCCCATTCCTTATTGTATTTTACCCGGGCAAGTCCGTTGATGAACCCTTTTTGCAAATTCTTTTGAAACATGGAAAACGATAATCCGGCGGTGATATCATATTCGGGTTGTATTACCCATTTTCCAGTTTTATCTATAAACCCCCATTTCTTTTCTTTTACGGGTGCAAGACCGTTGGCGGAAAACACTTCGGCATCCTTATAGTTGAAATCTATTACTTTTTCTCCTTTTTCATTAATATACCCCCAGTTTTTATCCATAAATACCGGGGCCAATCCTTGACTGAAATCCCTAGCCTTTTCATAGGTAGGCGCTATGACCCACTCTCCCTTGTTATTGATGAACCCCATCAATTTATTGCTCCGGGCATAAGTTAAATCGGACTTGTCCGTGAAATCCCAGATCTTATCGGCATTCTTTACCGGGTTAAAGTTGCCATTGGCAACAATGCCAAAAGCATCCTGCTTTTTTACCCATACCCCTTTGCTATTGTAATCTCCAATTTCCTGGTTCTCAATAGGAATGTAGATTTCGCCCTTATTGTTTATCATTCCCCAAAGCTCCCCTTTTCTTGCTTTGGCGTATCCATCGATAAAGGGTTTTATTTCGTCAAAATCCGGTTCAGCGATTAATTTTCCATTGGTACCCAAAAGCCCAATTTTTTCACCGCTTTTAAAAAAGGCTACCCCGTTGTCAAAATCATAGTATTTTTCGGATACAGGGGTTTCCAAGGTTTCCCCCGATACATTGATGTAGTGCCATTGGTCCCCTTTGTTTACCAGGGCAAGTCCGGAATTAAATTCCTTAACATGCTCATATTCTGGTTGAATTGCCCATTCCCCGTCAGTATTGATGTACCCCCATTTGTCGCCCATTGACGCAGCGGCGCGCTCGTTGGTAAAATTGTCGGCTTTTTTAAATTGGGGCTTTATCGCAAATTCCCCGGAGGTATTGATATACCCAAATAGGCCATTTTCCCTGACCAGGGCATATTCTTGGGAATAAAAAATGCCAAAAACTAAAAAAAGAGCCACTGAAAATGTAATTTTTGTTTTCATCTGATATTTTTTTAAATTAAAACGTTCATATTGAATAATTGCCAAGTTGGTACTTGGTGTTTGTTCAGCATTAAACAACGCCACTATTAAATTATGGATTATTTTATACAAATAACCTCTCTAACGACATTATTTAATTGAGCTGTCCAAAAGCGTAAGTTTCTTCTTCAAAATTTAAAATAAAATTTTTAACCTTATTTATATAAGGATACATGGGAACGTCTTTGTCAGGGATAGGGGGAACCAAATTTCTAATATCATCATACATTTTTTTTGTTTTGGATGATATTTTATCCTGTACTTTCAAATATTCAATGGCCTGAACAATAGTGATCGTTTCTATGGCAAGGATCTCGAAAGTATTTTCGATAACTTTTTTGGTAATATTGGCTGCGTTGGTCCCCATGCTAACAATATCCTGATTATCGTTGTTGTTGGGGATACTGTGCACGTACATGGGATTGGACAACATTTGGTTCTCGGCAGTGGTGGAGGTGGCAGTAAACTGCACTCCCTGCATTCCAAAATTTAAACCAAGTTTACCAAGATTGACAAATGGGGGAAGTATATTATTTAAGTTTGGATTTAGTAGGTAATTTAATTGTCTTTCTGCGAGCATGCTCATTTTGGTAACCACTAATTTCAGCTTGTCCATTTCAAGGGAAACATAGTCGCCATGAAAATTACCGCCGTGGTAAACATGTTCTTTTTCAACATCCACAATAGGGTTGTCGTTGGCCGAATTGACTTCTTCAATAAGAATCTTTTCCACATTGTTCAGCGTATCCAGAACGGGCCCCAAAATTTGGGGTACACATCTTAGGGAATAGTATTCCTGAACCTTTTCCTCGAAAATTTGCACTTCATTGTTGCCATTGTACAGATGGTGTTCCCTTTTTCGGGTAAGTGTACTGTCCTGTAAATGATTTCTCATCAATTTGGCGATCTGCTGCTGCCCCTTATGTTTTTTGGACCGATTTAGCTCTAGGGACAAATGGTCGTCATAAGCCTGCACTATTTCATTGATGGCAGAAGAACAGCATATCATCCAATCCAATAACTTTCGGGTATTTATAGTATTGATAAGGCCTATTCCGGTCATTACCGAAGTGCCATTAATTAGCGCCAGGCCCTCTCTTAGGGTAATGTGGATGGGCTTTAGGTTTTCAATTTTAAAAACGTCTTCCGTTGCCCTTCTCTCTCCTTTGTAAAACACTTCCCCTTCCCCAATAAGCACTAGGGCAATATGGGCCAATTGTACCAGATCCCCGCTGGCCCCGACACCTCCGTGCTCAAAAATTACAGGGGTAATGTTTTTATTGATAAGGGAGGTCATTAATTCGATTACCGAAATATGCACTCCCGAATGTCCCAAGCTCAAGGTGTTCAATCTGGCCAACATGGCGGCCTTGACATATTGTGCCGGAATTAAATTTCCTGTTCCGGATGCGTGGCTTCTTATAAGGTTGTACTGTAGTTGAATTCGGTCAGAATCGTTTATTTTGTATTGTGCCATTGGGCCAAAACCTGTATTTACACCGTAAATAATTTTGTTTTGGGAGAATTGGCTTAAAAAATTAAAACTATTTTCAACGGTTGTTAAAACGTCTTTATTTATTAGAATGGATTCATCTTTAAAAATTATACTATAAAAATCCTCTATTCCCAACTTTCCTTTAATAGTCAACATGTATATAAATTCAATATTTAAA
>TARA_R110000751_G_scaffold265397_1_pt1 | contig 31898 bp, 45 predicted proteins | sample TARA_R110000751 | Tara Oceans TARA_R110000751 (sample SAMEA4398001) | marine metagenome | biome: Polar Biome; feature: [MES] marine water layer (ENVO:01000295) within the mesopelagic zone...; material: water (ENVO:00002006), including particulate matter (ENVO:01000060) such... | reverse complement strand
GATCGCAAATGTCCTGCCTCGCCAGCACCTTAACTGCATATTCAACAGAGCACTCAATATTTCAGGGGCCACACTAAACTTAAGCACGATGGCGCAGCAGGGCTTCACAATGAGCCTTCAGGTCACGGATTCCGACGACAAACTTCAAAACTTGTTTAAAAAACTTGAATATCCGAAGGGTTTCTGTGCCGCAGAACTCCCAGCTCTTGACTGGACAGTTCAGAACTCATGGATAATGTCCCCCAGTGCAGACCCCTCAAACTTAGGCGACACCATCCTCCTTATGCCCGGAGAGACGCTGTGGACATCGGATAACTCTTGGCCAGTCGTACCGGGTGAGGGCATAGGGCTAACAGGCAGAGGACTTTATAAAACATCGGCCATAGCTCATTACGGAAGTGCTCAGGTCGGAGAGAGGTACTGGACCTCGGCACCAAGTTTTACAAGGAGAAGAGCGCAGCTGTGGTGCGGATATAAGGATAACGACGGAGTCATCGGCGACTTGGCTCAGATTGGAACATTTCACCTAGAGGACGCGCCGACATATGTGGGCGAGAACAGGTTCGAGCTATCCTTCTCCGACCTCTCCGACTTTTATAGAAACAAGGCGATTTATCAAAATTATGACCCAGTCGAGAGGAATATGGAGGCATTCGACCTATTCAGCTCTTATGTCATGCCCCAAGACAACACGGACGGACTTCGACTGCAAAAAAGCTCCACAGGAACAACTGTCGCGCTCGCCGAGCTTCAATCTGGCGACGGTGACGAGGAGGCAATTGGACTCTTTCCGTTTTCCTACACCCTGAGTGCCAGCACTATTTATTGGCCAAACATCGCGGGAAACATAAACCTCCCAGACTCAATAGCGGAGACATCTGACTACGCCATCATGTCCATGCAGCAGGTATATGCCGTGACGGGGACGGCCATGTATCCCGTACTAAACCTCCTCCTTAGCAATACAGGAACCCTTGAGAATCCTTACGATATACTGCCCGGCAAGAACGCCGATGCCTATTATGGCCCCGAGTTCAAGATGGGAGCAGGGCTAACCCTGTCGGACGTTGATGAAGATTCGTTCATTGATATCTTTGCCAGACTTCAACTCCTACCGTGGTCAATGGTCCTTTCTTCGGAGATAACTGTTGGCGAGCTTATGACGTGGCTGTGCTTTACGGGGAGACTGTTCTGGAAGGTTAACGCCGACGGAAAGTTAGCCGTGAGGCCGTTTAACTTACAGGCAACACCTAACGATGAACTTATAACTAAGACCTTGGACACGGGGAACATTCTCGCCAGCACATCGCACGAGGCAGGGCTATCAGAGGACGGGGCAGCATCAACCTATACCGTGACGTCAAACTATAACTTCCAAGGCACCCCGGACTTAACGGTGAACTTCACCGACTTTGAAGCCAAGAAGAGATTCCCGCACTCTGACGGAGAGGTGTTGTACGACTGCCCATTCCTAAGAATGTCTGGGACGATGGGCGCTCGCACCGGAGGACTCTCCATTGGGGGAGGCTCACCTGTTCCATTTGAGACTGTCCAGTTCGCAGTTAGAAGGATCATGAAAACCAAAGAAGACGGCATGATGACGACGACAGTCGAATGCGCGTGGTCGGCGGTTGAGATAGATGTCGGAGACTTCGTAAGATTGACCGATCCATACATGTTCAACTATTCAACAGGAAAACAGGACACTGGCGGGAAGTTCCTTTGCATCGGTAAACAAATGAAGGTGCAGCAGGGCGTTGTTAGTCTCACACTTCTCGCGGTAAGGAGTGGTCGCGTCATTTCCCAGTCAGGAGAGATTATATCATACAACTCTGCATCAAGGATTGTTAGCTTTGACGCATCAGACCCAGAATGGAACTCTCTCGACCCCACGAGTTTCTTTGCTGTTGGGATGCCAGTCTCAATCTTTGATGTCACGGCACAGATCTATTACACGGATGTCGTAGCGAATATGTTTAGTGCTACTGCCTTCTCGCTCGTGACAGGAAACCCTGCCATCGCAGCTGGAGATATCCTTCAAGTGAGGAGTTACGGACAGAACGGCATCGAGGCACAAAACGGCATCGAACCAGACAGGGATTGTATTTTTCAGGTTGACGGTGGGGTTCTTGGTCCATCCGATGCCGACGGCACGAGGTTTATTTAATGGCACAGCAGAAAAACGCGACATTTCAAGGGGCTAACTTTTACGAGGTAGAGCCTCGCTCGTTCACTACTGAGGAGGTTCACGGCAACATAGTGGGCGATCTCGCATTGCTTCAGGAGAGGTCTTCTGGGCAAGGATCTCCAACAATAGACCATTCTGGAAACGGAAGGGGTGCGACGCTGGGTTTCCCTGTAGTTAAGCAGTCCCTTTTTAACTGGCTATACGTCCCGACCGAGGGATTGTCAGAGTATGTTTGGGTGTCTCCCGTTTTTGTTCCGAGAGGAGAGTCGACCATCTTTGTCGAGATAAACACCGACAGCCAAATGCTCCACACGGCACACGTATTTCAGACGCAGCTTTTACCATCGACAAATCCGGTCATCAGCACAATACCAATGAGCACTTCGAGATATAGATATCACGAGGCATATATTGGTGTCGGAGGAACGTCCGGTGGTGTGGTTCTGCTGGCGATCTCCGTCGACGGCGGGGCGGGAACAATAGGTGTGGCAGATATCGAGCAGCTCCAGATGTATTACGCGGTCAATGCATACTTTAAGAGAACTCCGTCATCCAGCGGAGACCTCATGGGAGATGTGAACAGGACAGGATCGGTTATCCCTGTCGCTACGGAGGCGTCTGGCGGTGCGACAATAAATAAGGACTATCCCTTTGATGAAGACTTATTTGACCCGGACATCCCCATTGGCGGACATATACTAACAAGAGTAAACAGAGAGCAGAACGGTCTGGTAGAGTTTATGACTGGTGCTCCGGCGGGAACAAACGAGACGGTCGCCCTTTCTGACTCGTCCGCGACAGATCCTGCTCGATCTGCATTTTACAATCACTCGCCACAAGTCGGCGGTGTTTATGAAAATGGAAACTATGTCCAAATGCCGATCTATACCGCATCCGGTGGCAATCTCGACTTTCTCTGGGAGGGTTTCAATATTCAGGGGTCATCCTTTCCTGTTGGTCCGATTCTCGCAGGAACTAACCCGGGAAACATCCCTCTTGGCATAGACATTTACAGGTATCTCCACACCGGAGTGTTCCTTGCCCCAGACATGCTGATCGATACTGCCGTATCAAACCTCAAGGCAACTGTCGCAATTCTATCAACAAAGACCAACTCGGTCGACGTGTTCTGCCGGATATTTTTCGAGAGCGAGTCGGGGTCGGTGTCGACAGTGGTAAACTCCGGAACGTCTACGATAACATCGAAGGGTCTTCATTACTTTACCTTCACGAACCTGAGATGTTTTGCGGACCAGCTGAATAAAATATATGTCACCATCGACACATCGGCAGGATATCAGGCCGCGACCGCCGACATTCCGCATTTATCGTTTTCGGGAATCACCCTGTACTCAGACACGTAAAGGAGTCGCTGTGAGCAACATAAGCAAGATCATCGCCCAATGGCCAGCAGCGCTCAGGGACAGGGATGTCGCCAATAATGCCGATGCGACGTCGGAGACTTTCGCTACGATGTCTGGCAGGAACAGATGGTTCCACGAGGCGTTAACTGGCTACTTTGATGGGAATGAGCAGCCCCTGTCTCCAAAGAACCCTCAAGGGACCGTAGGTATTGACAACTCGGGTCCACCTTATGGCCCTGCGCTGAGGCACTCGTTCTCGCAACTCTCGGGAGGTATAAGCAGAAACGAGTCTGTTGTTTTCGATTTGTCGGGATCTAACTTTACCGTCCTGAATGTAGCGAGGAGGGGATACGAGCTGACAGATATACCGTCAGTGGTCAGAATGCCATGCTGGGTTAAGTCGTTCTCGCCAACGGAAAAGGCGCCTCATTCTCGATGCACTCTTGATATGTTTATCAGCAATGAGAAGACTTCGAGCGTGGAGGTTTACGTGTCACTCGTTGGAATCGCGGGTCCGACCGTGGAGCTATATACCCCAGCGTCCCCCTTGGTTATTACTGCGGCGGCGGGGGGCAGCGCCAACAATGTGTTGATTCAAAGTGCGCTCCCCGCACAGCAGGTCGCATCCAAGCCGGGTCATAACTCCTTCTCGATAAAGGTCTGGAGCAATCAAAGTGCCGATGTCTGGCTTTGCGGAGCATCTATCTCAATGTACTCAAAAAGGAGCATTGACGATGCCATTTAAGGAAATAAGCGGTCTCCGCGAGCCATTTAAGTCGGCAGCGAGATACCTGTTGTGGATCATAAAAAAAGAGGAGTTACCGTTCATCGTTTTTGAGACCCTGCGCGATGAAGCGACGCAGGAGAGCTACTTTAAAAGAGGCGTCACTAAGGCGAGATTCGGTGAGTCTCCCCACAATTATGGTTATGCGATGGATGTAGTTCTCGACGTCAAAAAGATAAAAACAAGAAAAAGGGAATGGAAAGGCAGAAACTTTCCAGACGCATGGGACGATGAAACGCCCGACTGCGTCGAGGCATGGTTTTTGCTCGGAGGATATGTTGAGGATCTTCAGCTCACATGGGGAGGAACTTGGATGTCAAAAGTCCCCAAGATACGAACCCTCTCGGATGGAACTAAAATAAGACTGGGATGGGATCTTCCGCACATAGAGCTGACTGGCTGGAGGTCGGAGCTTAAAGACTCTGCCAACTAGACTGGGGCACGAGGTAGATCTCGTCCCGATCATAATCGTCTCTCTTGGTTTGAGGACCACCAATCGTAACCTCAAAGTCAGGCATCGACGTTATTGGGCAAAAGAACCTGCCGTCTTCAAACTCAAAGAGAAGTATAAGGTTGCATCCCATCCTCTCCGCGCCTCGATATGCTTTGTCGAGCTTTGCCTTGTCAATGAAAACTGAGCTTAACTGACTCAGTGCGTAGCTTCTCTTTTTTATTTCAAAGAACGCATAAGGTTTCCCATTCTTAAGAAATAGCCCATCGACGACACAGAACACAGGAGCCTCTATAGGCTCAAGGCTCCAGCGTAGACCTGCGGCGGTCGCGATTTCACTCTCGTGGCTCCGGTTCTGCGATGTTTCGTAATACGACATAGATCCCCTCTTTCTGTTCGGTTTTTCTCACATATAGTTTTCGGCAGATCGTGCATACCACCTGTGCGTCGTCAAGAAAAGCCCAAGGCTGCATTGAATCCTTAACCGTCTTCAGCAGATTGTCTAAATCGGGTCGTTTATCCCGCCAGAACGGGATCTCCTTCATGGCTTTTGGCGGATTAAAGTAGAAGTCGACCTCTAACAGTAATGGTCCCTCCCGAGGAGGACCGATAAACTCTTGTTTTCCCGAGACAGCAATTAGGTCTTCGGCTTTTCGGGTTTTCGCATCTGTGTATGCCCTGCCACCGCGAGCGAATCGGGGTCTTCCTTTGGCTTGAGGCTTCATTTCTACAAAAAAGGAGAAGTCGGTGGTCATGGGGCATCCTGTTGAAAAAGGTGGAAGATTATGGAGATAAGTGCTTGATTCTCTATTTAAAGTAAGCCATTGTTACTCATAAACAAAGGGAAGGGATCAATTATGACGATAAAAACCGAAAATACCGAAAATACCGAGACTCTTTTTAGCAAAATGAGCAAAAAGAACTGGCACTGGGACAATTTTGTAGACGGGGGTCGAGAAGAGAAGCAGGCCTATTCCATCATCGACTACCATGCCGATGATGCCGCCGGAGAGATAATTAACGGCTCCAAGCCTGAGCTTCTCGACTATGTCTACAAAATTGTGAGAGAAAACAAAGACAATTACTCTTATAATTATCAAGCGGTCGACCACCTGACAGTGGACGAGATTCTTAGCCTCCTAGAGGCGGCTGTGATCGCAAGTGTTCACTCTCAAAACTGGGGGGTGCGTAATGGATAATATAAAAACCCCCGACTTAAAGTGTTCTTGGAAAGACTCCCTCATCGCTACGATGAGGGAGATTGAGGCTCGCAAGGCTCAGGCCAGCGAGGACGACAGGATCGTGCGCGAGGGCGGCGACCTGCCTACCGCCGAAGACTCGCAGTGGCATGCTGACATGCTGGCTGCCCTCGGCGGAGCTGTCGATGATTGCGAGCCGACGGTCGAAGAGGAAGCGGCGATGAATTGCGGAGTTCTTGATGATCTTTAGCTTTCAAACCAAACTCATCCCTCGGGAAATAGCAGGGAAGAAGGTCAGGGGGCATTCTCTTGTCCGCAAGGTGACCAACGAGCGACTCGGCAGTATTGAGCCATTTCGAGGCTGCCTTAACCGCGTCTGGATCCATATTGAGGGAGTCCCGGCGACGGTTAACACCAACATGGGCCTCGTCAGGGTTTACGCCCAGCTCGCTCCAAGTAAGACAGCTGGCATCAAGAAGATAATTGATATTTACTCAAGAAAACGCAAAATAATGGAGGGACTACCTCCTGAAAGGAGATCGATATGAGAATGGAGCAGATAATGGAGAGGGATAATATATCAGACTGGTTTAAAAGCCTCCACGAGGACGAGCTTGATCTCCAGCCGAGATTCTATGCCTACACAGAGGAAGGCCCCAGCGGCATCTTTTTTATTAGCAGCTCGAAAGACCCAAAGACTAGGGTGAGGCGGTACACGGTGCGAGTTTACTGCCCAGAGGCAGCCGACGAGGATATGAACTGCATGGCGGTCGGACCTATTCACGCATTCAGCTCTTTTCAGAAAGCTTTTAAGGCCGTCAAGATCTTTATAAAAGTCGAGACTGCTTATTGTGCAGAGGGGATTAGAAAGGAAGACCTCTGGATGCAGCATTACCCGGCAAACGCTGATGTCCAACGGCAGATCGTTGAGTTTAAGATCCCGTCGGCGGTGCAGATTACCGCAGTCGAGGTTGCCAACGACGCACCGGACCCATCCCTAAAGGATCGGGCATGAGAAACTGCACAGGCTGCGGAGAAGAGAGTCGCGATGTGGAGGAGAGGTATAGTTTCGGCATATATGCCGGGAAGTTATGCCGTAAGTGCTGCTCAGGGTACCGCGATAACTGCGGCGAGGAGCGGGAGGACGGCTCTGGTGGCGGACAGGGAGACCCTAGAGAGCTGGATGAGTTATGAGTAAAATAAACCAAAAGGAGACGAGTATGTTTGAGTTAAATAACGAAGCCGATGTTAACGGAACCTCTCTGGCCGAGGTTCTTAACCAGCCTCTTCAAGACGTCATTGAGACGTTTGAGGCTGGGGATGGATGGTCATGCGAAGAGGAGAAGGGCTACGATTCGCACAGCTGGACCTTCACTGAAAAGGAAAACCCCGAAGTCGTCATGAATTGCTACAGGCGATGGGGCACGATGAGGGTCGCTACGCATGCCCATTTTCGCCACAGGGTGATGGACTTTCTTGTATTCATCGTCGATCACGGAGAAGAGACAGAACTCCTCGACGTTCAGTATCACTCTCAGGTTAACGACAGGCTTTTAGAGGAGTGTCGGGAAGACCTCGTCGCTCTTCAACCGCACATGTCTTTCAAGGGAGGCAGTAATGAGTAAGAAAACCGGACTAACCAAGGAGCAGCTCGAGATGAGGAAGAAGATGGTGACCGCGACGGACATCGGCACCATCTTTGGAATAAACAAATACAAAAGTCCTCTCACGCTATGGCTTGAGAAGACTGGGCGTATTGAGCCGGAGCCAGTCGGCGAGGCAGCGAGGGTAGGAATAGAGAAGGAGCCTCAAGTCGCTGCTGCCTACAAGAAACGCCATCGCGGAGTTAGACTTGAGAAAACAGGAACCCACCTTAAGGAGGAGTATTATGGCGCGACCCCTGATAGGATTATCCACGGAAAAGGAGATCCCTACCTCTTAGAGTGCAAAACGAGCAGTCTGGCAAACGCATGGCGAGGAGGGGATTATCCAGATATGTTTCACCTTCAAGTGATGTGGCAGATGTTCGTAATGGATATGCAGAGAGCCGATATCTTTGCAGACCTCGGCAGCAGGTACGAGCTGCGTCGGGTCGACCGAGACGAGGAACAGGTTAATCTATGCCGCGAGGCCGCAGATCGATTCTGGTGGCACGTAAAAAAAGACACTGCACCGGAGGCGCTCGGCCTAGAGGACGAGCTTAAGGGGTTAAAGTTATGGTTTCCAGAGGATGCTGGGTTTGAGATGGATGCGTCAGAGAAGGGAGACTTTCTCTTGGTCGAACGGAGAGAGTTCAAGGTCGCCGAGAAGGAGGCTAAAGCAGAGGGCGTTAGAGTGGAGGCCGAGATTAAGAAGTTAATGGGAGAGGCGTCTGTCTTAAAGAGCGAGGTCGGCAGGGCGACTTGGAAGAAGTCAAAAGGAAGAACGACATTTGACTCGAAGGCCGCGTTCGACTCCTTGAAGGACGCCCTTCTTGATAAGGGATTGTTTCCAGAGATGGAATCAGCAATTAAGAAGATAGAAGAAGAAAACAGAAAAGAAACGGAAGGGAGTCGCAGATTTACTGCGACGTGAGGTGATTATGATTGATGTTACTGCGGAAGACGAGCATCTTTTAAAGGTGCCGTCAGCGGCGAGGCTTCTCTGTATGAGTGAGAAGACTCTCCGTGAACTTATAGAAAAAGGGGACATCCCCTTTGTTATGCTGGGCAAAAGTGTCCGCATTCCAAAGACAATGTTGAATGATTATTTAAACGTGCAGCTCCAAAAAGAGCAGAAAGAAGACAAGAATGACTGAGTTAGTTAAAAAAACCGAAAATGAACAGAGGAATGTTATGGAGGGCGAGAACTTCACGCTCCTCCAGCGTATTTGTAAGTGCTTAGTCGCGTCTGGCGACTTTAAGAACGTGAGAGATGTTTCTCAGGCCGTAAGCCGAGCGATGGTAGGAATGGAGATCGGGCAGGGAGTCACTTGGTCCCTGATGAATATCTCCATAATCGAAGGCAAACCATCCTTCAGTGCCAGCGGCATGGGGGCGATGATAAAAGCTTCAGGCAAGTATCGTTACAGGGTCACCGAGCACACTAGAGACAGGTGCGAGATTGAGTTCTTGGAGCGTGTCGACGGAGTTTGGGAGAGTGTAGGCAGTGCATCCTTTGACATGGCGGACGCTAAAGCGGCTGGCTTGGCAGGGCGTAAAAACTGGAGCGCTTATGGCAGAAACATGCTTTTTGCGAGAGCGCTTTCAAACGGGTGTCGATGGTTTTGCCCCGACGTCTTGATGGGGAACGCATACACTCCCGAGGACTTCGGTTACTCTGAAGACGAGACGCCGACCTCTCACGCAAAGACCCCAATTGGCGGTGGCCATTCTCAGGTTGCAAAAGAGGCCATCAAGCCTAAGAGGGTGACCAAGAGGAAGGTTTCAAAAGTAAAAGAGGAGGTTGCGACCGATCCCAACAGCGGAGTGGTCGAGGTCGTAGATGTAGAAATAATAGAGGCCGAGATTGTTAAAGAGAGCGTCCCGACCGACGTAGAGGAAACCATGAGGGCAGAGTTTGATAAATATAAGAATGCAGACCTGCCGGATGATGCGGACTTAGATCAGCTGCCGTTTTAAATAAAAGAATGGCGGCAGAGACCGAAAAGAACTCTGCCGCCATCCTAAACCGAAGGGGATCGAGCATTATGTATGCCCAGTTAAGTTATACACTATTAAGTCACAGGAAAACAAGAAGGCTGCAACAGTTTCTTTCTCTTCCCACCAAGAGAGACGCCATTGGACTTGTCGCAGTCCTTTGGCTTACGGTTCTGCTTGAGGCAGAAGACGGGACATTAGAAGGGTTTACGGAGGACGATCTTGCGGGTGCACTCGAGTGGGATGGCGATGCCGAAATGCTAGTCGACGGTCTTTTGCACTCTGGTTTTCTCATAAAAACCAAAGATGGCATCCTTCAGGTGAAGGATTGGATGGAATACACAGGAAAAGCCCTGACCATCAGAGCGGGAAACCGCGAGCGACAAAGGAAGCACAGAAACAAGACCAAGGTTAAAACAATCAAGAAAACCAAGACCAGCAGCCCTTTTCCAGATTACTTGGATGCAGGGTTTGCGTCTGAGGATGAATACTTACAATCAAAGGGAGACTCTAATGGCAAAACCGAACAAATTAATAACTAGAGCGCCATGCGTAGAGTGTGGTGAGGAGAGTGTCGACATCATGATAGGATGGGAGGGGTCGAAGTTCTGCCTTTGCCCAAACCATAAAAGCGTAGCGATGCAGAACGAGGCTTATTTTGACACCTTCAAGGATGAAACCCAGAACTCTAACGACTCGGATAGGTTTAAACGGAGAATGATTCGATGCGGTCTAACCGAAAGCATCATGGACGCTATAGGGCTATCCTCTAATAATACCGATCCAGATCTCGACACGAGGACCGACGCAGCTCGGAGAGTTAAAACCTTTAACTCGCAGCTCAAACAGGGAGTTCTCGTGCTCTCAGGCTTTAACGGGGTCGGCAAAAGCGTCGCTGCGGGATGGGCATCTTGGAGATCTAGAGGAAGGTTTATGCCAAGAAGTGAATGGGGACACCTGACGACTTGGGAGCGAGACGCCGATGAAATCTTAGACCTGCGGGAGAGTTCTGGTGTTCTTGTTTTCGATGAAGTGCTCGGCAGGTCCGAGGGCGGCGACTCAAAAGAGGCGATGAAGGTCGTCGACCTGATAGCATGCGAGCGTCACGACAGAAGAAGGGCGACCATAATAACAACGAGGGCAAATAAGAATGAGTTTTACAGGGCATTTAATAATGATATGCTCGACAGGTCGCGTGAGTTTTCTCTTGTAGGAGGCAGCGGTTTTATAGAAGTGGAAGGGGCGAGCTTACGATGAATTCATCACACTTTAAAAAGGCAGACAAAACCGCAGGTGGAAGGCAGGACAAGTGGAACGGAAATGACCGGACGCAGTACTTTAAGTCTGGCCCTAACCCACAGCTGACACACTGGGGCAGAAGAGCTATTATAGAGCGCTGGGACTCCGGAGTTAAGTCGCCGCTAAGAATAGCTGTTCAGCTTCAAATCCCTAACCGCATGGTTCAATACGTCCTCCATGCCTTAAGAGGTCGGGTTCCAGACTTCACGGACTGGGACTATTTTCATCTTCACACTAACTTTAAAGGAGGAACCTACGATGGGGAAAGCAAATGACAGACAACAGACAACAGACGAGATGCAAGCAGAGGTGTTTGCGAATAGGGATATCGTAATGCGTGAACTTGAACTTGCCAGCAACATACTCGCTGTTCACATACGGAGCCGAAAAAGCCTCGATGAGACATTGCAGGCCAAGAACAGGGTAGACTTTGTTATAGATGTGATCCTCGATGGCAGACTATGGGAGAACACATGGGGAAGGTAGATGATGGCCAAAAGGTAGATGTTAAAAAAGTCAAAAGATCATCTGCGTCGGCCTCGCCGACCATTGTGATACCAGTCGAAGCACCGACCATCGACCTTCTAAGTCGCGGTCCTAACCAAATGGGAGTCTTATGATTATTGATCAATTGACAGAGTTAGCAGTGGATATCTCTAGCGTTAAATTCGATCCGGCAAACGCTCGAAAACATAACAAAAAGAACATCGAGGCCATCAAGACCTCTTTGACTAAGTTTGGGCAGCGAGCACCGATTGTTGTGCAAAAGGAAGGCATGATTTGCCGAGCGGGAAATGGCCGACTTGAGGCAGCTCGTTCGCTCGGATGGGATAAGATCGCTGCGGTTATTGTGGACGAGGGCGATGTTGAAGCGACGGCCTTTGCCATTACTGACAACAGAACGGCAGAACTCGCGGAATGGGACGGGGATGTTCTTGGCGACCTTCTTGGTGCGCTCGATGATGACCTTAGAATTGGATGGGATGAGAAAGACCTGAAGGACATATTTGGGGAAAACATGGTGCCGGGACTGACGGACCCTGACGAAATGCCCCAGAAGGTGCCAGAGCGCGTTTCTGCTGGCGATCTTTGGATTTTAGGTAACCACAGACTACTCTGCGGGGACTCGACCTCACTGGAGAACGTGGCGCGTCTAATGGGAGGTGAAAAGGCCGACCAGCTCATCACTGATCCGCCTTACAATGTGGCCTATGTTGGAAAGACAAAGGAGAAGCTTGAGATCGATAATGATCGCATGTCCGACTCTGACTTCAGGGAGTTTTTGAAAAACGCTCTGGCGGCAGCCGACTCCGTAATGAAGCCGGGAGCAGTTTTCTATATCTGGCATCCGGACTCTGGCGGTTATGACTTCAGAGGGGCGTGTAAGGATAACGACTGGCAGGTTAGGCAGTGTTTGATTTGGAATAAGAACCACATGGTGATGGGAAGACAGGATTACCATTGGAAACACGAGCCTTGCCTCTATGGTTGGAAGAAGGGACAGGGCCACCTGTGGGCTACCGACAGAAAGCAGGTCACGGTGTTAGAATTCGACCGTCCGAGTGCCAGCCGCGAGCATCCGACCATGAAACCTGTCGAGCTTTTTGCTTATCAGCTGTGCAATAATACGAAAGAGGAAGACCTTGTGATCGATTTGTTCTTGGGGAGTGGCACCACGATCATGGCTGCTCAAACTAGGAACCGCAGGTGTTTCGGTTTAGAGCTAGATCCTCATTACTGCGATGTGATTTTAAAAAGGTGGGAAGATTTCACTGGCGAAAAAGCAAAGAAGTCTCGCGCTAAGAAATAAAAGGTTCAAAAATATTATTTAAAAACCCCTAAATACTACCTCCCGTAAAAGGCCCTAATTTTTTAATCCATTCGGAGGGGGGGTGAATCTGCTTTTTTGACACACTGTGAATTGATTAGCATTATTAGGGACTTAGAGCCTCCCATATTTAGGGAATTCCAAAATTAATCCGGAATTCCCTAAATTTGATCGGTAGCAATTCCTAAATTGCTAATCTCGATCCCGACATTCCCTATACTTATTAGGGGGTTAGAGCGCCGCCCGATCTAGGGATCGGCTAGGTCGGGATCGGCATTTGGCCGTAGCCCGCCGCAATTGATTGCGCCGATTTTGTACTACCCCCGCCCATTCGGCGCGGATTTCGCCCCCCAATTCCGCCGCTAGCGCGGGATCTAGATCGCCCGCCGCTAGATCGGCTAGATCTTCAAATTTACGGGCTAGCGCCGCAATTAGGGAATTTAATCGGTAGGCGCAAATTGCCCGATCTATACCGCTAGCCGTAGGCGGGATCGTATACTGGCCCCGGGTATAGATCGCCGCCGAGTTTTTGTAGGCCGGGCAATTTTCGATCTGGGGGGTAGCGATCCAGAATTCGGGCGTAGCAGAAATTAGGAAAATTGGGCGATCCGGATCGGCGGGATCCGAATTGGGCGGGCGGTAATTCTGGGCAATTTCAAAAAATTCTGCGGCTACGGATCGGGGGATTAATAGATCCCCGCCCCCCGTAAATTCTACGGCTACGCCCCCGACTAGCGGGCTATTTTTCGGCTTCATAGTCAAACTCCTACGGCTAAAAGATCCCCTAAATTGGGGCCTAGTAATTGATCCCCAATTTAGGATCAATTTGTACTAAAACCCTACCCCCTAGCGGCCAGAATTACTAGGAAAATTAGCTAAAAATTAGGCTATACGGGATCGAAATTTTGAAAATTTGGGGCCACTAGGGGGCAAAAATTCCCCCCGAAAATTTACTAGCCCGAAAAAGATCCCCCCGAAAATTTACTAATTTGAAAAATTCCCCCCACAAAATTTACTAATTTGCAATTTTTTTTTACTAGGCCCACTAGGGATCATGGTAGCCGCCCAAATTGCCCCGCGCCTACGCCCCGCCCCCCGCCGCCCCCTATATAAGGTCATGTACGGGCTAAATTCGTAGATCCGCTAGTAGTAGGGGTATACTTTAGCCTACTAGTAGGCTATACTTAATTATACCTAGCGGGGATCAATTAGGCCCCGCGCTACCGAAAAGGGATCAATTATGAAATTTACTAGTACCGCCAAAAAAATTACTGGAGCCGCCCGCGCCGCCCGTACCGCCGCCCAATTTGTAGAATCGGGATCCCTAGCTACTAGCGAAAATTCTACGCTAGCCGCCGCCGCGCTAGAGGCTGCCCCCGCCTACAAATTCTACGCTAGCCAAATTAGCGAAATCGCCGAATTGGCCGCCGAATTACGCGGCGATCTAGTAGCCGCCCAAGAAATAATTCCGGGGCGCTACGCCGCCGCCGCGCATCTAGTAGGCCGCCTAGTAGATCTAGCGGATCTAGGGATCAATTCGGTACGGGTAGCCGCCGCCGGATCCGTAGCCCTAATTTTTAGGATCGCCGCCGAATTGGCGGGCGAATTGGCCGAGGCTGAATTGGCGCGGACTAGCGATCTAGAAATTGCCGAATTGCTAGCCGCTACGGATCGGGCGGAATTGGCCGCTATGGATGAATTTTTGGAATTACTAGGCCGGGCGGATCGGGCGGCTAGCCGGATCGCCTACTATATAGCGGACGATCATTTAGGCGCGGATCCGGATAATTTTGGGATCGCATTACGCCCCGCCGCCGAATTGGCGCGGGGGCTAGAAAAATTAGCCGCCGAAATTGGCGCGCCGGATCTAGGCGAATTTGTAGCGCCGCCCCGTAATTTTGGGATCGCCGAATTGGCCGCCGAAATTGACGCTAGGTAGCCGGATCCGCCCTACGGATTAGCTTGCTACTAGGCTAAAACTACCCTATAATTAATTTATACTAGGCGGGGATCTTTTCCCGCCGCTACCGAAAAGGATCCCTAAAATGACGAATTGTAATTGTACCCCCGCCGCCGAATTTTCCAGTACCGGAGCCGATCTAGAATTGGCTAGCCGTACCGCGCTATACCAGAAAATTGGCAGCGCCGAATTGTCCGCCCGTATAGCCAATCGCCGAATTGCGGAAGTAGAAAATTCCCCCGCCGCTACTATGGGGGGGCGGGAATTGATCCGGGAATTGGCCGCCGCTACTACGGCTAGGGATCTTTTTAGGGAAGAATTAATTACCGTACGGGAAGAATTGAATGAATTGGATCTGGCCGCCGCTACTACCTACAGCGATCTAGCCGCCCAAACCCAGAAATTGGCCGCCGCCGCGCTAGCCCTAAATTTGCCTAGAGATTCTACCCCTAATGATCTGGCTCGCCATGCAAACCTACTAGGCGGGGATCGGGATCGCCTAGCGGAGGAGCTGGATCTATCGGTAGGGGAATTAGAAATTTCGGTTGACAATTCGGAGGATCTAGAAATTGATCTACGCGAAATTGGCGCGGATCGGGATCGCCTAGCGGGGGAATTGGCCGCCGCCGAATTACGCGCCCAAAGACTTTATGTAGCTACAGCGGGGGATCGGGATCACTTTAGGGATCAATTGGCCGCTAGCGTAGCCGAATTTGAGGATCTAGAAATTGACGCCCGCGAGTACGCTACGGATCGGGATCGCCTAGCGGGGGAATTGGCGGATCTACGCGCCGAAAATTTAGAATTGCGGGATCAAATTGCGGGCGGGGCGGGATCGGCGGATCATACCGTACGCGCCGAATTAGCCGCCGAAAATTCTAAATTACTAAAACTAGGCGCTAGCTACGCGGATCGCTATGATCGGCTAGAAATTGATCGGGATCGGGTAGCGGGATCGCTAGCCGCTAGGGATGAAGAAATTGCCGATCTACGCGCCGAAAATTCGGAATTGCGGGATCAAATTTCGGGATCTAGCGGCTACGCCGCCGCGCTAGAAATTGCCGAATTACGCGCCGAAAATTCGGAATTGGGGGAAAGATTGGGATCAATTTGCGATCTAGCCGCTAGGCGGTAGCCGCTACGCCGCTACGCCGCCCCGCCCAAATTGCCCCCTAGTAGCCTACGCCGCTAGGGGGTTTTTTCGATCCGCTACGCCGCCGAATTGGGCGGATCTACCCCTACAATTAGCTTGCTAGTAGGCTAGGCGGGGGGTATAGTAGGTATAGAAATTAGGGGAATTACCCCCGCCGCTATAGGGATCAATTATGAAAAATACCGCTACTAGTCTACTGTCTACCGCCCGCCAATTACGGGGCGAATTGTCCCGCGCTACCGCGCTACTAGCCGATCCCAATTCGGATCGGGAATTACGGGGCTACCTAGCCGTATCCTACGCGCTAGCCGCCGCCGCGCTAGAATTCGCCGACTCGGGCTACTCCTCAATTGGGACTCGCTACGGTATAGCGCGGAATTACGCCGCCCCCGCCGATGCCGCTACCCAATTGGTAGTCGCGCTAGATCAGATCCTATACAGTAGCCCCGAATTAGATCGGGAAGAATTGGGGGGGGCGAATTTCCTAGGCCGATCCCTAGCCCGGCTAGAATTCCTAGCCGCCGAATTAGCCGCCGAGTCCGCCGCAATTGTAGAAATTAGCGTAGGGCAAATTGGCCGGATCGGGGGTAGCTACTAGTGAAAATTTCCGCCTATAAAAAATTGCCCCGCGAAAAATTGATCGAATTGGTAGCCGAATTGCTAGCCCAAATTAGCGATCTAGAATCGGCTAGCGTAGATCAGCAACAAATTATTACCGCGCTAGAATTCGAAATTTCCGGATCCGATTGCTAATTTAGGGCTAGACTTCCTAGCTAGCCCATAGTAGCCCTAAATGATCCCTAACTACCTAAATTAGCCCGCCTAGCGGGCTTTTTTTTTAGCAATTGCCCCGTACGCCCACACGCCCCGCGCTACGCCCGATCCAATTGCCCCGCTATAGGTACCCGAAAATGCGCTAGATCGCCCCCGTACGCGAACGTGTACTTCTACCTACACCGCGCCACACGCGCCGATCTACGCCGATCTAATTCGCCCCGCCTAGATCGGGATCCAGTACTATAGATCGGCTATGTAACAGCCAGTCACGCGTGACAGTACGCATAGTCACGCGCCGAATAGAATTGAATTGAAATGAATTGAATTGAATTTAGGGGGTAAATGCGACAGTAATTTGTCGCGCTAGTAATTTTTGGGTAGGGTATAGGGATCCGATTAATAATTACTAAAAACTTGACTGCGAATTTATAGGGGGCACAATTTTGGCTAAAAAAGATCCCATAGATCCTAGCGAAATTAGATCCGTAGGCCGCCCGATCAAATTTACCGTAGCAATTCAGGAAGCTATAATTACCGCGCTACGATCCGGGGCCTATATAGAGACCGCCGCAGCCTACGCGGGAATTTCAAAGTCTACTTTTTACGAATGGCTACGGATCGGGGCTAGGGGCGAAAATAAAAAACTGGCGCAATTTTCGGGCGCGGTAAAAAGAGCACTAGCCGAATCTGAATTGCGGGATCTAGCGGTAGTGAATCGCGCCGCCGCTACTAGCTGGCAAGCCGCCGCATGGAAATTGGAGCGTAAATTCCCTGATCGTTGGGGTAGGAGGGATCGAGTAGAAATTGGGAGCGGAGCCGGGGGCGGGGAGTCAAAGCCGATCCAGATTACCTATACCGGGATCCCTACGGTAGCTACCGGATCTAGTACGCCCGCCGCGCTAGCGGCTACGGCTACCGATCCAGAATTGTGACAATTTGTTACGCCGCCCGCCGCGTAGCTAATCGGATCGGGATCGCAATTGGCTCCCGCTCGGCTCGGCTCCGCTCCGGCTCCGCTCCCGATCCAGATCCCGCTCCCGATCCAATTGCGATCCGCCCGATCCGCCTAGCAATCCCCCCGCCCGCCGCCCGCCGCGCTACCCGATCCCGTACCGCTACCGCCCGATCCGGCCTATAGCCTAGCCGCCCGCCTAGCGTAAGTCCCCGTAATCCCTAGCGAATGTCTAGCTAATCCCAGACCCCACACCGCCCGCTATAGCCGATCACTAGCCCGATCTGTGGGGAGCCTAGCCCTACTACTACTCTACGCCCGAATCGGCTGAGGATCCGACACGCGGGGCCGTAGGACCCCCCCCTACCCTAAGCTCAGGAGGCCGGGTGCTGCCCACGACCCACACAACTAAGTGACTTTTTACTATCCCCCGTTTTTTTTTTGAGTTAGATTCCCAAATACCCGTTTTTTTTTGACCCCTAAAATAAGGCCGCCCCGATTGGATGTTCAACTTTTACCCCACCAACTCGAACTCCTAAGAAACGAGGATGCCCGCCTAGTTTGTATGGCCGGAGGGTATGGATCAGGGAAAACCCTCGGGGGCATCCACTGGGCTATATCGCGGGGATTTAGGAACGAGGGCCTGTCAGGCATCTGGATCGAGCCAACATACCAGCTGGTGAAACGTGTCGCTATACCCGGATGGACAGAATGCCTAGAGGAGATGGGGATACCCTACAAAGAGCACAAAGCCGACATGGCCATGACCATCGGGCCTAGATCTCAGAACTTTAAAGTCTATTTTCACTCCGGACAACACCCCGAAAGATTAGTGGGACAAACGGCAGCATGGGCTGTGTTAGATGAGGCAGCCCTCCTAGAGGAGAAGGTCTTCCGAAACGTACTCGCTCGCGTTCGACATCCAAAAGCCACACTGATGCAGGTTTGCTGCGTAACTACCCCAGAGGGCTTCAACTGGGTTTATGACCGATTCGTAAAAGAGAAGAGACCCGACTCCCTCTTAATTAGAGCTAAAACAAAGGACAACCCCTTTTTACCTAAAGAATATGAGGAAACCCTCAAAGAACAATATTCAGAGCAGGAGTTTGAGCAGTATTGTAACGGACACTTCGTAGCTATGTCCGGATCTGTATATTCTCGGTTCACAGAGGAAAAGCACTGCGCCCCCTGCAAGTTTCCTCTGGACGGGGAAATAGTCGTGGGAGCCGATTTCAATATTGGAAAGATGGTCTGGGCGATAGGAAGCTATGACGGGGAAACCCTGCATTTCTTTGACGAACAGGTAACTCACAATCGAAACACTGAGGAAGCAGCCGAACTGCTCGATGATAAGCTAAAGTCTATTTTTAAGATGCACGGCCATCCCTATAATCCAAGACTTGTCAAAATATACTGCGATGCGTCAGGAAACTCGCGAAAAACCTCTGCCCACCGAACGGACACGGCCATTTTGAGGTCTTTTGGCTTCAGGGTGCTCCACAATGCCAAGAACCCCGCAGTAAGAGATAGGGTTAATGCGGTAAACTTGGCATTTTTGCGATCTTCACTGTATATAGAAAAAGAAGGTTGCACAAATCTCTTTCAGAGCATAACCCAGCAGGGTTATGATGAATCGGGAATGCCTGAGAAAAAAGGGCTGGACCACGGCGCAGATGCCATCGGTTACGCAGTATCCTACCTGATGCCAGTGATTGGCCGCCGCAGTCAAATCTACAAATACACCTAAAGGGGAATCGCCAATGGGTCAGTTCACTAAAATGATTAACCGATTATTAGATAAGGGTTCAAAAGAGAACGCTCAGGCTGTTTTAAACGAGCTTATGAAAGAGGCAGAGAAATGGCGTCCGCCTAATTACGCTGCCGAGATGAAAAGGCGGCGCGATTATTACGAGGGGAAACAAGGAGCGTGGCTACGCGACGCTTTAGCTCGAAGATACCCCTCGACCTATAACGAAATGAGTCAAATAGCTCTAAATTATGCTAGACTCATCGCGGACGTCGATGCATGCGTCTACGATCATCGCCCAAACCGTGAGCTATGGGTAGGATCCGACCCTGTTGAAGATACACCTGAGTCGCGGGAATATCAGCGCATCACCATCGACGCAGCGTTAAACGTAACCCTCGCAGAGGGCGAGCGCAGATTAATGCTGATGAACACGATGTTTTTGCACGTCCGATATAACTTCAATCGCGGTTATCCTATGGTTGAGCTGTTTTATCCGCAGGACGTCTGGGTAATCCCCGACCCCGATAACCCCACATCCATAGAAGACTCCTATGCGGTCATCGCCAGAACCGTAAATCGTGGCGGACTGACAACGCCCGATGACAGTTTTGTTGTATATTATCGCGAGGTTAGACCTGGAAGTGAAGGTAAGGATTATGGCCCGTGGTTGTGTGAGGGCATTGATAGTGATGGCGGCAGGACGGAGATATTTCCGGAGAACCTAGTCCCTTATGGGGTCTTGCCGTTTATCGTGTGGAGGAACGGAATCGCCGATGGCACCATCTACCGTGATGCCGATAACGATCTCCTTGATACGATTGACGCTATAAATGTGAACTTCACAAACATCGCCTATGTTTTAGATATGCAGGCACATTCCATGCTGGCTTACGAGGGCGACTCCCGCGAGAACATTGTGGGGGGTCCGGGCAAGATCATCTCCTTTGCTCCCGGCGAGAACCTGTCCGTTTTGGACTTTGACCCTAAACTTAAAGAAATGGAGATGGTTAACAATAACCTGATCAAAACACTGGCCAGCACGAGACGACAGTCCCCAGAGGCATATTCTATCGAGCAGAAGTCTCCCGAGTCTGGAGTGGCTCGGCAGATCCAAAACATGCCTTATCTCAAAGCCTTAAAGGAGCGTCAGTATTACGCTGCCCAAATGGAGTCGGACCTTTTCCCACTGTTCTGCCGGGTTTCCAATGCCTACACCGATGGCGTGACGATAGACCCTGATTACTATGATATGCGATGGACCGCAGGAGACGAGCCATCATTTGAGGAACCCATCGCAAAAACGACACGCATACTAATGGCTCTGGACTCAGGACTTATATCTCGACAAAGGGCTGCGTTCGAGATGGGGTATTATGAGTCCGAGGATGAGGCAGCTCGCGCCATGCAGCTAGAGGTGGATGCGACCACCACAGCGATAGAGGCCAATGCGATCTCTATCTCGGAGCGATTGCAGCTGGCCACGGGATCGTAGATGGTAACCGAGAACTATGAGATGGCGCTCGAAAAGGAGCGCGTCGTCTTGGATGATCTCGAAGATCTTCTCATCAGTGTCGAGAGGAGGCTTACCCTCACCATTAACAAGATAAACACGGTGGGACTCCAAAGAGGAGATGCCATCGCGTTTCAAAACGCCATCTCAGCCAGAGCCGAGATAAAGAGAACGCTCGATGCCGCAGGCGTTATTTATCGCGACATCCTAACTGACTACACCATAGGTCTCGCGGTTGCATCCCTTGAGGCTAACCAGCTCCTCCCGGGAAACTTTGACGCAAATCCAGCCGACCGAATAGATAAAGCACTTACTGGGGTTTTTGACCAAGTAACTCACGTCTTCGGAAAGGCATCCGATATATTAAGGCGTGGGATAATCAGGTCCTCAATCGGTGGGGAAAGCACATCGGCTATGATTTCCCAGCTTCAGCATCAAATGAAGCTAACAAGGGATTATAGCACCACATTGGCCGTAACCGCACTTCATAGCGCATCTCGGGCGACCACGGTTGAGACCGCAGAGGACACTGAGTTCGACTTCGTTTATGTTTACAGTGGTCCGGACGACAGCGTAACTCGCCCATTCTGCCGATTTTACGGATTCCCGACAGGAGCAATGTCAAAGGTTGCATATACGAGGGCTGCGCTTAAGGCCCTGTCTCGAGACCCAAACCAGAGAAAGCAGCCGGGCGGTAAAGCGGGAGATGTTTCGGCTTATGGCGGTGGTTATAACTGCCGACACAATTGGAACGCCATCCCTATGTTTATGGCACAGGCTGAAAAGTACACGATAAGAGGACCATTAGACGTCAGGGCGTTGATAGCTAAAGGAGGCTCCAGTGTCATTAAAACATAAAAAAGGCGAGCTTATTCAGCTGTTTGAGTTTCATTGCTACGAGTGTGAGTACTTACAGCAGATGAGGGGTGATTGCCATCTTTGCGGGGGTCCGACAGAGCAGACGACCCTCTTTAATCGAAGGGTTTATATGTCACACGTGAGTCACGCACCGAATAGAACTGAACTGAACAGAACAGAAATGAACGGAGGGGATCATGGCAGCCATAAAAAATAAGTGGAGCTTTGAGTTTCCCGCAGTCATGAGGGACTCCAACCCCTTCGGTTGGAAGTTCACAAAGAAAGATTCAAACGCGATGGCGTCCCTAATCAGCTCCCTCATTAGAATCCGAACACAAAACAAACACCAGAACATGTTCGGATCTCCATTCAAGCCCTACAGTAAGGATTACGCTAAGAAAATGCGAAAAAGGAGCCGTGGAACGAGTGTCGACTTGACCGATACTGGCGAGATGATGGGGTCTCTTGGTATCTTAAAGGACCGGACGGGTGGCAAGGCTGGGTCGACTTTCACCAACATCAACTTTACGATGGGTCCAACGATGACCGTGATGGCTAGAAGCTCCAAGGCCATGGAGGTCGGAGGACACTTTCTTGGTAACCTAGTCAGGGACAGGCCGCCCAATAACGCAATCGGCTATTTTCTACAGATCGGTGCCAACACCGGAGGCAGGAAGGCCAGACCGTGGCTAGGCATCCAGCGTAAAGGACCAGAGGCGAAGGCCGTCATAATGCTCTTTTCTAAAATACTGGGAAAAGCGATGACTCGCAGAAAAGGGCGTCGTATAGTAATCTCGAATTGACCAACAGCGATTTACTCGCTAAAAAAAGGAGGGCGTGATGTCCGAAGAGCAAGTTATACCTGAAGCCGAGATGGCAGTGGAAAGTCAGCAGTCAGTGGAAGATACCACACCTGCGGACCCAAAGATCGCAGAAATGAGAAAGCACATCTCTGCGTTAAATGAAGAAAACAAGAACCATCGCCTGAAGGCAAAGGAAGAGTCGAGACAAAAGCTTGAAGCGCTAGAACAGAACGGTGAGTATAAAGCACTGGCTGAGGCACTTACGGACAGAGTCCAAGAGCTAGAGTCGACAATCCCCGAGCTTAAAGAACAAGCAGGTCGATACACTCAATGGCGCGAGACCGAGAGTGATAAGATCGAAAAGGAAATCGAAAACATCCCGACGCACTGGCGAGAGGTGGTGTCCGGAGCAGCCGACTTTGAAACCAAAAGGAGAATCTTGGATTCTCTCAAGGTATCACATAAAGCTCCTCCTCCATCAGCTCAGGCAAGCGCTCCGGGAAACTCTAGCGCAGGGAGTACTCCTAAAGACCTCGCTGCTCTTTGGATGTCTAAACAATCAAAAAAGGGCATCTTCAACCGATGACCCTAAAAGAAATGGAGAAGTGCAACTATGGCACAAACAACAACCACGACATGGGCAGACAGAATTTTGGCAGAAGTTATCGCCGAGATTTGTCTTTCTGCCCCAACACCAAAAAATGTAGTTTCTAAACTTGCCAACTTTAACACTATCGCAGGTGAACCAGCTCCGACGCTGGCCATGCCTCGTTATGGTGACTTGGGTCCGGCAGCAACTGTCGCCGAGGCTGTTGATGTGACAAGCACTGCTCTCTTGATGGGAGTAGAGGCCACATTTACACCAGCTGAGTATGCAATGATGGCGGAGATCACCTATAAGGCAGCGCGACGCATTGTTCCGGGTATGACTTCCGTTCACCAGCTATTTGACGGCAGTGCATCCCTTGAGCAGCAGCTCGCTGTTTTCTCTGGCCAAGCTATGCGCCTAAAAGGCTCTATAGATGAGGCTTTGGAGGTCGAGTGTACGACTGCGTTGACTGGAATTGCAGACCTTGCGACTGCTGGTGGTGCTGCATTAACAATCGCTGTCTTGGAAGAGGCGATTTATAAGCAAGCGCAGAACGAGATACTTAACGAGGACTTGGCTTTTGTTTTATCGCCTAAGCAAGTCTCCGACTTAAGATCTGCTATCACGACTGCCGTTGGGCCTGTTTGGAGCACTGATATTCAGAGCGTCACACAGATTCGACCGGACATCTCCTTGGATGGCCTCCGTGGCACGTTCATGGGCATCCCTGTCTATGAGATCTCCGCGAGCGTTGTTCAGGTATCAGGCGCTGATGATCTTGGTGCTTTGATTGTTGTAGGAAGAGGAAATGCCGAGGGTCCGACACCGGGTTCCTTGGTTATTGTTGAGGGCGAGCCTCTGTACTTTTCCTTTGAAGCTAACAACAGCGCGAGAAGCGTTGAAGTTCAGTGTACTTATGAATTCGATGCAGGACTACGAGCGACCGATTATGGTTGTGAGATTCAGTCCTTATCCTAACCCCAATGCCCCACCAATAACGGTGGGGCATTGCTCTAAAGGAGATCTTGATGAGCTTTAAGAGACCAACGAATAAGAATGCGCTTAAGAATAAGATTAAGCTGGTAAAGATTACAACAGGAACAGAGCGCACGTTTCACTTCGACCCTAAACAGGGACCAGTGGGAAACCTTGCCCGGATCCTTAAGGAATATGATGATGAGGGATATCCATTGTTTTTCTCAGAAGAGAAGATTCCGGGACTCCCTGTGAGGGTTCGGGATCAAAGCTTAACGCAGCGCGTCGAGTTTTATATTGGAAAACAGGCTGCTGTATCTCTGGCATCGAAAAGAGCGCCAGTGGGAAGTGTCGCATCTGCTGCGATGAGTAAGCTCAAGAAGGCCACTGCCAAAAAGAAGAGCAAGGAGGCCGTCGGGGCCATTAAGCCATCGCCAGCGGAGGAAGTTCGTGCCAACTAAGACCGACATATACGCCCAAAGAATAATGAGGGATAAAAACATCTCAAGCGAAGAGGCGCATAAGGAGGCCGTCAAGGTGGCGGAGCGTGTTCATAAAAACGAAAAGAGAGACAAGAGATGAATGTAAAAGTCGGAGTCATGATTACGGTGGTGTCAGGGATGTTCGGATGGGCCATAGTTAGCTCCTTGATTATGGGGGCGACGCCATTCTCGGACGTCATAGCGTTCGAGGCGCGATGCGGAACAGAGGCGACCCAGATAAGGGCGCTCGCTCAGGGTCGGCAGGAGTGGGTGAAGTGTCAGAACCCCTCCGCGACCGTGGTTTATTTTGGCGGGAGCGAGGTTGACACGCGAGGTGCTTATCCGGTCTGTAATGATACAAGATCCTGTGCAGACGCATCGTTGGCCATTCGGGCAAATCTAACGCTTTATTGTCGAGCAGCGCTGGGGACAGTGAACATTAGATGCATAACAGGAAGATAAGATGGATCACTCTCTTTTAATCTCTATCGCGTCAACCGTCCTTTTTGTGGGAATTGCATGGGGCCACAGTCAGGCGCAGATTAGATCGTTAAAGGAGAGGATAGACGAGATGCGAGAAGAAAAGGCATCGCTAGAAAAGCTTGAGGGGTTTGAAGAGAGGATCGGGGATAAACTCGAGGCATTGGAGAAGAGAATCGAAGAGATGAGAGAGGACTTGCAGTTCTTAAAAAAAAACAGCTAGAAGAGGGCGATCCTCCAGATGAGATAGTGTTTGAAAAGATCGGGAAACTAATCCCGAGCAGAGGAAAACAGAACCCATCCGACACGCTCAAGTTCATAAATCTTGACTCCGGGTGGGAAAACAAAGGAGATCCGTAATGGGACATTCAATCGCAGCGACACTAGTTATCGCGACCCTTCTAAGACTTATCGTGCCATTTTTGAGAAGCCCCATCCTTAAAGGCGTCTGGACTAAAGCGCCTAAATGGCTCAGGCCCATAATCCTGTGCGGCATCGCCGGACTGCTCGGACTTGCTGATGCAGTGTCTTTAGGAACATCCGTCCCGCAAGCGCTACTTTCTGCGCTTGCTGCCGTGGGCGTCGCTGTCTCAAGTTATGAAACAGGAAAAGGCGTGAAGATGCCAAAGAAACCCGAAATATTGGGCAAATAGGAGACTCGCATGCAGCAGATACTTGTCGGTCAAGTCACAGCCCCGATTCAGTCCTACTCTCCTGTTTTAGACAGAATAAACAGGGCGTATGTGCGCGTCAGAACCCCATCCCAGTCGATGCCGGAGGTGTGGTCAAATGCAAGCCTTGAGACCTTTGCGAATGCGGTGTTACAGGTGGCAGCGAGCGAGGGTCAGACGTTTGTAGACATTGGATCACTCGCTGCACCGACGGCCATTAGGGGTAATGATTATTATATTCTAGACAGGGACTCTGGAGAGAAGTTTGTCGTCACCTTCATGGCCTACTCTATCGTTTCTGCTGGTATCTACCGACTGCATCTTAAAGATCCCCTTCCGACGACCGTCGCTGACTCAAGTATTCTTTCATCATTCTCTGTTCATTACGATCTGCCCGTTGCGGCAGTCGCGAATGCAGGGTCGTCCATAGCTCGATGGAAGGTTGACATCCGAGTCGGCGCAGAGGTTGTCGAGCACGTCTGGGACCAGCCCTTTCTCATTACCTATGCTGAGACAAACTATACTTTGACATCTGCGAGCTTGGTGCGGATGTACCCAATTGTCGACCGGATGAGATCCCCCACCGATGAAGACCTCACGGAGCTTATTGAAACGGGATGGACCAACTATTTAAGGGCAGACCTTGAAAACAAGGGGATGAGAGCTAACCAGATCAAATCTTGGGACAGACTCGAGGCGTGTCATGCAGCAGCATGCGTTTATCACTTAATACTTACGGACGAGCGTCAGGATCCAATATTCAGACAAACGTGGCACACCGAGTACGCCCACCAGTTTGATCTTGTTCTTGGCTCGCGTGAGTTCTGGTATGCTGAGACAGATGGTAACACTCCGACCAGATCGAGCTACGACTACAGGTCGAGGACGATAATGCGATGAGCTTTATATCAGCCAGAGACCAGATGATCGAAATCGTCAAAAACGCCACAGTGACCACATTTGTCGGTGGCTCTGGCGACCGTTTTAGGTATAACGATGCCGTTAATCGCGAGAGACTTGGAACGACTAGGGAGTTCTTCTTTGAAGTTAGCGGGGGGGCCGTCGGCGGACCACTAACAAGTATTACCCGGATCTGGAGAGCAGACATGATCTTAGGGGTTTTCTATCAAGATGTTAGATCCTCTAAAAAATACGATGAGCTGGTTGTTAGCGATTATCAGCAGCTCGCAGACGCATTGCTGGACGTCACGCAGTGGAACACTGCGGTGAGCAAGATTAGAACAATAACTGTCGCGGGATCTTCAATCGTCAATTATGACCTTGAAGCCTTTGAGGATTCACGCATTTTGACTATAACTATCAGCTTAGAATACGAATAAGGAGTTACCATGCCGTCACCTACAGCTTACCTCGAGAGAATCAGACTTTTACAGTTTCAAAAGTATGCCACAGCCACGGACGTGACGGGAGATCCCGCCGCCCCCTATTTCTTGGATGCCCGAAATGGTTTTATGATGGATACAGATCAGGCAAGAGTGCCTCGCGACCTCATCCAAAATAAGAACGAGAACTGGGCCAGCATAAACGGTGTTAAGTCGGGAGGGGTTAACTTTGGCCTCGAGATGAGAGGTCTTGCCAATGGCGGAGCAGCGAGTGGCGAAACTGCCGCATACGACACCGAGACACAGCTAGGAACCATCCTCGATGTTATCACGGGAGCAAACGGAGCCAACTCCACTGGTGGAGCAGCCGACCCAGCCCCCGGAACAGGAACAACCGTCGCAACCACGGCAGGGGTCTGGACTGTTGGTACGGCTATGCTTCTCGAAGGGGTGACAAGCGGCGTCCTGCAAGCCAGAGAGGTTACTGTCGAGAACTCTCCAGACTTTACGTTTGATAGAACCCTGCTTCAGGCCGACTCGACGCCAGAGAACGTCGATCCCTCATCGGTAATTTACGCATCGTCTTCTTGGTATCTCGATGCCGCGAACGCAAACCATCTTCACGGTTGGTTTCAGGCTGAGGGGGATACCTTTACTCGCAAGTTCAGAGGCTGCATGTCAAATATGAGCTTTGAGCTGGAGTCTGGCGGCATCTGCATGGCAAATACGGAGTGGCAGGCAACAAACTGGGTCGCGTCTGGGACTGGCGGATCGCTGACCTATGCGGCAGCCCCAGCAGGAGACCCCATCATAGCGAAAGACCTCCTATTCTGTATCGGGAACACCCGTTATGATCTTATTTCAGTCAGCGTTGACCTCGGATTGGAGTTTACGCCCAAGGCAGCCCTTGATGCGACAAACGCCATCTCTGGATTTAAATGTATTCGTATGAATCCCACCATAACGTGTAAGTTATATTATGATAACTCCACATTCCTCAACAATCTACAGGCTGAGGGAACACTTGATTTGAATTTACAGTGCGGTGTTACGGCAGGACGGACGATGATGTTCAGAATGCCGAATGCAGATCCTAGAGACGTGAAGCATTCAACCACCGACGGAATAGAGACGATGGATGTCGTCTTTCATGGTACTAATCCGACAGCAGGTAATGGCGGATTGAGAATCCATATTTTTTAGGAGGCGAGATGCTAGTAATAAAACCCGGACACACCAGTCGGAAGATATCAGTCCAGAATGCGTTAAAGGTTTGGGGAGAGGAAAACCCTGAGTCACTCGAGGCTATTGCCCCGAATAAATACAATGGCCTTCTCATTGAAGTTCAGCAGATCTCTAAGGAGATCTATCTGGAGTCGATGGCAAGATGCAGGGCTGCCGCAGACGGATGGGAATCAGAACTCGAGGTCTATAGCGCGATGGGCATCCTTGTCGCATCAGGACTAAAGGGTCTTCACGGCCTAGAGGACGAGGACGGGAATGCCGTCAAACTTGCAAGCGTCGATGGCAAGCTGGACGGCGACTCTCTCGCCATTCTGCACGATAATGATTTAATGCTGGATATGTGGCGCATCGTTCGCCACTACAACGAGTTAACTGCAATCGAAAAAAAAGCCTTTTCAGAACAAGCGCAGCCGACCTTACGCAGTTAAAGTGTAGCGAGTGTCCGGTTAGCCGTCAGAAAAGTCTCGGTTGTGTCGAGGAGGGTCCGATGGTTCACTTCAGAGGGACATTCGCAGAGACAAGCATCTGCCCAAGAAGACACGCCATAAATAACCCGTGGGTTTTTACAGCCCATGAACTATTCGCTCAGACCAAGGGGACACTTGGTCTGGCCTTTTTAGGTATATCCTCAAAAATGATGGACGCGCTCGATGTAGTCGAAGACGCTGTCCAATGGCGGAAGGACTCATCCAATGGCAATGATTAGTCAAGAAATGCATATGGTCGTAAAAACCGAGGTCAACAAGGCCATCGGCGACATGCAGAAGTTTTCCAACGAGGTTAAGAAGGCTGGCGATCAGGTAAAGAAGATGCCTAAGACTATCGGTGGCCCCGCGCTCACTAAGGGCGTCAAGAAATCAACGGATGCAATGAGTGGTTACAGCAAGGCCATGGGCGGTGTTGCCAAAATGAGCAGGGCAGCATCTTTTCAGGTCGTTAATCTTTTCGAGATTATGGCGATGACGCAGGGTCCGGCTCACGGACTGAACTACTTAAGCCATCAGCTGATGGATAGCTTTGCGTTAATGGGTCCGGGCGGATTAGCGGTTGCGGCTGCCGTGGCAGGGATGGGCCTAATTGTTAGAGGATTCCGGAAGGGCGGAGATGCGGCAGAGAGGTTTGAGGTCAGGGTGCTGAGTGCGACTGCCGCAGTAAAAGGCCAGATGAAAGAAGATTTCAAGGACTCGACTAAGCTTCTCGAAGAGTTTACAAAGGATCTGCGTTTTTTCGGCATGAAGTCCAGAGAGATCTCGATGCTTATGGCTGGCGACACTCTAGCTATGATGGAGACGTCGATGATGGACGTCCAAGGCAAGTTAGATCAGGCAAAAACTCAGATCCAGACAGCAAGGGAAGACTTAAAGAGACTGGATGCTGAATTCAAAAACGCCCCAATGGGAAACTTGAACATAAGAAGTAACGAACTCCTTAAGGAGAAGCATGCGATTCGGCTAAAGCAGCAGGTCGCGCATGGCGCTCTCATGGAGGGCATCGCGCTCGAGAAGACCTATGCAAAATCCGTCAAAGAAAGCACTCGACAGATTATGGAGCAGAGGGATGCTCTCGCCTCTGCTGAAGAGGTGAACAAGAAGATTAACGAACTCGAGCTTAAGAAGAATAAGCCTAAAAAGAAAAAGGCAGCATCAAAAAAGAAAGATGCTCGAAACAGGGAGATGCGGGACGCATGGAAAGATTGGAACCGACATCAAAAAGACCTCTTAAAGCTAGAGAAGGATCGAATTCGAGAGGCGGCATTAGCTAAGAAGATGGCAGAACAGGAAGCTATGAGGGACGCTGCTTTCGCAGTGAACTTTGGGGTCGCACTAATGAAGGGCGCAGCCGACATTATGGTGGAGGGCGAGAGAAACATGGGTCAAAAGCTTACCGCGCTTGTTCTTCAGCAGGTAGGAACGGCTCTCGTTGCAAAGGGAACACTGTGGGCCATCGAAGGCGTCGCGGGAATGATTATGGGAGTCCCCAACGGCGGCGCTCTCGCCGCGCAGGGAGCTTTAGCTATCACTGCTGGCGTGGGCATGGGCGCAGCCAGCAAGAGCTTAACAAAGGGCCTGTCGGGCGGTAATGGGTCATCATACATGGCTCGCAGGGATTCAGATATGAGCACTTCTGGAGGGGGAGTCCCTAGTGCAAGTGGTACTCTCGGCGGATCTTCTCGGAGCAGTGGGTCGACCGTTATAAATATTAGTTACGGTGTGGGCGGCCCTAACCCAGAGGATGCCGCGCAGGCAGTTCTTAACGCCCTGCATCTCGGGGATCGTCGAGGCATGACGCCACAGAACGGATTCCCTCAAGGAGCCTTTTAAGGAGTTAATATGGCTGGATCTTATGTAATAATGTCTTCTTCTGTCGAGATTACGTCGGCAAACAACTCGGTGAGCGTCACCATTGGTGGGGTTAATGAGGTTTTAACTCTTCTGGCGGGAACTTATTATTGGACTGGGGTGCTCGACGGAACAAACCTGTGTCAGGCTCTCGATGATGCCTTAAGCTCCCATTCTGCGTCTCCGACGATAAGCATGAGCAGGTTTGTTACGGTGGGAAACCCCGACTCTCCAAAGATCGGCGTGACGATTTCATCATCTGCCGCTATTCAGATCTTGTGGGCCAACGCCAGCACAACGCTCGATGGGTCCTATTTCGGATTTGATGCCGACACAGCCTTAAACATTAATGTGTCGAGCGACTCGGATACCCGAGGAGTCTGGTCTGCGGACCAGCCCATGGCGGACGAGACAAAGGGTCCATTCGAGATCCCGACAGGTCAGCATCGGTCTATGAATGGCACGGTTTTTACATTTAACCGTGGCAGCAAGATGGACTCTCATGGCTTCGCTTTTGACTTTATTGCTCCACAGCTAACGCTTGAGCAGGAGAAGAATGAGACTGCCGGACTTGAAGGCTCCAGAAGAACCTTTGAGAACTTTTGGGGTCTTGTTAGCGACGGAAAGCCAGTCCGAATATATAAAGGGGATGAGAATGGTACCTATATGCTGGCCGCCAGCTATGAGACATTTAACTCTCCCTACTATGTCGGCGAGTGGGTATTCGATGAAGACGCATGCACCATCTTCTCTCCTGCGAGATACTCTCCCGGATTAGAGCTTTACGGCTTCTCGGTCGGTCTAAGAAAGAAGGTTTAACGTGAGCTTTGCCTCAGCCACAGCAAAAGAGCATCATCGGGCGAGGTTTTTCGTCTTAATAGACGGATTCCCATATATATTATCTGAGGAGTCGAACTCGCAGCCAGCAACAACGGTGACGGTTTGGGTGCGCGGGGACATGCTCTCAACTAATGAGTACATGAATGCTTTTATAAACGGGACGCAGATCGGCGGTAACCTCAGCTCCGGAGCCGACTCCAATGTCTGGGTGGAGGTGATAACGGACCTTGATGTTTCTGCCCTTATGTCGACGAGTGGAACAACAGAGATTAAGGGGTTTGGATCCCCTACCGTCGGCTTTACGATGTACAATCAGATGAGATTCCATTTTAAGAACGACTTCGGGGATGAGGATACATTTACTCTTGGAACCCTTAAGAGCCAAGAGGTCGAGGCGGGAGCGACCGTGATCGCAAATGT
>TARA_R110000751_G_scaffold76211_1_pt1 | contig 32014 bp, 50 predicted proteins | sample TARA_R110000751 | Tara Oceans TARA_R110000751 (sample SAMEA4398001) | marine metagenome | biome: Polar Biome; feature: [MES] marine water layer (ENVO:01000295) within the mesopelagic zone...; material: water (ENVO:00002006), including particulate matter (ENVO:01000060) such as...... | reverse complement strand
TTATAAATGGATTTGGGCTCATAAAAAGGATAGAATAGATGTAGCAACATATAATGTAGAGACACTAAAACAAAAACCACAAGAAGTTTTATATTATCAAGAAGCAATAAAATTATTAAAATGACAGAAGAAATGAATAAGGAGTATATGGAGATGTTACGAAAAAACATTCCACAATTAGATATGGCTTTACATATAAATAAATCTAATGTAGAAAAGATGTACAGGCAAGAAGATTTTATAAATTACATTAAAAAACATCATAATAAAATTTTTAATTTAGCTAACAATTATGCTTATGACAAACAACAAAAAGAAAACAATGAATAAAGAAAAATTATATTGTCCTGATAAACAAGGAAGTTTCAGAATGATGTTTGGCTTCAAAATGCCTGCAGGTTATAAAATAAATTTAAACTATAAATATGAAAGGAAAAGAAAAGGAAGTAATTGACTACAAACAAATTGATAATATTGAAGTTGATGGAATTGATACCAAAGATTATCCTGATTTTTGTGACGCTTACATAGTAAGTGCAGACTATAAAGGAAAACCAATGACTGACAAGCAGTTAGATGAAATCAATGAAGATGGAGATTTTCAGCACCAATGTATAATGAATGATTTACATTAATGAAATTTGAAAACAAAGCAAATAAACTCAGGGAACAAGAAGCCTTAAAAACTTTTTCAAAACACTTTGGATTGACTTTTGCAAAACATCCTGAGTATGCTCATATTGATGCTGTACTTTATAATCAAGGAAGGATAACAGGATTTGCTGAAGTTAAGGGAGTTCACAGAAGTATTGAAAAATCACAAGATGTAATAGTTTCAATGCGTAAAATTGTAAGGGCTCAAATGTTACAAGTACAAGAAAAGAAACCTGTAGCAATTATATGGGCTTTTGATGATGCTTTGGTATATGAAAGGATTAACAACCTCAAAGGAATATTTTATTATGGTGGTCGTGCAGTCAGGCAAGGAAGTACATATGACCAAGAACAACTTGTAAAAGTATTAATCAAAAACCTAATTAGAATTGAAAAAGAAAATTAGCAAACTAACTAAAGAACTTGACAAATACTTCAGTCTATTTATAAGACTCAGAAACTCAGATGAATTTGGAAATGTAGAATGTTTCACCTGTGGAAAGCAGGGTTTTTTTAAAACAGGAATGCAATGTGGTCATTTTCAAAGCAGGAAGCACTACTCAACAAGATGGAATGAAACGAATTGTCAAGTACAATGTGTCGCTTGTAATATGTATAATCAAGGTGAGCAGTTTAAATTTGCAGTCAATCTTGATAGTTCTTTTGGTTCAGGAACTGCAGAAGGTTTGGAAGTTCAGGCTAGAAAAACAACAAAGTTTATGAGGTCAGATTATATGGAGTACATAAGTTACTATAAAAATCTTGTTGAAAACTTAATTAATGACAAATCAATTAGTTGATAAGTTAATTAACTTTGCATATGCCGAAAGTGATATACGCAGATGCCAAGCACGAAGTATTAATTGAAACCTATATTCAATTAAATAAGGAGTTTGCAGAAGAAGTATCAACAGCATCAAAATACAATAATTATTTAGAGGTTTTAGAAATCATTTTGGATTATCATAATGCTTATGGTGATGGTGTAAATCAAAATAATTTTTTTGATTGGATGATGATTATACCATTAAACCTATCAGTTATGACTAATGGTTTTTTTGCAGGAATAGAAACTTCAAGAAACAGGTCAAGAGTAAATGGTTATCGTACTTTGCTTACAAATATTTTAGAGGACACAGTTGATAATATTGACAAAATGGAATTTAAAAATGTCTGATATTTATGCACATATATCAAGACTATCAAAATGGTATAAGAAAATTTGTTTTGGATTAACAAAAGATGAAGAAGCTATTAATGATGCAGTTCAGGAACTTATGTTATATTTCTTACAAATGAACCCTGAAACTTTGGCAAAGATTTACGAAAGTAGTGGCGAGTTGGGATTGAAAAGATATGGGGCTGTAGTTTTAAAAAGAAGTTTGACAAGTGTAAGGAGTCCATTTTATTACAAATACAAAAAATATTATAAAAATCTTGTAGGTCAGACTTTAAGCAATAGTTCAAGTTCATTTGAGAGTGTGCAAAATGAATTTCATAAAAGTATTTACAACCTTCCTGAAGTAATAGAAGAAGACACTAAATGGGAAAAGCTAGAAAAGATTGATGATATTTTAGAAACTTTACATTGGTATGATAAGAAACTATTTGAACTTTATTATTCAGAAAAGAATACACTTGATAGTTTAGCGAAAAAAACAGGAATAAGCAGGAACTCAATATTTACAACTATTAAAAAAGTGAAATATATAATTAAAACAAAAATTGAAGATGAGTAGTTTTTTTGTTCCTTCTGAAGTTTATAAAAAAAGAATTGATATATGCAAATCTTGTGTTTATTATTTCAAGCCAACAGGTTCTTGTAAAATCTGTGGTTGCTTTATGAAATTGAAGGCTAGAATTTCTCAACAATATTGTCCTGAAGAAAAGTGGTTGGCAATTTCAAAAATAGAAGCAAGTCAAGACATTCCTGAAGAACTTATTCAAGAAGTATTTGATTTATGGCCATATATAAAAACAGGAAGGGCAACAAATAAAGATACCAAAAGACAATTAGTAGAATTATACAATACAATTTATGGTGGTCATTACAATTTAGATACAAGTTGTGGGAGTTGTTTGAACTCCTGCTTTATAGCAATAGAAAGTTTATATAATGAAAATAAAAATAAAGTATTAAAAAAGATTTTTGAGGATAATAAAATGAATACAAAAAATACTCAGTTAATAAAAAAAATAATTAAATAGGGTAAGACCTACAAAGCGTTTAATTTTTCAGTCCTGAGTAGTAGAGGGGGGTTTTCAGATGCCCCCCAATACAATTAAAATATATGTAAGTAAATATAATAGAGGTGAAAATAATGATAAAGGATGTAAATACATATAATATGTCCATTTTATTGGAGATAAAACAAGACAATAAGACAATTAATTGGAGATGAATAAAACTATGGAAAGAACATACAAAACAATCAAATGGGTACTGAAGGGGCATATTAAAAATAATGTCAATTCTCTATGGACTTGGGAAAAAGATGTTTTCACTATGATATATGACAATTATGATGGTGATGAAAGGATATACACTTCAAATCAATTACTTAAAATTTTATCAAAATGATTATATTAAAAATGCTAGGTGCTTTATTGTTATCAATATTATTATTGTTAGTAATAATGAGCATAACCGTTGGAATACTTAGAAGCAAAAAGAACGCTACTATTATTTGGAATATGGAACAAACTATGGAGAAATTAGAAAAGAAGAAGCAGGAACTAAATAAAAAATGAAAAATTCTATTTAATAGTAAGTTGATTATCAATGAATAATACTGAAACAAAAATAATTTTATTTTGGAGTTTATATAATTCTAAGGATATTGATTTTGATAATTGGAGAAATAAGAAAATTGATATTTTACCATTACATCATTTAAGTCTTCAGGCTCATATTAAATTTAAAAATGATACTACAATTTATTCTTATCAAAAATTTAATGAAGGCCAAATTCCTGCAGGAATAAAAGTAAAAGATGCAGATGAAATTTTTAATTCAAGACAAGCATTTGTTTCTTTAAAATATGGTCATAGTATTGCTCACATTTCTGATGTAGTCAGACTAAAAGTTGCTAGTGATATTTCAGGAATAGTTATGGATATGGACGCAGTAGTATTAAAAGAACTTCCTAAACAGGATTGTTGGTTTGCTTCTATGCCTGCAAAACTAACAGGTGGATTTGCTCCAAAATGGGGAAACTCTCACCCACCTTTATATATAAATGATAATAGTTGGAATGGAAAAGCATTAGCTTCATTCCCAATTAAAGTTAATCAGGTTATTAAAAAAGATATTGCTTCACTATCAAATAGAATTATCAAAACTTTAAAAGAAGAACCTTCAAAAACTTCTTCGGCTTGGAATTATATTTTATGGGAAGTGAAAAAGATAATGAGAATTAATAAAGAAGCAAAGGTTTTTGAACCTATATATTTTTGCTCACTTCCTGCTTGGTTAAGTGATGGAAAATGCTATTCATTAGAAAGTCCTACAAGACTTAATGGTCTGACTGAGTTATTCGGTACAAGACTTCCTGATATTAAAGAAATATTTGAAAAATCATTTGTAGTTCAGCACTTTTTTGATAGTTCAGCTAATATGCAAGGTGGTTATGGTGTAACTTCTAGCAGGAAAAAAGAAAATAAAAACAACTTTTGGAAAAGCATTTCTGAGAATTGTCTGTTGGGAAAAGAAGCCCATTTTATTATAGGAGAAAATTGGAAAAACATATTAATAGAAAAAACAAATAAATAATTATGAAATTAAAAATTAGTGAATTAAGATTGAACACAAATAATCCAAGAGTGATAAAGGATATTAAATTCAAGAAGCTAGTCAGTTCAATTATTGAGTTTCCTGAAATGTTAGAACTCAGACCTATTGTAATTGATGAGAACAATATAATCTTAGGTGGAAATATGAGATACCGAGCCTGTAAGGAAGCAGGACTGAAGGAAGTTTTCGTCAAAGTAGCTGAAGGATTGTCTGAAGAACAAAAGAAGGAATTTATCGTAAAGGATAATGTTGGCTTTGGAGAATGGGAATGGGATGTTTTAGCAAATGATTGGGATAGTTCTAAACTTGATGATTGGGGGCTAGATGTTTGGCAAAACCTTCCTGAAGTTGAAGAACCTGAAGCAGATGATTTGTATACAAAAGATATCAAAGCACCTGTATATGAAACTAAAAACGAAAAGCCTGAAACGAAAAGCCTGATAAACCAAGATAAAAAACTTGAACTCATAAAGAAAATCAAAGAAGCTAAAATTTCAAAAGAGGACAAAGACTTTTTAATTATGGGTGCAGAAAGGCATAATGTATTTGACTATGGAAGTATAGCAGATTTTTATGCTCACTCAAAACCTGAAGTTCAGGAATTAATGGAACAAAGTGCATTAGTAATTATTGACTTCAAGAAAGCAGTAGAAAACGGATATGTAAGTTTGACCAATAACTTAAATGAAATTTATGATGAAGGCAATGAATAAAGAAAACTTTGCAGTATTTATTATGGTTCACGGAAGACCTGATAAAATGTGGACATATCAATCATTAAGAGTTGCAGGCTACACAGGAAAAATTTATTTGGTTGCTGATAACTTAGACAAGACTGCAAAAGAATATAAAAAAATATATGGTGAAGAACTAATTATATTTGATAAAGAAGAAGCAGCACTTCATTGTGAAGCAGGAGACAATAGTGGAGACCTAAGAAGTACATTATATGCAGCCAATAAAATATTTGATTTGGCAAAAGATAAGGGAGTGAAATACTTTTATATTATGTGTGATGATTATACTAAGTTTTGGTCAAGGTATGATGAGAAATCTAATTATGGTGGTGGGGGTGTTAAAAATCTTGACAAGGTATTTTCTGAAGTCCTGAAGTTTTACAAAAATACAACTGCAAAAACTATAGCATTTTCACAGGGTGGTGATTGGATAGGTGGGAAAAAGGGAACGCTATCAAAAACAAGAGAAATAAAAAGGAAGGCAATGAACACTTTTTTATGCAGTACCGAAAGACCATTTAAATTTATTGGCAGAATGAATGAAGATGTAACCACCTATGTAAATTTAGGAAGCAAGGGTGATATATTTATGACTATCCCAAACATATCAATAACTCAGTTACCAACACAAACGGAAAAGGGTGGACTGACTGAACTATATTTGAAGTATGGAACTTATGTAAAATCATTCTTTTCGGTTATGTATAATCCTTCATCAATAAAAGTTTCTAGCATTGGTGATGTTAATCCGAGAATACACCACAGAGTAAATTGGAACAATGCAGTTCCTAAAATTATAAGTGAAAAATATAAAAAATAATGGACAAAAGTAGACACATAAAAAAGGAAGCAATTTTATCGGCATTAGAAAATAGTCTTGGAGTTGTAACCGTAGCTTGTAAGTCAGTAGATATACCAAGAAGCACATATTATAAATGGCTAAAGGAAGACGAGAAATTTGCAGAGCAGGTCAAGGACATAGAAAATATAGCACTAGATTTTGGTGAGAGCCAATTACATAAGCAAATCGGCCTAGGCAATACTTCAGCTACAATTTTCTTTTTAAAGACTAAAGGAAAAAAGCGTGGTTACATTGAGAGGTCAGAACTTGACTTGACTTCAGGAGACGAGCCAATTAAGATTAATGTAAATATAGCAGGAGTTGAATATTGATACAAATTTTACTAACACGCAAGAGAGGGCAATAAAATACCTATTTGACAAAACTACAACTGAGGTTCTTTTTGGGGGTGCCGCAGGTGGTGGAAAGTCTTGGGTTGGTTGTTCTTGGTTAATCCTTATGTGTTTGAAATACCCAAAGACAAGATACTTGATGGGAAGGTCAAAGTTGGATAGTCTGAAGAAGACTACATTAAATACATTCTTTGAAGTCTGTGAGAGTTGGGGAATAAAAGCAGGAAAACATTACAGCTTTAATGCAGGCTCAAATATCATAAAGTTTTATAATAAGTCTGAAGTTATGTTGAAGGATTTATTCTTGTACCCATCAGACAGAAACTTTGATAATTTAGGTTCACTTGAAATTACAGGTGCTTTTATAGATGAAGCAAATCAAATAACTGAGAAAGCTAAGAATATTGTAGCATCAAGAATGAGATACAAATTAGATGAGTATGGCATAATTCCTAAGATGCTAATGACTTGTAATCCTGCTAAGAATTGGGTGTACACTCAATATTACAGACCTGCAAAAGCAGGGAAACTCATAGAGCATAGGAAGTTTATTCAATCACTTGTAGATGATAATCAGTATATTTCAAAATACTACAAAACTCAGCTACTGACTTTGGATGAACTCAGTAAGCAGAGATTGTTATTTGGGAATTGGGAATATGATGCAACTAATGATGCTTTGATAAATTTTGATAGTATAATCAGTTTGTTCAATTCTAAAGGAAAAGAAGGAGACAAATATATCAGTTGTGATGTAGCACGATTTGGAAGCGATAAAACGGTTATAATGTATTGGGAAGGGCTACACCTTAAAAAGATACAAACTATCCTTAAATCGTCTATAGATGAGGTTGTGGACGCTGTTAGGAAGATACAACAAGACTACTCAGTACCACTTAGAAATATTGTAATAGATGAAGATGGAGTAGGTGGGGGTGCTAAAGATTATTTGAGGTGTCTTGGATTTACCAATAATGCTAGGGCTTTGAAAGGTGAAAATTATCAGAACCTCAAAACCCAATGCTATTATAAACTAGCAGACCTCATTAACAAAGGTCAATTAGGAATAGATTGTCCTGACATAAATGCTAAGAATAACATAATTGAAGAACTTGAACAGGTCAGAATGAAAGATGCTGACAAGGATAGTAAACTCAAAATAGTACCTAAAGAAAGTGTAATTGATATCATAGGTCGTAGTCCTGATTATTCTGATGCTTTAGCTATGAGAATGTATTACGAAATAGATGATAATTTTGGTAAGTATTATGTGCAATAAAAAAGTGGGCTCAGTCACATCACGAAACCAAACCCACTTTAACAAGAAAAGATAAGAAGACCACAAAGTTACACCAATAAACTAAATAACCAAATTTTCTATTATATATTATGAAACTAAAAATTCAGAAAGCAGGAAAAACCCAAGAGTTCAACTTAATCAATAGTTGGTCAGATGTAAATCTTGATAAATGGGCAAAGCTTGTATCAATTAAAACCAAAACTAATAGTCAGGAAGCAGTTGAAACCATTTCAGTTCTTGCTGATATGCCAAAAAGATTGATAAAGGAATTAGCAATAAAAGATGTTTCAAAAATCTTGGAAAAGATAGCAGTAATGCAGAGTCAAGCCGAAAGTAAACTGACTAAGATAATTACGATTGATGATATTGAATATGGTTTTCACCCAAATTTAGATGAATTAACTTTAGGAGAGTATGCAGATATTGAAACATTAATCAATAACAATATTGAGGATAACTTAGCAGAGTTAATGGCAATTCTTTTCAGACCAATAATTGAAAAGAAAAACAAAATTTATACTATAGGAAGTTATGATGCAGAAATAACTATACGAGCAGAAGCTATGAAAAAGATGAGTGGTCAGCAGGTTCAAAATGCTATGGTTTTTTTTTGGATTTTCGGAAAAGAATTGTTGAGGATTTTGCCATTGTATTTGATGGAACTCAGTCTGAAGAAAATGCAGGAACTGAAGGATTTGGAGAAAGGTGGGGTTGGTTCGGTGTAATGTATAGACTGACTAATGGTGAAATAATAAACTTGGAACGAATTACAAAGTTAAACCTAAAGGAGTGCTTGACTTGGCTATCTTATGAAACTGACTTAAATGAAACTAAAAATGTAACTACAACTTATGATAGCAAATAAAACCTACAATAATGTCATTAATACTCTAAAGAATATTGGTGATATGCACGGACAAATAACTACTACAACCACAGGTGATATTTATGATATTGACTTGGAGAAAAATACACTTTTCCCATTAATGCATATTAATCCTGTTAATGTTACCACAGGTGAAAGTCAGTTAAATTTCAGTTTTCAAATATTTATTATGGACTTGGTTAGCCAAGATGCTAATTGGACGGAAACTCAAATTCAGTCTGCAGCATTTCTCAATAATGAACAGGAAGTCCTGAGTTCAACATTACAAACTTCAGTAGATTTAATTTCTATTTTTAGGAATAGCATTGAACAATCTTTACAAGGTGTAGATGATATTAATGAACCTACATATTTTACAGATGGGGAATTTACTATTGAACCATTTACTGAGAGATTTGATAATCAGTTAACAGGTTGGGTGTTTACTTTAGAAGTTCAGGTTCATAATGACTTCCAAAGTTGTATTATTCCAATGGATATGCCATTAACTCCTAAAGGTCAGGGTGAATAATGTATAAATTTAAACTATGGATATTTCAAATTCAATTACTTCCACCAAAAATAACCATTAAACTATAATGTTCAATAAAAATTTAGAAAGATATTATGAAAGTTTTGGTAAGCAGGTTATGAACCGAGCAAAGTCAGGACTTCAAAAAGCTAAAGGAAGTACAAAATTAGAAAACTCAATTAAGTTTAAGGTCAAGAAAACATCTTATGGCTACGCTATAGAGTTTCTAATGGATTATTATGGAAATTTCTTAGATAAGGGTGTAAGTGGAAATGTAACCAAGCAGACCTATAAAAGTTGGGAGAGCAAAATTGAGAATTCGCCCGGCAAAGGATTTACAACTAAAGGACCACCTGTTGATATTTTATCAAAATGGATAAAGAGAAAAGGAATAAAACCAAAAGGACTTGGTCGTGGAAGGTCAAAAAATACAGGTCAATTTATTTCAGGCTTTGCATATTTAATAAGTGCAAAAATCAGGCGAGAAGGAATAAAGAGTTTGGCATTTTTTCAAAAGCCTTTGGGAAAAGCTATGAAGACATTTGATAGTCAGGTCAAGACTGCAATAGCTAAAGATATACGAGATACAATTTCAGGAATAAATTTTAAACTATAAAAATATGCCATTAGTAACAATTCAAAGACTAGATAATCAAACAATACAATGGGTTGGTCAACCTTTAATGTTTGCTTTTTCAAATGATGCAGTAGTTTCAGGAGTTCCAACTCAATATTTTAATGTAAAGTTTGTAGCTGAGATTTTTATTTCAGGTGATACAATAAATACTTCAGTTACTACTGACTTGGTAGCAACTGTGAAAGTGGTTCCAAATAACAAAGGTGTAGGTATTTTTAATCTAAGAAGTGTTGTAGAAAGTTATGTAAAACCACAAAGAGATGGCTATGCAGATGCTACAACTACAAGTAAATACAGAGGTGTTGGCTATGCTACGGACCCTCACCCAATTCATGTAATTGATAAGTGGTGTTTAAATGATGTAGGCTATAAAGAAATGAGATGCAGATTTACTATAGAAGCAGCAACTTATGTAGGTGGTCCTGTTTTAACTATTGGTACTTTTGGTTCTGCTGTAACTACAGGTGAAATATACCTGATGAACGCATATGTACCAAATGAAACTAGGTATCAAAGATATACAAGCCCAATAAGGTATTACAATCAGATGCAGGCAAATGGGGCTACAAATTATTATCAATATGATGCTAGTAGTTTTGTGATGTCAAATGCTCCACTTATTCAATATGCTAACAGATATGATTATGGAGTATTTCAGGCACTATCTTCATATCCAAGTTCAGGAATGGTCATTGTTGATACTCTTATAACTTGGAAAAGTAGATTGGGAACAACAAGTTCTTTTCAAACATCAAATAATACTACAAATGGTGGTGGAACTCCTACAACAGAAACTAAAACTCAAATGGTTTCAGTAGGTGCTTTTCCTGCTAATTTATGTGAGCAAAACCCTCAGTTTAAGGCTGCAATTTTTGCTGATAATGTTGAATATTATGATATTAAATTACGAGGTGGTTCAGGTTCTACGGCTTCAAAGACTTACAGGATTATTATAAATTGTCCTAAAACTCTTGACGCTTTTACAATAGATGGATTAGCTAAAGGTTACACCCCAATTAGACTTTGTTGGCTGAACTCTTTAGGTGGTTGGGATTATTACACTTTTACAATGAAATCAATTAAAAAACTTAAAACTAAAAAAACAAAATATCAGCAATTAGAAGGAACTTGGAATGGTGAAGGATATGATATTTTAGGTTGGAAAGGTGGTCAAAAAGATTATAGAGTCAATACAACAGAAAATGTAGTAATGAACTCAAATTTTATGAGTGAAGATGATGCAAAATGGTTTGAGTTTCTTATGAATAGTACAGAGGTTTACATTATAGAACAAAGAGATATCAATAATAATAATAGTAATAATACGAATTTTTGGATGCGACCTGTAACATTGAAAACTTCAAGTTTTACAAGAAAAACTATAGCTAATGATAAACTTATTCAATACAAAATAGAAGTAGAAAAATCAAGAGTACAAAATAATCAAAACGCTTAACTATGTCAGTTGAACTTTACATTTTCCCTCAGTTTTATAATTCAAACTTTGCTCCAAGCACTATTATTCCTTCAGAATGGTGTCCTGATGGTTTAAGTTTCTTAACTATAGGAGCACCAAATCTAAATTCAAATTCTGATAGTAATCCACTAGGTTTTGCAGTCTTAAACCAACCACCAAATACTTATAACACTTGGTATATGATGAAGACTTCAGGTGGTGCTTATGGAGTTGGTTCTTATCCAACTTTAAATGGTTGGGGTACAAATTTCTTCTTAACATTTAATGCCAATGGAAGTTCAGGAATTTATATGAAGCTATCAGGATTGACTGTTGGAGTTTCATATGATTTTAACTTAGTATTGGACACGCTAGTTTTTAATGCTCAAAGTACATTTAAAATTTTTACATATAATAGTCAAGGAACTCAAAATTCATTTGTATCAAGCAACCAATTTGCTTATAATATAAATACTACATTTATTTGTAATGATACCGAACAGATAATTGGAATACAATATCATAGTATTGGTGCAACAAATAATGGTTTACTTACTGAAGTAAGTGTGATGGAAACGGTAGTGCCACCACCTGTTGCTGCTGATTATGTAAGTGATGGTCAAGTAATCTTAGACCTATATGAAGATGAGGATATTCCACTAGTCCTGAGTGTAGATGACTTTACAAATGCTGCAGAGAAAGTTCAATCATATTCAAAAACTTTTAGTTTGCCCGGCACTAAAAGAAATAACTTGATATTAAAAAATGAGTTTGAAATAACATCAACTACAAATTCCTATTACAATACAAGTTATGATTTTAATCCATTAAGAAAAACAGAAATAACATTAAGGCAAGATGGATATATTATTTTTGAAGGCTTTTTAAAATTAGATAGTGTTAAGTCGGATAATGGTCAAATTACATATTCAGTTAATCTATTTTCAAAAGTTATTGCATTAGCTGATAGACTGAAGGGCTTGAAACTTAGTGATTTAGATTTTTCTGAATTACAGCACGAATATAAGAAGTCAACAATAAAAAGCACTTGGTATTCATCAGGTTTAAATTTATCAAATCCTTTGCCACTTAATAGTTTTGCAGGAAATGTAGGGGCTTTAAATACTACCGTACTCAAATATCCTATGGTAGATTGGGGGCATCAATTAACAAATGCTGCAGGTCTTGGAGACCCATCAGCAAACTTAGGATATCCTGAAGCTACTTCATTACAACAATTATTCAGGCCATTTATAAGATTAAAATACATATTACAAAATATTCTTAGAGATGCTCAATTTACATATACATCAGCATTTATTGATAGTGCTGATTTTAGTAATCAGTTTATGGATTTTAATTGGGGAAATGATAATTCACCAATACTAGAAGGTATCGGAAGTGCTACAAGTCATTTTTATGGAAGTACATCTATAAATCCACAGCCTGTAAATAATTTTGCTACTACGACTTGGGGTTCTTTAAGATTAATGCAGTATAATTATAATGCTTATGTTTCAAATTTACCTGCAGACTATAATGCTTCAACAGGAGTATTCACTTCAACTAAACCAAATCAGCAAGTAAGTGTTTCTTTTGCCTTTAGGATTTTAAACCTTCCAACTATTTATGGTGATTTGAATATGAATTATAGGTGGGTAAAAAATGAAGGACTAGCATCTGAAGAAGTGCAGGATTATAGACCAACGGAATTTATTGGTTCAAATCTGTTTTATGATTACAATGGCTCAGTTTCATTTTTATTACAAACAGGTGATACTTTAGCCCCTCAATTTCAGTTAGACCAATTTGTAGGAACTATTGAGCAGAGTAATGGAAACCCAAATAATAATTCAGCAAATTCCACAGTTGTTTGGTCATTATCTTTGTCACCTGTTGTTTCAGGAAGTCTTTTGAATACGCTAAGAGGTGAGATGGGGCAATGGGAATTTTTAAGTGTAATACTTAAAATGAATAATCTAATTACTATGCCAAATCCTCAAAATCCAAATAATATAATTATTCAACCATATTCAGATTATTTTCCTTCAATTGGAAGTGGGGGTGGAAGTGTTAGTTCTGAAAGCAGGGGCATCAGTTTAGATTGGACGAATAAAGTAGATGCTAAAACAATGATAAGCAAGGCACTAGTAAATAATAAAAGGACTACATTATGGAAATATACCGAAGATGAAAATGATTATGTTTTCAAATTCTATAAAGACCAATTTTTTGGATTTTTATATGGAAGTAATACAGAGAATGAAGACCAATATAATATTTTAGAAGGTCAGGAAGTTATTGAAGCAAAAGGAGTTGCAGCTACCTTAATTAAAAGTTATGATGACTTATGGCCACAATTAGTTTTCCCTGCTATATATAAAGTGAATGATGATTTAACTACATCAGCATTTGATAATAAACCTAGAATATTATATGATAACGGACAATATGCTATGTTTGCTAATGATGGAAATACGGTATTTATTCCTTCACAAAATGGGGATTTTGGTGAGAATTTACAAATATTATATAGAATGACAACTTTTAGTTCATATCCACCTACAAATTCAAGTAATGATTTGAACTTTGGAACTTGTCAGGTTCTGAACACTAATAATAATACTATCAATACTTTATGTAATAGATTTTGGAGCCAATATTATGATGAACTTTATAACTCAGATACAAGAAAAGTATCTTTAAAAATTGACCTAAATGCTGCAGACATTAGTTTGTTTACATTTAATCAAATAGTAATGATAAAAAATAGGGCTTACAGAGTAAATAAAATTGAATACAAACCAAATACTTTAGCGAAAGTTGAATTAATACTTATCCCATAATGAATTATAAATCAAATTTTAATGTCAGACCAAGTGGTATTTCTTCAGGATTTGTAGAGTTTGAAAGAAATGTTGTTTATCCTGAGTTAGTTGAAAATGGAGATTTTAGTCAATTAGGTGCTGAACTTACTACTCCATTTACTTCAGGTTGGAACCAAATTGGTTCTAATGGTTGGTCGCTTAATCCTACACCTGTAAATGGTGGACTAGAAGGAATTGAAGCTACAAATTATGTTTATCAGGGTTTAACAACAGCTATTGGGAAACAATATCAAGTGGTGGTAGATGCTACCGTTGTTGATGGTTCTTGTTATGCAAGGGGTTTTAATGCTAATAATATAATTGATATTAATGTTATTGGAAGGAAGACCTATAGTGCAATATTTACGGAAACTGATACTAACACTAATTTTGGTTTTTCTAATAGTTTGGAAGAGGGCTTCACAGGTATTATTCATAGTGTTTCAGTTAAGGAACTTGGAGTTGGTTGGCAGGTTACAAGTACAGACTCCAATAATAATGTAGAATTTAATGTTAGTACGGCAAGATTAAAGTTTTTAAATACAAGTCCAATTACTGAGTTAAGGACTTCCGAATTTATTTTAACAAGTGGTAAAACATACAAATTAATTGTAGACATTGCATTAGCTACAAGTGGGAGCATAAAATTTGATACTGCAGGAGTAAGTTTAACTTTTAATACTGCAGGTGTTTTTACAAATACAATAACACCTACTTCAAATACACGAGTAGTATTTTACAGAGCAAGTAGTAATGTAGATATAACATTAAATAGTGTGTCAGTAACTGAAGTAGGTGAAGCAACAGAAAGTGCACTTCCAAATCAGTCAGAATGTGAAGCGTATGGATATACTTGGAACTCAGGAAACAGGACTTGTCAAGCCTTCAATCCGAGTATAACTCTTGAAAGGATAGCAGGAAATTTGAGTAATAATTTATATGGCTCAAATAATAAAACTCAAAGAGGTACCCAAAACTCTATGACTATTGGTGATTTTAATTCAATAAATGGAAGCACAGAAAATAACTTAATTGTTGGAAGAGGTAATTCAATAGAAAGAAAAACAGCGAACAATTTTATTGTAGGAACTGCAGCAAAATCAATAGTTGATAACTCCTTCAGTCTAGGTGGAAATAATGGTGTAGCCAATCAATTAGATAGGTTAGGTGCTCAATTAATAGAAAATTTTGACTTTAGTGAAGAAGGTGATGAAGAAATAGAAAATGGAAGCAATACTATTGCAGGTGCTAATTGGAATGCTAATGCTAATTGGGATAAAACAGTTGCAGGATTTTTTAGTTGTGATGGTAGTTCAAATAATGACTTAAATCAAGGTACTACAATTCCTGTAATTGGAAAATCTTATATTTTAAGTTTTGAAGTATTAAGTATAAATGTAGGTGGTAGATTTGTTATGAATTTTGGTGGTGTTGTAGGTGCTAATAGAACTTCTGTTGGTGTTTATTATGAAACAATTACAGCAACCAACACAGATAGAATTAGAGTAAGACCAAATTATACAGGTACAATTGGAAGTGTTACAAACATATCAGTAAAAGAATTAGGTCAGGATTGGACTTTGTCAGCAAATGCAAGTATTCAAAATAATGAATTAACACTTAATGGAAGTGGTGCTTTTGTTACTGCACAACAGACTTTATGGAGTTCAGGGGCAAAAAATGGAAGGACTTTAAGATTTATTTATGAAGTTACTGAAAACACTTTGGTAAGTGGTGAAAGAGCACAAGGACTTTTAAGAGTTGGTGGTTATTCAGGGGCTTCATTGTTCCCTTCAGTTATAAACTTAAATAGTGATGTTGGAACTCATATTCTTGATGTAATTGTTGGTATTGAAGGGGCTCATAATGTTTTTGATATGTATATTACAAGTGATTATGTTTCAGGATATATCAAGATAAATTATGTATCACTTCAGGAAGTATTGCCTTTTGTAGCACCAAGACAAATGACTTATTTAATGTTTGGAAAACAAACAACTGATGGAAATACAAAAGCAGCAAACTTGAATAATACAACAGGAACTTTTTATGTAGTTCCATTAAATTCAGCTAGTTATTTTCAATGTGATGTTGTAGCAGTAAGGACAGGTGGAACTTCAACAACAGGAGCAATTGGTGATACTGCAAGTTGGACTGAAAAAGGAGTATTTACAAATGTAAATCAAGAGGGTGGATTATCAATATCAAGAGAACGAGATACGGTTAGGTCAATAGGCACAGGAACAACCAATTGGAGACCTACTGCAGTAGTTGGAAATACTAATGGAAATTTTGGTTTAAATATTAGAGGTGCTGCAGATATGATAGTTGAGTGGGCAATAACGGTTAGAATAACTCAAATAAAAACAACTTTTTAAAAATATATTATGGCAGGAGATGAAATTGTAATGACGGTAAAAAGTAACTTAAAACAAGTTACTACAGAAACAAAGGAGTTTACAGGTTCTTTGGAAGGTGCTACAAAAGCATCTGATGACCTGAAGAAATCAGTTAGTGTTCAAAATTCAGTTCTTATTGATATGGAAAAAGAATTGTTAAAATTAGAAGAAGCCCAAGCTAAAATGGGAAAAGGAACTTGGAAGGATAGTTTGACAGGAACTACAAGAAAAATAGAAGCACAGAAATTAGCTATCAAGGGTGAAAGGATAGCATTGAAGGACTTAAAAAATCAATCAAAAGAAGCTACTGCAGAAACAAAAAAATTCACAAAGGCTCAGAAGGATAGCCAAAAAGAAATGAAGGAAGGAATTGGTTCACTCTCAATAATGGGAGTTTCACTAAATGGAATGAAAAAATCATTTGGTAAAATAATTCCTGTTTCAAAAATGCTTTTTAGTAGTATTAAAATGGGAATTGCTGCTACAGGAATTGGGGTTCTACTTTTAGCTTTTGGGGCATTAGTAACTTATTTCACTTCTTCCAAAGAAGCTATGGACAAATTAGATGTAGCTATTGCAAAAGTTAGTGCAGCTATTTCAGTAATTAAGGACAGGATTGCATCACTTGGGGGTGCTATAATGAAAGTTTTTAGTGGAGATTTTAAGGGTGCTTTGGCAGATACTAAAGATGCTATGTCAGGAATTGGTGAAGAAATGAGTAATGAAATTGAACTAGCAGGCGAACTTGAATTGGCTACTCAGAAACTCAGAGATGCACAAATGGGTATGTTAATTACAAGAGCCGAGCAGAACAAATTAGTTGCTGAAGCTAGATTATTAGCCCAAGATGAAACAAAGTCCTTAGAAGAAAGGAAAGTGGCATTAGAACAAGCTGTGAAGTTGGAAAGAGAAATGATACAGACTGAATTAGATGGTCAAGCCGAAAGAGTAAGGATTATGCAGGAAAAATTTGATATGGGCTTGTCTAACGCAGAAGAAGAAAAAGCACTATTTGAAGAAAAAGCTAAACTGATTGATATGGAAACTTCTTCATTAAAAAAGCAGAGGTCATTGGCTAGAGAATTGAATGGAATGGATAAAGAAATTGCCAATGAAGAACTTGCAAGACTTCAGCTAATAGCAGACGAAAAAAAGAGAATAGCAGAAGAAGAAAAAGAAGCCCAAGACAAAATAGATGCTGATAAAATAGAAGCAGACGCTAAAAAGAAAGATGAAGATACTTTATTGTTGGAAATGCAGCAAGAGAATATGTTAATGCAAATTGAAGATTTAAGAGAAAGGGCTTTGGTAGAATTGGAAATTGAGAAAGAACAAGCATTAGCAAGTGTAGAAGGATTTTCAAATGAAGAAGAAATGAAAGCAGAGATTGAGAAATCATTTGCCTTAAAATCAAAAGCATTAGATGAACAAAAAAAGACTTGGGATAGCATAAGTACAAAAGAAAAGATAGGAATGGCATCAAATGCAATGGGGCAAATGTCAGCTATAATGGGAAAAGAAACAAAAGCAGGGAAAGCATTTGCTATTGGTGAAGCAACTGTGAATACTTATTTAAGTGCTACAAAAGCCTACGCTTCTATGTCAGGAATACCTGTTGTTGGTCCTGCTTTGGGTGCTATTGCTGCAGGGGCTGCAATTGCTGCAGGTTTGAAAAGTATTCAGGCTATAAAATCTTCAAAAGCAGGTGGGGGTGGTGGTGGTGGTGGTAGTACACCAAGTATTCCTTCAGTATCTTCGGAAACTCCTGCACCTGAAATGATGAGTGGAGCATTTGAAATAGAAGGTGGTGGTGGTCAGCAAAATAAACCTGTACAAGCCTATGTAGTAAATGATGATATTACTAATAGTCAAGATACAATATCAAGAATAAGAAGAAGGTCAACGATATAAAATCAAATAAAATTAACAATAAACTATTATAAGATATGCCTTGTACAAAATGTGAAAACGGAAAATATAAATGGGGAAACTCAGGAGAATGTGAATATGAAACTATTGAGGATTGTGAAAATGCCAATAGTAAATATCAAAAAACAACTAAAATAACTGAGTTAATTATTTCGGATGAAAATCAGGAACTTGCTATTGATGCAATTAGTTTAGTTACAAGCCCTGCTATTGAGCAAGACTTTGTATATTTTGGTAAAGAAAAGAATAATTTGACTTTTGCTAAAGTTGATGAAGAAAAGCGTATGCTAGTTTCTCCTGCTTTAATTCCCAACAAACAAATCTATAGATATGATGCAAATACCGATAGCGACTACTATGTTTATTTTAGTCCTGAAACGGTTAGGCTAGCATCAGAACTTTATTTGAAACACAATAACCATCACAAAGCAACTTACCAACATCAAGACCGAGTGTCAGGAGTTCTAACTATTGAGAGTTGGATAAAAGAAGGTGATATGGATAAGTCTAAATTGTATGGTTTTGATTTGCCTGATGGAACTTGGTTTGTTAAAATGAAGATTGAAAATGATGAACTTTGGGAAAAGATAAAAGCAGGTGAATTGAAAGGGTTAAGTATTGAAGGATATTTCATTGATAAGATGGAAACTATGAGTTCAAAGAAACCAACTAACGAAGAAATCCTGAAGGCTTTGAATGAAATCATAAATGAAAATCAAATATAAAAGTAAATTACATATTATATACTAAACAATAAAACTAAAATGGAAATCAAAGAACAAATATTGGTAGCATTAGGATTGAACAAAGTTCAGTCACTAAAATTAGAATGGCAAGCGAAAACTGAAGATGGTACAATTTTAGTTTCTACAGCCGAAGAATTGGAAGCAGGAGTTGATATTTCTGTACTGACTGAAGATGGTACTACAATTCCTTTGCCAATTGGAACTTACAAGACTGAAACAGGAATGTCTTTGAGAGTTGAAGAAGAAGGTATTGTTGCTGAGTTAATTGAAAGCGAAAGTGAAGAAGAAGAAGTAGTGGAAGAAGAAGAAATGGAAGAAGAAGCAGATGTTCAAGATTGGGCAGGAATGGAAAAGAGAATTGAAAATCTTGAAATTGCTGTAGCTAAACTGAAAGATGGTGATATGGAAAAAGATGATAAGGAAGAAGAAGTGGAAGAAGAAGAAATGTCAGCACCATCTACAAATCCAAAATCAATAAAGACTACAGAAGTTGTTGAATTTTCTTTGGAAGAGTTAAAAGAAGAAAATGAAAGGTTGAAACTTGAACTATCAAAAAGTCCTGCAGAAGCTAACTTGAATACAAATAAGTTCAGTTCTGAAGCTAGAAATGAAGGACCAACAAAAAAACAATTAGAAAATATGTCAGCATCCGATAAATTTCTATACTCATTACAAAATTAATATAAATAAATAAATAAAAATGTCAAAAAATTTAAAAAAACAAAACTTTGCAGTAGCAAATGTTATTCACCCACTAAATTATTGTGGAACTGAAGCAGGTTTTTACATCTCAAAAGCACTAGCTTTATCAGTATCTTTGGAAGAACTAACTTTGATGGAAAACATCAAGTTTAAACAAGCAATTTCAAGAATGGAATTAGGCTCAGTAGTATCTAATAGCACTTGTGATTTTGAAACAGAATCAACAATCACATTAACTGAAAGAAGTTTACAGCCTAAAAATTTACAAGTAAATATGCAGTATTGCAAAACTACTTTATTGAATAATTGGGAAAGTTTACAAATGAAAGCAGGGGCTTGGAATAATACAGCACCTACTTTTGATGAGTATTTAATTTCACTTACAGCTAAAGAAATTGCTGCAGGAGTAGAAAATGCAGTATGGAATGGAACTGCCGCAGCATCAGGTTCTTTTCAAGGTTTTTTAGGTGCAGGTGGAACTTTTCAAACTGATGCAACTATCAACAATGTTGTAAATGCAGGAACTCCATTTGTTCAGTCTAATGTAATAGCAAATATGTCCAAAGCATTAGCGGCAGTACCTTCTACGGTTTATGGAAAAGAAGACTTGAGAATGTACATAAACTACAAAACTTACAGACTTTACATTTCTGAAATATCTAAATTAGGATATGTAAATGCTTACAATATGAATAGTGATTATGTACCTGTTTTTGAAGGTGTAAAATTAGCAGTAAGTTATGGAATGGCAGACGACCGAATAGTTGTAGCTGAGAAATCAAACTTATTTTTTGGAACTGATTTGTTAAGTGACCAAACTGAAATCCGTACCTTGGATATGAGTAATCTTGATGGTTCAAATAATGTAAGAATTGTAGCAAAATATTCTGCAGGAGTTCAGCACGGAGTTGGTGCAGATATTACATTTTTGAAGTAAGATTATTAACTAAAAAAAATAAATTATTATGGCTTGTACGCTAATAACACACGGAAGGGGTTTAGATTGTAACAGAGTATCAGGGGGCATCAGAGCCGTATATTTTGGAGTTTATGATACTACAATAGTGGACCAAACAACGATAAATACAACAGGTGAAGTAACTATTGTTGGAATGGGTTCAACTTCACTTTATAGGTATGCACTACCAAGAGGTGTTGCTTCAGTAACTGATACGATTGTAGGAAGCACCGAAAATGGTACTATTTACTACACTCCATCAGTTCAAGTAATCTACAACAGATTAACTACGCAAGACCAACATCAAATCAAATTGTTAGGTCAGACTCAGTTAGTTGTTTTTGCTGAATGTAATGCCTTAAATGCAAATGACCAAAATGTAATTCTTTGTCTTGGTTCTGCTAACGGAATGCAGTTAAATGCAGGAACTGAAGCAACAGGTGCAGCTTGGGGTGATAGAAATGGTTATGACATTACTTTTGATGGAATGGAAGCATTACCAATGGCAATATGTAAAGACTATACTTCTACACCATTTGACAACTTAGGAACTGCAGGAGCATTAATACCAATCATTGCAGCATAATTCAATATAGATATATTTTAAAAAGGGGAACTTAATCGTTCCCTTTTTTTGTATTCCAAATAAAAATCAAAATTTTCTATTATAGATTATGATACAAACTAAATTGCTAGGAAAATTAGAAACTTGGATAAATACCGAAGCCAATAGAATTTCAAAAGCAACTAAACAAAATCCAATACAAATAGGAACTCCTGCTATTAATTTTTTGTTTAAATTTACAAATGATATTTCAGGCGATATTCAATATTATTATCCAAAGGATTTTGTGATTTATGATAGAGCAACTTATTTTACTTTTCAAGATGCATTAAGTCCTAAACCATTTGAAGGTCAACTTGCTTTAAAGTTAGCAGGTTATTGGAAATATGAAATTTATGAAGTATATTGGGAACAATATCCATCTGATTTAAACCCTGAAGTTGCTCCAATTACACCTGACCAAGACCCAAGTAGTCCTGAGTTTGGAGTTGTTCAAGGTCTTGTAGCTATAGGGAAAATGTATGTAGGTGAAATATCAGGAAGTGAAGAAGTGCAATACAAAGAATATGTAGCACCTGACAAAGACAATTATATTTATCACGGACAATAAAAAATTATGAATAATATTTTAAAAGTAGATTTTGGGGCTACAACTTCTCCAATAGTTTCAGAACAAGCATCAAAGGAATGGATTGAATATGGAACTGAAGAATGGCGAAATTTGTACCCTCAGTTTTTGATTGACCTTTATTATAATTCAAGTACACAGGCTGCAATTATAAATGCTACATCAGAAATGATAAGTGGTGAAGATATTGTCATAGATGACGAAGAAGAGAAAAATCTTGATACAATAGTTAAACTGAAGAAGTTTATGGCAAGTTGTAATTCATCAGAAACTTTAATGGAAGTTGTAAAAAAGATGTCTTTTGATTTTAAACTTCAGGGAGCATTTGCTTTAAACATTGTATGGAGCCAAGACCGAACTGAAATTGCTGAAATTTATCATATTCCTGTTGAGAAAATTAGAGTTGGAAGACCTAATGAAATGGGAAAAGTTGAAGGTTATTTTATTTCAAGTGATTGGACAAATACTAGAAAAAACAAACCATATTATGTTCCTGCTTTTAATGTAAATGACAGAACAAATCCAAATCAAGTAATCTACTCAGGACTTTATTCACCTGCTATGTCCGTTTATCATACTCCTGATTATGTAGCAGCAAATAATTGGGCTTTGGTTGACCAAAGAGTAGCAGAGTTTCACCTTAACAATATATCAAATGGATTTGCAGGTTCTTATTTTATAAGTTTTGCAAATGGAGTTCCTACACAAGAAGAAAGACTTCAAATTGAAAATAGTTTATCTGCAAAATTTACAGGTGCTCATAATTCAGGCAAGTTCGTTTTAACTTTTTCAGATGATAAAACAAGAACTCCTGAAATAACTCCAATAAGCGTTTCTGATGCCGATAAACAATATTTAGCCCTGCAGGAACTTCTTGTTCAAAATATACTTACAGGACACAGATGTACCTCACCTGTGCTTATGGGCATTAAGTCAGATACAGGACTTGGAAATAATGCAGATGAATTAAATAGTGCAGCAAATTACTATCTGAATACGGTTGTAAAACCTTATCAAGACCATATTCTAAAAGTATTAAAAAAGATTTTTGAGGTTAATCAAATGAACATACCAATTTCTTTTGTTCAGTTGAAACCAATAACAATAAGATTTACAAATCAGGACTTAGCGGCAGTAATGACACAAGATGAAATCCGTGAAGAACTAGGACTTGCCCCATTAGATGAAAATGTAGATGTTGATGTTGACCTTCAGAAAATGGCAAAGACTGAGTTAGACACCTTCCTAGAAACTATGGAAGACATTCCTAATGATTGGAAATTGATAGCAGAAGAAGAAGTGGATGGAGAACATAGAGATTTTGATTATGAAGCAGAGTTAAACAAAATAGCTGAAGAAAAAATTGAACTAACTTCAACAGGAAGGGCAAACCCAAATGCTAGAAGTTCCCAAGATGGACTGAATAAAGGAAAAACTGCATTTTACAAAGTTAGATATGTTTATACAAATGATAATTTCTTAGAGAATAAAAGTGGAACTTCAAGGGAGTTTTGTGAAAAGATGATGAAGGCTAAAAAGATTTATCGTAAGGAAGACATTATGAGAATGAGCAAGTCAGGAGTTAATGCAGGATTTGGTCCTGAAGGTGCTAAAAATTATGATATTTTTCTCTTCAAAGGAGGTCCACAGTGTTTCCATTTTTGGTTGAGACAAATCTACAAAGCACCAAAGACTGATGACAATTATGTTTACTATCCTGATAATGTTCAAGATGAGAAAAACATAGGATATACAAAAGCAAGAAAAGAAGGATTTACTGCAGAAAAAAATGATAACCTTGTAGCAATCCCACCTAGAAAAATGAAAAATAATGGTTACTTAAAATCAAGATAATATGGCAACAGGATATGTACTTTTTATAAGTGAAGAAAAATTAAAAGATAGCACAGCCATATCATTGAATGTTGATGTTCAGCTACTGCTACCTTTTGTAAAACAGGCTCAAAAGCTATATGTAGAAACTAAGCTTGGAACAAAGCTAAATGATAAATTGAAATCCTTAATTGTAGCAGGAACGGTAAATGCTACAGGTAATGAATATTATGCCACTTTACTGAATACTTATATTGGTGATATGTTACCAAATTTCGCATTATACCACGCTATTCCATTCCTTAGATTTAAGGTGGAAAATGGCAATATTTATTCCAAGACTTCAGAAACAGGAACTTCGTTAAATACTGAAGAAGCACAAAGTTTGAGGTCAGAAGTTGTAAATACAGGTGAATATTATATGGAGAGAATGATTGAATACATTACAAATAATCTTATTGAATTCCCTGAGTATCAAACCAATACAGGTGCAGATGTTAATCCTGACCAAAATGCTTATTATGGTGGAATGAATTTAGAAAGTTGCCGAGACCAATGTAACACGATAACTCTTAGGAGTTTCTTGAACCCAATGGATTAATGAAGAAGAACTACAAAACTAAAAAATCAAATAAAGTTAAGTTGAAATCATACTTAGCTAAAAATACTAAAAATAAAAATAATGCAAGACAGCCTGCAAGTCGGAATAGTTAATTCGACAGCCATAGCCTTCAGTATAACAGAATGTAATCAAATGCTAACTTTAGTATCATTAATTTTAGCAATCACTTTTACAATATATAAATTTATAAAATTTGAAAAATCTAAATAGATGGTTGGTAAAAATCATTTTAAAGGTTCTAAGCTATTTAATACACGAAATAAGGTACTACAATCCTTCTGAGGTTGTAAGTCCATTAGAAGTGCTAAAAAGCCCAAAAGACAACGCTTCCATCAATCTTTTATTAATAAGAGATACATTCACCAAAAAATCAACATTAGGTGAGTTATTTTTAAATGGTGAAAGAATGTGCGATACACTTGAAAATCCTTGAATAAATAATGAAAGGAACTTTTCTTGTATTCCTGAAGGTGAATATGATGTAAGGCTCAGACTACCAAGCGAAAGTGCTTCAAGAGAATACATCCATTTGTTAGTTCAGGGAGTACCTAGCAGAGATTGGATATTGTTTCACAGGGGCAATACTGCTAAAGATACACAGGGTTGTATTCTAGTAGGGCTTGGAAGCCAACAAGATATTGTTCACAACTCAGTTTTAGCTATGGATTTGTTAATCAAAGAAATACTAAGTTTGGGTGGTAAAAAAATAAAATTAATAATCAAAAATAAATAAAATGAAAAAGTTTTTCCAAAAGTATTTAATAGGGCAAATGCTAAAATCTAAAAAGTTTTGGTATGCCATCAGTTCTGTTGTAGTTCCTGCTATAGTTACCTTTTTGGGTGTAGATGAAGCTACAGCCACTCAACTTTACCACGCTATTTTAGTGTTAATAGTAGGGCAAGGAATTGCTGATGTATCAAAGGGATAATCGTTACAGACTAAAACCACACGAGGTACTTGCTCTTGGTGAAATGCGTAAGACTGAAGGAAGGAATGTTCTTGTAATTGGAGACCTTCACGAACCATTTTGTTTAGACAAGTACCTAGATTGGTGTATTGACCAATATGAAACTTATAATTGTACTGAAGTAGTTTTCATAGGTGATGTAATTGATAATCATTTTTCAAGCTATCACGAAAGTTCTGCAGATGGAATGGGTGGTTCTGACGAACTAGAATTTGCTATCAAAAGAATTGCTAGATGGTTTGAAGCATTCCCAAAAGCAAATGTAATTATTGGTAACCACGACCGATTAATTATGAGAAAGGCTCAGTCAAGTGCTATTCCGAGCAAGTGGATAAAATCCTACAAAGAAGTTTTAGAAGTTCCAACTTGGAATTTTGTTGAAAGATATGTAATTGATAATGTTCAGTATATTCACGGAGAGGGTGGAACTGCATCTACAAAATGTCGTGCCGATATGATGAATACGGTACAAGGTCATTTACATACCCAATGTTATGTTCAGAATTTTGTAGGTCAGAACTTCAGGATTTTTGGAGTTCAAGTTGGCTGTGGTATTGACCACGAAAGTTACGCTATGGCTTACGCTAAATATGGTAAAAAACCTGCTATTGGTTGTGTTGTTGTACTAAATAATGGCAAAACTCCTATAAATTTGTTAATGCCACTATAGGTTTTAGCTTATTTTCCAAACTTTTATTTTATAATTTACTAGGTTAAAAACCTCTTTTTGTTAAGAAAAGTGTTAATAAATTAGGATATATCATTTATATTTGTTATCTTTACTATACAAGAGAAGGAAAAAGTAGTATCAGACATTAAGAAGCGAAACTCTTCATCTAAAAACTAAAAAGTTCTTCAATCTTATCTAGGTGACAAAGAACTCTCTTAAAAAATAGAGTAAAAGCAACCACTCAAAAGGGGCTAAAATTAAACATCACAAAATGAAAGCAGAAATAAAACTAGACAACCTTGAATTATCAAGAGGTGGAACAAAATGGGTAAACCTTATTCTTAAAATAGAATTCAAAAGTGGTTACTCTGATTACCTAACCGTAAAACTAAGAGCAGGTGGAATAAATATAAGAATAATGTCCGACCACTTAGTATCAGAAATGAGACATATTATCAACTTTTTAGGAACAGATACTGCAAAAATTCAAAAATTTGCAAAAGACCTACTGAAAGCAGATGAGAAACTAAACGAAACAATAATACTTTAATAAATCAGAGGGGGCAACCCCTCACAAAAAAAAACAAAATGCCAAATAGAAAAATTGAAACACTAAGTTTAGGAAAATACACGAGAATATTTAAAACAGATACACCATTATGGTCAGACCTGCACGATTATTTCTCAAATCCTTCACAAATGAACAAAGCAGAATTTAACTTAATATGTTCAAAAAGAGATATCAGCCTTTGGACTAAACTAAAAATGAAACCACACAGAAATTGGAAAGTTTCAGACGCTAAAACCTACTTCAATATTAAAGGTACAGGCGAAAAATTACTAGCAGATTTTATGGAAGTCTTTAATCAATATCAAGAACTAAAAGCAGAAATGAGCAGAATAACAAAATCAGGCAATCAACTTAGTCTAACTGCATAATTAATCAGGGGGTGTAAAAACCCCCATAATAAAAAACAAAATGGAAGAAAATAAGGTAGTACTTAGAGGGGGCAACCCAAATGAAAACGAACAAAATACAAATATTTGGATAGTATTAAATGAAAAAACATTAAATACAATGAAAGGAAAACACGGAAGGACTGCAAAATTCCTGACTGAAGCAGAAGCAAATACAAAAGCAGCATCAAAACTAGATTTATGGGTTTGTATAAATGTTCACTTTAATCACAGATGGATAAATCACAAAATATAAAGTGTTAAAAAAAGTGTTAATAAATTAGGATATATCATTTATTTTTGTTATCTTTATACTACAAGAAAGGGGAAAACTGAAAAACAGAGTATATTTCCAATTAGCTAGGAGCTAGTTTATAAACGAAAGAAGCAAAACCCCTTTTATTTTAACTAGAATTTAATTTAAAAATCACAAAATGAAAAAGTATAGTTTAAAAGGAAGGACTGAAAAATTCAACAGCATAGATGACCTAATAGATTTCATATTAACTTCAGGAATTTGCCCAAGCATTAAGGTACTGAAAAACGGAGAGCCAACAGGTGAAACTGCAGAAGATTTTTTACAAGAATAATAAAAATAGTATTAATTAAAAAAAGAAAAGAAAATGGAAAAATACACAGAAAATGAAATTCAAGAGTTCAAAAGATTTCTAAACGATTTAAGAGAAAGTGGAACAACAAATATGTTTGGAGCAGGTAAAAATTTAGAATACGAATTTGGACTAGAAAAAGCAGAAGCAAGAAAAATCCTATCAAATTGGATGACAACATTTACAAAATAATATTAACTAAAAAAGAAAATAAAATGAGATTTGAAAAGTATAAGCAGAACCTAAGAAAAGAAGGCGATTATATAATTAGCTACACTACAAAAGTGGCAAGAATTAACAGAGGTGAAACTCACCTCACAGAACTAGGAATTTGGTCAGCTACAACTACAAGGCATATTAATTATGCAGCTAAAGAACTAGGATTGACATTAATAAATTATAAATCAAAAAAATAAAATAAAATGAAATATTTATCAGACTATATGGAAGAAAGACAAACCGAACTTTTTAAAAAAACAGGCACAATATTTGCCTTCAGTAAAGAACAATTTGAAGAAGGTAAAAAAGCAGGAGTAAAATATGTAAATTTAGGTCAGGGAATGTTAACTGAAAAACCATTTGTTAAGGAAGTAATAGAAGGACTTGATACAATCTACAAAGAAAGTATTAAGCAGGATATCAAAGAAAATGGCAAAAAGAAAATAATACTCAGGGAACTTCAAAATCACGAAGCATTTTATGTAGGGAATATAGAAGACACAATTCATAAATTAGAAGACTATCCAATTACAGAGGACGAAATATCACATATCTTTTCTAAGAATTGGGCAAAATACTCAGACCAATAAAAAAATTTAAAAATATCTGTTAATAAGTTAGTTAATATCATTTATTTTTGTTATCTTTATACTACAAGAAAGGAGTAGAAGCAACCACTCAGAAGGGGCTAAAATTAAAAATCACAAAATGAAAAATCCTAAAAAAGAAAAAGTCTTATCAGAAATTTTTAACTCAGATTATCAAGGAATTTTAGAAGAAAAAGAAAATAAGATTTCAAATTTAACAGAACAAGAGGTAAAAATGCTAAATTACCTAAGAGATAGCCTAGATGGTTTAATGGGAAAAGCTAATTACGGAAAAGAATATATCATATTCCAAAAGGCATTACTAAGAAAAATCATAGAGAATAACAGAGGAAACATACAGCAATAATAATCAGAGGGGGCAACCCCTCAAAAAAAAACAATTATGAAAAGAGAAACTACCTATTGGAAAATGAAGGAAGCAGTTACAGAACAAGAAGCTATAGTGTCAATCATAGATACCATTCAGCACAATCCATTATTCCTAAATAAATGCACAAGTACAAACTTTGCAATACTAAAAAACTTTGATACAAGAGGACAAAAATACTTCCTGAGTAAGTTAGTTTGGGAGCAAGTCCGAGATTTGTTCATAGAGATAAAAACAGCATATTACAATTCACTAGATTATTCAACTAAATTTTAAAAAAATGGCAATAGAAAAACTAAAATGTTACGACTTTTTCTTCTATCCAAATGGAGAATATACAACCAAATCAGTTTGGAGTTCAAAATTATACACCTTTGATAATGACCTGCAGGAAGTATCAACTCAAATAAGAATATTTGGAACTGATAAGCAGGTTGATAAAACCCTAGATGACTACATTAATATAACAGGGCTAAACTTAGATGAAAGTTTTACCTATCAAATAGAAAAAGAAGGCACTCACTTTTATAATAAGGAGACAAACAAAAAGATAGCAAAAAAACTGACTGACTACAAAACGCTTTACAATCAATCTGATAAAAAAGCATTAATTTTAAGAATGGTATAATGACAAATAAAGAAATCAAGGAGTTATCAAAACAATTATCTAAAGATGCAAGAAGAATTTTTGAAGAGAAATATTATTTAGTTCCAAAAGATGAACTTTTATCTAAAGAAATTCATAGCATTCAAAGTTCTTATTCTAAAGATGGCGAAACAACCTTTATGGGAAAAGATGAAATGGGCGAAGAATTTTCAATCACTTTTGATACCATAGAATTATTAAGGTGGTCAGACATAAGTTGGTGGAAGGAAAAAGCAATTAAATTCATAACAGATTTAAAATGTTAATAATTATGTTTATATTTGTAAACACAGGAACGCTGAAGCCTGAGAAAGTAGGCAAAACAAAAAAAATAAGAAATGAGTAAATTTAAAACAATCAACATTCACGGAAAGCAATATGTTGAAGTAAGCGAAAAAATCAAATATTTTCGTAAAGAATACAAAGGGTGGTCATTAACTTCAGACTTTGTAGAGTTAACAGAAAAGAGGTGTGTAATAAAATCCTCAATAAAAAATTCTGATGGTTATGAAGTTGCTTCAGGAGTAGCTTATGAAACTGAAGGTTCAACATTTATAAATAAGACTTCCTTTATAGAGAATTGCGAAACATCAGCTAATGGAAGGGCATTATCAAATTTTGGAATTGGAATAGATACAGGCATAGCATCAGCAGATGAAGTCAGAAATGCCATAGACCAAAAAACTCCTAGCCTGAAGGAAAAAGTGGTAAAGATAGCAGAACCTTCAAAACTTCCTGAAGACAAATTTAAGGCTATCCTAAAGGCTTTGGAGCAAGGAAAAGTTAAGGAAGTAAAAGCAAGATTGCCAAAATATGAACTATCAAAATCACAAGCATCAATAATTAATCAAATAATCAAAACTAAATAAAAAATGGACAAAAAAATCGTAACGCTGAAAAGCACAAAATCATTAGCTGACAATACATTAAAGGCTGTGAAAGGTAAAAAATTAATCTTAGTAAGTGAAATCACACAAAATGAAAAACTACATTTTATACTTGAAAATCCTGAAGGAATAAGAGTCATAATGGAAGCATCTAATTGTCAAATAATTACTAACAAAAAAAATAAATAAAAATGGAACTAGTCGGAAAATTAATCAAAATAAATACTGAAAAAGGTGGAACAAGTAAGGCAGGAAAAGAATGGAAATCACAATCAATAGTTTTAGATAATGGTTCGGATTTTAATAATGAGGTCTGCATAGAAGCATTTGGAGAAAAAGGAATTTCTCAACTTAGAGATTTGAAAATTGGCTCAGATATGAAAGTTCTTTGCAATATTTATTCTCAGGAATATAATGGTACATATTATAATAAAATAAGTGGTTATCATTTTGTAACTATAAATCAAATCCCTGTTAGCCCAACTCAAATTGAGGAAGGAATAGACCATAAGGGTGGAGATGATTTACCATTTTAATATGGAGAACGAAAAAATATTTAAAAACCTTTGCAACCTCACTACAAAGTTAGTGGGCTTGCCTGAAGGTTCACTAGCTGTAAAATCTAGGAAGCAAATGTACCAAGTTCCAAGAGCAGTAGTCAGTGTAATAGCATTAAAATATGATAAAATTCATCAAAATATAATTTCAAAAGTATTGGATAGGAACAGGTCATTAATATATCATTATGAGAAATGTCATAAGGCTAACTTTAAGTCATTCCCAAAATATAGAAAATTATATACGGAAGTCCTGAACGCTTACAAAGAAAAAAAAGGTGAACAAAAAACATTTAGTAGTCAGGAAAATTACGAGCAATTTTTACGAGATAAATCTATTTATTCAAGTGAAACATATCAAGTCAAAATAAATCTTAAAGTTGGAGAATTCAAAGTTGATTTAAAATATTCTCATAAAGACTTCTACAACCAAATGGAATTGATTAAGTTAGCACTCAAAGATTATAACTATGACCTTAGAGTAAGATGAGAGAACAACCAAATTATTACGCAGTAATTTCTGCAGAAGTCCGATATGATAATAGACTGAAGCCTAATGTAAAACTTTTATATGCAGAAATTACTGCACTATGTAATATGAACCAAGAGTGCTTTGCTTCCAATAGGTACTTTTCAGACCTTTACGATAAGTCTAAAGGAACCATTTCAGGTTGGGTAGGTGACTTAGTCAGGTATGGGTACATAAGCGTAAGGTACACCTACAAATTAGATAGCAGAGAAATTGAGAATAGGTATATCAAAATTCTGAAGGGGGGTGTACTACAAAAACCTGATACCCTATACTCAAAAAATCTAAAGAAGAACACTACAACTATTAATAATACAAACATTAATAATAAGGGCTTCATTAAACCATTAATTTCTGAAGTCAGTCTTTATTGTGAAGAACGAAAAAACAATATAGATGCTGAAGTTTTTATTGATTTTTATGAAAGCAAAGGTTGGCTAATAGGAAAAAACAAAATGAAAAATTGGAAGGCTTGTATCAGGACTTGGGAGCAAAGAGAAACAAGCAAACCTCAGACTATGAGCAAAATTGATAATCAATTAAATGAATACTTAAAAGGAAAAGAATACTTATGATACCAC
>TARA_R110000751_G_scaffold2018_15_pt1 | contig 32109 bp, 25 predicted proteins | sample TARA_R110000751 | Tara Oceans TARA_R110000751 (sample SAMEA4398001) | marine metagenome | biome: Polar Biome; feature: [MES] marine water layer (ENVO:01000295) within the mesopelagic zone...; material: water (ENVO:00002006), including particulate matter (ENVO:01000060) such as...... | reverse complement strand
TGCAGCGGCAGCGCAAGCCGCCGCACCGCCTCCTCGCGCGCAGGCAGTAGCAGCCCATTGCGCCGGAAGTCGTCGAACCCGATCCGGTCCTTGCCCAGCGTCTCGATCAGCGGGACGAAACACGTTTTGCCGAGCAGCTCGCAGGGCAGCAGGTGATGCCTCTGAAGCGCCGGATCGTGCTGCGGCGAACCCCGCCGGTTGACCGCGCGAAACGGCAAGCGACGGCGCATGTGCGAGGGAGTGTATCGCGTGCCCTCCCCCAAATCGCACCTAGGCTGGGCGGAGCTTGAGGAGCCCCATCGGAAGATCGGGTTCGAGCGTGAAGACCTCGCCGCCTTCGGTCGTGAACTCCTGAGGCCCGTCGGGTCGCTGGTAGCCGACCAATTCCTGAACGATGCGGACCGCCAGACGCGTGGCGGCCAGGCGATCGCGGCATGCCGCTGGATCGATCGCTAGCTCGCAGCCGATGAAGAATCGCAGGCCCTCGCTCCGCAGTCCACCCTGTTCGTCGAAGTCGAACCCGAGCATTCCGAGCGCGGGAAACGGCCCCCCGCCGAGCCAGGCATCGACCGTCCGGGCGAAGAACCGCGGCGCAATCGCGGTGCGCGCCACCGGCCAGCAAACCGTCTGCACGCCCTCGAGCGCGTCGGTCAGCGCTGCTCCAAGGCCCAGCAGCGTGCGGATGATCGGCAAGGCATGCGCGCCTTGCGCGATATGCGGACCGGGAACGAACGCAAGCGCCTCGCTATCGAGCAGGCAGTCGATCTCGCAATTGTACCGGTAGGCGACCTCGGGTGCAGCCAATCCTGGACCGGGCGAGAGTCCCAAAAGGTCGAATGTCAGGCCGTCGGCGAGAAGCTCGAGCCAGTCCTCCCCCGCCGCAGCCCGCTGCGGCGGATCGGCGACATGATGAGCAGGATCGGCCTGCGCGGGATCATGGCTGACCACGGCGCGCGGAATAGTCGCCAGCGCTGCGGCCACGGCCGCGCGGTCGGGTCGCTTGCCACGATCGAACATCAGCATCAAGCCGGGTCGGGTGCCCCCGTCCTGGTCGCCGCCCTGCGCATCCACTGTCACCGAAATCGCCGTCCTTCTGCCCGCGGAGTGGTCTTGGCGGCTATCGGATAATCCGTCGAGTCTTCGCAGCCCAACCGCTCGGATGTGGAGCGAGTTCTAGAAAATGCCTTGCGCGATGCCCTCTGCCAGCGCCGCGCCGAGTTCGACCGCGCGCGCACGCTCGCTGTCGCTCACGGTTTTCGGAGCGAAGATTTCTTCGGGCTCTTGCGCATCGGTTTTGACGATCCACGGATCGGTCACGCGCTTCAGCCGCCAGCCGGTTGCGATCCGGTCGAGCTGGCGCTGCGCGCCCTCGCCATCCGATCCCGCCGCAATCGCCGTCGCGTAAGGGCGTCCCTCGATGCGTCCAAGGACGGGGTAATAGCAGCGGTCGAACATCTCTTTCATCTCGCCGCTCATGCTGGCGAGGTTTTCGGGGCAGCAGAAAAGATAGCCGCCCGCAACGAGCAGATCGTCCGGCGCGGTATCGCAGGCACGCAACAACCGCGCGCCCTCGCCCGCGCCCTCGCAGGCGGCTGCGGCCAGCTGCTCGCTGGTGCCGGTGCGGCTGTGCCAGATGATGAGGAGCGGGCCGGTGGACATGCCCGAAGCATCGCCCGCGCCTGTCGATTGTCAATCACCGGAACTTCCGCTGCCCACAAGCAGAGGCTATTGCGGTGCGATGGCATCGCAGGCCCTTTCGCACGTATTCGGCGTATCCTCGTCCCTCACCGGCCGCGCATGGCGCTGGCGCGGCGGCAATATGGAACTGGGTGCCAAGCCGACGCTGGGCGACGATATCGTCCGCCAGCTGCTGCTGTCGCGCGGCGTCGAGGCCGCCGATATCGAACGGCATCGGCAACCGACCCTGCGCAATTTCCTGCCCGATCCATCGCTGTTTCGCGATATGGACGTCGCCGCCGACCGGATTGCGCAAGCGGTCATCGCGGGCGAGACGATTACCATTTATGGCGATTACGACGTCGATGGCGCAACCAGTTCCGCGCTGCTGATCCGCCTCTTGCGCGAATTGGGCGTCGAGGCGGGCTATTACATCCCCGACCGCCTGCTCGAAGGCTATGGCCCCTCGGGCGAAGCGCTGGTCAAGCTGGGCCAGGCGGGTTCAAGCCTGATCGTCACGGTCGATTGCGGCGCGATGGCGCATGAAGCGCTGGGTATGGCGCATGCCGCAGGGATCGACGTGATCGTGGTCGACCACCACAAATGCAGCCCCGACCTTCCGCAGACGGTCGCGCTGGTCAATCCCAACCGGCTCGACGAGGAAGACGAGGCGGCGTCGCACGGCCACCTCGCTGCAGTCGGCGTCGCGTTCCTGCTGGCGATCGCGCTGGTCCGTACGCTGCGCCAGCGCGGTTTCTTCGCGGATCGCAAGGAACCGGACCTGCTCGCGCTGCTCGACGTGGTCGCGCTGGGCACCGTCGCCGATGTCGCCGCGCTGCACGGGCTCAACCGCGCGTTCGTCGCGCAAGGGCTCAAGGTCATGGCGCGGCGCGACAATATCGGCATGTCCGCCCTGATCGACGCCAGCCGGCTCAAGCGCAGTCCGGCATGTTCGGATCTCGGCTTCGCATTGGGGCCGCGAATCAACGCGGGTGGGCGCGTCGGCGAGTCGACGCTTGGCGTCCGCCTGCTGACCACGCGCGATCCCGAAGAGGCGCGGACCATCGCCGCGCAATTATCCGCGCTCAATGAAGAACGCCGCCTGATCGAGGCCGAGGTTCAGGAAGCGGCCGAACAGCAACTGGCCGCCCAGCACAATCGCGCGGTCCATCTAGTCGCAGGTGAAGACTGGCACCCGGGTGTGATCGGGATCGTTGCCGGGCGGATCAAGGAAAAGACCGGCAAGCCCGCGCTGGTCATCGCGCTCGATGGCGAAACAGGCAAGGGATCGGGCCGCTCGATTTCCGGCGTCGATCTGGGCGCGGCGATCATCCGCGCGCGTGACGAAGGCCTGCTGGTCGCCGGTGGTGGCCATGCGATGGCTGCCGGTCTGACGGTGAGCGCCGACAAGGTCGATGCGCTTGCCGAATGGCTCGATCGCACGCTGGAGGGCCAGGTTGCCCGCGCGTCTGCCAGTCGCGAGATGGCGCTCGACCTCGCGGTTTCGCCCGGCGGGCTGACCTCCGAACTGGTCAATTCGCTCGACGAGGCCGGTCCCTATGGTGTCGGCTGGCCCGGACCGCGCGTGGCGGTGGGGCCGGTGCGCCTCGTCAAATGCGATATCGTGGGCACCGATCACGTGCGCCTGATCGCCGCTGGCGACGACGGCAAGAGCTTCAAGGGTATCGCGTTCCGCGCGGCCGACAGCGATATGGGCCAGGCGCTGCTGCATGGTTCGCGCGGGCGCCGGCTATGGCTCGCAGGCCGGGTGAAGATCGACGATTGGGGCAGCCGCCCGCAGGCCGAACTGCACCTCGAGGACGCCGCCTGGGCCGATTGACCGAAATGCGTGCATTGGAGGGTTGACGACCCGCACCCCCACGCCTAATTGGCCCGCCACGCCACCGACCCGCCATGCGGGCGTGGCCCGTTCGTCTAGCGGTTAGGACGCGGCCCTTTCACGGCTGAAACACGGGTTCGATTCCCGTACGGGTCACCACGGTGGGGTGTTGCATCTGCAATTTCTTGCCAGCGCCACATCTGTGGCCCGTTCGTCTAGCGGTTAGGACGCGGCCCTTTCACGGCTGAAACACGGGTTCGATTCCCGTACGGGTCACCATCTCACCACATCATCGGGAAAAGCAGGTGGCGCGGCGAACCGCGCCCCGCTAAGCCGCGCAGCAATGAGCGAGCGTAGTTTTCCCTGGTCCGGATTCGTGCTGGCGCTGCTTGCCTGCATCATTCTCGCGACGCTCGGTACCAGCCTTGTCTATGCCGCCCTGATCTTCATCGTATGGATCGGCTCGCTCTATCTCGTTGCCGCGCGCCCGCCCGAGGTCAAGGAAGCCCCCGTCGGGCCATCCTTCACCCGCGACAACATGGCCGATTTGTTCGAACATTCGGAGACCCCGGTGGTCATCACCGAACGCGACCGGGTGATCATTGCCAATCTGTCGGCGCGCAAGCTGCTGGGCGGCCATATCGTCGGGCAGGATGTGCGCATGGCGCTGCGCCAGCCCGAGGCGATTCGGCTGCTAGCGCGCAATGCCGAAGGCGGCGCGGTGGTGCGCGGCCTCAACCGGCGGACCGATATCTGGCGAATCAACCGCAAGACACTGCCGGGCGAGCTCGCGGTGATCGAATTCGTCAACAAGACCGCCGAAGCCGACATCGCCCGCGCGCATACCGATTTCGTTGCCAATGCCAGCCATGAGCTGCGCACGCCGCTGGCCGCGATCATCGGCTATGTCGAAACGCTGCGCGAGGATGTCGAGAACCTCGATCCGAAAATGGCCGACAAGTTCCTCGCCATCATCCAGCGCGAGGGGAAACGGCTTCAGGATCTCGTCAGCGATCTCATGTCGCTCTCGCGGATCGAGGCGGAAAAGCACGATCTGCCCGATCGTACGCTCGAATTTTCCAAGCTCGCCGAACGCGCCGCGCATGACGCGGCCAGCGGAGATCGCGGCGAATTGCTCGATTTCAAGGCGGCAAGCGAATTCGTCATCCGCGGCGACCGGCAGCAGCTCGAACAGCTGGTCCGCAATCTGGTCGATAATGCCTTCAAATACGGGAAGCCGGACCAACCGGTTACCGTCCGGCTGCATCCCAAGGGCCAGAACCGGCTGCGGCTGACCGTGACCGATCGCGGCGACGGGATCGCACCCGAACACATCCCGCATCTCACCCGGCGTTTCTATCGCACGGATCCCGGACGCAGCCGCGCTTCGGGCGGCACCGGACTGGGCCTGGCGATCGTCAAGCATATCGTCGAACGCCATCGCGGGCGGCTCGATATCGACAGCACGCTGGGCGAAGGCACCCGCGTGACAGTCATCCTGCCGCTGGAAAAAGACGACAAGGAAAGCTGAGCCGGGGCCCTGGCGGCCTGTTCGGCAGCTGGACGGTGGATGGGCCGCGCACGTTCGATGTCATATATCTGCAACATCATGGTCATAGTGGCGTCGTCGATCCGTAACCCTCCTTACAAGAGAATCGATTGATGCGCACCCGCTCACGCCTTTGTCTGGTGACCCTTGCGCTTGGCTGCGCCTTGCCAACCCCGTTGCTTGCGCAGGACGCTGCCGAGGATCTGGCCGCGCTACGCTTGCAGCTGGCAGCGATGAACGCGCGCATCGACCAACTTGAATCCGAGCTGGAGGCGACGCGCGCTGCCCCCGCAGTCGCAGCACCCGCTCAGCCGGCAGCAGACACACCGGTGGCTACGCTGGGCAAGTCGGACGGCTGGAGCTTCAAGCCCCGCGGTCGGCTGATGTTCGATGCGGGCTTTACCTCGGCTCCTGCTTCGACCGGCGCTGCCGACGGCTTCGGCAACGAAGTGCGCCGCGCGCGACTGGGCGCTTCGGGCGATATGCCGGGCGGTTTCGGCTACAAGTTCGAAGTCGATTTTGCAGGCAACGAAATTTCGGTGGCCGACGCCATTCTGTCCTACGAAGACGGTCCGCTCGAAGTGAGCATCGGCCAGCACAACACCTTCCAGTCGCTCGAGGAATTGACCAGCAGCCTCCACACGACCTTTATCGAACGGGCAGCCTTTACCGATGCCTTCGGTTTCGAGCGCCGCCTCGGTGCCTCGATCACTTACGCCCGCGGTGATTTCCTCGCGCAGGCCGGCGTCTTTACCGACAATATCGAGGATACGGACAGCAAGAACCGCGGCGTCGATGCACGGCTTGTCTACATGCCGAAAGCCGGTGATGCGCAGCTGCATTTGGCGGGCTCGGTCCATTACAACGACCTCGATGATGCCGCTACGCAGCTGCGGTATCGCCAGCGCCCGCTGGTGCACTTCACCTCGCAGCGCTTCATCGACACCGGCAGCATGGAGGCCACCAGCGAAACCGGTTTCGGGCTCGAGGCCGCCGCGATCGCCGGACGCTTCCACGTTGCAGCCGAAGGATACTGGCAGACCGTCGCCATGCCCGCGCTGGCGAGCGATCCGACCTTCTTTGGCGGCTATGCCGAAGCGGGCGTTTTCCTGACCGACGATTCGCGCGGATACAAAGGTGGCAAGTTCGACCGCACCAAACCGCAGCGCCCGGTTGGCGAAGGCGGGTTCGGATCACTCCAGTTCACGCTTCGCTACGACCATCTCGATCTCAACGACGCGGGAATCCTGGGCGGACGCCAGGCGGGCTATCTCGCCTCGCTGATCTGGAAACCGACCGACTATACCGCGCTATTGGTCAATTACGGCCGTCTGCAGTACGAAGATGCCATCCTGCCCGCCGCCAATGGCGATACCTCCTATGGCGTCGATGCCTTCGGCGTCCGTGCGCAAATCGATTTCTGACAGGCCGGGAAACGCGTTTATTTCCGCTCTGCGGACCACTGGTCAAAATATTGTCGCAACCATGTAACATTGGGGCGCTTTTGCGCCGCTAGCTAGACTTACAAGGGGTTATCCATGAGCAAGACCAAATCTTTCATCTTCGCCGCGGCATCGGCTGTCGCCCTCACCGCCTGCGGCGCCAATGGCGGCGACGGCGGATCGCGCGATTCGATCCGCGCGGTCGGCTCCTCGACGGTATTCCCCTTCGCCAAGGCCGTATCCGAAGCCTTCGTGCGCGCGCAGCCCGACTACCGCTCGCCGATCATCGAATCGACCGGCACCGGCGGCGGGATGAAACTGTTCTGCGCCGGCCTCGGGGCGGACACCCCCGACATGACGCATGCCTCGCGCCGCATGAAGGCGAGCGAATTCGCCGACTGCCAGGCCAATGGCGTGACCGACGTCATCGAAATCCAGGTCGGGCTCGACGGGATTGCCTTTGCCTCGGCCAAGGGCGGGATCACCATGAGCCTGACCCCCAAGCAGGTTTACGAGGCGATTGCCGCTTCGCCCTATGGCGGCGAGCAGACCAACCAGACCTGGTCGGATGTCGATCCCTCGCTCCCCGACCAGCCCATCCTCGTCTACGGTCCGCCCAGCACCTCGGGCACTCGCGACGCGCTCAAGGAACTGGTGCTCGAAGTCGGCTGTGACACCAATGCCGAAATGGAAGCGCTGAAGGACAGCGACAAGGATCGCCACGCGCAGCTGTGCACCGAAGTGCGCTCGGACGGCGCCTATGTCGACCAGGGCGAGCAGGACAATCTGATCGTCCAGAAGATCGAGGGCAATCCCAACGCCGTCGGCATCTTCGGCTACAGCTATCTCGAGGAAAATGCCGACAAGGTGCAGGGTCTCGACATGAACGGCGTTGCGCCGACTTACGAGAACATCGCCAATTTCGACTATCCCGGTGCGCGGCCGCTCTATGTCTACGCGAAGAAGGCGCATCTCGATGCGATCCCCGGCCTGCGCGAATACCTGCTCCAGTGGACCAAGATGTGGGCCAAGGACGGGGAACTGGCCAAGATCGGCCTTGTCGCATCGCCCGAGGACGTTATGGCGACCAACCTGAAGGCAGCCACCGAGTACACCACGCTCGACGGCGCGCAGCTCAAGTAAGGTCTGAAAGCAACCCATGTCGCCAGCTATCCTGCTTCTCCTGGCCCTGGGGCTCGGGCTCGCCGGATGGCTGGCGGCCCGTGCCCGGGCATGGGCCTTCCGGCGCGACAGCGCCGATGGCCGGTTGCCCAGCCTGCCGGTCTATCACGCGTGGTATGTCGCGCTGTGGGTCATCCTGCCCATGGTCGCCTTTATCGCGCTGTGGAGCGCAATTGCCCCGGGTCTGGTGACGCAGCAGGTGCTCGCCAGCCCGGCGGCGGCCGAACTGCCCGCCTTCGGGTTCCAGCGTCAGACCATCCTCAACGAAGCCCGCGCGGTCGCGACCGGGGCCGCGTCCGCAGTGTTCAATCCGCAGGCCTCGGGCCTTGTCGAACCCTATCGCGAGGCCTTGTTCTACTACAATATGATCGGCATCGTCGTGGCGCTGCTGATCGCCTTCCTTGCCGGTACGTACGCTTTCCTCAAGCTACGGCCCGATTTCGCCGCGCGCAGCAAGGTGGAACGGATCGTCATGGCGATCCTGCTCGGTGCCTCGCTGGTCGCGATCCTGACGACCATCGGCATTCTCGCCAGCCTGGTGTTCGAAACCGTGCGGTTCTTTGGCATGGTCTCGCCCATCGACTTCCTGTTCGGCACGCATTGGGGCCCCGACCCGATGGCCAATCCCGACAATCCGGACGGCAGCCGCTACGGCGCTGTCCCGCTGTTCTGGGGGACGCTGTTCATCGGGGCGATCATCGCCATGATCGTGGCCATTCCGCTGGGCCTGATGAGCGCGATCTACCTCACGCAATATGCCGACCCGGCCTTGCGGCGCTGGGTCAAGCCCGCGCTGGAGATCCTCGCGGGCGTGCCGACGGTGGTCTATGGCTATTTCGCCGCGCTGACGATCGCCCCGGCGATCCGCGACCTTGCGATGAGCCTTGGGGTATCGAACCCGTCGAGCGAAAGCGCGCTGGCCGCAGGCCTCGTGATGGGCGTGATGATCATTCCCTTCGTGTCCTCGATGGCCGACGATTCGATTGCCGCAGTGCCCGGCGCGATGCGCGACGGCAGCTTGGCGATGGGTGCGACGCGTTCGGAAACGATCAAGCGCGTGATGATCCCCGCCGCGCTGCCCGGTATCGTTGCCGGGATCATGCTGGCGATCAGCCGTGCCATCGGCGAGACGATGATCGTGGTGATGGCGGCATCGACCGCCGCCAATCTCTCCGCCAATCCACTCGAATCGATGACCACGGTGACCGTGCAGATCGTCGCCATGCTGACCGGGGAAGGCAGTTTCGACCACCCCGCCACGCTCAGCGCCTTTGCCCTGGGATTCGTCCTCTTCATGGTGACACTGGGTCTGAACTTCGTCGCCCTGCGCGTCGTCAAAAGGTATCGCGAAGCATATGAGTGAGCGCATCGCCCCCACGCGCACGCCCGAATTCGAAGCGCGGCTGAAAAAACGCTACGCCTCCGAGAAGCGCTTCCGCGCGCTCGGCCTCGGCGCGATCGTGTTCTCGATCGCGGTGCTGGTCTTTTTGCTTGGAACGATGACCTTCAACGGCATCGGCGGCTTCCAGCGCGTCGAGATGGAAGTCCCGATCGACTTCACGCAGGCCGGCATCGCCGCCAGCCCCGACACGATGGCGCAGCCGGGGGCGCTCGCTTCACTCGAGGCGCAGGGCCTGCGCGATGTCGTGCAATATTTCGCAGCGGAAGAGCTCGGCGAGGATGCCGCGGACGAACTCGGCGCGCAGGCCTGGCGCGATGTCGCCGCTGCCGTGATCGCCGATCCCGCGCTGCTCCAGCGCAGCGAAAGTTTCTGGCTGCCTGCCTCGGCCGATCTCGCGTCGGGCTATGAAGGCGAAGGGTCTTCGGACATGCAGGCACTCGCCAGCGGCCTCTATGAAGACGGGCGACTGTCGAAGAACTTCGATCCGGGATTCCTTGGCCGATCGGATGCCACCAATCCGCAGCAGGCGGGTATCTGGGGTGCGCTGAAAGGCTCGCTGCTGACGATGGTCGTCACCCTGCTGCTGGCCTTCCCAATCGGTGTGCTCGCGGCGCTGTATCTCGAGGAATACGCCCCCAAGAACCGCTGGACCGACCTGATCGAACTGTCGATCAACAACCTCGCGGCGGTCCCGTCGATCATTTTCGGTCTGCTGGGGCTCGCGGTGTTCCTGACGCTGTTCCCCAATCTGCGATCCGCGCCGCTGATCGGCGGTATGACGCTGGCGCTGATGACCATGCCCGTCATCGTCATCGCCGGGCGCAATGCGATCAAGGCGGTCCCGCCGAGCATTCGCGATGGTGCGCTGGCCATCGGCGCATCGCCCGTGCAGGTGGTGTTCCACCACGTCCTGCCGCTCGCGCTGCCCGGGATCCTGACCGGCACGATCATCGGCATGGCACGCGCGCTGGGCGAAACCGCCCCGCTGCTGATGATCGGCATGCGCGCCTTCGTCGCCACCCCGCCCGATGGCTTCACCTCGCCCGCGACCGTGCTGCCGATGCAGATTTTCCTGTGGTCGGACGAAATCGACCGCGGCTTCGTGGAACGCACCAGCGCGGCGATTATCGTGCTATTGCTGTTCCTGCTCGTGATGAACGGGCTCGCCATCTACCTGCGTAACAAATTCGAGAAAACCTGGTGACCGTAGTCCACGACAACCTCGAGAAGACCGAAGCCAAGATGAGCGCCAATGCCGTCTCCGTGTTCTACGGCGACAAGAAGGCGATCGACGAGGTTTCGATCGACATCCCGACCGAATATGTGACCGCCTTCATCGGTCCCTCGGGCTGTGGCAAGTCGACTTTCCTGCGCACGCTCAACCGCATGAACGACACCATTCCTTCGGCGCGCGTCGAAGGGTGCATCGAACTCGACGGGGAAGACATCTATTCCTCGGGCATGGATGTCGTCCAGTTGCGAGCCCGCGTCGGGATGGTGTTCCAGAAACCCAACCCGTTCCCCAAGTCGATCTACGACAACATCGCCTATGGCCCGAAGATCCACGGTCTTGCCGAGGGCAAGGACGAGCTCGACGCGATCGTCGAGAAGTCGCTCAAGCGCGCGGGGCTGTGGGAAGAGGTGAAGGACCGGTTGCTGGACAGCGGCACCGCGCTGTCGGGCGGCCAGCAGCAACGCCTGTGCATTGCCCGCGCCATCGCGGTCGATCCCGAGGTTATCCTGATGGACGAGCCCTGCTCCGCACTCGATCCGATCGCTACGGCGAAGATCGAGGAACTGATTGCCGAGCTCAATGGTCGTTACGCCATCGTGATCGTTACCCATTCCATGCAGCAGGCTGCCCGCGTCAGCCAACGTACCGCCTTTTTCCATCTCGGGAAAATGGTAGAGTATGGCCGGACCTCAGACATTTTCACCAACCCGCACGAGCAGCGGACCCAGGATTACATCACGGGGCGTTACGGATAAGGCCATGAATCCGATGCAAGAACATACCGTTAAGGCCTTCGATGAGGACATCACCCGTCTGCGCGGGCTGATCGCCGAGATGGGCGGGCTGGCGGAAGCCGCCATCGCCCAGTCGCTCGAGGCGCTCGTCAAAGGCGACGACGAACTGGCCGACAAGGTCGTCAAGGGCGACAAGAAAATCGACGCGCTCGAAAGCGAAATCGACAAGCTCTCCGTGCGCATCATCGCACTGCGCGCCCCGATGGCCGACGACCTGCGCGAAGTGATCGCCGCGCTCAAGATCGCCGGCGTGGTCGAGCGGATCGGAGACTATTCGAAGAACATCGCCAAGGCGAGCAAGGAAATCGGCGGCAATCGCAAGCAGTTCGAACCGCTGACCCTGCTTCCCGCGATGGCCGAAGTCGCCGCGGAAATGGTCCATGACGTGCTGACCGCCTATGCCGCGCGCGACGCCGAACTGGCGCGCGAAGTGATCGCTGCCGACGAAAAGGTCGATGCGTTCTACAATTCGATCTTCCGCAACCTCGTCAGCCACATGGTCGAGAACCCCTCGACCATTTCGAGCGCAGCACAGATGCTGTTCGTAGCGCGCAATCTCGAACGCATCGGCGACCATGCCACCAATGTGGCCGAAATGGTGCACTTTGCGGCTACCGGAAACTATCCTCTCGACGAGGACGGTTGACACAAAACCGTAGTGCGAAGGTCATAAAGCGGTGTCGACCGAGACTGAGTTTTCCCGGAAAGGCAAGAATTTGCACGCCGCCAAATTGCTCCTGGTAGAGGACGATCCCGCCCTCTCCGAACTGCTCGAGTACCGCTTTACCAATGAAGGCTATCAGGTCCGCACGACCTCCGATGGCGATGAAGCGCTGTTGCTCGCCACCGAAGATGTCCCCGATCTCGTCATTCTCGACTGGATGATCGAGGGGACCAGCGGGATCGAGGTCTGTCGCCGCCTGCGCCGCGACAAGGAAACCGCGCACGTCCCGATCATCATGCTGACCGCGCGCGAGGCCGAGGATGACCGCGTGCGCGGCCTCGATACGGGCGCCGACGATTACCTCACCAAGCCCTTCTCACCGCGCGAGTTGCTCGCCCGCGTGGCCGCAGTCATGCGCCGTATTCGCCCCGCGCTGGCCGGCGAAAGCATCGAGGTCGGCGATATCACGCTCGATCCGGTGGCGCACAAGGTGACGCGCCGCAGCCGCACCTTGCAGCTGGGCCCGACCGAATACCGGCTGCTCAAATTCTTCATGGAAAGCCCGGGCCGCGTGTTCAGCCGCGGGCAGCTGCTCGACGGGGTCTGGGGCACCGAGAGCGAGATCGAGCTGCGCACGGTCGATGTCCATATCCGGCGCCTGCGCAAGGCGATCGAGATCGACGGCGCCAAGGATCCGGTGCGCACGGTGCGCAGCGCGGGCTATTCGCTCGAGGCCTGACCTAGCGGCAGACGCCGCGCCAGCGCGGGCTCATGTCGAGATGGAAATGGTCCGCATGCGCGGCATTGTAATCGGGTGAGAGCACGGTCGCGAAACCGTCGCAGGCGCCATCGCGCACCGTGCGCAGGAACCGCGCCTTGTCCCCCTCGCCGGGCCAGTCGCGCAACACGCTGATCCGCGTCCCATCGGTGAGGACGAAGCCCGCGATATCGATCGCATTGGCAGTCGCATGTTCGCTCCACGCGCCGCTGTCACGGCCGTAGAGGCGGCGGCAGGAATAGGCGCCAAGGTGTTCTATACGCGCGATTTCCGATCCGAAGATCGCCTGCGCAGCGGGCTCGATCACGTCACGCTCCCAGAGCAGCAGCGCGATCGACGCAGGACAGGTGACCGGCGGCGTATCGGGGCTGAGCGGGTAGTCGGTGAGCCGCGTGCGGTCCTCTCGCCGACAGGCGCCCTCGCCTGCGGGTTCGAGCACATCATGCGCGATATCGCTGCGCTCGAGCACCGCGCGGCATGCCGGAGCATCCTCACGCAGCGCGAGCAGCTTGCTATCGGTCGCCCAGCCCACCGGATCGCGCAGGTCGAGCGGTGCCCAGGGATTATGCTCGGGATGCTCGGCAAGCCAGACCCGGCCGCTCAGCAGAAGTCCCGCCGCGATCAGCAGCAGTGCCACCCGCCGGTCGCCGGCAAAGTGTCCAATCCGTCGCGTAATCATCCGTGTCACAGCTCCGTTCCCAGTAATTCGGCCAGCACGAGGGCCGCTATCAGGAGGAAAACCGTTCCAATGCCGCGATCGATCCAGCGCCGCGTCGCTGCGCGCGCCATCAGGCGGGCGAGCCGTTGCCCGGCACCGATGTACAGCGCCCCGACCGGCACGTCGATCACGAGGGCGAGAACGGCCAGAAGGATGATCTGCGGCTCGATCGGCGATGCGGCATCGACGAAGGGCGGGATGATCGCGAGCATGTAGATCAGTGATTTGGGATTGCCGATGGCGATGAGGATGCCGTCGCGAAAGGCATGGCGCGAAGGCTCGCGGGCAGTTGGCGGTGCTTCCTCTCCCGCGTGGAAGGAGTGCCGGATCGCCGTAATGCCGAGCCAGGCGAGATAGCCGATCCCCGCAAAGGCCAGCACCCGGAAGGCGAGCGGATAGGCCGCCGCCAGCGTGCCGAGCCCGAACGCGACCAGCACCCACCACACCAGGTAGCCGATCTGCATGCCCAGCAGCGCCGCCCAGCCCGACCGGGCGCCACGCCAGACCGCCTGCCCCATGACGAACAGCATCGATTGGCCCGGCACCAGGCTGGTGGTCGCGGTCACCAGCGCAAAGGCGGCGAGCTTTTCGGCATCGATCATGCAGCGCGCCTAGTGGAAGTCGCGGCTCGGGGGAATGATCCGCGCATCACGCGGATGCCCGCCCGAATTGGGGCCGAACCACCCGCACTCGCGATTGCCCGGCGGGGGCTCCTCCCACGGCTCGACCGGCCGGTAGGGATCGTCCCCGCCTTCCCTGAGATTGTCGCGCGGATTGAACTTGGCGGGCAGCGGCGTCGTGACATGGTCCGCGCGCGCGACCGGCGCATTGAGCATGTCGTCGGACAGGCGGTAGAGCTGGTGCGTCGCATCTTCCATGTGATGTGCGATCACATGGATCACCTCGTCGTCATATTCGACCCGGCCGCGCACCTCCATCAGCCGTGAACCCATGACCACACGGCGTTGTTTTTCCTTCAGATCCGGCCAGACCACGAGGTTGATAACGCCGGTCTCGTCTTCCAGCGTGATGAAGCAGACCCCCTTGGCGCTGCCCGGTCGCTGGCGGATCAGCACCACGCCCGCGACATGCACCATGCTGCGGAACTTGCGGCTGCGCAGATCGCAGGCGCGCACGAAGCCGCGTTCGGCGAGGCTGGCGCGCAGGAAAGACATCGGGTGCGCTTTCAGGCTGAGCCGCGTGGTCTGGTAATCGGCCACCACTTCCTCGCTCAGCGGCATGGCGGGCAATTGCGTCCGCGCGGTCTCGGCGCCCTCGTCGCGCGCTGCAGCGGCGGCGAACAGTGGCAGGTCCGCCCCGCCCACGATGCTGCGCGCATCCCACAGCGCTTGCCTGCGCGACAGCTGCATCGAACCGAAGCAGTCCCCGCTGGCCAGGCGTTCGATATGCGCGGGCCCGATCCGCGCGCGGTCCTTGAGCGCGGCGACATCGGCATAGGGCCCGCCCGCCTCGCGCTCGGCGATCAACCGTGCCGCCACGGCCTCGGGCAATCCGTCGACCTGCCGCAGGCCGAGGCGCAGCGCGATGGTTCTCTCCTGTCGGCCCCGCGCCCGTTCTTGGCCGTTCGCGGGCGTCTCGCCGCCAATGTCCTCCAGCGTGCAATCCCATTGCGACAGATTGACGTCGGCGGGCAGCACGCTGACGCCATGCTCGCGCGCGTCGCGCACGATCTGCGCGGGGGCATAGAACCCCATCGGCTGCGAATTGAGCAGCGCGCAGCCAAAGGCGGCGGGGAAATGGCATTTGAGCCAGCTCGAGACATACACCAGATGCGCGAAGCTGGCGGCGTGGCTTTCGGGGAAACCATATTCGCCGAAACCGCGGATCTGGTTGAAGCAGCGCTGCGCGAATTCGCGGTCGTAGCCGCGCTCGACCATGCGCTCGACCATCATGTCCTGCAATTCGTCGACCATGCCGCGGCTGCGGAAGGTCGCCATCGCCTTGCGCAGCCGGTTGGCTTCCTTGGAAGAAAACTGCGCCGCATCGAGAGCGATCTTCATCGCCTGTTCCTGGAAGATCGGTACCCCCAGCGTGCGTTCGAGGATGCTCGACAGCTCGTCGGGCGGGCCATGCTCGGAGGCAGGCGCGGGAATGACGACCTGTTCGGCCCCGCGCCGGCGCTTGAGATAGGGATGCACCATGTCGCCCTGGATCGGCCCCGGGCGCACGATGGCGACCTGGATCACGAGATCGTAGAATTCGCGCGGGCGCAGCCGCGGCAGCATGTTCATCTGCGCGCGGCTTTCGACCTGGAACACGCCCAGCGAATCCCCCTTGCGCAGCATGGCATAGGTTTCCGGGTCCTCGCGCGGGACGCTGGCAAGGCTGAGCGGGCGATTGTAGTGATCGTCGAGCAGGTCGAGGCACTTGCGGATGCAGGTCAGCATGCCCAGCGCGAGGACATCGACCTTGAGGATGCCAAGCGCCTCGATATCGTCCTTGTCCCATTCGATGAAACTGCGTTCGGGCATGGCGCCATTGCCGATCGGCACGGTTTCGGTCAGCGCGCTTTCGGTGAGGATGAACCCGCCGACATGCTGCGACAAATGCCGCGGCATACCAATCATTTGCTCGGTCAGTTTAAGAACCCGGCGCAAATGCGGATCGCGTACATCCATGCCCGTCTCGGCAGCGTGTTTCTCGCTGATCTCGCGGCCCCATCCGCCCCACACGGTCTTGGCCAGCGCGGCGGTGACATCTTCAGTCAGCCCCATTGCCTTGCCCACTTCGCGGATCGCCATGCGCGGCCGGTAATGGATCACCGTGGCGCACAGGCCGGCGCGGTGACGGCCGTATTTGCGATAGATGTACTGGATCACCTCTTCGCGCCGCTCATGCTCGAAATCGACGTCGATATCGGGCGGCTCCTTGCGTTCTTCCGAAATGAAGCGGTCGAACAGCAGCGCGTGCTTGGCCGGATCGACGCTGGTGATGCCGAGACAATAGCAGACCGCCGAATTGGCCGCGCTGCCGCGCCCCTGGCACAGGATCGGCGGATCGACCCCGCGCGCATAATCGACGATATCCTTGATGGTGAGGAAATATCGCGCCAGGTCGAGCTTGCCGATCAGCGCCAGTTCGCGTTCGATCGTTTCGCGTACAGTCTCGGGCACGCCACCGGGATAGCGCCAGGCGGCCCCTTTCCACGTTTCGCTGGTGAGATATTGCTGCGGCGCCTGCCCGTCGGGGTATATTTCCTCGGGATATTCATACGCCAGTTCGTCGAGACTGAAATCGCAGGCATCGGCCACTTCGCGCGTGGCGGCGATCGCATGCGGCCAGCGTTCGAACAGCCTGATCATGGTCGCGGGCGGCTTGAGATAGCGTTCGCCATTGCTCTCCAGCAGGTGTCCCGCCGCCGCCACGGTGGTCTTGTGGCGGATCGCGGTCATCACGTCCTGCAACGGGCGCCTGTCGGGCGTGGCGTAATGCACGTCATTGGTGGCGAGGATGCCAAGGCCATGCGCTTTGGCGAGCGCATCGAGCCGTTCGATCCGCGCGATATCGCTGTCGGTATAGAGGAAGCTTGCGGCAAGGTGGCGAAGGGTGGGAAGCTGGGCCGCGATATGCGGCAGGATATCGGACAGCGTTCCTTCCACCCGCACCCGATCCGCTTGCTCGCCTTCGGATGCCTCCGTCCGGGATCCGGGCGGAAAGGGGACGACATTGCTCGGCACCGTCACGGCGAAGCGCTGGTCGAGATCTCGTGGGGGCAGCAGGATCAGCTGCACATCCCCGGTATGTCCGGCCAGCATCGCCAAGCTGATGTCGCAGGCGCCCTTGGCCTGCCATCCCCCGTCGAGCGTGCGCATCCGTCCGGCCGAGATCAAGCGGCACAATTGGCCATAGCCGGCGCGATTGTTCGGATAAGCCAGGAAGGCAAGACCTTCGACGGTTTCTATCCTGCAGCCGATAAGTGGTTTCAGTTTAAGCGTTTTTGCCTCGGTATGAATGCGCACCACGCCCGCCATCGTATTGGCATCGGCGATTCCGATCGCATCGTAACCCAGCGCCCGCGCCTGCAGCACCAGGTCGACCGCATCCGACGCCCCGCGCAGGAAGCTGAAGCAGGACACGAGTCCGAGCTCGACGAAGGGCGAACGCGGCGGCGCCTCGATGCTCGCGGGATCGAGCTCGATCGTCCGCTTGGGGATCTGGAGATCGTTTTCGGGCATGATGGATAGGCCGCAGGACCGCCGTCATCCCTGCGCAGGCAGGGATCCATCCACCTGCGCCGCTGGGCGAAAGCTTGGCTGGCCCCCCGCCTTCGCGGGGATGACGAGAGAAGTTGAGGGCATCATGGCGCGGCTAGTTCCGCGAGCCGTGCGCGCACCGCGGCAAGGTCGGCATCGAACAGGCGCGCCTGTTCCTCCCGCGCGGGCCCATCGAGCCGCAGCAGGTAGGACGGATGCGCGGTGACCCACAGTTCGCTGCCATCCTCGAGCGGGATGGGGCGGCCCCGTGCCTTCGTGATGCTGACCGTCTTGCCCAGCATCCCGCGCGCCGCACTGGCCCCCATGGCAAGCACCAGTTTCGGCTGCACGATCGCGCGTTCGCTTTCGATCCACCAACGGCAGGTGTCGATTTCCTTCGCGCCCGGGTTCTGGTGCAGCCGCCGCTTGCCGCGCTGGACATATTTGAAATGCTTCACCGTATTGGTGACATAGGCGCCGCGCCGGTCGATCCCGGCCCTTTCCAGATGCACATCGAGCAATTGCCCGGCGGGCCCGACGAAAGGCCGCCCCGCCAAATCCTCCTGGTCGCCCGGCTGTTCGCCGACGATCATGAGCGCGGCATCGTCCGGCCCCTCGCCCATCACCGCATGGTTGTCGAGTTGGCCGATCGGGCATTTGCGGCAGGCATGGATCGCCTTGTCGATCGCCGCCAGCGTATCGGGCCGGTCCTCCAGCTCGTCCGCAAACAGCGACTTGCCCTTGTCGACCATCTGCGCCTCGCGGTTCTGCGCGCCCGCCACCAGTTCGGGGATGAGCGCGGCCTCGGGCATGTTCTTCCAGTATTTCTTGGGCATTTCCTTGAGCATCGCGCCGATCTTCAGCCGCGCGGGATTGAAGATCGAGGCGTAATAGCTGCGCCACAGATCCTCCGTCGGATCTCCTTCGGGCGCATCGGACCGCTCGGCCGGCGGGCCTTCGGACATGGTCGTCCCGTCCCAGTGCAGCGAACCGCGCGGGGTCAGGATCGACCAGCGCATGTTCGCAAAGCGCCGCATGAAAAAGCCCGCATTGGCGCGCAGGATATGGTGATCGGGTTCGAACCAGGCGACGTAATGCTCGCCGCCTTCCCCATCTTCGTTCTCCACCAGCCGGAAGCGGACGAAGGCATGCATCTTGTGGCTGTCGCGGCGCACGTTCTTGGCCAGCTCCTCCACCCGGCGCACATCGGGGTCGGCCTTGTCCTCCATGATCCGCCCGTTCGCCTGCAACCGCCACAGCAGGCGATAGAGCAGCGCGAACCGCTCGGGATCGGAATGGAGGATGGCATTGCGCGCCAGCGTCACGAAGCGCTTGCTCGCGCGCACCAGCCGCGCATCGGCGGGCGGAACGGGCATGCCCCGTTCGCTTCCCGCAGCCGATGCGGCCGCGAACAGGTCGCCATTGCCGCCCGGCTCGACCCAGGCGATGCGATCGGGCGGGACCTCGCATTGCACCAGCGTGCGGGCCTGCTCGCGCCAGAACTCGAAATCGTCCGGTTCGGGCAGGTGGACCACATAATGGCTCGCGAGCCGGGCCTGCGGGAGCGCGCTCACACCAGCACCCCCAAGCCGTCGCCCCTGCGCAGGCAGGGGGCCAGACAAGGTCCGCAGCACAAGCCACGGCCGTTATCTGGATCCCCGCCTGCGCGGGGATGACGGGGAAAGGGAAACAGGACATTCATGCGGTGAACAGCTCCAGCTGCTCGGTCTTGGGCGCGAGCAGGCTGCGCAGGTCGGCACGATCGGTCAGCATGACGGGGCGCCAGTCGACGGTGCAGATAAAGGGCCGCACCTTGGTGACCGACAGCGTCAGCCGCGCCACATCGTCGAGCCGCAAATTGCGATGGCGCCGGCTGGCGAGGATCTTGCCCACCGCTTTCACCCCCAGCCCGGGGACGCGCAGCAATTGTTCCCTGGGGGCGCGGTTGACATCGACCGGGAACTGTTCGCGGAATTTGAGCGCCCAGGCGAGCTTGGGATCGATGTCGAGCGGCAGGTTGCCGTCGGCCTCGGTCGCCTGCATCACTTCGACCGGCTTGTAGCCGTAGAACCGCATCAGCCAGTCGGACTGGTAGAGCCGGTGTTCGCGGATCAGCGGCGGGCGCTTCAGCGGCAGCACCGCGCTGGCATCGGGGATCGGCGAGAAGGCGCTGTAATAGACGCGGCGCAGGCGGAAATTGTCATACAGTCGGCTCGCCTTGCCGACGATATCCGCATCGGTGGCGGCATCGGCGCCGACGATCATCTGCGTCGACTGGCCCGCGGGGGCAAAGCGCGGCGCGTGCTTGAAGCGCTTTCTGGCGTCTTTCAGTTCGCTTATGTCGCTCTTGACCCGGCCCATTGCGCTTTCGATCTGCCGCGCATCCTTGTCGGGTGCGAGCCGGGTGAGCCCGCTGTCGGTCGGCAGTTCGACATTGATCGATACGCGGTCGGCATAAAGCCCCGCCTGGTGGACGATCTCGGCATCGGCCTCGGGAATGGTCTTGAGATGGATATAGCCGCGAAAATCGTGTTCTTCCCGCAGGATACGGGCGACTTCCACCAGCTGTTCCATCGTGTGGTTCGAGTTCTTCACAATGCCCGAGGACAGGAACAGCCCCTCGATATAATTGCGCCGGTAGAAGGACAGCGTGAGATCGACCACTTCCTGCGGCGTGAACCGCGCCCGCGCGACGTTCGAGCTCTTGCGGTTGACGCAGTAATGGCAGTCGAACACGCAGTGATTGGTCAGCAGGATCTTGAGCAGCGAGATACAGCGCCCGTCGGGCGCATAGGCGTGACAGATGCCCATCCCCTCGGTCGAACCGATTCCCTTGCCGCCCATGCTAGTGCGTTTGGCCGTGCCCGAGGACGCGCAGGAAGCGTCGTATTTTGCCGCATCGGCGAGAATCTCGAGCTTCTGAAGGACGGTTTGCGTGGCCATTCGTTCTATATATGTTCCATACAACATCTTGCCAATGTCGAATGATGTATTGGCGCGGTTTCACGCACACAAACCGTGCAGGTACCAGCCGGGAGGGCCGCCCCGGCCATCGCCGATAATGCCCAGGCGATAGATCCAGTACCGCCGGCCGGCTTCGTCCTCGATCCGGTAATAGTCGCGCAGCCGCGCCCCGCCGCGTTCGCGCCACCATTCGGGCGCGATGCGTTCGGGCCCTTCAACCCGTGCCACCTCGTGCACTTGCCCGCGCCAGCGAAACCGCTGCGGATAGCCATCGGGCGTCGCATAGAGCACGGCAATGCTTTCGGGGCTGTCGAGCAGCTTGAGCGGGCGCGCATGAAAAGCGAGCTGCCCTTGCGAGGATGCCTCCGGTTCGAGCGGCGGCTGCCAGCGCTGCGCGCGCTCGGGAATATGGCTGGCAAAGGGCACGGGGCGCGTAACCGCCTGCGCCCCGAGACGGACGGTCAGCCGGTCGATACAGGCCGCCAGCGACGTGCCGTGGGTTTCCGCCGCGGTCTCGATATCGTCCTGGGCAAGTGCCAGCGGTTCCGCCCAACTGGCCCGCAGGCGCAGCATCTCGATCCCGAACCCGGCATCCACATCGTCGAGCCGCGCCGCGAACAGCCGGACGATATGCGCCGGATCGCGTGTCGCGGCCGCCAGTTCGAGCCGGCGAACCACCACTTCGCCATCGACGCGCCACAACCCCAGTTCGAGACGCCGGGCACCCTGCCCCTGCCCCTCGAGCTCGCGCGCCATGTCCCCGGCAAGATCGGTGACCACCGTATCGAGCAACTGGCGATGGCGGATCGGTTCGAGCAAGCGCCGCTGGACCAGCGGCACCTGCTGCGGAACCACGGGCAGCAGCGGTTCGGGCACGCGGCCGAGCAGCTGGTCGAGCCGAACCAGCGGGTTGGCGGCAGGCGACTTGCGGTTGCGGAAACGGCGCTGGATCGCATCGCGCCCCAGGGTCGCGATTTCGCCCAGCCGTTTGAGCCCCAGCCGGCGCAACACGGTCACCACATCCTGGTCGAGCCGCAGCGCGGCCACGGGCAGATCGGACAGGGCGCGTTCGATCGCTTCGGCCCCCTCGACGATAGCCCCGTCGCGGCCATGATGCGCCAGCGCCCAGGCGGCTCCGGCGGTTGGCGCAATCGCCGTGCGAACCGCCAGCTGCCGCTGGGCAAAGGCCTGCTGCACATCGGCAAGCAGCCGGTTTTCCCCGCCGAAGAGATGCGCCACCGCAGTCACATCGACCAGCAGCCCGTCGGGCGGGTCGAGCGCGGACCACGGCCCCCAGCGCTGCGCCCAGATCGCCAGGGTCTCGAGAAAGGCGAGATCGCCCGCCGGATCGCTCGGCGCGGTGGCGATTTCGGGGCAGAGCGTACGCGCATCGGCGAGCATCATGCCCTTGTGCGCGCCGGCTGCCGCGCCCGCCCGGTTGACCGCCTCGATCCGCGGGCCGTGCGCGGTATCGGCGATCAGCACCAGCGGCCGGGCGGCGAGCGCCTTGGCCTGCTCGCCCGTCACCATCCGCCAGCGATCCATCGCCAGCGCTGGAAGCCAGATCGACAGGATGCGGCGGGCGCAGGAGCTACCCTTTTGCGGCGGACTCACGCCCGGCGCAGCGGGCGCCGCTGGCGCAATCCCGCCGTCCAATTGCCAAGTATCCCGTCATCCGCGCTGCGGCTCTTGCCCGCCTTGAGACCGCCCTGTTCTTCGGCCAGCAGCCATGCGCCCGGTGCATGCGCGCGGGCACGGAACAGTTCGGCCTGCCAGCGCGGCGGGCCGGGAGCCTGCGCATTCCAGTGCGGCGCGGCGGAGGGGGCCGAGGTGATCTCCCACCGCATCCGCGCCGAAGACAGGTCGCGCGCCGCATCGATCCGGACGAGGAACAGCGGCACGCCATGTTTTTCCCCCGCCAGCGTCAGGCGGCGCGAGGCGGTGAAGTCGAGCGCCTTGGGGTTGCCCGCAATCTCGCCCACCACGAAAGCGAGGTCGCGGCAGCGCAGCCCTTCCTCCAGCGCGAAAAGCGCGTCCTGGCATTTTTCGGCGAGCACGTGGATCACCCGCCCCTGCAACAGCTCCGGCAGTCCGGCACGATAGGGCCGCCCCGTACGCCGCGCCGCCTCGCGCGTCTGGACCCACAGCACGCTGCGCCGGTCCTGCGCCTCGCAGCCCTCCCCCCGCGACATATGGCGCCAGTCGTCGAGCGCCAGCGCTAGCGCAGCACCCGTCCCTGCCCCCTCGCGCGAGGAAGCGAACACTTCATTGTGCAGGGCCAGCCCCCGGCTCGCCGCCAGCCCCGGACGCCAGCGCGCGCTGCGCCGCGCGGATAACGCGGCGACGTCTTCGAAGGCCGTGAGCGGCAGCGAGGCAAGATCGGACTGGGACATAGGGGAACGACTCGTTCGTTCCGGTTATGTTCCATATCGGATCGATTCGCAATTCGGCGCAGCGGGTTCTCCCGTCGTCGCACAGTGGGACCGAACCGCCGCCTCATCCATTGGTCAGACAACACCCTTTGAAGGAGACACCATGAAACACGCCGCAGGAAACCCCGACGAACTGAAAACCAAATTCTGGAAGGCGCTGGCCGACTCGCCCTTCCTGTTTCTCCAGCTCGACGGGCAAAGCGCGACCGCGGTGCCGATGAGCCCGCAGCTCGACAAGGATGCCAACAGCTCGATCTGGTTCTTCACCCATAGCAAGAGCGATTTCGTCAAGCTCGGCCGCGCCACCGCAACCTTCGAAAGCAAGGGCCACGAACTCTTCGCCCGCTTCGACGGCACGCTGACGCGCGAAACCAGCCGGGAACGCTTCGACCAGTTCTGGAATAACTTCGTCGAAGCCTGGTACGATGGCGGCAAGGACGATCCCGACATCGTCTTCCTGCGCATGGACCTCGGCGATGCCGAGATCTGGGACGGCGACCTTGGCCTGCTCAACACCGCCAAGATGGCGCTGGGGCACAATGTGCGCGACGAGGCCGAAGAACGTCACGCGGACAAGGTCGACATCTAGGTCGACCCGGACTCCGAAGCGAATACCAAGGGCCGCTCGGTGGAGCGGCCCTTTTCATATCAATTGCCAAGCACGCTCGGGAACAGGCCGGTTACCAGAATGACCGCAACCGCGATCGGGCACAGCCAGGCGATCAGGAAGCGCCACAGCCCGAAGGCCCAGGGCGACAGCCCGGTGGTGGTACGCAGCAGCGTCTCGTCGGCTTTCCAGCCGATAAAGATCGACGTCAGCAACGCGCCCACGGGGAGCATGACCTTGCCGGTGAACCCGTCGACCGTGTCGAGGATGTCGGTTTCCGCGAACAGGCTCCAGAAGCCTAGCGGACGAACATCGGACCAGACGTTGTAGCCCAGCAGGCAGGCGATCCCGATCAGGAACGCCCCCGTGCCGAAAATCAGCGCGGATTTGTGCCGGCTCCAGCCGCGCTCGCCGATACCATAGGCGGTCGGCACTTCGAGCAACGAAATCGAACTGGTAACCGCCGCGACCAGGATCAACACGAAAAACAGGAAGCCGATAAGCGCGCCGCCCGGCATGGTCTGGAAGGCGAAGGGCAATGTCTGGAACACCAGCGTCGGGCCCGCTGCCGGATCGAGCCCGACCGCGAAGACAATCGGGAAGATCATCAGGCCTGCGAGCAGGGCGACGCAGGTATCCGCCACCGCAATAATCGCAGCAGTCGGACCCAGTGCGCTGCCTTCCTTGATATAGGAGCCGTAAGTGATCAGTCCGGCCACGCCGAGCGAGAGAGAAAACAGCGCCTGGCCCAGTGCCGAGTTGATCACCTGAGGGGTGAGTTTCGACCAGTCGGGAGTGAACAGGAAAGCCACCGCATCGCCGATGTCACCCTCGATCGCGCCATAGACGACAAGGCCGAACAGCAGCACGAAGAACACCGGCATGAGATAGGTCGCAGCCTTCTCGATCCCCGAGCTGACCCCGCGCGCGACGATGAAGAGCGTCAGCCCCATGAAGAGCAAATGCATGCCGAGCAGCAGGCCCGGGCTGGCGAACATGTCGCCCAGCCGCTGCTGTATCTGTTCGCGGCTTTCGCCCGCCAGCGCGCCGCGGAACGGATCGCCGGCCATGATCGCCTGGCCCAAATCGGCGCCCATTACGCCGGCGTAATAGAGGACCCAGCCGGCCACGACCGAATAGAACGCCACGATGAGGAAAGCCGCCAGCGCCCCGATCGCCCCGAAGATCGACCAGCCCGGCGCAGCCTGCGATTGCGTTGCCACGCGGCGGATCGAACCCACCGCATCGGTCTGTCCCACGCGGCCGATGAAGATTTCCGACAGCACCAGCGGGAGGCCGAGCAAGAAGACGCAGGCGATATAGACGATGACGAAGGCCCCGCCCCCGCTTTCGCCCGCCAGCGTCGGGAAACGCCAGATATTGCCAAGCCCCACTGCGGCCCCGACCGCCGCGAGAATAAACGCCTTGCGCGAGGACCAGCCCTCGCCCGTCGAAGTCGTGGTAGCGACCATGTTCAGACTGTTCCTCTCCAACCGCGGCGATCCCTGCTCGCGCGTCACAAGCGCGTCTTAGACACGCAATACCCGGCGATGCCAAGCTTCGCTTTGCCATCTTCCACGCGCTTGCTAGTGGGTGCCGCATGTCGACGACTTTCCAGCTCGATACGAGCACCAGCCGGGCCAATCCCACGCCGCAGCCGATGAAACGGCTGACGGTGCCCAAGATCCGCGCGCACAAGACCGCGGGCGAGACTCGCGAGCCGCTGGTGATGCTGACTGCCTATACTGCGCGGCAGGCGCAATTGCTCGACGCGCATTGCGACATCCTGCTGGTCGGGGACTCCCTGGCGCAAGTGATCTATGGCCTGCCCACGACGATCCCCGTCACGCTCGACATGATGGCCAACCATGCCGCCGCCGTCGTGCGCGGCAGCTACCATTCGGTGGTCGTGGTCGACATGCCCTTCGGCTCCTACGAACAATCGCCCCAACAGGCGTTCGAGAGCGCGACCTTCCTGCTCAAGCAATCGGGCGCCGCCGCTGTAAAGCTCGAAGGCGGCGAGCAGATGGCCGAGACCGTGTCCTTCCTCAACCAGCGCGGCATCCCCGTGATGGGCCATGTCGGGCTGACCCCGCAGGCGGTGAACGTGCTGGGCGGCTATGCCGCGCGCGGGCGCAGCGATGCCGAAGCGGAGAAGATCGTCGGTGATGCCAAGGCGCTGGACGAAGCCGGGGCCTTCGCGATCGTGCTCGAAGGCGTGCTCGAACCGATTGCCATCGAAGCGACGCAGGCGGTGGCCTGCCCGACCATCGGGATCGGCGCTTCGGCGCAATGCGACGGGCAGGTGCTGGTGACCGAGGACATGCTCGGCATGTTCGAACGCGTCCCGCGCTTCGTGAAGAAATATGCCGATATCGCCGGGGTCATCGAACAGACCGTGGTGCAATATGCCGAGGAAGTGCGCGCGCGCAGCTTCCCCACCGAAGACCAGACCTACCAGCCCAAGCGCTGAACGCAGGACCTTTCTACACATGGCAACGCTTTGGCGCTTCTACGGATTTTCGTTCGTTTTCACGCTTTTCTGTCTCTGCCTCGCCGTCTGGTATGGCTGGGTCAGCACCGCTTCGGTTACCGGTACGCTATCGCTGTTATGGATCGTCGCGGTCCTGTCGGTGCTGGAAATATCACTCAGCTTCGACAATGCGGTGGTCAACGCCTCGGTCCTCAAGGAAATGGACGAGGTCTGGCAGCGCCGCTTCCTGACCTGGGGCATCGCCTTCGCCGTGTTCGGCATGCGCATCGTCTTCCCGCTGGCAATCGTCGCCATCGCGGCGGGGCTCGGCCCGGTCGAGACGATCAATCTCTCGCTCAACGATCCGCGCGAATATGAGCGGATCGTATCCTCCGCCCATGTCGGCATTGCCGGCTTCGGCGGCGCCTTCCTTGCGATGGTCGGTCTCAAGTTCTTTTTCGATCTCGACAAGGAGGTCCACTGGATCGCGGTGATCGAACGCAAGCTCGCCAAGTTCGCCGCACTCCCCGCAGCCGAGATCGCGCTCCTGCTGCTGGTGCTGTGGGGCATCTCGACCACGCTTGCACCTGACGAGGCGCTGACCTTCCTCGTTGCCGGTATCCTCGGGCTGGTCACCTTCATCGCGGTCGAAGGCATCAATGCGATCCTCGAGATGAAGGAAGAGGCCGCCAAGCTGCAGGGCGCAGTCGTGCGTAGCGGCCTGGGCGGCTTTCTTTATCTCAACGTGCTCGATGCCAGCTTCAGCTTCGACGGGGTGATCGGGGCCTTCGCGCTATCCAACAACATGATCGTGATTGCGCTGGGCCTGTCGATCGGTGCGATGTTCGTCCGTTCGATGACGATCCACCTCGTTCGCAAGGGCACGCTGGCGGCCTATCGCTTCCTCGAACACGGGGCCTTCTGGGCGATCATCGTGCTCGGCGGGATCATGCTCGTATCGGCCAAGGTGCATATCCCGGAAACCATTACCGGGCTGATCGGGGCCATTCTGATCGGACTCAGCCTGTGGTGGTCGGTGCGCTACAACCGGCGTCATCCGCAGGAGGATGCTGCGCCAGCCGACTAGCGATCGGCGCCGCCACCACCAGTTGGAAGAAGTGGTAGAGCAATAGCGCAATAACGATGAAGCCGGCCTCTTCGGGCGGAAACAGGATGGTGGCCAAGGGGGCGCCGACCGCCGCGCTCTTTTGCGCGCCGGCGAAAAGGAAGGCGATGCGATCGGTGCGTTTGAGCTGCAGCGCACCGCCCGCCAGCCACGCGCCCAGATTGCCCACGGCCAGGAACGCGGCCACCAGCGCGGCGATCACCAGCCAGTCCATCCCGTCGACCCGCGTCCAGATGCCCTGCTCGACCGCGCCCGAGAAGGCGACATAGATCGCCGCCGCAATGGCGATCCGGTCGACCCAGGTGATCTTGGGCTTGTGCCGCGCGACGAAGCCCCCCGTGAACCCCTGCAACGCCTGACCGATGGCAAAGGGCAGGATCAACAGCAGCATGATCTTGCCGATCACATCCATGCCCACCGCCCCGCTTCCGCTACCGCCCAGCGCGAGGAAGATCGGCACAGTGATGAAGACGCCGAGGATATTGAGCAGCGCGGCACCGACCACCGATAGCGCCACATTGCCCCGCGCCAGCGAGGTGTAGGAGGTGGCCGATTGCACAGTCGAAGGCAGCGTACCCAGATACAGGAACCCGAGCGCTATCGAGGGGGCGAGCCAGACCTGCCCCAGTGCGGCCAGCGCGGCACCGATCAGCGCCATGGCGCCGAACACCCACAGGACCAGCGGCAGGAGGAAACGCCAATTGGCAATGCCAGCAGCAATATCGCGGCGCGCGATGCGCATGCCGTTGAGCAGGAACAGGATGAAAATCGCTGCATTGGCCACTGCCTGCGCCACCCCTCGCGCGGTACCGGTGGCAGGCAGGAGGGCGGCAAGCAGGATGGCGGCGACCAGCATCCGCACCATGGGATCGGCAAAAACGGTTCGGAGCGTCATGCGCGGCCCTTGCCTCTACCGTGCAAGCTTGTCGAGTTCCTCAGCGCGTGCTCGCGGACACGGAACGGAGTTTCGTTTCAAGCTCGCTTCTTGCCGCATCCTCGCTTTCGGGCAGCGCATCGATCAAGGCGGCAATCGCCAGCGGGTTGATCGGCTGCAGTTCATGCGCCGCGAGCGCGTAATCGAGCGCCGCGTCGTTATCTTCGAGTTCGGCAGCAGCGATGCTGCGCGCAGCGAGAACCCAGGGAACGCGCGCCATTCCGAGTGCCATGGCATGATCGAGCAATTGTGCAGCGCGCTCCCAATCCCCTGCGGCCGCGAAAGCATCGGCGAGAAGCGCTGCGGCCTCTGCATGCATGGGATTATCGCGCACATAGCTCTCGAGCAGACGGCGGGTCTCGGCGGCGTCCTCCTGCGCCGCTGCGAGGCGCAATGTTAGCGGCCATGACCGCCGCACCAGCGCCGATCGTGCATAGGCCGCGCGCGCAGCAGCTTTGTCGCCGCTAGCGAATTCGGCATCGCCGAGAATGGCCTGCGCATCGCCCGAGCCGGGAAAGCGTTGCGCGAAACTGCGGGCCCTGCGGACGGCGGCCATGGCGTCTTCGCTGGCAATCGCATGGCGAACGTAATCGCGTATCTCCAACCCGCCCATGTCAGGGGAGACCGCAAGCGACGCGCGCGGCGTGAGGCCGGGCAGGACAGCAAGCTCGGACGGGCCAAATGCCGCCAGATCGAGGAATTTCGCGGCGCGTTCCCGTTCGCCCAGCGCTTCGTATGCACGGCCCACGAGCAGGCGCAGGTAGGTCGACCCCGAGCCACTCGACGCGGGCGCAGCGAAGCGATGCACCAACTCGCGTTCACCGCCGCTGCGGGACAGTGCATAGGCGAGCAGATCGCGCACGCGGCGATTGTCGGGCTGGCGCCGGTGAAGGCGATCGAATGTGAGCGCCGCGCTCGCGTAATTCCCATCGTTGAGCGCGATAAGCCCCGACAGCAGAAGGGCAGAGGCGACATTGTCGCTCGCCAGCCCGGATCGCGCGAGCAAGTCGCGAGCCGATCGAAAGTTTCCACCCCGCGCAGCGATCACCGCCTGGACGAACATGCCGCGCGGAGTGGAGGCCGCGCGCCCGCCCTCGGCACGCAGGACCCGTAACGCGTCGCGCGCACGGCCGGCATCGCCAAGCGTGGCGGCGTATTCGACCCTCAGTTCGATATTCTGCGGCTGGCGTTCGAGTGCCCTGCCCAGCAATTCGGCACCCGCTTCAAGCCCCTGCGCATCGCGCGCGAGCTGCCCGCGAAAGCGCAGCGCTTCGGCATCATTCGGATCAATCCGCAATGCGCGTTCGGCTGCGGCGATGGCTTCGAATTGCTCGCCTCCACGATACCGCAGGCGGCCGATGTCGACCCACAGCCCGGCATTGTCCGGTTCGACCCGATAGGATCGGTCGAAAGCGGCCCCCGCTGCGGGTAGATTGCCTTCCGCCATTTCGAGACGGCCCAGCAATTGGAAGCCAGCGGCGCTGGTGTCCGCCGAAAACTCGCCCGGGCCGAGCCACTCACGCGCAACCCCCAGATCGCCCGTCAAAAGCGCGCTTTCGCCGAACAGCGCGGCAAGCTCCTCGCGCGGAGTGCCTGTCGCGAGCGCCTGTTCGAGCTGGACCTGCGCCGCGAGGGCATCGCCCCGCTCCAGCTGGAACCGCGCCTCCTCCAACATAGGCCGGTCCGACCCTGGCTGCTCGCATCCCCCCAGCGTCGCAAGGGCAAATGCGAGTGCTACGATCAGTCCGGGATCACGCCTGAAGGTCATATTGCTTGAGCAGATCGTACAAGGTCGGCCGGCTGATCCCGAGAAGCTTGGCGGTGTTCGAGATATTGCCTTCGCTGCGGGCGAGCGCCTGCCGGATCATCCGCCGATCCGCCTGTTCGCGCGCCGCCTTGAGGTTGAGGGCGATATCGCCGCCATCCGTGGCATCCTGCGTCAGGTCCAGATCTTCGGCAGACACCAGCTTGCCATCAGCCATGATAACCGCGCGTTTGATACGGTTTTCGAGCTCGCGCACATTGCCCGGCCAGCTCCAGCCATCGATCGCCGCCAACGCATCGGGCGCAAAGCCCTTTACCTGCGGGTTCATCTCCTTGGCAAAGCGCGTGACGAAATGCTTCGCAAGCAGCACTGCATCGCCCGGGCGTTCGGCCAGAGTTGGCACCTTCACGACGATTTCGGCAAGCCGGTAGAACAGGTCTTCGCGGAACGTGCCCGCACCGATCATCGATTCGAGATCCTGATGCGTGGCGCAGACGATGCGCGTGTCGACCGGGATCTGCTTGCGTCCGCCGATCCGCTCGATCGTCCGCTCCTGCAGGAACCGCAGCAGCTTCACCTGCAAGGGCAGCGGGATGTCGCCGACCTCGTCGAGGAACAGCGTGCCCCCGTCGGCCAGTTCGATCTTGCCCTCGGTCATCTTGACCGCGCCGGTGAATGCGCCGCGTTCATGCCCGAACAATTCGCTCTCGAGCAGGTTTTCGGGGATCGCCGCGCAATTGATCGCGACGAAGGCACCGTCACGGCGGTTGCTCGAATCGTGGACGCCCCGGGCCAGCAATTCCTTGCCCGTCCCGCTTGCCCCAAGCAGCATGACCGAAACATTGGTCGGTGCCACCCGTTCGATCGTCCGCGCAACCTTGGCCATTTCCGGAGCCGCGGTGACCATCGAGCCGAGCACCGTCCGGTCTTCGCCGACCTTTTCCGCGAGACGGCGGTTCTCATTCTCGATTTGATGCAGCCGGTATGCACGCTGGACGATCAGCCCAAGCGTGTCGATGTCGAGCGGCTTCTGGTAGAAATCGTAAGCGCCCTGCTCCACCGCGCGCAGCGCACTCGCTCGGGCACCGTGGCCCGAGGCAACGATAACCTTCGTGTCGGGCTTCATCGCCATGATCGCTTCGAGCACGGCAAAGCCTTCGCTGGTCCCGTCGGGATCGGGCGGCAGGCCGAGGTCGAGCGTGACCACCGCCGGCTCCTCCGAACGCAGGGCAGTCAGCGCTTCCGCACGGGTCCCGGCAATCACGACATCGAAGTCGTCATAGGCCCATTTGAGCTGCGCCTGCAGGCCCTCGTCATCCTCGACGATGAGCAGTTTGGGTTTGGTTTCCCCCATTACGCGACCTCATTCCCCTCTGCCGACTGGCTCCGTCCAATAATGGTTGTCGCCGATTTAAGCGGCAGGCTGATGGTAAACCGCGTCCCCAACCCCTCGCGCGATTCGACATCCAATCGTCCCCCCATCGAACGGATCAATTCACGTGCCTCGAACGCACCGATGCCGAAGCCTCCGGGCTTCGAGGAGACGAACGGCTTGAACAGGCCGTTGCGCAGGAATTGCGGTGACATGCCGCGCCCATTGTCGATCACCGTCGCCTTGCCCGAAACACCATCGCTGTAGACCTCGAGCATGACCGAACTGTTGGCATCGCTCGCATCGATCGCGTTCTGGATGAGATGCACCAGCGCCTGATCGAGCGCGTCGGGATTGCCCTCGACCGCGACCGGCTCGGTGCGGAGCACCGCCACCGGATGGACCTTGCCCAGCCGTTCGACGGCCTGCCGCGCCGTTTCGGCAAGATCGAACTGGCGTGCTTTCTCGGTTCCCGGCGGACCATAGCGTCCGAGGCGCGCGAGCAGCGTGTTGAGCTTGTCCGCACTGCTGCGCAGCGTCACCAGCATGTCCTTGCGAAACTCGGGCTTGTCGGCATGCTTTTCCGCATTGCGCAGCAGCAGCGACATCTGGCTCGACAGGTTCTTGATGTCATGCATCACGAAAGCCATGCGGCGATTGAATTCGTCGAAGCGCCCCGCCTCGAGCAGCGCAGCCTGTCCGGCCTGTTCCGCGAGGTAGCTGGCCAGCTGGCGACCGACGACCGACAGCAGATCGAAATCTTCCCAGTCGAGCCGGCGCTCGATCAGCGGGCGCGACAGGATGACAAGGCCGACCAGGCGGTCAAAGTGGAGCAGCGGTACCGCCGCCCAGGCGCGCGGGTCGTTGCGCATCCAGTCGGGCACCGCGGCCTGCTCTCCGCGATGATCCACCCCGTCGCGCACTTCGTCGAACGCAATGATC
>TARA_R110000751_G_scaffold4210_17_pt1 | contig 32119 bp, 29 predicted proteins | sample TARA_R110000751 | Tara Oceans TARA_R110000751 (sample SAMEA4398001) | marine metagenome | biome: Polar Biome; feature: [MES] marine water layer (ENVO:01000295) within the mesopelagic zone...; material: water (ENVO:00002006), including particulate matter (ENVO:01000060) such as...... | reverse complement strand
GGTTGGGCGAGTGTCCGGTGAGTGCGATCATTGTGCGTCCTCCGCTACGATGGGTTTGCCTACCAGGTAGCTGTCAGGCTGGTTGAAACAGTCGCCGCGAATGGCGACCCAGCCACCCGGAAAATCCGGTTCGGTGAAGACGAGTTCGAGACGCCCCCAATTGTTCCGGGCTGCGCCGGTTTCGGGATCGGAAATCGACACGCTGCAGGCGTCGGCGGGCGGCAGGTCGTCTTCGATCCATACGCCTTCGAACGCGCCGCGGCCCTCATAGGTCTGTGCAAGGCCTTCAATGTAGGCGAGCCCGCGCGCATCCATATCACCTGCGGGATAGGACAGGACAGCCTCTCCGGTCGGCAGGTCGCGCTCATAGACCACGTCACCGATTTGGGTGGTCCAGACCTCATCGGCGAGCGCGGAGCCGGCGAACACGATCGCGGCGGCGAGCAACAGGTTTGATTTCATCATCCGGCATTTCCCTTTTAGTTTTCTGGACGGCCAAACGTATTCCGCGCCATTTGTGGCGAGGTTATCACGCGAATGCGACACGTTAAGAGGAAATCACGCGTTATAGGCGGCGGCCAGGTCCGGGTCTTTCGAGGCGACGAGATCTGCGAGGTCGGCGATGACCTTGGCCTGTTTCCAGGTGGCGTCGTCCTGCATCTTGCCATCGAGCATGGCGACGCCGGTGCCGTCGGGCATGGCTTCGAGGATGCGGCGGGCGAATTTCACTTCGTCCGGGGCCGGGCTGAACACGCGCTTGGCAATGTCGACCTGGCTCGGATGCAGGCTCCACGCACCCGAGCAGCCAAGCAGGAAGGCGTTGCGAAATTGCTGTTCGCAGGCATCGAGATCGGAAATGTCGCCGAACGGACCGTAGAAGGCATTGATCCCCGCCATGCGGCACGCGTCGACCATGCGGGCAATCGTATAATGCCAAAGGTCCTGCTGGGCATTGGCACGGGCGCTGCCATCTTCCTTTGGATCTTCAAGCACGCGGTAGAACGGATGGCCGCCGCCAACGCGGGTGGTTTTCATCTTGCGGTCGGCAGCAAGATCTGCCGGGCCGAGGCTGATGCCCTGCATGCGGGGGCTGGCGAGCGCGATTTCCTCGACGCGGGCCATGCCCTGCGCGGTTTCGAGAATCGCGTGGAACAGGATGGGGCGGGTGAGGCCGGCCTTGGCTTCGAGCTGGGCAACATACTGGTCGGCGAAATGGATGTCCCACGGGCCTTCGACCTTGGGCAGCATGATGACGTCAAGCTGGTGGCCGGCCTTGAGGACGAGTTCGGAGACATCGTCCTGGAACCAGGGCGAGTTCAGCGGATTGACGCGGCTCCAGAAGCCGGTGCCGGTGCCCTGCCAGTCATACATGCTTGCCATTTCGATGGCGCCGGCGCGGGCGGCATCCTTGGCGTCGGCGGGAATGGCGTCTTCGAGATTGGCGAGAATGACATCGCACTTGGCGGCCATGGCGGGCGTTTTCGAGCGGACCTTTTCATTGTGGCCGGGAACGAAATGGATCATCCGCTCCAGGCGCGTCGGCAGCTCCAGCATCGGGTTCGGTGCGCCAATGGCCAGCGGCTTGAAAAAGTTCCGGGGTGTCTTCTCGCTCATGTGTGTCTCCTCATCCGCCACAGGCCTAAGGCTGATGGTGCACTGCGTCAAACAGGAACAAAGCCGCACCCCGCCCGTTGGTCGGGCGAACCCAAGACTAAGGAAAACACCATGTCTCTGCTTATGATCCTGCTGACCATCTTCCTGCCGCCCGTCGCTGTCGCGATGAAAGAGGGCATTGGCGGCCAATTCGTGATCAATGTCGTGTTGACGCTGATTGGCTGGCTGCCCGGCGTGATCCACGCCTTCTGGGTGAACTCGCGCGGCGGCTCTGCGGTCGCGTAACGCGCCGCAATATCTCGACGAAAAGAGCCTGGCTGCGCGATGCAGCCGGGCTTTTTAGTCGTTTTCGACGGGGATCTGCGTCATCCGCGCTTCGGAATCGAAGGCCCGGCGGAAGATGATGACGGCCAGCACGGCAGAGGCGACAAGGTCAACCGCTTCGGCGCCCATGATCATGTACTTGCCCGCATGCAATTCCGAAAGAAGCGCCCAGATGGCCGTGGCCGAGGTGATCAGCGCCAGCTCGGTGAGAAGCAGGGTTGGAATGAGGGCCTTGAAGAAACGGTTCATGGGTAAGCTCCAAATCGCATTTCCAGAGATATTGTCCCGCTGCCGCAGAATCGCAATGGCCTATTTCAGGATCAGCCGGGCCGGGCCAGCGGGTGGCTGGTTTCGAGCAGTTCGGCGAGCTCGTCTGTCAGGACATGGGTGTAGATCTGGGTCGTCGCGATATCGGCATGGCCGAGCAGGGTCTGAACGCTCCTGAGGTCTGCGCCGCCTTGCAGCAGGTGGGTGGCATAGGCGTGGCGCAAGGCATGCGGGTGGACACGGGCGGGGTCGAGATTGGCGGCGAGGGCGAGGGCATCGAGCATCTGGCCGAGGCGGCGGCGGGTGAGGTGGCCCTGCTTGCCGCGCGAAGGAAAGAGGAAGGGCTCGGCCCGGCCGTGGGCGAGGCCGCCGGCGGGGAGGCTGCCTTCGCGCACGGCGAGCCAGTCGGACAGGGAGGCGAGCGCGGGGCCGCCGAGCGGGCAGAGCCGTTCCTTGCCGCCCTTGCCGCGAATGATGACATCCTGAGTCACCCAGCGCGCCCCCTTGCGGCGCGGCAGGCTGCCGAGCGTGAGCGAGACGAGTTCGGACGCGCGCAGGCCGGCGCCATAGAGAAGTTCGACCAGGCATTTGAGGCGGAGGTCGTCGCCGCAGGCATTGATCAACTGGCCGAGTTCTTCGCGCGAAAGCACGTCCGGCACTTCGCGGGTGGTTTTCGGGCCGTCAATCTTTGCGGTCGGATCGTCCTTGCGGTCACCTTCCTCGAACAGAAACCGGAAGTAGCGCCGTGCTGCGGACAGCTTGCGGGCGGAGGTGGAGGCGGCCATGCCGCGCGCCGAGAGATCGGCCTGCCAGGCGGCGAGGTCGCGGCCCGTGGCGCCGGTCAGGTCACCGGCACAGAATTCCGACGCATCCGCCAGGTCGCGGGCATAGGCGTCCAGCGTATTGGCGGCCGCACCGCGTTCGGCGCTCATCATTTCGAGGAAGGCTTCGATGCGGGCGCGGTCTGACATGGGACAAGCCTAGCCTGCCTGTGTTAATGACGCCTCTATGCGGCGCGCCTCGACGCGCGGCGGCTGACATAAGCAAGGATGGGAGAAAACTATGGGTGGAGTTGTCGATTATAATGGCGTGACGCTGGATGCGCCGGGACGCGGGCGGGTCTACGGATCGATCCTCGAGACGGTGGGCAATACGCCGATCGTGCGGATACCGCGCATATCAGCCGAAGAGGGCCTGAAAAGCGACCTGCTGCTGAAGCTCGAATTCTTCAATCCGCTCGCCAGCGTGAAGGACCGGATCGCCATTGGGATGATCACGCAGCTGGAAAAGGACGGCAAGATCGGTCCGGGCGCCGTTCTGGTCGAACCGACATCGGGCAATACGGGGATCGGCCTGGCCATGGTGGCGGCATCCCGCGGCTATCGCCTGATCCTGACCATGCCGGATTCGATGTCGATCGAGCGCCGGAAAATGCTCGCCATCCTGGGTGCAGAGCTGCACCTGACGCCCAAGGAGCTTGGCTTGAAGGGGACCCTGGACAAGGCGGCGGAGCTGCTCGCGGCGATTCCCGGTTCCGTCATGCCGAGCCAGTTCGACAATCCCGCCAACCCGGCGATCCACGAAGCGACCACCGCCGAGGAGATCTGGCGCGACACGGGCGGCGCGGTTGACGCCGTGGTGGCCGGTGTCGGCACCGGCGGGACGTTCACGGGCACGGCGCGTGTCCTGAAGGCGAAGAAGCCAGCCGTGCAAATGTTCGCCGTCGAGCCGGAAGCGAGTCCGGTCCTGTCGGGCGGCGAGCCCGGCCCTCACGCCATCCAGGGGATCGGCCCCGGCTTCATTCCGGGAAACATGGATACCAGCCTGATGGACGGCGTGGTCAAAGTGGCCAATGCGGACGCCATCGCGCATGCGCGGCGACTGGCGCTGTCGGAAGGCATTCCGGTCGGCATCTCGTCCGGGGCGGCGCTGGCGGCAGGCCTCGACATCGCCAAGCGGCCCGAAATGGCCGGCAAGACGATTGTCGTGATCATCCCGTCCTTTGCCGAACGCTATGTCTCGACCGCCTTGTTCGAAGGGCTTGGCTGAGTCCTATTTCGCGGCTTTCCAGTAGCCTGTGGCCTCCAGCGCGAGCTCGGAGGCCGCATCCTGCGCGCCAATCGTGTTCAGCGCCCGGCCAACAAGGGCGAGATCGGCGACGTCGAGTTTCGACGCGTCACCATTGACGAGCGCAACGGTGGCGAGGATCGCCTCTCCGGCGGCGCCCGCTTCTGCATTGGCGAGTATGGCGAGCACGGCGCCCGGTTTGCTTGCCTTGCCCGGCGCTTCACTGTCACTGGCCATCAGGGCGCGGGCCGAAGGGGGCGGCGTGATGCCGGTCATCGTCCAGAGCGCAAAGAGGCGGGCTGCGGCCTGGCGATCGTTCTTGCTGGTCGCTTCAGCAACGAGTGTCTTGCCGATCTGCGCCGCGTCGCCGGATCCGGACAGGACGCCCAGCGCGTGGATATAGGCGAAGTCGAACGCGTCGGTCTGCGGCGCCTCGTCGAGGCTCGGGACGAGTGTCCATAAAACCATGCCTTCGGGATCGTTCGCGGCGATGCTGGCGCGGGCAAAAAGGCGCGCGTGTTTCGCTGTTGCGTTCGTCAGGCTTAGACTGGCGAGTTCCGGCGCGAGGACGGCGGACACGGCGGCGAAACGGGCCGGGTTGATGCCCGCCTCCTTCAGCGCATCAGCGATCGCGTCAGCGCGACCGTCATTGGGCATGGCGACGTTGCGGGCCGTTGCGATGGCGATTTCGACCTTGGAACGGGGCTCGAATTCCGGATTCTCGAACAATGTGTCGAGGACCTGGTGCCAGGCGGCGACATCGATGAGTCCGGCTTCGGCGGCGATCGCGGCGGCTTCAGCCCGCTTGGCGGCGGGGAGGCCGGGACGGGCGACCATGGCGGCAGCGAGGTCTGGCCGGGTCGGCGAGAGGGCGGTGTCCGATGGGGCAAGGCCTGCCTTGGACGAAATGGCGAGCGCGATGCCGCTGTCATATTTTGCCTGCGGCGGATTGGGCAGGTCGCCCGACGCGGCGAAGACGGCCGAGGTCAGCCAGCTGTCATTGACGCCCTGGCTGCTTGCCATTTCGATGGCGAGTTCTGCGCCGGCGGTATTGTCGCGAAGCGCCGCGCAAACCGCGCGCAACTTGGCCCAATAGGCACCCTCGCGCAGCGCGCTGGTATTCTCGGCGCAGGCCATGGCCTCGTTGCCGAGGGCGAGGTTCAGGTCGGTGGCGATCTCGTCGCTGTCGAGCCCGGGCGGCGATATTTCCAGCCGGGCCATGAGGCTCGCGGCGGGGCGCGCTTCGCCGAGCTCGAACAGGATGCGGGCGCGTTCGGCCAAAAGGGCAGGAGACTGGTCGCCCTCCGGCGCGGTCGCTGGCGACAGGGCCATGCGGCGCATGAGCGTGCGCTCACCGGGTGTCAGGCCCTGTGTGCGGACAGCGCGCATCATCGGCAACAGGGTTTCCGTGCTCGAGGCGCGCCACATGGATGCCGGCAGGGCCGGTTCGCCGGCCTCCAGAAAGCCCATGCCCCAGGGATCGACCATTTGCAGGCCGGAATCCTCGATCTGGGCGCTCGCAGAGAGGCAAAGGGTTGCAGCGGCGGCGAAAGCCGCCGGCCAGGACCTAGAGGACACCCTCTACCTCCATGCGCACTTCGCCAGCGGCCGGCTTGTTCTTGACCGCCTGCTGGCCGAGCCACCAGGCGCCAACCAAGCCGAGAATGACCAGAATGCCGAGAATGATGAGAAATTTGCGCATTTGATTAGCACCCTTGGATCGAATTCACTTCTGCATCGGCCGTTGACCGATTGCTCACACAGTTCCGTCTCTATAGGAATTGGTCTGAATAGTGAATGAAAGCCTGCAATGCCCGCTGACAGCGACAGTCCCGCGCACATAACCGATCCGGCGCCTGCCTTTGCGTCCCGGACGATTGCGCTTGTGGGGCTGATGGGCGCCGGCAAATCGACGGTCGGGCGGCGTCTGGCCGAGAAACTGGGCCGCAAGTTCTATGATAGCGACCATGAGATCGAAAAAGCGGCCGGGCTTTCGGTGGCTGATATTTTCAGCATGCACGGCGAAGCAGACTTCCGGCGCGGCGAGCAGAAAGTGCTCGAGCGCCTGTTGGGCGAAGAACCGCACGTGCTCGCGACCGGTGGCGGCGCCTACCTGAACGAGGAGACGCGTGCCCTGCTGCGCGAAAAAGCCGTGACGGTCTGGCTGAGCGCCGATCTCGAGACCCTGTGGCGCCGGGTGCAGAAAAAGAATACGCGCCCCCTGTTGAAGCGCGCCGATGCGAAACAGGTCCTGCGGGACCTTTTGCTGGAACGAGAGCCGGTCTATTCGCAGGCTGACCTGGTCGTGCACAGCAAGGACGGCCCGCATGGGGCGACCGTCACGGCGATCATCAAGGCCCTGAAGACGTGGGAACCGGCATGAGCAAGACTGCACCAGAGCCGGAAATCGTCCGTGTCAGCCTTGGCGACCGTAGCTATGACATTGTCGTCGGCCATGGCGCGCTGTCCCAATTGGGCGCACGGCTGACACCATTGCTGAAACGAAAGCGTATTTTCGTGCTGACCGACGAGGCGGTGGCGCGTCTGCACATGGACGCGCTGGACGCGGCGCTCGAGCCGAGCGGCATCACGACCGAGGTGCTGGCGCTGGCCCCGGGCGAGCAATCGAAATCCTTTGCCAACCTGGAGCGCATCCTGGATTGGTTGCTGGGCGCCGGTGCCGATCGCAGCGACATCCTGGTGGCATTTGGCGGCGGGGTCATCGGGGATATTGGCGGATTGGCCGCCAGCCTGATGAAGCGCGGCATGGGTTTCGTGCAGGTGCCGACGACATTGCTGTCACAGGTCGACAGTTCGGTCGGCGGCAAGACGGCGGTGAACACGCCGCGCGGCAAGAACATGATCGGCGCTTTCTACCAGCCACGCTTCGTGATTGCCGATACGGCCCTGCTGGCCACACTGCCAGCGCGCGACCTGAAAGCCGGTTATGCCGAAGTGCTGAAATACGGCCTGATCAATGATGCGGCCTTCTTTGACTGGCTTGAGGCGCACGGCGCCGATGTGCTGGCGCTGGCGCCGGATGCGATCCAGCATGCGGTGGCAACCTCGTGCCGGGCCAAGGCGGCGATTGTCGCCGAGGACGAGACGGAAGGCGGCGTGCGTGCGCTGTTGAACCTGGGTCATACGTTCGGCCATGCTGTCGAGGCGGCCAACCAGTACCGGCCCGATGTGCTGCACGGCGAAGCCGTTGCGCTCGGCATGGTGCTCGCGTTCCGCTATGGCGCCGCCGAAGGGATCACGTCGCCGGACGCGGCCGCGAAAGTGGCGCGCGTGATTGCGGCGTGCGGCTTGCCGGTGGACCTCGGCAAAATGCCCGGCGGGCCATATGAGGCGACACAACTTGCCGACCTGATGAAACAGGACAAGAAGGCGCGGGGCGGAGAGGTTCCGCTAATTCTGGCGCGAGCGATCGGCCAGTCCTATATTCATCCCGACGCCGACCTGAAGTCTGTTGCGGCGTTCCTGATGGGCGAACTGGAAAAGGCGTGAGGATCATCACCGAACTCGGAACACTATGATAGCCGGATACATCATCGCTATCCTTGTATTGCTCGGCATGTCGGCATTCTTTTCAGGGTCGGAGACGGCACTGACGGCTGCGTCGCGCGCCCGCATGCACCAGCTTGAAAAAGAGGGTGACAAGCGTGCGGCTGCCGTTAACCGCCTGATCTCGGACCGCGAACGCCTGATCGGGTCGATCCTGCTCGGCAACAACCTGGTCAATATCCTGGCGTCGGTACTTGCGACGTCGCTGTTCACGCTCCTGTTCGGGCAGGGTGGCCTGGCGCTGGCCATGGCCACGGGCGTGATGACCGTTCTCGTGCTCGTGTTCTCGGAAGTGCTGCCGAAGACGTATGCAATCACGCGGACCGACTCGATGGCGATGGCCGTGGCGCGGCCGATTGGCCTGCTCGTCATCTCCGCCTCGTGGATCGTCAAACTGATCCAGATGATCGTGATGGCGACGTTGAAGATGTTGGGCCTCGCGACCCCCGCCGATGCCTTGTCAGCGGCAGAAGAAATCCGCGGCGCGATCGACCTGCATGCGTCCGAAGGCACCGTCGATGCGGCAGACCGGCTGCGCCTTGTGGGCGCGCTGGACCTGAAGGACCTGACGGTCGAGGACGTGATGATCCACCGCCGCAATATCCAGATGCTGAATGCCGACCTGGAACCGCGCCAGATCGTGATGAAGGCGCTGGCCAGCCCGCATACGCGCCTGCCGCTGTACCGCGGCGAGAAGGAAGAGATTGTCGGCATCCTGCACGCCAAGGACCTGTTGCGCGCGGCGCTGCCGCTCGGCGGCGACCTGGCGTCGCTCGACCTGGAAGGCATCCTGCGCAAACCCTGGTTCGTGCCGGAGACGACGCCGGTGCAGGACCAGCTGGACCTGTTCCTGGCCAAGCGTGGTCATTTCGCGCTTGTCGTGGACGAGTATGGCGAACTGCAGGGCCTGATCACACTGGAAGACATCCTGGAAGAAATCGTCGGCTCGATCCATGACGAGCATGACGTGGCCGTTCAGGGCGTGCGCCCGCAGGCCGACGGAACGGTCAATGTCGATGGCTGGGTGCCCATTCGTGACCTGAACCGGGCCACGGGATGGGACCTGCCGGACGATGAGGCCGTGACGGTTGCGGGCCTGGTCATTCACGAAGCGCAGACAATCCCCGAACCCGGACAGAGTTTCGTGTTCCACGGCTATCGGTTCAATATCCTGCGGCGCCAGCGCAACCAGGTGACCGGCCTGAATATTTCAGAAATTGAGACGACCTGAACCCGGTTCGCCGGACGCATAGACCGTTTCGATGCGCGGTTCATTGCAGCCATTGGCGTCAAGCCACAGCATTTCGCGTTCCGAGACGATATTCGCTGAATCCGGATCGGGATTGCTCATTGCGATCACCGCGTACGACGTGCGGAACGCCGAAAGATCGTGTGAGACCGGCACGAAGACAATCTCGCTGCCGCCGGCGCATACGGTTTGCTGGATGTTGTGCAGCAGAGTCATGTCCAGCTCGCCACGTGCGTTCTCTGCCGAGGCCATCCCGCTGGCGAAAAGGCAAGCGGCGCCCAGTATTGTTCGTTTCAGTACCATCACCCGTTCTCCTCGACGGTTCGAAGACGAAACGATTGATTCGAAATCGGGTTCCCTGATGGATTAAATAAGGTCAATCATGGCATTTTCGCCTGAAGCGAGAGCGCATGGAGGCCCGTATCGAATTCTTTTTGCAGTACGAGCATGACGGCGCGCTGAATCTGCACGCGCGAGAGGCCGGCGAAGGCATTTGACGTAATCTCTATATTATAGTGGGTTTCCCCGCCCGGCGCAGCCCCCGCATGACCCGCATGGCGGGCGCTATCATCGGTGATCTTGAGATGTTCGGGCTCAAAAGCCTCGGTCAAAAGATCACGAATTCGCGAAGTTCTGTCACTTGGTTGTGGCATGTTTACGATCATCTCCATATTATGCCCCGCTATGTCAGATTCAGATCCCTTCAGCTACCGCGTCAAGTTTACCGATATTCGGATAAAGCCTCCTGCCGAGGAGACGTCGAAGGCACGTGCGCGCAAGACGCGTGTGTGCGAGCACCCGGACTGTGAGCTCGAGGGCGCCTTCCCGGCGCCCAAGCGCGGCGGCAAGGGCAAGCTCCATTTTTGCCAGGCCCACATCACCGAATACAATCGTGCCTTCAATTTCTTCGAGGGCATGTCGCAGGCGGAGGCCGCTTCGTTCACGCGCTCGGAGCGCTACGGGCACAAGCGGACCTGGAAATTCGGGACCGGCCCGATGGCCGGCAAGAAGGCGGCGACAAGCCATGACCCGCGCAACTGGGCGGGCCGGGGCTTTTTCAATGTCGATGATGCGGGCAATGCCGATGGCGGCGCAAAGGCGCGCCGGTCGGCGCTGCAGGTCCGCGCGCTGAATGAACTCGACCTCGAGGCGACGTCGACGCCGGCCGAGATCCGCGCGCGGTATGCCGAATATGTCCGTCGCTTCCACCCCGATTCCAACAAGGGTGACCGGTCGTCTGAGCACAAGCTGCAACGGGTGATCCGGGCCGGCAAGCTGCTCAAGGCGGGCGGGTTGATGAAGGACTAGGCCGGAGCGTGCACGATCTCCTGGTCATTGGCGGCGGTATCAACGGGGCCGGCATTGCGCGCGATGCGGCTGGCCGGGGCCTGAAAGTGGTCCTCTGCGAGAAAGACGACCTGGCCGCCCATACGAGTTCAGCGAGCACGAAGCTGATCCATGGCGGCCTGCGCTATCTCGAAATGTATGACTTCGCGCTGGTGCGCAAAGCGCTGATTGAGCGGGAAATCCTGCTGCGTGCGGCGCCGCACATTATCTGGCCGATGCGGTTTGTGCTGCCTTATGACAAGGATCTGCGTCCCGCCTGGCTGATCCGGCTGGGCCTGTTCCTGTATGACCATATGGGCGGGCGCAAGATGCTGCCGCCGACCCGGACGCTGCGGCGGAACAAGACCGACCGGCTGGATCCGCTGCGCGAGGAATTCCGGCTGGCATTCGAATATTCCGACTGCTGGGTCGAGGATTCGCGGCTGGTCGTGCTGAACGCCGTCGACGCGCAGGAGCGCGGGGCGGAAATCCTGACGCAGACCGCCTGTGTCGGACTGGCGCGCCATGCCGATCATTGGGAAGCGACCCTGCGGGGACCTGATGGCGAGAAGACCGTCATGGCCCGCGCCGTGGTCAATGCGGCCGGCGGCTGGGTCGACGAAATCCTCGGGCTGGCCGAACCGGGTACGCGGCAGCAGAACCTGCGCCTCGTGAAGGGCAGCCACATCATCGTGCCGCGATGGCATGAGGGCGACTATGCCTATTTCTTCCAGAATGGCGACGGGCGGATCATGTTCGCGATTCCCTATGAGCGGGGTGAGTTCACCCTGATCGGGACGACGGACGTTCCCTACGAGGCCAACAAGGACAAGGTCGAGATCAGCCAGGACGAGATCGACTATCTCTGCGCCGGTGCCAGCGAATACTATAAACGATCGATCACGCCGGCAGATGTCGTGGCGACCTATTCCGGTGTGCGCCCGCTCTATGACGACCATGCCGCGAACGCGTCGAAAGTGACCCGTGACTATGTGCTGAACTGCGACCGGACGGGCGGCGCGCCGGTTCTGTCGGTCTTCGGCGGCAAGATCACCACCTATCGTGAACTCGCCGAGCACGCGCTCAAGGAGCTCGGACCGGACTTTCCGGGCATGGCGAAGCCGTGGACGAAATCGGCAAGCCTGCCGGGCGGCGATATTCCGGGCGCCGATTTCGAGGACTTCCTGCGCGGACTGTCACTGCGCCATCCCTGGATGGAACAGCGGCTCCTGCGGCGGCTGGCGCGCGCTTATGGCACGCGGGTCGACGCGCTTCTCGGCACGGCCAAAAGTACGGTGGAGCTTGGCCGCGACTTTGGGGGCGGCCTGCATGAAGCCGAAGTCACATACCTGATGCGGCATGAGTTTGCACAGACGGCAGAAGACATTCTCTGGCGGCGCAGCAAGCTCCGCCTGCACCTGACCGAGTCAGAGCAGGCGAGCCTGGCAAAGTGGCTTGGAGACCGTGCGCGCGACTGAATGCCTGACGCCGTCGCCGCTTGAACAAACGGCATGAGTGATTGACCCAGCGGCATTCTGAAAAACGCTTGCGACCGCAATCAAATCATTCGTATTTCCGCGTAACCGACGCGGGGTGCGTCGGAATACGGGGAATCCAAAATGAGTTCTATGAAGCTCGCCTGTTCGGCGATTGCGCTGGCGGCTGTCCAATTGCTGGCGCCAGCGGCTTATGCGGACGAGGCGGATACAGCCGCGCTGCTCGACCGAATTGAAAAGCTGGAGGCGGCGAATGCGCGCCTGATGGCGGCGGTGGAAGGCCTGGTCGAAGACGCTGAGCTGGAGCGGGTCGCCATCGTTGCGCCGACGGCCGCCGAAGTGGCCGTGCCTGTCTCCTCCGGCGCCTATGTCGGAATTGCGCCGGATTACGGCTACGCTGTGCTGGATCACGCCGAGACCGTGAACAAGAAACGGATCCTGCAATTGCAGGCCCGCCAGAACGGCACGCTGAAAGAAATGGTGACGCTGTCCGGCCAGGCAACCGTGCTGGCCGATTACCAGTCGAGCAACCGCGCAGACAAGTTCGGCTACCTGATGCGCCATCCGACACTGAACAACCAGATTGGCGACGAAGTGTCTGAAGCGGTGATCCATTCGGCGTCGCTGGCCGCGACGGCAGCGCTGACCGACAACATCACCGCCTATATCGAAATGCTGTACAGCCCCGAGCAGAGCTTCGGCGCGGGCACGATCACGGCCCTTGGCCGCAACCAAGTCCAGGTCCGCAGCGCGTACCTGATGTGGGGCAATCTCGACAATAGCCCGGTCTATGCATCCATCGGCAAGATGTATACGCCATTCGGGTTGAACGACACGGTCAGCCCGTTCACCAATTCAACTGTCTGGCACGCCTTTGCCGGTCTCGCCTATGGTGCCGAAGTGGGGTACCTGAAAGACGGACTCAGCCTGCGGGCGATGGCGATCCAGGGTGGAGCGGAGTTCCGCGGCGCCAATACGCCGGTAGATGGCACGAACGTGCCGTCCAAGCTGAACAATTTCGCGGTTGATGCCAATTACACGCTCGATTTGGGTGAAGGTGATGCGGCGATGGTCGGTGCCAGCTACCAGCATGGCAGCGCGTATTGCCAGAATTATCCGGTCGTCCACTTCAATCCGTGTGACGATAACAATCCGGCCTGGTCGGCGTATGGCACGCTCAACAAAGGGCCGTTCACCTTGCTGGCCGAGTATGCGCAGACAACGGATGTCTGGCCCGGCTCTGCCGTGCCAGACCCGACCAACCCGCTCAGCCAGTTTGCCGCGCAGGAGACCAAGTCCTTTGTGCTTGGCGGACGCTATGGGTTCGGACAGGAACTGCAAAATGGCGCGCGTGATTCGGCGCTATCGCTGGAATTCAGCACGTTCATCGCGGGTGACAATGGCGCGCCCTGGGAGCGCCAGGATCAGTGGGTTCTTGGCTATTCAAAGTATCTCGTGCCGAACGTGAACCTGTTTAGCGAATACGTCCGTGTTGACGGGTATGCCCCGCTCAACTTCGTCAGCGGCGGCAATTTCCCTGACGGGAGCACGTGGTCAGACAGCGATGCAAGTACCGATGTCTTCCTGATCGGTGCACAAGCGGCGTTCTAGAAAACCGTCCTACTCAAACTGCAAGAAGCCCCCCGCAAGCAATTGCAGGGGGCTTTGTGTTTCTAAAATGCAAGATCGCCTGACGGGCAGGTCTATTTGGCGCCGAGGCGGCGCGCGCCGAAGATAAGCAGGCCGACAAGCACGAGTTCGATAATCACGGGCTGCGCGATTCCGGCCGGGGCGCCGTCAATGATGACGCCGATGAAGCGTCCGGATACGGCCAGACCGAAGACCAGCGCCGATCCGTAGAGCCAATGGGCCTTGCCGCGGAACAATGCGAGCGCGCAGGCGATGAAGTTGACGAGGAAAAAGGCCGCCAGATCTGCCCGCAGTGAATTCGTGCCGAGGGCGTCGATACTGGTCAGGCCGAGAATCGCGCCGGCCTTCATCGGGTCCGCCCAGAACAGAAGGCCCATGGCCAGCGAAAATAGTCCGGCAAGCGTAACGCCCACCCGTGCAATCCAAATCATCTTGTCCTCCCAGCGCAGGCTCATGATCCTGGCCCGCTTCGCTGAACATTGAGTATGCATTCACGCCCAATGTACAGGCCGCGTGCGTCCCCGCCCCAATTCAATATATTGACAGTATCGCTGCCAATAAAATATGTCTAGCGAAAAGGGAGGCCCTGCCGTGGATGTTCTGAGAACGCCGGAGACCCGTTTCGCGCAATTGAAAGACTATGCGTTCGCCGCGCATTATCATGTCGTCAAAGCGCCGGACGGAACCGAATTGCGCATGCACTATGTCGATGAGGGGCCGCGCGATGGCGAGATCATCCTCTGCCTGCACGGTCAGCCAAGCTGGAGCTATCTCTACCGCAAGATGATCCCGAACCTGACAGGTGCGGGGTACCGGGTCATCGCGCCAGACCTGGTTGGCTTTGGCAAGTCCGACAAACCGGCATCGGTCGATGACTACACCTATGCCGGGCATGTCGACTGGATGAACCAGTTCCTTACCGGTCTCGACCTGACCGGCCTGACCCTGATGTGCCAGGACTGGGGCGGATTGCTCGGCCTGCGCGCCGTCGGCGACCAGCCGGACCGGTTCAAGCGCCTCGTCATCGCAAATACCGGCCTGCCCAATACGACGACGCTGACAGACGATATCTCGAACATGATGGGGAAGATGTATCCGATGGTCCCTGTTCCGACCGCTGCGATGGTCCAGGAACAGTTTTCCGGCGGCACGCCCGGCGCCTTTCTCTATTGGATAAAGTATTGCGCCGAGGCGCCGGACTTTTCGGTGCGCGACGTATTCGGGCTCTTGTCCAATATTTCGGATGCTGCGGTGCTGGACGGATATGAGGCGCCGTTCCCGGATGAGAATTACGTGGCGGGTGCCCGGAAATTCCCGTCCTGCGTTCCGCTGCTGCCGGAACACAAGGCCGACCGGATTGCCGGTGACGCTGCATGGGCTGTGCTGGAAGCGCGAAACTTTCCTGTGCTGACAGCCTTCAGCGATGGCGACCCGGTAACAAAAGGCGGCGAGCAGGCCTTTATCAAACGCCTTGGCAATGTGAAGAATGTCACCATCAAGGGCGCCGGCCACTTTCTGCAGGAAGACCAGCCAGACGCACTCTCCAAGGAAATTATCGCTTTCATCCAGGAAACATGAGGACGCCGTGACCATGACTGCACCGCTGGAACTGATGGGCGCGCCGGGCTCTCCGTATACTCGCAAGATGGTTGCACTGCTGCGCTATCGCCGCATTCCCTACCAGGTGAGCTGGTCGGCGGGACGGCCGCCGAAGCCGGGCTATCCCGTGCCGAAAGTGCCCCTGTTGCCGACGTTCTACTATCCAGACGGCGAAGGCGGCATGACGGCTGTGACGGATTCAACACCGATCATACGCCGGCTGGAATCCGAACATGCGGGACGTTCGGTGATTCCATCCGATCCCGTCCTGTCCTTCCTGAATGACCTGATCGAGGATTATGCCGACGAATGGCTCACCAAAGCGATGTTCCATTTCCGCTGGGCGCATAAGGCCGACTATGACAATGCCGGACCGCTGCTGATCTACTGGTCACAGAACACGCTGGATGCCGAGAGCGCGGGCAAGGTTTCGGACGCGATTTCCAAACGGCAGTTCGACCGGCTCTATGTCGTCGGGTCGAATGATGTCACGGCGAAGACGATTGAATCCTCGTTTTCCCGCCTGATCGGCATTCTCGATGAGCTGTTGCAGAAGAAGGGTTTCGTGCTGGGCGGGCGCCCGTCTTCAGCAGATTTTGCGATCTATGGCCAGCTCACCCAGCTTGCGATTGTCGAGCCAACATCTGCAGCGATCACCGTAGCGCGCTCGCCGCGGGTCAGGGCCTGGGTCGACCTCATGGAAGACCTGTCCGGGCTTGATCCGCAGGAAGACGACTGGTTCGGAGCAGACGAGGCCCGCGAGGCACTGGCACCGCTCCTGGCGGAGATCGGCCGTGTCTATGCGCCTTTCCTGATCGCCAATGCCAAGGCCGTCATGGCGGGCGAGAAAAGTTTCGAGACCGAGATTGACGGCCGTGCCTGGACACAACCCAGCTTTCCCTATCAGGCCAAGTGCCTGAAATGGTTGCGCGAGGGATATCAGGCCCTGTCCGGAAATGAGCGCGGCTCCGTTGGCGCCCTGTTATCCGGAACGGGTTGCGACACACTTTTTGCCTAAGGCCGGGGAGCCTGCACCAATGTGGAAGAAACTTGTTATCGGCCTGGTGGCCGTGCTGTTGGGCGCCGGTGTGATCGGCTTCCTGAATCGCAAGGCGGTGGTCCTCTATGTGGCGACCCATAGTGGCCGGACAGAGGTGGCGCCGAATGTGCCGATTGTGTGGAACAAGGGCCCCGATGTGGCAGCGCTGCCTGCTGCTGACCGCCCGCCGAACATTGTTTTCATCCTGGTCGATGACCTAGGCATCAACGACCTCAGCACGTTCGGCGGTGGTGTTGCCGGCGGACGCGTGCCGACGCCGAATATCGACAGGCTGGCGGCTGATGGTGCGTTGTTCACACAGGCCTATGCCGGCAATGGCACCTGCGCGCCGTCGCGTGCGATGCTGATGACGGGGCGATACCCGACGCGGACCGGGTTTGCGTTCACGCCGACGCCGCCGGGCATGGGCAAGGTCGTGTCGATGTTTGCCAATGACATGGATCGCGGGGCGCTTCCGCCGGTCGATTACAATCGCGACGCGGCGGACGATGCAGTGCCGTTCGCGGAAATGGGGTTGCCGGGGTCGGAAGTGACGATCGCCGAAGTGCTGAAGGACAACGGCTATCACACGGTGCATATCGGCAAATGGCACCTGGGCCGCAGTGCGGAATCGAATCCGAACGCGCAGGGCTTTGACGAAAGCCTGTTGATGGCCAGCGGCCTGTTCCTGCCTGAGGATGATCCGGATGTCGTCAATGCCAAGCTCGATTTCGACCCGATTGACACATTCCTTTGGGCGCGGATGCAGTTTGCTGCCGCGTTCAATTCGGGCGACTGGTTCGCGCCAGGTGGCTACCTGACCGATTATTGGACGGATGAAAGCCTGAAAGTGATCGAGGCAAACCGGAACCGTCCCTTCTTCCTCTATCTGGCCCACTGGGGCGTTCACACGCCGCTGCAGGCGACGAAGGACGACTATGAGGCTGTGGGCGATATCGAACCGCATCGCCTGCGCGTCTATGCAGCGATGCTGCGGGCGCTGGACAGGAGCGTTGGCGAGATCACGGCGAAGCTGGAGGACGAGGGCCTTGCCGACAATACGATCATCGTGTTTTCCAGCGACAATGGCGGCGCAGGCTATATCGGCTTGCCGGAGATCAACCAGCCCTATCGCGGCTGGAAGATCACGCTGTTCGAGGGGGGTATCCGTGTGCCGATGTTCGTCAAATGGCCGGCGAAGATCACACCCGGAACGCGGGTCGATACGCCGGTCGCGCATATCGACGTGATGCCGACGCTCGCCTCTGCGGCTGGGGCATCGCTACCAGAGGGGGTCGTCATTGACGGGCGCGATATGTTGCCGGTTGCGACGGGGACCGGAGATATCTCTCACCCGAACGACGCCCTGTTCTGGCAGAGCGGATACTATCATGTCGTGCGGGCCGGTGACTGGAAGCTTCAAGTGGACGGACGACAGAAAAAGAACTGGTTGTTCGATCTCGCGAATGATCCAACCGAGCAGGTGAATCTTGCCGAGATGCGCTCCGACAAACTGTCGGAATTGCAGGTATTGCTTGATGCGCACCTGGCGGATTCGGTGGCGCCGCTTTACCCGTACACGATCGAATCGCCGGTCGCGATCGACAAGACGGCGGCTGACACGGTGGGGCCGGACGATGAATATGTCTGGTGGCCGAACTGAGAGGACGAAGGTGAGCCGTCACTTCGCCGACGGCAGGTCCCTTGCGATCCGGAAGCCAATGTGGACAGACGAAAAATCGCTATCCTGCGGCTGGCGCGCGGCCGGTCGGTAACGGCGGCAGAAATTGTCGGCGCAGAGGTATGAGCCGCCTTTGACCGTGTGCGTGCCAGGACTGTAGGGCGTATCGGTCCATTCCCAGACATTGCCGATCATGTCGTAGAGACCGACCTGGCTGGCGCGAAAACAGCCGACCGGGGCAGCGCCCTCAAAGCCGTCGGCCATGGTGTTAGCGACCGGGAAAATGCCCTGCCATGTATTGGAGACCGGCGCGCCATCAGTATCGTAGGCGCCGGAGGAGGACACGTCCGGGTCCGCGAGGCCCAGTGTGGCGGCATATTCCCATTCGACTTCTGTCGGGAGCCTTCCTCCGGCCCAGGCGGCATAGGCGGCGGCGTCACGCTCCGAGACATGGACGACCGGATAGGCGCCCATGCCAGCGATCAACGAGCCCGGGCCTGCTGGCGCGGTCCAGGTCGCACCGGGCACGAGGCGCCAAGGATCCAGCTTGACGGTTCCTGTTCCCGGAAGGTCGAAGACGGCCGAGCCGGCGCCGGGGCCGCCAGTGCTGGCGCTGAGTTCTGCGTCGGTCGTGTACCCCGTTTCGCGAACGAAGGCAGCGAACTGGTCATTGGTGACCTCATGGGCCTGGAGGCTGAAGGCGCCGACGTGAAGGGAGAGCCGGGGCGTTTCTTCCGGATAGTGCGGACTATCGCCTTTCATGAAGCTGCCGTCCGGCAGCGACACGAATCGTCCGATATCGGCTTTCGACAGTCCGCAGGATGCGTCTGCCGGGCGCGGCGGAACGGGCTTGCCGCAGGCCGATCCCGATATCAGAAGCAGGATGGCGACGTATCGCTTCATGTGGCGATCAATTGATCGACCATGAACTGCATGACCGCTTCGGCCTCTTCGGCGGACAGGCCCTGGTCCTGCCGAAGCCGCCGCCAGGCCTGGAAGCCGGTCACAACGTCCAGCGCCGCGACAAGCTGCTTGTCGGATGCACGATCCGCCGGCAGCACGGCCTTCAGGCTTTCGCGCTCGAGAATGAGGTTGCGGCGATATTCGTCCATCAGGAAACGCGACTGGAATCGCCGGAGATTGGCCGAAACCCTGACCGGGAAAATCCGCTCGTAGACATCGGCCCGGCGACGGACCATTTCGCCAAGCCGCTCTTTCCAGTCCGTGGCGGTATAAGGCGCGAGCACGATTGGCATGATCTCGGCCTGTATCTGCTCGGCCATTTCGCCGAACAGGCTGTCCATGTCTTCGAACAGGCGAAACACTGTGCGTTGGCCGACAGCGGCGCGTTCGGCGACACGAGCGGCGCTGGGGTTCATGTCGCCTTCGCGGATCAGGGCGAACAGGGCGTCGACGATCTGTGTCCGGCTTCGCTCGCTGCGCTGACGCCGTCCGTCAGAGGAATCGTCATTGGCCTGCGGTCCGGGAAATGGCGTGATTTTCGAACCGGTCATTTGAACCCATCATGGCGATTGATTGCGTCGCTGCCCGCCGGGAGGCTGAACACCATCCCGTCTTCGGACACGGTGATCTTGCCGTCAAACGCCTTCTTGGCGTCGCGCACGTAATAGTCGTTGAGCAAGTGCGAGGGCAGGGGTGGGATCGTGTGATAGAATACGAGTTGCCGCGCGCCCGCTTCGGTCGCCGCCCTTGCCGCGTCGACGGGCGGTGCGTGGTAGGTGAGGATATCGTCGAGAATTTTCGCGAGGTGATCCGCGCCCTTGGCGGCGGCGGCATCCTGCATCGCGCCGACCATTTCCGGGTCCAGGGCTTCATGGAACAGAACGTCCACGCCTTCGGAAACGGCAACCAAGTTCGGATCATAAATCGTGTCTCCGCTGATCACGACCGATCGGCCCTTGTAATCGACGCGGTAACCGAATGCGGGTTCGACCGGCGCATGGCTGACGGAGAACGCTGTGATCTTGAGTCCATTGTCGTCGAGGACGACAGCGCGTGAGCCAGGACCAGCTGGCAGCATGATGGCTTCACCGGCGCCGCCGCGTCCGGCCGGATTGGCAATGCCGGCTCCGTGATGCGCGGTCCGGAATGTCCCGTCGATCCGATAGGCCGCGTTGAAGCCGTCGACGACTTCATCGACACCGCGTGGACCAGAAACGGGGAGGGGCTTGTCCCGTTGGCCGTTGACCCAGACTTGCATCAGCAACTCGCCGAGGCCGTCCATGTGATCGGAATGCAAATGGGTCAGGTAGACGCGTTCGGTACGGCCAAGCGGGAAGCGCATGCGGGTGAGGTTGCGCGTGCCGCCGGAACCGGCATCGAAAACGAACGCACGTTCGCCCGCGATCACGCCGAGGCAGGGGCCTGCGCGCAATGGGTCAGGCAGAGGCGTGCCGGCGCCGCACATGAAGACGTGCAGTCCGTCCGGCAGCTCTGTGCTGGCGTCGCGGCCGACATTGGCCTCGACCGCCCTTTTGAATGCGACTTCGGCAATCTGCGTCTTGAAAAGCTGGAACCCGAGCACGGCTACAACGGCCAGGCAGATGATGCCGACAAGGCTGCGTACGAGCCAATTCATGATTGGTCTCCTTTTGCGCCCATGAGCATTGCGAGGAAGGGCGAGTCCCTGCCGCCATTCGGCGCGACAGTCTCGATGTTGAGCTGACCTTTAAGCCCGGCTGCGCGGTGAACGGATATGGCCTGCCATTCGGGCGACATCGACATTTTCACCATGGCGGCGCGATCCGGATACATGGCGATGGCGACTTCGTCCCAGAGTTCCTCGACCTGCCCGAGCGCAAGAAACGTCACGTCGCCCGCGAAGATGCCGCGTCCGCCGAAAAGGGGCAGCACGTCGGTGACAGCGCGTCCGTAGATCATGTAGGCGTCTCGCCCCGAGAGATCGGTCTCGCGCCCGTCTTCATACTCCGCCTTGTCCTTGAACTTCAGCAGGTTGACCATGAAGACCGGACCGTCAGGACCTTTCTCCAGCATGGCCTGCATGCGCGACGGATCTGTCGGGAAGACTTCATTGATAACCTGCATGGTGTTTCCTCTTTTCCTTTTCGTCAGCTCTGCGGCTGTTTGAGTGCGTCTTCGACAAGCCAGAGCCGGTCCTGGCCCCAGGTCGAAACGTCTCCGACCCGGAAACTGGGCACGCCCCAGATTCCGAGATCCATCATTTCGGCGCGGTTCGCCTCGGCTTCGGCGCGCCAGTCATCATTGCCGATGATGTCGCGAGCGGCCTGCCAGTCGAGGCCGGCTGCTTCCACGATCTGTTTCATGCCCCGGTCGGACCCGGCATCGACGCCGCGTGACCAGACGCCAGCGAGAAAGGCCTGGCAGAACTCGAAGCCCCGCCCCTGTTCACGGGCCCAGGGCAGGAGCGAGTAGCCGCGTTCGACCGGGCGGCCGACGGGATCTGCGATTCGTCCGAACGGGATACCGAGGCGGCGCGCCTCGCGGGCCGTGTCGAGCGTGATGTAGCGGCTTTTCATGCGCGGTACCGGCAGTCCGCGCATGACCATGGGCAGCACGAAACGCAGCTTCAGGTCGGCGCCATAGGCATCGGCCAGAGCCTTCGCGCGCTGTGCGGCGATGTACGTGTAGGGACTGCGAAAGGAGAGATAGTAGTGCAACTCCTTGCCGGACGCCGAGGCTGGCGCGATGCGGGTCGACGGCACCGGCGGAGGGACAAAGAGGGGGGTGTCGCCGGGGACCGTGCGGGCGCCGAGTTCGGTCAGGCGGGATTCCAGATAGTGGAGGCGATCAATGCTCCAATACCATTCGCCGCCATAATGGAACGTCGCGCCGAGATAGTGGCCGAGTTCCGCCCGGCGTGCATCGCCTGCTGCTGTCAGGCTTGGCAGATTGCTCTCTCCGGTCGGCTTCAGATTTCCGTTCCAGAACGCTTCGCCGACCTGAGGCGCTCGTACGGCGAACGCTCCCTCGGCGATGGCTGCGGCGAGCGCAGCATCGGCGGCCTGCCTTTGGCTCGCGTCTGGCTGTTTGCCGGGATCATGAAAAACGAGGCCTGCTTTTTGCGCAAGGGTCTCGGCGTCTGTGCAGGCGTAGGCTTCGAGTCGCTCGCGTTCAGGCGCGGCCCAGTCGGGCGGGGGGCCCACTAGATGGACCTTGAGCATGATGTCGTATCGCTCGGCAAATGCGCCGAGGACCTGGGCGGTGAGGTGGGAATAGGGGTCGTCGGCCTGATGGAAATATTCGACAATATGCGGTGTGTTGGTGGCCACACGCTGCCGTTCGGCTTTTGCGCGCCGGGCAAGCAGTCGCGGTTCGCCGGTCAGGCGTTCCGCTATTCGGGAAATGAGCGCTGTCTTCAGTGACACGTCGTTCTCGCGCCTTTCCTGGCCGACACAGAATAACTAATGGCACAATGCATGCCATAACATATCTGCGCGGGCAATGACTATCGGATTTGGGCGCTCGGTTTACCGGGAACGGGCTGTAACCGCGTCCTGTTTCAGGCGCGCCGGTTCGCTCATGCCGCATGGACATGTGCGGGGCTGTATGGTCAAAGGCGGCAACGTTAATTCCGGCGCGACCGGCAGATGAGAAGCGTGACATGACCAAGGGTTTGGTGACGATATTCGGTGGTTCGGGCTTTATCGGGCGCTATGCGGCGCGCACGCTCGTGGAAAAGGGCTACCGGGTCCGGGTGGCCTGCCGGCACGTGAATACGGCGGCGGATGTCCGTCTGGCCGGGGCACCGGGCTGGGTCGACATCATGCAGGCCAATATTCGCAACCGGGAGTCGATCGAGCGGGCGCTGGATGGCGCTGTGGCTGTGGTCAACCTGGTCGGCATCCTGTTCGAAAGCGGCAAGCAGAATTTCGACTCAACGCAGCGCGACGGCGCGGCCCTTCTGGCCGAGGTTGCGGCCGAAAAGGGCATCAAGACATTCGTTCAGGTGTCGGCCATCGGCGCGGATGCCGAGTCCAGGTCTGACTATGGTCGCACCAAGGCGGAAGCCGAAGCGGCCGTTCGCGCGGCGGTGCCCACGGCGACGATCCTGCGTCCGTCCGTCGTGTTCGGTCCGGAGGACGGTTTCCTCAACAAGTTTGCCCAGATGACGCGCTTTATGCCGGCGCTGCCGGCCATCGGCGGCGGCAAGACGCGGGTGCAGCCCATCTATGCGGGCGATGTGGCAGATGCGATTGCCCTGGCGGTCGATCTCGAAGGCGCAGCAGGCAAGACGTATGAACTCGGCGGCCCGCGCACCTACTCGTTCAACGAGATCTACGATTTCATCCTTCAACAGGTCGACCGGCGCCGGTTCAAGATTTCGCTTCCGTTCTTCCTTGCGCGTCCGATCGGCTATATCGCCGCCGCTGTCTGGCGGTACATTCCGCCATTTTCGTGGGGCATGCTGGGCGAACCTCCGATCACGGGCGATCAGGTCGCGATGCTGAAGTCAGACAATGTTGTGTCCGACGGCGCGCTGACGGCCAAGGACCTTGGGCTGACCAGCCTGGAGACAATTGAATCGATTGCGCCGACATATCTCTGGCGGTTTCGGCCATATGGTGAATTCAACAAGACGGCTGACGCCTGAGCGCGAACGGACCTGAACCCAATCCGAATAAAAATGCCCGCAAATTGCCCGATAGGCGCCGCTTTGCGCGCCTGATTGATGCCTGAGATACAGGTCTCCGCAGGCGTTAGGGACGCACGATGCGAGAGGGCAGCACGCGGCAGGCGGCTTACACCCCTTGCGACGCGTGTTGCTTTGTTCCGAACAGGAAAACAATGCGCGGATAATACGGTGTTTCCGTTTGGAGCGCCGACCGGCCTAGAGCAGACCGATCATGGGCGTGGTCAGGAGCAGTGCGATGCCGAGCACAAAACGGTACAATACGAAGGGCAGGAAACTCATGCGCTGCAGGATCGCCATGAGGGCCGCGATGGACGCGAGACCGGTGATGAAGGCGACGGCGGCGACGATCATCCCGTCCTCGAATGTCACAACCCCGTCTGTCGTCGCATCCATCAGGCCGAGCGCGCCGTAGAGGCCGGCGGCGGCCAGGATGGGTGCGCCGATAAGCATCGAGAACCGGGCAGCTTCGGAGCGTTCGTAACCGAGGGCGCGTGCGGCGGTCATGGTGATCCCGGACCGGCTGGTGCCGGGGATAATCGCAGCGATTGCCTGTGTCGCGCCAATCAGGAAAGCGTGCCCAAGCGTCATGTCGGCCTCCTTGCGCTCACGGCCGCCACGGACGTCCGCCCACCAGAGAAGTGCGCCGAAGACGATGGTGGCGCCGGCCACGGTGTACACGCTGCGCAACGCATCCTGCATGGCCTGTGGCAGGAGGCTCTCGTAAAGGGCGGCGACGACGAGTGCGATGGGCGTGGCCACGAGAATGCATAGCGCCAAGCGTGCGCCGGGCGAGAGCGGTTTCTTCGTGATGGGCGCGGCCGCCAGTTCAAACCCGCCAAGCACTGCGCTTGCGACATCCTTGCGGAAATAGAGCAACATGGCCGCCAGCGTACCCAGATTGGACACCGCGTTGATGAGCAACTCGTCCCGCCCGACCAGACCGAAATAGTCGGACGCCAGCAGCACATGGGCCGAGGAGGAGATTGGCAGCCATTCAGTAAAGCCCTGCAGTGTGGCGATTATGATGAGTTGGAGCAGGGACATCGGGGCCTCGTCACGTGGTGCGGCAGGTCGGGCGCCGCTGGAGACATCTCACCTAGCGGAGTTTGGGCGCGCGGGCACCTCTCTCGAAAAATATCGAAATGATATAAAATGGACCGGACGATCCGATTTGAGCAGAATAAATCATGCGATTCTTCAATAATAAATATCATATCGATATTTGAGAGGTGATTCACGCTTGTCGCTAAGGCCGGCGTCATTGTAAATAGCAGATCAATTGAGTGGAGGTCTGAATGGCTGAGAAGATGCTGCAGTTTACGCATGTGCAACGGTCGATGCCGGCCAAGCGTGCTCCTCGCGAGCGCGCGCACGACTTCGACGAAATCTATTCCGAATTCAGCCTCAAGGCGGCTGGCGCACAGGCCGCGCGCTGCTCGCAATGCGGCGTGCCATTCTGCCAGCAGGGCTGCCCGCTCTCGAACAATATTCCCGACTGGCTGAAACTGGCGGCTGAAGGCCGGCTGGAAGAAGCCTGGGAGGTCTCGACCGCAACCAACAACATGCCCGAAATTTGTGGACGCATCTGCCCGCAGGACCGGTTGTGCGAAGGCATCTGCACGATCGAGCAGTCGGGGCACGGCACCGTTACGATCGGCTCGGTGGAAAAGTTCATCACCGACACAGCCTGGGAAAAAGGCTGGGTAAAGCCAATCTCCCCGCCGCGCGAACGCAGCCAGTCTGCCGGTATCATCGGCGCCGGTCCGGGCGGGCTTGCTGCGGCTGAGCAATTGCGCCGCAAGGGCTACCAGGTGACCGTCTATGACGCCTATGACCGCGGCGGCGGGCTGCTGGTCTACGGCATTCCCGGGTTCAAGCTGGAAAAGCCGGTCGTCGCGCGGCGCATCAAGCATCTCGAAGACAGCGGCGTGAGCTTCAAGTTCAATACGCGGATTGGCCCGGACATCTCGCTGCAGGACTTGCGCAAGACGCATGACACGGTGCTCATTGCCACTGGCGTATACCAGGCGAAAGACCTCAAATGCCCGGGCGTGGGTTCGACTGGCGTTCTCGCGGCGCTCGACTTCCTTACGGCCTCCAACCGCAAGAGCTTTGGCGACGCCGTGCCTGAATTTGACGATGGCACGCTGAATGCCGAGGGCAAGCGCGTGGTTGTCATTGGCGGCGGCGACACGGCGATGGACTGTGTGCGAACGGCCGTGCGCCAGGGCGCCAAGTCCGTGACCTGCCTCTACCGCCGCGACCGTGCCAACATGCCGGGCAGCCAGCGCGAAGTGGCCAATGCCGAAGAAGAAGGCGTCGTGTTCGAATGGCTGGCCTCCCCGGAAGCCATCCTCGACACCAAAGCGGGCAAGGCCAAGGCCGTGCGCGCCGCCAAAATGAAACTCGGTGAGCCGGATGCGTCCGGACGCCAGAGCCCGGTCAAGACCGGCGACACGATGGACGTGAAGGCCGACATGGTGATCAAGGCGCTCGGCTTCGACCCGGAAGACTTGCCGGAACTGTTCGGCGAACCGGCCCTCACGGTGAATCGCTGGGGCGCGGTCCGTGTGGATTACGCGACAATGGAAACCAGCCTGTCCGGCGTCTATGCCGCCGGTGACATCGTGCGGGGCGCGTCGCTCGTCGTGTGGGCGATAAAGGATGGCCGCGACGCGGCCGAGGCGATGCACCGGGCAATGAAATCGGCTGAAAAAGCCTCGAAAGTGGCGGCGGAGTAAGATCAGATGTCAGATTATGTGAAGCAATACGAAGCCAACCGCCAGAAACTTGTCGACGGCAATGCCTACGACCCGGCAGACGAGCACGATGCCTGCGGCGTCGGCCTTGTCGCCGCACTCGATGGCAAACCGCGCCGCGAGATTGTCGAGATGGGCATCATGGCCCTCAAGAATGTCTGGCACCGTGGGGCGGTCGACGCCGACGGCAAGACAGGTGACGGCGCCGGTATCCGTGTGGCCGTGCCGCAGGACTTCTTCCGAGAGCATGTGACCCGGACGGGCCATACGCCGACCGACGACCCGATCTGCGTCGGGCAGATATTCCTGCCGCGCACCGATTTTGCCGCGCAGGAATCTGCCCGAACGATTGTCGAAACCGAAGTGCTGCATTTCGGCTTCTATATCTACGGCTGGCGCCAGCCGCCGGTGGACGTGTCCGTGATCGGCCAGAAAGCCAAGGACACGCGCCCGGCGATCGAACAGATCATGTTCCGCGACGCGCAGGGCCGCTCGCCGGAAGACCTTGAGCGGGCGCTCTATATCTGCCGCCGGCGCATCGAACGGCGCGCGCGCGAAATGGCGATTCCGGGCTTCTATGTCTGTTCGCTCAGCCATGCCTCGCTGATCTACAAGGGCATGTTCCTGGCCGAGGATATCGACAATTTCTATCTCGACCTCAAGGACCCGCGTTTCATTTCGAATTTCGCGATCTATCACCAGCGCTATTCGACCAACACGTTCCCGCAATGGTCGCTTGCCCAGCCATTCCGGATGATCGCGCACAATGGCGAAATCAACACGCTGCGCGGCAACAAGAACTGGATGAAGAGCCACGAGATCCGCATGGTCTCCGAAGCATTCGGCGAGCATGTCGATGACGTCAAGCCGGTGATCCCGGACGGGTCGTCGGATTCCGGCGCGCTGGATTCCGTGTTCGAACTTCTCTGCAAGTCGGGCCGCCCGGCGCCGATGGCCAAGGCCATGCTGATCCCCGAAGCCTGGTCGAAGCGGGATTCGGTGATGCCGACGGCACACCGTGCGCTGTATGACTATTGCAACTCGGTGATGGAGCCCTGGGACGGGCCGGCCGGGATTGCCGCCTATGACGGCCGCTGGGCCATTGCAGGCCTTGACCGCAACGGCCTTCGCCCGCTGCGCTACGCGCTGACCACGGACGGTATTCTCGCGGTCGGGTCGGAAGCGGGCATGTGCCCGCTCGGCGATCACGAAGTCGCCAAGCGCGGCTCGATCCCCGCCGGCGGCATGATCGCGGCTGACCTCCAGACCGGCAAGTTCTATGAGCATCGTGAACTGGTCGATTTCCTGGCGGCCCAGAATCCCTATGAAGAATGGCTCTCGAGCGTTACCGAGCTCGAGCCGGAAATCGGCCCGGGCCCGGAGCCGCAACTGTTCAGCAAGGAAGAACTCCTGCGCCGCAAGACGGCGGCTGGCTATTCGCTGGAAACGCTGGAACTGATTCTCTCGCCGATGGCTGAAGGGGGCAAGGAAGCCCTGGGGTCCATGGGCGACGATACGGCGCCCGCGGTGTTGTCCTATTCCTATCGGCCGATGAGCCATTTCTTCCGCCAGAACTTCAGCCAGGTGACCAACCCGCCGGTCGACCCCCTGCGCGAAGCGCGGGTGATGAGCCTGAAGACGCGGTTCAAGAACCTCGGCAACGTGCTGGATACGGACAAGTCGCAGCAGGAAGTGTTCGTGCTCGAAAGCCCGATCCTGACAACGGGCATGTACGAACGCCTGATCACGCGGCTTGGCGTCGGCATGACCGAGATCGACTGCACGTTCGAGGAATCAGACGCGACAGGCGATGGCGGTGCGCTGAAGGATGCGCTGAGCCGCATCCGGCGCGAGGCTGAAGAAGCCGTGCGCGAAGGGCGTGAGCATATCGTGCTGACGGACCAGCACCAGTCTGCGAGCAAGATAGCGATCCCGATGATCCTTGCGACGGGCGCGGTGCATTCGCACCTCGTGGCGCAGGGCTTGCGCACCTTCTGCTCGATCACGGTCCGGTCGTCGGAATGTCTGGATACGCATTATTTCGCGGTCCTGGTCGGCGTGGGCGCAACCTGCGTGAACGCCTATCTCGCGCAGGACGTGATCGCGGATCGTCAGGCGCGCGGCCTGTTCGGCGACATGTCGCTGAACCAGTGCGTCAAGAATTACAAGGACGCGATCGAAGCTGGCCTGCTCAAGATCATTTCCAAGATGGGCATCTCGGTGATCTCGTCCTATCGCGGTGGTTATAATTTCGAGGCGCTGGGGCTCTCACGTGCCCTGGTGGCCGATTATTTCCCCGGAATGAGCAGTCGTATCTCCGGACTCGGCCTTGCCGGTCTTGAGGAGAACGCACTCGTTCGGCATGAAGCCGCGTTCGACGAGGATGTGGTGTCGCTTCCTATTGGCGGCTTCTATCGCCTGCGGGCCGGCGAAGAACCCCATGCGCTGGACGGCAACCTGATCCACACGCTCCAGGCGGCCTGCAATCGCGGCGACTATTCGATCTTCCGCAAATATGTCGAGGCCGTGCATGCGCGCGACCCGATCCAGTTGCGCGACCTGCTGGATTTCAAGGCAGCGGGAGAGGCGGTCCCCCTGTCGCAGGTCCAGTCTATCAACGAAATCCGCAAGCGGTTCGTGACGCCGGGCATGTCGCTGGGCGCGCTCAGCCCCGAGGCGCATGGCACACTGAATATTGCCATGAACCGGATCGGCGCGAAGTCGGTGTCCGGGGAAGGCGGCGAGGACAAGGCGCGGTACCGGCCATTGCCGAATGGCGACAATATGAACTCTGCGGTCAAGCAGATCGCATCCGGTCGTTTCGGCGTGACGGCGGAATACCTCAACCAGTGCCGCGAGATCGAGATCAAGATCGCGCAGGGCGCCAAGCCCGGCGAGGGCGGCCAGTTGCCCGGTTTCAAGGTAACCGAATTCATCGCCAAGCTGCGCCACGCGACGCCCGGTGTGATGCTGATCTCGCCGCCACCGCACCATGACATCTATTCGATCGAAGACCTCGCCCAGCTGATCTACGACCTGAAGCAGATCAACCCGGACTGCCGTGTCTGCGTGAAGCTGGTAGCCCAATCTGGCGTCGGCACGGTTGCGGCCGGCGTGGCCAAGGCGAAGGCCGACATCATCCTGATCGCCGGCGGTGTCGGCGGCACGGGTGCCAGCCCGCAGACCTCGATCAAGTATGCCGGCCTGCCCTGGGAGCTCGGCCTTGCCGAGGCGCACCAGATCCTGTCGCTGAACAATCTGCGCGGCAAGGTAACCCTTCGGACCGATGGCGGTCTGCGCACCGGACGCGATATTGTCATCGCGGCCATGCTGGGCGCCGAGGAATACGGTATTGGCACCGCGAGCCTGATCGCCATGGGCTGTATCATGGTGCGCCAGTGCCATTCGAATACCTGCCCGGTCGGTGTTTGCGTCCAGGACGAGGCACTGCGGGCCCACTTCACGGGCACGCCTGAGAAAGTGGTCAACCTGATGAGCTTCATCGCGGAAGACGTACGCGAAGTTTTGGCCTCGCTCGGCCTGACATCACTGGACGAAGCGATCGGCCGGACGGACCTGCTGGTCCAGGTCAGCCGCGGGGCATCGCATCTCGACGATCTCGATCTCAACCCGCTGCTCGTGCAGGTCGATACCGATCATCCGGTCGTCTACCAGCCGACGCGCCGGGAAGAAGTGCCGGACTCGCTCGACGTGCAGATCCTGCGTGACGCAGAGCCGTTCTTCGAGCGCGGCGAGAAGATGCAGCTTGAATACAATGTCCAGAACACGATGCGGGCGATTGGTGCGCGGTCGAGTTCGGCGATCACCCGGAAGTTCGGCATGAGTGCCTTGCCGGAAGGCCGGCTGCATATCCGGCTGGAAGGGTCTGCGGGCCAGTCGCTGGGCGCGTTCAGCGTGCAGGGACTGCTGCTGGAAGTGATCGGCGATGCCAACGATTATGTCGGCAAGGGCCTGTCGGGCGCGACAATTGTGGTTGCGCCGAAGCCGCGTGAGCGTCGCTCGTCCATTGGTGACGCCATTGTTGGCAATACCTGCCTTTATGGGGCGACGGCGGGCAAGTTGTTCGCGTCAGGCACGGCGGGCGTGCGTTTCGCCGTACGCAACTCGGGCGCCAAGACAGTGGTCGAGGGCTGCGGCGCCAATGGCTGCGAATACATGACCGGTGGCCGGGCAGTGATCCTCGGGCCGGTCGGTGACAATTTCGGGGCCGGCATGACGGGCGGCGTTGCCTTTGTCTGGGATCCGGAGAGCCGGTTTGAACGGGTCGCCAACGCCGATGGTATCGACTGGTATCCACTGGCCGACATGCCGACGGAACATATCGAGCAATGCCGTGCGCTGGTCCAGGAGCATGCGGACCGCACGGGTTCGATCCGGGCCACGGACCTGCTGGCCGAATGGGATGTCGCGCTCAGCCAGATCCTGATGATCGTCCCGAAAGAAATCGCCCACCTTCTCCTGCCGCAGGACAAGCCCAAGGCGAAGAAGAAGGTGCCCGAAAAGGCCTGACCGTAACCGGGCCTCGTCCTTCGCAGGATGAGGCCCGCCGGGCGGCTCAGGTCTTCTTGCGGCGGATGCGTGGCCAGATCAGTTTCAGCCACATCCACAGGAAGACGCCGATCAGGATCAGCCATGGCAGGCCGACGGCAAAGGCGGTGATGACCGCCGCGAGCGCGCTCGACAGGTTGTAGAAGAACCCGCCGAAGGCTTCGCCGAGCGGGCTCAGCGCGCCGCGCGAGACTGGGTTGCGCTTGGTCTCGTAGCTGACGGCCAGCTGGCTCATGTTCACGCGCTGCATCAGCGCCTTCATGCTGGATTTCAGCGAATCGATATCGCCGTTGACCCGCGCCAGTTCCCGTTCGGTTTCGAGCAGGTCACCCAGGTCGCCGGGCCGGTTTTCCAGAAGGTCCTCGATCCGCTTCTGCAGCGCTTCCTGTGCGTGCAGCCGGGCATTGGTATCGATGATGGTCACGGTCAGGTCTTCCGCCGTGGTCTGGCGGCTGGTGACCTCGCCCTTGGCGGCTTCGGCCTCGGCCTCGACGCCGTTCATGAAGGCTTCGATCCAGTCCGGCGTGGCGCGGATGTTCAGCGAGCCCGATGCCTCGTCTTCCGACCAGGCGTTGAGATAGGAATTGGTGACGATGCATATCGACGGGCCAGCCGCGTTGCAGGCGGCGATATGGCCCTGCATCACCGGCTCAATCGCGGCGACCGGCAGGCGCAGGCCGAGGGAATGCGAATAGGCGATGTATTGCTGAACCGTCGTGTCTGCTTGTGCATCGTTTGATGCTGCGCCGCCGACATTGATCTCTTCCATTGGCGCCGCGCCATAGGCCTCTTTGCTCATCATCGCTGTCGGGGATGGCGGCGCCGGCGCCATCGCCGGTGACATTTCGCTCTGGTCATATCCGCCAGAGCCGCCACAGGCAGCCAGAACAACGGCCGCTGTCGCCAGCAGGAATGCTTGGGTCTTCATGATCTTGGTCCCTCCACAGATGACACAGAGCCATCATGAAACCCGAATAAAGGCAATATCAGGCTGGAATTGTGGAGGGCTTGGGGAGGACCAACGCGTGCGACGCCTGTGAGGGCGCTTCGCGGGTGGGGTAGGGGTTTCCTGAGGGTGAGGCAGGGGTCAGGTGTCGGGTATATTGAATCCATATTCCCGGCGCAGGCCGGGATCTCTTGCGACAAGTCCGGATACGGCTGCCTGAGGCCCCGGCGTGCGCCGGGGACACGGGAGAGTTGTTTCGGGATTGAGGGCCAGCCTCAGCCTGTCCGATACAGGTGCCCGGAAAATGCCCGGACGATGCCCGGAGAGATCA
>TARA_R110000751_G_scaffold255534_1_pt1 | contig 32382 bp, 35 predicted proteins | sample TARA_R110000751 | Tara Oceans TARA_R110000751 (sample SAMEA4398001) | marine metagenome | biome: Polar Biome; feature: [MES] marine water layer (ENVO:01000295) within the mesopelagic zone...; material: water (ENVO:00002006), including particulate matter (ENVO:01000060) such... | reverse complement strand
CATAAAAAACCCCTGCCAACAGGACAGGGGCTTCTGTTACAGCTGCAGATCAGCCAATGGATACGCCATGAGCTTCAGCTAACGCCTTCAGGCCGCCAGCAAAGCCTTGACCGATAGCCTTGAACTTAAACTCATCACCATGACGATACAGCTCGCCGAACACCATAGCGGTTTCGGTGCTCGCGTCTTCCGACAGGTCGTAACGAGCTATTTCTTTACCGTCAGCTTTGTTAACCACGCGAATAAACGCGTTTGAAACCTGACCGAAGTTCTGCTTACGCGATTCCGCTTCATGGATTGTCACTGCGAAAACAAGCTTTTTAACATCGCCAGCCAGGCCACTCAATTTAACCTCAGCTTGCTCGTCATCGCCCTCGCCCTCGCCAGAGCGGTTATCACCGAGATGCTGAATCGTACCGTCTTTCGACGTTTTATTGTTGTAAAAAATGAACGAAGAGTCATCCAGAACTTTGCCGTTCTCGCCACAGACAAAAATGGACGCGTCGAGATCGAACTCCGCGCCATCGGTAACACGTGGGTCCCAGCCCAGTCCAACAAGCACTTCTGACAGGCCTGGAGCCTCTTTGGTCAAAGAGACGTTGCCGCCCTTACTTAGACTTACCGCCATTGTAAATTTCCTCGTACTAGTAAATTAGATAGAGATTCCGAACTGGTTAGCCATGGCCTTGAGTCCGCCAGAGTAACCTTGGCCCACCGCGCGGAACTTCCACTCGCCGTTGTTGCGGTAAAGCTCGCCAAAAATCATCGCCGTTTCAACGCTGGCATCTTCTGCCAGGTCATAGCGAACGACTTCAGATCCACTGACTTCGTTCACGATACGAATATAAGCATTAGCAACCTGGCCAAAGTTCTGATTGCGGGTCTGGCCTTCGTGAATAGTCACGGAAAAAGCTATTTTGTCGATATCAGCAGGCACGCGAGACAGGTCAACTTTAAGAATTTCATCGTCGCCATCACCTTCGCCCGTGCGGTTGTCACCGGTATGCTCAACGGAGCCATCCGGGCTCTTCAATTGATTATAAAAAATAAAGTCGGCTTCGCTACGGACCTTGCCATTGCTGGCAATGAGGAATGCGCTGGCATCAAGATCGAACTCTGCACCATCAGTTGCGCGAGGATCCCAGCCCAGACCGATCAGGGCCTTCGTCATACCTGGGTCTGTTTTAGAAAGAGACAGATTTCCGCCTTTTTGCAGTGAAAGAGCCATTTCACAAATCCTTTTTAGGTTAAACGTTTTCGTTGGGGTTGGTTTTTACTACATCCACGTCATCTTCTTTTTCTGGGAAGATGATACTAGCTACAATGCCGATGCCCAATACAACCATCACAATAATGAGACTGGTGTTCGGATCAATATCGTAACCGTGATGAAACAAGTGGTTGGTTGCATTCAACGCCAGTTTACCGGCGATGAAAAACAATAAAGCCACAACCGCTTTTTCCAAGTGCACCAAATAGCGTTTCAGCGCTTCAAGAACGAAATACATCGTCCGCAGACCAAGAATCGCGAACATCATGGCCGAATAGACTATTAGTGGCTCCCGGCTAACAGCGATAACTGCAGGCACCGAGTCGAAGGCAAACAAGACGTCTGAGATCTCGACTACGAATACGCAAAGCAAGAGGGGCGTTGCAAACCAAGTCCCCTTTTCAGCCAACGTCATCCCTTTGTTCTCAGGCTTCCTCAGCTCGCCTTCCAGCGTTTCACGGCGAACAAAAAATGCGTGGCCATATAGCTTAGGCCACACTGGAAACAGCTTCTTGCCTAGGCGATAAGCAATGTGCTTGGAGTAATCTTCCTCTTCGTCATCATCACCCCCACCTTTGAGCATCATGACCGCCGTCCAAGCAACGATAGCGGCAAACACTATTTCCACCCAAGGTCCGAACGCCAGTAGACCGGTACCGATAGCTACAAATATCAAACGGAAAACAATCGCACCGATGATGCCCCAGTAAAGAACCCTGTGCCGCAGTGCGTCAGGTATCTTGAACCAAGCAAAAATAGCCATGAATACAAACAGGTTATCGACGCTTAGTACTTTCTCAAGTGCGTAACCGGTAACGAAAAGGCTAGCCACCTCAGGACCATGGTTTACGTACAGAAAGCCTGCGAAGGCCAATGATACAAAAACCCAGAAAAGCGACCAGAGCGACGCATTGAGCAAGGTCACCGGCTTATCTTTCTTGTGCGTAAACAGGTCAAGTGCTAGTGCGAATATCGCCAGACCGGCGAAAATCGCCATAGTCAGCGGCGGAAAGCCGATTGCCGTGTTTTCCAAGGTCATACCCTCACAGGTCAAATTCGCTTGGGTTTAAGGCAAGCTCGTTACAAATTGTACGGCACATGGCTTGTTCACTTTGATCAAAGTCGCCATCTGCAGCGCCTATGGCGCAACAAACGCGCACCAGAAGACGCGCCGCGTCTTGCTTATTGCGGAGCTTGCCAACGGTCCTAAGGGCTTCTGCCTGACCAATAGCCGGGTCAAAGTCAAAATTGCTGCACACATCATTGAATGACTGGATTACATCCTTTGTGTTGAACACCTTCAGTTCTTTCGAATTTTGGATGTAACCAATCATCTTTTGTTTTTCATCGGAGCTGATATTGCCGTCTGCCGCCGCTACTAGAGCGCAACCAGCAACCACGGCTTCCATGAACTCCCGGTTCTTGAATTTAGTCACTTCATTTGCAAGGCGATCACGCGCCTCATTCGCATTCTTCTTTAGCCAATCGAGCATTCGGGTTCACCTTGTGTTTGCGGCATCCTACGGCGCCGCTAAGTTGTTTATTTCGAACCTGCGCGCCAGGACATTCCCCAGTGGTAGGCTTGATCAAGCTTTTCCTGATCTCGGTGGAAATCGACTCTGCGCGTTACATTAACCTCACCACTGATGTTTTCAAGTAGCGCTATACAGCAACATCCGAGCTGGCCGCCCTCCTCGCTAACACGCACTTCGACTGGCGCTTGGTTTGGTGCAAACAGTGTAACAACGCCGTCTGTTGCCGACCAGTTGGGGGCACCGTCGTAGATAAAGGCAAAAACTGCAATGCGCTTGATCTCGCTCCAGCGATCCCCATTGATGTGGAGCCATTCACCATCACTAACAGAGCCGGTTCGGTCATCGCCCATAAGCTGAATGAAAGGTGACTGATCGTATGAGCCGAAGCCTCTGCCAAGCGCCTGAACTACGCCTTTACGACCATCCTGCATCTCAAACAAACAGCCCAAATCAAGGTCCACTGACGACTTCTTACCAAAGCCCAGAAACCCACCGGACTTCTGCTGCTGGTTCCAGTTCAGATTGATTCGAATCTTGCCGTACTGGCCCCCAGCCTTCTTCTCAAGACTGATACTTGAACGTGATTTATCTAGTGTAATCTTGCTCAAGTTAACACTAGACGGAGTTGGGGCAGGCGCTGGAGCGGGCGCAGCAGCTGGTGATCCGGCAGAGGCAGGCTGCGGTTTTGGACTAGACGCCGGCGCAGAAGCAACTTCCACGCCGAAGTGCTTGGCCAACGGTTCTAGCCCTCCCGCAAACCCCTGAGCTACGCAGCGAAACTTCCAGGTACCTTGGCGACGATAGAACTCACCAAGAATTAGCGCTGATTCCTGCATACCTGCTGTAGGAATCGCGGCTTCAATACCACCAGTGACGCTAACTGACAGCTGTGACACAGAAGCGAACGTGGACCTGTTCTCATATATTGTTGCGGTTAGCGCGACTTTTTCCACCGCAGCATCAAGGCGAGCGAGGTCCAACGAGAAAACCGCGCGACCCGCACTCACCTCGGTCATCTGCACCATGCCGTCGCCAATCGTTTTTTGGCCATAGAAGCACATATCTTCATCGCCGCGAACTTTCCCAGAGCTACCAAGCAGAAAGGCGGAGAGGTCAATGTCCTGACCGGAGTCTGGCGTATAGGTAACGGTTACCGAGACCGTTGCATTGTCGACAGGGGCGTTGGCCCCTGGAGTTAAGGTGGTCATCAGCCTAATACTCCTGCAGCCTCGCTAGCTAGGTCACGGGCAGTGCGACCATTGGTTTCTCGGCCAACTGCGGTCATGTCCCAGCCATCAGCTGTGCGCGTTAGGTAGGCCATAATTACGCCTGTGTGGTTCCCTTTTTCAGACAGCGTGAGGCGAGCAATTTCTGAACCTGCTTGCTCGTCTACAATGCGACAGTACGCATTTTCCACTTCATTAAACGTTTGACCGCGGAACGAATTGACCGTAAAGACGAGGTACTTTACTGCTGACGGCAGTTTCAAAAGATCGACAAAAATAGTTTCGTCATCACCGTCTCCCTCGCCGGTCAGGTTGTCACCAGAGTGTGTGATTGACCCGTCTTTCGATTTAAGCTGTGAGAACATAACAACGTCGATTGCTGACTTGTTGCCATCCATCATGATGCATGATGCGTCCAGGTCGATATCATCGCTGTCTGCCCCGCCGCCGAGTAGCCGGCTGAAAAAGCCGCCCGAGGGTTTCGGCTTCTGGGCGGGATCCCAACCTAGCCCCATGCGAATCTTGGTCAGCCCGTTCCCGGTGGTCTTCTCAAGTGAAATAGTTTGGTTTTTAGCTAGTGAAAGCGCCATTTTTACACTCCTTGTCAATTAAATTAACTTCGTTCACTGCACGAGGGTCGCCTTCTGGCGCTCGCCTCGGTACCTAATATCGACTTCACCTAACATAGGTGCAGTCGAACCTGATCTTATCGCCCACTTCCCGCGCCACCATACAGTTAGCAACGAATAAAGCTCATTGCAAAAACTAGGACGAGCTAGTTAGTGCATTAGTTCAGCCAAGCCCAGACCAGTCTCGGTCGCCTCCTGGCGAACGCCATACCACTTAGCCCGTTCCAGTATGTTTTGAGCCCATTTGTAATGAGTAGCAGGTTCGCACATGGCGTCGTTAAACTTGAAAACAGCTGGCGCAGACTCTTCAACTATGCACCTGGCACTGTTGAGGTCATCTATGCGCACTGCTAGTGCACTATGAATTGCCGCGATCTGTGAAGGGTGTATAGCCGTTTTACCAACTAGCCCGTGGGCAATATCAAGCTCGAGCTCCTCGTCTAATAGGGCGGGACTTGAAAGTTGCTCGAAAACAGGCGCGGTAAGAGAGAACCCTGCCGCACCCATAACACCGGCGAGCATCGAAATAACATAGCTCATAGGGCCGCTGTAAAGCGTCTTTGTCCGACTGCGACGTAAACCGAGGCAGCCCATAAGGTCGTTGCCGCCTATGCGCAGCGCAATAATACGCTGATCAAACTCACCCCTGAGTGCTTGGGCAAGCTCTGCCATGGCCGCTGGTTGGAACACGTCGTGGGTTTCCAATGTAGGCATTAAAACGATGCTGGGGTTAGTCACCGCAGACTCCCAGGCTGAGAGGTTGCGCAAAGTCAGTTTGGGGACCACAAATCCATCCACCAAGCCAATCAGTGGCCAGTCGTTCAAAATAGCCGCCATTTTTGAATCTCTGGGCCTGACAAATAGCATCGGCCTCTGCACAGACCGACCGCCTTGTGCATGCATATTTTTGAGCAGCCGCTCCAGGTTGGACAAGGCGAACTGAACGTCATTTGGCGAGACGGCGTCCTCCAAACAAACAACAAGCGAACGCAACTCCGGCAGCCTATCGCCCGATACAACATCCAAGATATCAGGCCGGGTTGCAGGCATATATAGGGTGGCGCCAAGTGCGTATGGCGAGCACAAACTCATCTAGCTGACACTCCTAATTACGGTCATGGCCCGGTAAGGCCCTAAGGAGCCGCCCCACTCCTCCACCTGCACGCCTGCTTTCTCCGCCAGATGTATCAGTAGCTGCACGTCGGCATCGCTCTTGTCGCCTACTAAAACATGATCAGGAACGCGTCTCAATACTGCACGGGTAGCTTCGGCAATACCTGGTTTCAATCGGTTAAGATTAGATATACTAAATCGCTCGGCAATGTGGTGAATAACCTGACGAGAGGCCTCTTGTAGCATCTCACGCTGCGTGTTTGACCAGGGTGTTGCCGGTTCGATCCCGCGAACTGTCAGACGCAAGCAATCAATTTTGTCAACAAACGCCCGAGTGACGTCATGCGCTTGCAAGTGATCATAGACGATACAGCCGTGTAGTCCTCCGCTGGAAGGCCAGATAGAGCGAGAGACCAGACCCGACACCGTCGCCCCGAGAATACCTGATGGAATAACCCAGTCGTCTGCAGACGCTGAGAGCCACGCTCTCCCACAAGGATCAGCAAGTACGACAAGACGCGGGTCCGCAGGAAACCGTGAGTCGCCCTGAAGACTCCGTTTGATCTCCGCTGAGATCGCGCCTTTGCCAGTCCAGCCATCGACGAAAACAATGCTTTCTGCACCATGGTCCTGAATCACCGCCTCCAAGGCATCGCTGTCGATTCCGCGGTCACGAATGATGCTAATACCGTAGTGGTAGGCCTCGCAGCCAAAGCCTACAAGCGCTCTACGCAGTAAAACGCCAAGCGGCAATCCGGCTCGGACAAACGAGACAAGCACTACCGACCTTCCCGTAAATTCAGTGGCCAACGCGAGCGCCAAGGCCTGTACGTCCTGGGCCATACGCTCGCCGTTCTGTAGCATCGCTCGCTCGTATAGCTCCTTGTGCACACGACTGGGAGCGTTCTCTTGACTGATCATCTCTGAATAATGACGCTGCTTACTCTGAATCAAGCGCTCTTTTTCAAGTACCTCAGTCGGCTCAATATCGACTTTGCGCAGCAAAAAGTGAACATCCTGCTTATCGTAACTTCCACTCCCTACGGTCTTCATCACGCTAATAGCACTACCCACCAATAACACTCCTCGCGGCCCTTGCTAGCTGGCTTTTGCCGGGCGTGGCCCAGAAATCACAGTCAGTCATGAATCCCAAGTCTGAAATACTGTCTCCGAAACCGAGGACGAGGCGCTCGCCATTCATTGCGCGGTCGCGGCGCACCCATTCCTGCACAGCAATTCGCTTCTCCAGCCCCACAGGGATGAAGGCAAGATTATTACCGTTCCGGTGAACATACATACCGTCGAGCAGACCCCGCGCCTGAATAACGTCCAGTACTTTAACAAGCACGCTGTCGTCGTTGCCATTGTGTTTAGTCACTACATAATTCTGCAGTCCGGCCTCTTCAACAACCCAGCCGCGCAGCGAGAACCCGAGATCGGAACCCACCGTAAGTGTCGTTTCACTGAGGTCCGCTAGGCGGGTCTGATAACGGGCTAAAGCGCTGGCCATCAAAGAGTGCCAAGCGGCGTCCGAACTCCCATCCGGCTCGAGAATGACACCACCATGGGAGCAGACTGCTCCTAGCGCAAATGGCAACTGAACGCGTTTATAGGCCTCAACGCTACGTGCCGTAACGGGTACCACATCCGCGGTTGCAAAAAGCCATTCGACAAGCGCTTTTTGAATGGGCGACATATAGCCGTTGGGTCGCCCCTCCTGATCTAAAGTGGCAGGGAAACGCGGCGTTCCATCAGGCATTTTGCGGGCTGTTTGAAAAAGCGTATCGTCGAGATCAACGAAAGCCAAAGGACGCTTAGAAAGCATCAACGATCACCTCTGCACTGAGCGTTTGAATGAGCGTCTTATCCACTGCCATGATAGGCGTCTCGCTGCAGATTAGAACACGATCAAACTGGCCTGGGGCGACGTTATAAAGAAAGTTGGGCATACCCAAGCCATAACTATCTGAGAAAGAAATAGCATGCTTTACAGCATGTCCCAAAGCGATAGGTGAGCGAGTAGTGGAGCTAAAATGGACGTCCGCACCGAGACGTTCTAAACGCTCAGCCAACAGAAATGGCCGCCAGACAAACTCGCCGTTGCCCACGACTAGCACACGCTCACCGGGATGAACTAGCACGTCCAGACCCAAGGTATCTTCTACTCCTCGGGTACCAAGCCGCCCCCAATCGAGGTCAGCGTTGATTGGCCAATCGCCGGCCGCAACAGCGCCCACTTTTGGCATCTCTGGTAGCGGAGCGTCCTGTTTATCATGAAACTCGTATGAGCCACTGAGTAGCGAAACTTGTGCTGCAGTAGAGCCCACACTTCTGGTGACCGCACCCGCGGACCAATCGGTTAGTGTTGCAGTAACGACACGCTCAATGGATTTCAGTCCCGCATTAACCAATGAGTCATATAAGTTGATAAACGTTTTTCCGGTAGACGCTTCGTCATCCACCAACACTAACGAACGGGCATTGAGCATCATTTCGCGTGTATCTGCATCTACCGGGAGATGGATCAGGTGCGCGCTGGCGTGACTGTGTTCTTCCTCAAACCGAGCGAAAATTTCTGTGCCAAGAGGATGACGGGTACTAACAATATAAACAGAGTCTGGCCGGCGGCTACTCAATGCCCGGTGCACACCAGCGCCTAGACCAACCGCCGTCTCAGCCATACCCATGACAAGAATGGGGCCCGGCAAATCCTCAGGGATAAGTGAGGCAAGTTTTTCAAAGCTGCCTGACATAGCCGAGGGTCGTGCCGGAATGTGACGGCCAAGCACCTTTGAAACAAAGAGAAAAGCACGCTTTGGATTACGACGCTCAGCAAAGCCGAATAGGGCCTCGGGCTCGACGCTTGCTTTATCAATGTTGACCTCAAGCCGGCCACGCATAAGATCTGCTTGCAGTCGCTGAACATCTGAAGCGGTATTGTTGAACATGTACCTGTATGCCTATTTTCTGAAGCGGGAGGCCTAAGTAGCCTATATAGCTTTTACGTCAGCGAGGTGTGTTAAACAGCACTCGCCTCAATACGCCACAGAGACGCTTGTGCATCCTTGGCTATTTCAGTAGTGGTTCGTTGCTGACTGCTACCCCCCCGCTGCGCGTTGATGCTCGATGCGTCCAAAAACGCCAGTATCAGCGGGGACTTTACGGCGAAGTTCATACTCTGCGCATCTGCCATGGAAGATTTGACAAGCCCCACAACCAATCCCGAGCCATCAAACAAGGGGCTGCCACTGGAGCCAGGTTGGATCGCTGCCGTGAACTGAAGCAGACTGGCGTCGTCACGAATGCCAAAGAGCGCGGAAATCCCGCCTTGAGTAACATGCAGCCCGCGCCCAGCCAAACCAGACAACGGGTAACCGAGAGCGACTACTGTCTCTCCCAGCTCGCACCCTCTTCCTTCACGAAACGTAACAGGAACGAGTGGCTTGGCGCCATCAATCCGCAACAGCGCAATGTCGTTTCGTTCGTCTACAACCACCGGTTCCGCGCGGTATCTTCCCTCGAAAGACGCGATCGATACGCAGCTCATGCCCTCGATGACGTGGGCGCATGTCATTATGTGCGTCGGGCTGACGGCGAAGCCAGTCCCGGTAGCTGTCTCTGATCTTGAGCTCTCCGTCCGCGACGTGCCACGATTAGGATGGCTATCATCAATATCACGGCCCAAGCGCCGACCAAGGGCAGAAAGTCCATACGCTGAGCCTTCAGCTAGCGCCCTAAACTTCCATTCTGAGTTTCGGATGTAGAACTCACCCAAGACCACTGCTGCCTCACCAAAGCCAGCCAGACTATGTTTGTGCTCAATATGATCGTTCACGATCAAACGCACAGAACCGAGTTCGCTAATCGGCCCTGCCGCCGCATATACGTACGCTACGATCAGCACCTTCTCACAGCCTTGAGGGAGACTGCCAAAAGTTACTTTACAGCAAGCCTTTTCAGGGCCGCCGCTCCACTCCATCCACGGCTGTGGTGACTGAAACATTACGGGACTGCCGCAGGGGATGCGCTTGCCATCAACAGGCAAAAGCGCAAGGCCCGCGTAATCACCTAAAAGCGCTCCGCGGTCAGTCTCCATACTCCAACTGAAGTCATCATCACCGATACTGGCGTTTGCACCAGGTGAGAGAAAAATCATCCTTGTAATCTCCACATTAAAATCAACGACAATAGCTCCATGGGTAACACGGCTAACACCTACCGTCGAGAGAAATCGCCACATTAATAGGTTTAACACGAACGCCCATTTTCCATTGCGAAATAGGTTCTGGGAGACTCAGCCTGCGGCTGGCAAAGATGCCAGGCAAATTCACCCCCACTTCTCTGGTGTAACCGATACCACCGGAATAACGCGGATTGATTTCAAGCAGGTGCGGAATGCCTTCGCCGTCATCGCGAGTTTGAACGTTCACCAAACCATCGCACTTGAAATGCGTGGCCGCCCGAATCGCAAGATCTACAGCGCGCCCTTCACGCTCGAAAGTTTGGTAATAGCCTTGCTTACGCCGACCAACATAGGCGATGACATCACCCGCTTCGCATACCATATCAATCGAACACTCGCTGCCAGACAGGTACGGCATTAGCAAAAGAGGCGTTGGGGTTTTTGCCTGCGCATAGGTATCCGCGAATACTCGCAAGTTTGCTTCACATGCGCTGGCATTCGCAAAACAACGAAACGGATCAGTGTTTTCACTGAGCCTCCAAAAACCCTGCCCATAAACCCCTGCCACTGGCTTGACGCAAACCGGCCCCTGCAACACCAGATCATGGTAGACAGCCACCAACTGCTCGGAGCTCGTGACAGGGACGCCGGGAATACAATTCAAGCCACCAGCCAGCGCGGCGGCAGTAAACCGTCCTTTGTCTTCGACAATCTGAAGCCCTTCCAAGGAAATGCAGCCAGTCACCAGCCTGATGCCATTCGCTTCAAATCGCCCACGATGGGCTTCATAAAGTTGTCCAAATTTACCCGCTAATACTACTTCAATGCTGTTACTTAGGGCCTTGTCGATCACCCAATCTACTCTCACCGTATTGTCACTTGGCTCAGTCCAAGCAACATCAGCAAGCCCTGTAATCTCTGGGCGTTGCTCACGGTGAGAGGCGAAAATCTGAACTGACGGCGGTAGCGCATCTCGCGCGCCAGCGATCACGTCACGCTGGCTAGAATGTCCCTCAAGGACTAAAAGCATGCCTACCTTCCTGACAAATTGTTAACGCTAACGCACGTCGCAGACGAGATATTAGTGGCTCAATAGAAGCCTCGCACGATGCCGACCGGAACCGCCTAATTGAGCATAATGCGCCTTGATTACTTGCGTAAAATACTGGTGCGAGATTACTCCTTTTCATCGCCAACTACGGTGAACCAAGTCGATTTATATTGATTTTTTTCAACAATCTTTACCCCCATCGGAAGCAGACTGTAATCAATCAAGATCTCAAGCTAAGTGTGAGACGCCCATCAATGGCGCCAATGCTGTCATCACAACTTTCGGCGCGTTTAGCAGACGTCACCCTCTAGCAGGCTAACGCACCAAAGCCAACCTAATGAAGACCGGAGACGTTATCCAACCGTGGAACCAGCACTGCACACCCGAATTTAGGCGTCTATTATTTCAGTACTCAAACATGGACGATAAAATAAATAGCTAAAGACGGGAATGAACCAACTGGCACTTATCGGAATTTAAAGCCCCAAGCGAGTAACGAGGAGGTACGCTTGAATACTTAGAGGAAAGCAATCGGCTTCACCTCCATCCACACACGCAAAATTTCTTTAGCTCTCAGACATGAGCCGCAGTCGTCACGGAGAACACCGCCAACGAAGCATTTTTTTGCGGGCTGGTTCGGCCTCCGATATGCCTTTCGCCGACAAAACCCGTTAGATTTACGCGCATTTTGCGTACTCCAGACACAAAAAAAGGATCAGGCCGCTAAGTGCTTGATCCTTCTATTGAATTTGGTCGGGACGGAGTGATTCGAACACTCTACCCCTTGCACCCTATGCAATTAAATAGTAGATTTCAAGAAACAGGCTTGGACATATATAGACGCTTGTAAGCTAGTAAGAATGCGGTATTCAGGATAAAATAGTGTCTGCATAAGTCTATTGAAATACACCCAAAGCTAGTCAATTGGTTTACCCCTGGGTTTACCCCTCAAGGAGCAAGCATGGCGACACAACACCCCAAAGACAAGGCCAAGGGCTGGACAGTTTTAGAGCTGCGAGCCATCACCCCGGCAAACAAGGGCGACACCCTAGCCGATGGTGGCGGTTTGCTTGGTGAGGTCCGTGTACTCAAAGATGGCACGGTTTCCGTTCGGTTCAAGTACGCGTTTAAATGGCAAGGCAAGGTGTGCTGGTTCCAGTGCGGTACGTGGCCGAGTACCAGTCTTACTACAATCCGTGATGCAAGGGACGACGCTCGGCGGTTGGTGCGCATTGGTAAGAACCCTACCGACGAAAAAAAAGCCAAGCGCATTCAAGCGCAGCAAAGCACTAAGGAAACGATTCGTCAAGCCGAGTACGAGCGCACCCAGGACCGTACAGTCAAAGACCTGTTTGATACCTGGATCAGCGACGGTGTAGCAAGGCAGGATGAAAACGCGGAACTAAAGCGCCTGTTCAACAAAGACGTGCTACCAGTCATAGGCGTCAAGCTGTTGCGCGAGCTTAGCGACAAGGATATTTTGGCGATGTTGCGAAAAATCAGAAACCGTGGCGTTACTCGCCTTGCCGTGGTTGCGTACAATGACACCAACCAGATGCTGGCCTGGGGCGAGAAACGCCAACCTTGGCGCGGTCTGCTGATTAACGGCAATCCTTGCGATCTGGTAGACATAAATAAGCTGCTGCCAGAAGACTACGAGGAAGAACGCGACCGCACCTTATCAGCTGCTGAAGTCCGCGAATTGAGCGATATATTCAGGCTCACGGAAGCTGATTGGCTGAATGCACCAGACCGACGCGCCACACCACGTCCGTTCCCGCACAGAAGTCAACTAGCACTATGGATTTGCCTGGGCACGCTTTGCCGCATCGGTGAACTGCTCATAGCCCGTTGGGAGCACGTCAATCTAAATGAAGGTGTCTGGTATATCCCGCGTGAGAATGTGAAAGGCAGACGCGGCAAGAAGCAAGAGCATTACGTTTTCCTGTCCGACTTTGCCAAACGGCAGTTTCAGGCATTGAAGCAAATCACAGGCGAGTCAGAATGGCTATTTCCCGCCAAGAACAAGAAAGGCGAAGAAACGCATGTGTGCCCCAAATCAATCAGCAAGGGCGTAGGCGACAGGCAGGAGCGATTCAAGGATCGTAAGCCCTTGAAGAACCGCCGCCATGACAATACTCTTGTGCTAGCCGACGGTGCCAATGACGAATGGACGCCGCACGATCTACGCCGAACTGGGGCGACCATGATGCAGGCGTTGGCTGTGTCACTGGACATCATTGACCGCTGTCAAAACCATGTTATAGCAGGCAATCGGGTCAGGCGGCATTACCTGCACCACGACTACCAGAAGGAAAAGACTGAGGCATGGCGCAAGCTGGGCGAGAAGCTGGACGTCATTTTGAGTAACCGCTGAAAGCACGCCCCGGTTGCACTTCCCCAGAGAGGGTCGGGTTCATCAACTAGATCTTTGGGCGATACCAGCGCAATCTACGCGCCGATAAATACGGTTGCGGTGCAGGCCGCATTGTTGCCTGACATACGGGCAAGGCTGCGATGAGATGCAGGGCAACGGGCCGGTGTGGCCCGAACCTTGGAGGCTACTCATGGCAGACCATCACGATCACCACAACCCGCAGGGGCTTAATGCCCTGTTTACCACGCCCACCGCGCTCATGCTCGATACCCGGCTCACGCCGCTGGAGCGGAATGCGTGGCAAGTCCTGCGCATGCTGCGCGGTGCAGACGGTTTGAGCCCGCTGGCGAGCCTGGGGCAACTGCGCCGCTATCTCACTACTACGCCCTTGGGGCAGCGTGCAGGCTACTTGACAGCGCGGCGCGTGCTCGTGGTGCTGCGTCTGACCGGCTGGATCAGCCTGGTGGGGCAGCATTGCGATCCCATGACCGGCCATGTTCTGAGCGAGCGGTATCGGGTGCATGAACAGGTGCTGAGCTTTCAGCAAGCGTGCGAGCTCGATGCCGGTCTTTCACAACTCCTTCAAGAATCCTTGGGCAACGATAATAACCAGGTGGATCGTGTTGCCATGCACATCCGGGAAACGCTGGAACACGCGCCCACGGTGAGCGATGACGCGGCCCCCGAATCGCGCCACGACGACGATGACCCCCCCGCTCCCATGCCGCCAGCGCAAGCGGATCAGGACGCTGCCCAAGCGTCGGCGTCTGGCGATTCCGTCAGCGGCACGGCGAGTCCGCAGCAGACCGGTCAAGCCCAGCAGATAACCCGCGAGCAAGACAGTACGTATACAACGTATCTGTATAAAAAAGAACGTACGTACCGCGCACGCGCGCATGAGGATGGCGATTCGATGTCATTGCCCGTGGCATTGCCGCCGTGCCTGGGCAGTGCCAAAGCCGATCAGCAAAAAGACGTGCAGGCTGCCCTGCGTCGGCTGCCACCTGAGCATCGCCAGGAAGTGCTGGACGAATTACAGTCACGCAGCCAGAGCGGCATGGTGCGCAATGTCATCGCCTATTTCTTTGGCTTGGTCAAGCGGGTGCTGGCTGGCGAGTTTCGTTTATGGGCGGGGCGCAAGGCACCACCACCCGCCAGTGCTGCACAACGGGCTGCACCTCGCACGACGGCGACAACTCAACGCGCCGAGACGCACCAAGAGCCTGTCCCCAAGCCCGCATCACGCGAAACCGCGCTGGTACATATCGCCAACATCCGCACAATGCTGAATGCGCCGATGAACGCCGGAGACCTTGCTGCTGAGGCAATCCAGGCAAGGGGATGGCGGGCTTGTGCTGCCTAGCCCTCGCCTTGGCTTCGCGGCCTAGCGGCCTTGACCAAGAGGCGCTGCCTCTTGGAGCACCGTTCTCGCCGAAGGGCAAGGGTGCAGGGGGTCAAACATCCCCTGCACCCAGCCGACAGGCTGATGCGCTGCGTAGGCGTCAATGGTGCGCTACGCCGGGTGCTCACCCGTTCGGTGCTCGCCTGTGGCTGCGCGCCGCTGCGGCTTGCGCGCCCGCCATTGACTCCCACTTTGCGCGCCTTCCTTTGGCCAATTGCCCACCGCCGTGGTGGGTGCTGTGGCATTGGCTTTGCACGCAAGCTGCCTGTGCAGGCGTGACATGGGAACCATGTCATCCCTGCGCAGGTAGCCGACAAGGCCGAAAGCCGCGTCAGTGCCGCAGGTGAGGGGCTGGTGCGCATGCTGCCGCAGCGCCTTTTACCGTGGCACGACACCGATGCTACGACATGGGCCGTCACTGCACGCCGCAGTGACGGCCCCACGCACGCCAGCAATAATACGGGCGAGCGCTACTTCATATTGCCTGCGGCATACATGATGATGGCCGTCCTACACTGACCGGACAGTTGCCAAGACCGATGGGCTTAGTACATCGGCACCCCAGCAGTGCGGGTTCCTTCAAGCGCTGGCCCGACAGGGCGGAACCCACCCAGGTATGCCCAGGCTCCTGCTGCATGCCGGCCCCTACTCATGGGGCGGAGCCTTCTTTCATCTGCTTGCACTTATCCCTTTTCGCGCCTACGGCGCACTGTCCCTCGCGGCCATACCTTGCGTGCCATGCGCAAGCCGTCGCCGCTTTCTTATCTCACTCACTTTTAACAAGGGGGATTCATCCACGTTCACTGCATTTTCATCTCGCAGTACCTCCGCCTGGCCTCCCAACAGGAAGCAAGACGGATGCCTTATTCGAGGCTCTGGTGTCTCCTGAACACCATGCCCTAGCCCCCACGGGATCTCGCTCAGCGAGTTGGCACCAACACTAACCATTGAGTTTCAGGACAACGCAGCAGTACCGACAACACGTTCACCCGGAGAGGCAAAGATGGACGACTTGACCTATACCCTGCGCCAGCTCTGTCAGCGCAACCGCGACGGCAGCCACGCGACCCAGGCCGACCGCATGCGCTCGCTGGCTCTGGCTGCGCGGCAATTGCGCGAGGCTGGTTTCCGACAGATGAAAGCCTCGTCGCTTAAGGGCAAGCACGTCCAGGCGCTGCTGGATCGCTGGCAAGACGAAGGCCTGTCAACGGGTACCCTCAAAAACCGCCTCGCGCATCTGCGCTGGTGGGCCGAGAAAACTGGCAAGGCGGGTATTATGCCGGCGGACAACACGCAGCTTGGCGTAGCCGAGCGCCGTTATGTGACCAATGTCAGCAAGGCTCGTGAACTGGGGCCAGACCTTGTTCTGGTCACCGATGCCCATGTGCGCATGAGCCTTCAGTTACAGGCCGTGTTCGGATTGCGCCGTGAAGAAGCCATCAAGTTCCAGCCCAGCTATGCGGACCGGGGCAATCGCATCACCCTCAAAGGTTCCTGGGCCAAAGGCGGACGCGAGCGCAGCATTCCCATCACCACGTCCGAGCAACGCGAAGTGCTTCAGGCGGCGCATCGTCTGGCGGGAACTGGGTCATTGATCCCGGCACACAAGAACTACATCCAGCAACGGCACGTCTACGATGGTCAATGCAAGGCGGCGGGCCTGAGCCATATGCACGGGCTTCGGCATCAGTACGCGCAAAGCCGCTATGAAGCGCTGACGGGGCGGTTGGCCCCTGCGGCTGGTGGGCCATCAACCAAGACCTTGACGCTTGCGCAGCGCGTGCAGGATGCCCAAGCACGGCAAGTCATTAGCGGGGAGCTGGGGCATGAAAGGACGCAGATTACAGCCGTCTATCTTGGCCGGTAGACCAAGCTTATGAAAGCTATTGATTGAATAATAAATGATCAGGCCACTCGTCATATTCGTGCAGCGCGTCTTGGTGCGATAAGCCTTGTAAAGATGAATCGCATACCTTACCCTGGCCGATGAAACACGCCTCGACAAACCGATACCCACCGCCCGGCTTAACGTACAACGGAAAGTCAATATCCAGCGCTGCACACTTTCGACGAAAGTGTCCGACCAGCACAGATAGCGCTGACACCTTGTCACGCCTCTCACGTGTAATACGCCCGTGACGCCTATCCCACTGGGCGTGATAAACCGTCTTGTTCCCCGCCCTAAAAACGTTTATCAACAAGTCTCGCTCCATCTCTGTCAGACATAGACCGATGCCTTGTGGCGTACATAGCACCCAACAATCATCGATCAGTGTCCAACACGGCTCGACCGGCATGGACGCACTCTTTAGCGAGCTCCAAGTAGATGGTCTCCGAGCTTTGGGTTTAGGAATGTCAGACACGGCAACCAGCTTGTCGTTTGCCAGCCTGATCAATGCACAACGGAACTCGTTGGCGCCGATATGGGCAGGCAGGCAAATGTCCGCACCAGCATCCAATGGGGTTTCAAGGCGGCTCCGAAAAGCCGCCATCATCTCAAAATGGTGTATCAGTTTTCAATCGCTGCACTGTATCAATTTACACTTGCTGCTGACAACCCGCTTCAAGGCATTGACCGCCTCACCCCGGTTGAGTACCCGACGCAGCTCATTCCTGAAGGCGTCTTTGACAAAGTAGTCGGCCAAGAACGCAGTTCGCAGCAAGCGCCCCCACCGAACACCCGCCTCGTAGATGGGGTCTCCCCGCGCGGTCGATCCAAATCTGGCCAGCGCTGCAACTGCGCTGGTGTTTCCACTCATCACCGAGGCTGTCAAGTGAGCCAGGGTATCCCAATGTTTTTCAATCAAGGCGGTGTCGACATTGGCCTCGCAAACTGTTACGATTTCGGGTGGAATGACCGTGCCACGCGGCACGTACAGATGGGGCTGCTTCAACTCCTTCAGTCGTGGGCACAGATCGAACCCCAGTAGCCGGGCCAACGCCATGGCAAAGTCGGTGTAGCCGTGAGTGTCCACCGCCAACTGGCTCGTCTCGATGGACTCTTGGCGCACGACCCCTTCAATGGCGACCCCTGCCTGGCGCACATTGAGTACAAAAGGCTGCGCGTAGAAGATTCCCCATCGGTCTCGCACATGGGAGTAGATGCCAATCGAGGACGTGTTGCGTCTTGGGTCCTGACGGGCATGCCACACCCGTTGGGTGGTCTCCATGCTCATCATGTCCGAAGATGCCAGATCAGATCGACCCCAAGTCGCAGCGACTGGGTGGCGTTGCATAAACTCCAGTGCCGCCTGGCAGGCCTGACTCCAGTCGAACAGCCGCTTCAGGAAGCCCCCGTGGTGCGAGCCGCGGCGCGACCCATGATGCCCGCCGCCGTAGCCGTAGTCACTACGGAATGCCTGCAGGTCGCCTGCCGGCTGCGGGGTGCCTGAGGTGGTGGCGCCGCAGTTTCGCGCTGGCTTCGTTCGATGATCTTGTCGAGCTCGCCACGATCGAGCCAGACGCCACGGCATTGCGGGCAGAAGTCGATCTCGATGCTCTCGCGGTTGCTCATCGTCAGCTGAGCGTCTTTGCAGACAGGGCATTGCATGGCGATCCTTTGGCAGTGCTGGGGTGACCTGGTCAGACTGCATCGGGTCGGACAAGTTCATTCAGGGATTCGGAGTGTGATCTGCCGTCAAGCGGCAGCCGCACTCGACACCGCACCAGCGGCCGCCCGCGCAGTCGTCTTGTAGGCCAGCAGTCGCAACGCGTTGACCACGACGATCAGCGTCGAGCCTTCGTGGAACAGCACCGCGGTGCCGATGTTCAGGCCGAAGATCGTGGCCGGGATCAGAACCGCGACGACACCCAGGCTCACATAGAGGTTCTGCTTGATGATGCGGCTGGTGCTGCGCGACAGGCCGACAGCGAAAGGCAACTGCGCCAGGTCGTCGGCCATCAGCGCGACGTCGGCGGTTTCCAGCGCGACATCGGAGCCCGCCGCGCCCATCGCGATGCCGACTGTCGAGTTGGCCATTGCCGGCGCGTCGTTGACGCCGTCGCCGACCATCGCGACCTTGCCGTGCTTGTCTCGCAGCGCCTTGATCGCATCGACTTTCTGCTCGGGCATCAGGTCGCCGCGTGCCTCGGTCAGGCCCACGCTCTTGGCCACCGCCTCGGCCACCTGCTGGTTGTCGCCCGAGATCATGATCAGCCGCTCGATGCCGAGCTCGCGCAGTTCGGCCATCACCCGCGCGGCCACCGGCCGCGGCGTATCCATCACGGCGATGACGCCCAGGAACCGCTGTCCGTGGCGCACCACCATCGTCGTGCGGCCCGCGGCAACCAGCTTGTCATTGGCCGCGGCCACCTCGGGCGGTAGCGTCGAGCCGGGCAGTTCGAAGAACAGCACTGGCTTTCCGATCACCGCCGTCTCGCCAGCGACCTGCGCCTGCACGCCGCGGCCAGTGATGCTTTTGACGTCGGACACAGCAGGCAGTGCGACCCGTCCGCCCAGCCGCTCGGCGGCACCGGTGACGACGGCCGAAGCTAGCGGATGGTCGCTGCCCTGTTCGACCGCCTGGGCCAGGGCCAGCAACTCGTCTTCGCTGACCCCGGGCATCGCCACCACATCGGTCAGCCGCGGCTTGCCTTCCGTTAGTGTGCCGGTCTTGTCGAAGGCGATCGAAGTCAGCGTGCCAAGGTTTTCCAGCGGCCCGCCGCCCTTGACCAGCACTCCGCCGCGGCCAGCGCGGGCCACGCCGCTGAGCACGGCGCTCGGCACCGAGATTGCAAGCGCGCAAGGGCTGGCCGCCACCAGTACCGCCATCGCGCGGTAGAAGCTGGCTGAGAACGGCTCGTCGATCACCACCCCAGCGAACAGCAGCAGCACCACCAGCACCAGCACTGCCGGCACAAAGAGGCGCTCGAAGCGCTCGGTGAACTGCTGCGTTGGCGAGCGCTGCGCCTCGGCTTCGGTGACCATCTTCACCACCCGCGCCATCGTCGATTGCTCGGCGCGGCGGGCGACCATCACCTCGATCGCGCCCGAGCCGTTGATCGTGCCGGCAAAGACGCGGTGCTCGGCGCTGACGCGGTCGAACGCCGCCAGTGCCGCCTGCGCGTCGGCCACCGGCCGCTTGTCGATCGGAACGCTCTCGCCCGTCACCGGCGCCTGGTTGACGCTGGTGGTGCCGACCACCACCACGCCGTCGGCAGGCAGTCTTTCGTTGGGCCGCACGATCACAACGTCGGCCACCTGCAATGTGGCGACGGCGACTTCCTCGGTTCCGGCGGCGCGGCGCACGGTGGCTGTCTCCGGCGCCAGCTTGGCCAGGGCCTCAATCGCCTTGCGGGCGCGGCCCATCGCGTAGTGCTCCAGCGAATGTCCCAGGCTGAACAGGAACAACAGCAAGGCGCCTTCGGCCCACTTACCAAGCGCCGCAGCGCCGATGGCGGCCACCAGCATCAGCGTGTCGATCTCGAAGCGCTTTGCCCGAAGGTTGTCGAACGCCTCGCGAACCGTGTAGTAGCCGCCGAAGAAATAGGCCGCGACGTACAGCGCCGTGGGCAGCCACGCCGGCCCGGCGACCACGCTTTCGAGCAGCCAGCCAACGCCCAGCAGCGCGCCGGCAGTGACGGAGAAGACGAGTTCGGTCCTCTCGCCGAACGGGCCGCCGGCGTGCGAGTGGCCGGCGTGGTCACCGGCTGCCTTGGCGTGGTCGTGGCCGGCGTCATCGCCATCTTCCTTGCCGTGCTCATGGCCGGCGTGGCCGTCCGCTTTCGCCGCGTCTGCCGGTGCCTCATCGGGCGCCTTGAGGCCCAGCGTGGCGGCGTGTTCCAGCAAGGCCTGCGCCGACACCTTCTGGCGGTCGTATTCGATCCGTACCGCGCCCGAAGCTGCGACATCGGCTTCGAGCACGCCAGGCATGCTGCGCAGCCCGTCGGCAACGCTGCGCGCGGCGCGCGCATGCAGCGCCGCGTCGGCGCGCACGACCAAATGCCCGAAGCGCTCGCTGACCTGCGCGCCCGCGGCATGAACCAGCTCTCGAACGCGACCGATGTTGATCTGCGCCGGGTCGTAATGGATGCACAGCTGCGGCGCAGCGCCGTCGCGCGCGACGTGCGCCTCGGCGATGCCGGGCCTTCCCGACAGCGCGGCGATCAACCGGCCGACGCAGCGGTCGTCGGCATCATCGACCTCGGGCAGCAGCAATGGCAGGTCGAGCCGCAGCCGGGTTGTTGGTTTGTTCATCGTCACTCTCTTTCGGTGTTATGCGGCAGGGGCGGCCAGCGGAGCATTGTCGGCGAACCTCAATGCGCCTGTCGTTGCCGAGGTACGGCGTGCGCGAGCCCTGAGAGGGAGGAGGCCGAACGATGATACAAGGACATCCTGTGGTGGTCAAGGAGTTCGGCGAGTTCAACGTGGTGCAGTTGGGCAGCATCCTGCACGGCGACAGCGGCTGGGAGTACGCTCCCGTCGGCCGCGGCTTCACGGGTACGTTCAACGACGTTCTGGGCCACTTCTCCTGAGGCCAGCCGTGCCGCCCGCGAAGGACAAGTTGCGCCCGACGGTCATCGGCCCGGCGGGTGCCGCGCGGCTGCCAGAGGACGCGCCGGCGACGGCGCGTCGTGTACCTGCGGTCACGCCCGGTGGTGCGGCAGCCGACGGCCATCCCGGGCGCTGAACGAAAGCGGATCGAAGTGTCCGTGCGGGATCTGCGAGCGTTGTCTCCGGGCGCGGCGGCCGTGGTGTGCGAGCAGGCGCGAGCGCTGGTCAGCGCGTTCGTCCTCGACAAGGCTACGCAGCGCAAGGCGATCCTGTGGGGCCACGATCTGCAGCAGGCGCACGGGAACCTCGTCACCGAAATGCTTGCCCAGCCGCTGGACGACTACATCAACCCTGACCGTCCTGGCCTCGCCGACGGCAGCAACGTGGTCGGGGCCGACCGCATTCAGGTGGAGACGGGGATCCAGCAAGAGTATCGCAGCAGCGATGGCAACCATTCTCGGACCGCAGGGGACTGCGAGAGCCGAGGGCATCGCGCCTGCGTCGGTTGGCCTCAAGTACCACTTCATTGACTCTCTCGGCTGGCAACAACCCTCAGTCGGAGCCATTGTTCGCTTCTTCCTACGATCCGGCACTCGCAATTTCAAGACCACTCGGGCCACTAGCGACTTCAGGATCGTCGCAGATTGGGATTTCTTGCCGCAATGGTCCCTGAACCCGAACGTAGGTGTCGCCCTCTACGAGAGCGATGCGAGCCACTTGTACGCGGCTGGGTTGTTCCTTGCGACACTCAACTACAACCCTAGCAAGACCCGAATTTCTTCATCGACGCCGGCCTCCAGTCTCCTGAAACAAGACACGGGCAAGTCGCCGTCCTTGTCGATTTCGGTGCGGCCTATGTCATCGGCCGGGACGTCCAGCTCGACTTCAGTGCCGGGTCACGGGTCGCAGGCAAAACGCCGCCGCGGCTGTTTCTGTCGGCCGGCATCAGCAAGCGGTTTTGATCGGCGCGTGTTGCATGGAACCGGTTCGTTGGATCAAAGCCTCGTCGCAGCGTCGGCCCCGAGCTTGTCGAGTGGCTGAAGTCGCTGGACGAACGGTCGCTCGTGGTTTCCTTTGCGACCGCGCGCGATGGCCGCAGCCATCAGGACCATCAACTCGCCTTTTGAGCGGCAGGGCCGCGCCATGCGGCTCACAACGTGCCTGTTTGCGGCCGCATCGCTTGGTGCTGCGTCTGCATTCGCGCAGGCACCCACTGAAGTGATTGCCGCTGCCATAAGCAGCGCAAAAGCCAATGAAACCCATCTCATCGCAGCCCCTGGTCGATCTGTGGTCAGGTTGCAGGCAGCCCGATTGGGTGTATTATTAGTTGAACTGATGGAGCAGACTCATGGGACTTTTGGACAGAATTTTAGGTGGGCATGGCGGTGGCCATCATGGCGGCGGCCATGGCGGGTATGGCTACGGCGGCGGCATGCCTCCAGGCGGGGCTCCGCCCCCACCTCCGGCTGTGCCAAGCGTGGCGTGTCCGACATGCCGCGCTCCCAACGCGCCGGGTGCGCGTTTTTGCCAGCAGTGCGGTGGATCCTTGATTGCCACGGCCTGCACCCAGTGCGGTACCGCGGTACCGCACGGCGCGAAGTTTTGCGCGCAGTGTGGCAAGGCGACTGACGCCTGATCGGTGAAGGCCAATGTGGATGCGAGCGCGCAGCAACTGCTGGCCGATACGGGCTACCGCAGCGAAGCGGTGATGGCGCAACCGACCAAGGATCATGCACAGTCCGAGCTGGTCATCGCACTGTGGCGCCAGGATAAGGTTGCCGCTGGCAAGATCGACAGCCAGCACTATCCGTATATTGCCCAGATGGCCGCCAAGCTGCAGACCGAAGAGGGCAAGGCGGCTACCGGAATCACAAGTGGATCGGCGAGCCGCCCAATGGCTGGATCAAGAACGTGCTGGCGTTTCGCCAGTTCAGCATGCGCGGGCTGGCCAAGTGCGATGCCGAGCTCAAACTCGTTTGCATGGCGCTGAATCTGCGAAGAAGCTGCTGGGCGTTCAACTGTTCGCTGGAGCGTCCGTAGCGCATGTGCCGCAGGTAGGCAAGCTCCAAATTGAGCTTGTCGATTGTCAGATGTGCCGTCTTGCGTGCGCCGCGCTGCCGCTCAACCTTTTGGGTCAGCGTATCGATCCTGGCCAGAAGCACGTCCGTTGTCATCAGGAATGACTTTGCCAAGCAAACAGGGGTCGTCTCAGAAAACGGAAAACAAAGCACGCTAAGCTATCGCCGACCCTGGCAGGCTTACTCCGCCCTGTAGCGACGCAATCAGTGGGCACGAAACATTCCCCTGCCGCGAGCGACAGGCGCACACAAGTTCAGACAGCACGGCTTCCATGCGCGCCAGGTCAGCCATCTTCTCGCGCACGTCCTTGAGCTTGTGCTCGGCCAGGCTGCTGGCTTCCTCGCAGTGGGTGCCATCGTCGAGCCGCAACAGCTCGGCAATCTCGTCCAAGCTGAAACCCAGCCTCTGGGCCGACTTTACAAATTTCACCCGAACCACATCCGCGCCGCCATAGCGGCGAATGCTGCCGTAAGGCTTGTCCGGCTCCGGCAACAAGCCCTTACGCTGATAGAAACGGATTGTCTCCACATTGACGTCGGCCGCCTTGGCAAAAACGCCAATGGTCAGGTTCTCCAAATTGTTTTCCATACCGCTTGACTCCGTACATTGGTACGGAAGTAAGCTTACGCTATCCAATCCAAATTCAAAAGGGCCAACGTATGTCTGATTCGCAAAACGGGCGCGGTGCGCTATTCGCTGGCGGGCTGTCTGCCATCCTTGCTTCGACCTGCTGCCTGGGGCCGTTGGTTCTGGTCGCCCTGGGCTTTTCCGGTGCCTGGATTGGCAATCTGACGGTGCTGGAACCGTATCGCCCGTTGTTCATTGGTGTGGCTCTAGTGGCGTTGCTTTTCGCCTGGCGGCGCATTTTCCGGCCGGCCAGTGCCTGCAAGCCTGGCGAGGTCTGTGCGATTCCGCAGGTGCGCGCCACCTACAAGCTGATTTTCTGGATCGTGGCCATGCTGGTCTTGGTCGCGCTTGGATTCCCCTATGTCGTTCCCTTTTTCTATTAATCAGGAGCTCACCATGAACAAGCTGTTTGCCGCCCTCGTACTCGCTGCACTCGCCGCCCCGGTATGGGCAGCCACCCAGACCGTCACGCTGGCGGTGCCTGGAATGACCTGTGTCACGTGCCCGATCACGGTCAAGAAGGCGCTCTCCAAGGTCGAGGGCGTGAGCAAGGTAGATGTGGGCTTCGAGAAGCGCGAGGCCGTCGTCACTTTTGATGATGCCAAGACCAACGCGCAGAAGCTGACCAAGGCCACCCAAGACGCCGGCTACCCGTCCAGCGTCAAGCAGTGAGTCACTGACTAAAACCGGGATCGATCATGGGACTGATGACACGCATTGCCGATAAAGCCGGCGCGCTTGGCAGCGTCGTTTCCGCGATGGGCTGCGCTGCTTGTTTTCCGGTCCTCGCCAGCTTTGGCGCGGCCATCGGGTTGGGTTACTTGAGCCAGTATGAGGGCCTGTTCATCAGCCGTCTGCTACCGCTATTCGCCGCGCTGGCCTTGATGGTTGGCGTGTCGATCTGGGATTTCGTGTCGCCAGCGCATGGCCGTTGCGGCCCGGACGGCTGCGAACTCCCCGCAAAACACGGCTGACGGCGTGAGCCAACGGCCAACACAGAAAAGGAAAGATGAATGACCACCCTCAAAATCACCGGCATGACGTGCGACTCGTGTGCGACGCACGTCAAGGAGGCCCTGGAGAAAGTCCCCGGCGTGCAGTCGGCGGATGTCTCCTATACCAAGGGCAGCGCCAAGCTCGCCGTTGAGGCCGGCACGTCGCCAGACGCGTTGACTGCCGCCGCGGCCGCTGCTTTGTCAAAAACGGGTTATCGGGCCACGCTCGTCGACTCACCCTTGGCTCCGGCGAGTGGCGGATTGCATATTGCCGTTATCGGCAGCGGCGGCGCGGCGATGGCGGCAGCATTGAAGGCCGTCGATCAAGGCGCGCACGTCACCCTGATCGAGCGCGGCACCATCGGCGGCACCTGCGTCAATGTCGGCTGCGTGCCATCCAAGATCATGATCCGCGCCGCGCACATCGCCCACTTGCGCCGCGAAAGTCCGTTCGATGGCGGCATGCAGCCCACACCGCCGACAATCTTGCGCGAGCGGCTGCTGGCCCAGCAGCAGGCGCGCGTCGATGAACTGCGCCACGCCAAATACGAAGGCATCCTAGATGACAATCCCGCCATCTCCGTGCTGCACGGCGAAGCCCGTTTCAAGGATGCGCACAGCCTGACCGTACAGCTCGATGGCGCCGGCGATCGCGTTGTGCCGTTCGACCGCTGCCTGGTCGCCACCGGCGCGAGTCCGGCCGTGCCGCCGATTCCCGGCCTGAAAGACACACCCTATTGGACTTCCACCGAAGCGCTGGTCAGCGACACGATCCCTGTGCGGCTGGCCGTGATCGGCTCTTCGGTGGTAGCGCTGGAACTGGCGCAGGCGTTCGCTCGACTCGGTAGCAAGGTGACGATCCTGGCGCGCAGCACACTGTTCTTCCGCGAAGACCCGGCCATCGGTGAAGCCGTCACGGCCGCGTTCCGGGCGGAGGATATCGAGGTGCTGGAGCACACGCAGGCCAGTCAGGTTGCCCATGTGGATGGCGAGTTCGTACTCACCACGGCGCTCGGCGAACTGCGCGCCGACAAGCTGCTGGTCGCCACTGGTCGCTCGCCCAACACGCGCAGCCTAGCGCTGGACGCGGCGGGCGTCGTGCTCAACCCGCAAGGCGCTATCGTCATCGACGCCGGCATGCGGACCAGCACGCCGGACATCTACGCCGCCGGCGACTGCACCGACCAGCCGCAATTCGTCTATGTAGCGGCAGCGGCCGGTACCCGCGCTGCGATCAACATGACAGGTGGTGACGCGGCACTGAACCTGACCGCGATGCCAGCCGTGGTGTTCACCGACCCGCAAGTGGCCACCGTGGGCTACAGCGAGGCGGAAGCGCACCACGACGGCATCGAGACCGACAGCCGCACGCTGACGCTGGACAACGTGCCGCGTGCGCTCGCCAACTTCGACACACGCGGCTTCATCAAGCTGGTGGCCGATGCCGGCAGCGGGCGCTTGATTGGCGTGCAGGCGGTCGCACCGGAAGCGGGCGAACTGATCCAGACGGCCGCGCTGGCGATTCGCAACCGAATGACGGTGCAGGAACTGGCCGACCAGTTGTTCCCGTACCTGACGATGGTCGAAGGGCTGAAGCTCGCGGCGCAAACCTTCAGTAAGGACGTGAAGCAGCTTTCTTGCTGCGCCGGATGAAGAAAAGGAGGTGTTCGATGAACGCCTACACGGTATCCCATCTGGCCCTTGATGCCGGCGTGAGTGTGCATGTCGTGCGCGACTACATGCTGCGTGGATTGTTGTGGCCGGTCGCTTGCACCGCGGGCGGCTACGGCTTGTTCGACGCCGCCGCCTTGCAACGGCTGTGTTTCGTGCGGGCCGCTTTTCAGGCGGGCATCGGCCTAGACGCACTGGCGCGGCTGTGTCGGGCGCTGGATGCTGCGGATGGCGACGGTGCGGCTATGCAGCTTGTGCCGTGTTGCGTCAGCTCGTCGAACGCCGGCGCGAGGCCTTGGCCAGCCTCGAAATGCAGTTGGCCACAATGCCAACCGAGCCGGCACAACATGCGGAAAGTTTGCCATGAACAGCCCCGAGCGCATGCCGGTCGAGACGCACAAGCCGTTGACCGGCTATCTGTGGGGCGCACTGGCCGTGCTTACCTGTCCCTGCCATCTGCCGATTCTCGCCGCCGTTCTTGCCGGCACGACCGCCGGCGCATTCATCGGGGAGCACTGGGGTGTTGCAGCCCTCGCGCTGACCGGCTTGTTTGTCCTGTCCGTGATGCGGCTGCTTCGGGCCTTCAAGGGAAGATCATGACCGCTTCCCTACCAATCAAGAGTAGGCATCTTGAGATTTGCTACAAATCTGGAGTATCACCACGAACGCAAATTTCCCGAACACTGCCAGTTGCACCACCTGCTGCGAATGCTGCAAAGAAATTCCGCTCGATGCCGCCTTCACCCCGGAAGGCGCGAAATACGTCGAGCACTTCTGCGGGCTGGATTGCTATGAACGCTTCCTGGCACGCGCCAAGGCCGCCACAGAATCCGGCATTGCGCCTGTTCCTGACGGTTCGCAGTCGTCAGGTTGAAGCATACCCTAACCTGATGTCAGGCTTGGCGCGCAATCTCGATGACTTGCGCTGCCTGGTGCAGAAACTCACCAAGCGCGGCGTGTGCATCGAGTTTGTCACTTTGCCGGTGCATCATCACACCAGACATTTAGCCCGCCTTTATAACTGCCATTAAGCCAGTAGCCGCAAGCGTTCCAATGTGCGCAGCGCCTTGGGTTCGGCTTTGTGTAGCAGGCCACGGTGCACGAAAATCTGGCCTTATCGGTCGTGGGTAGAGTGTCGTTTAAATACCGTCTGCCATAGCAAACAGCCCAGTCCTTGGTGTTGCCTGGCGGGGCGACTATAGAGTTCAGCGGTCTGCAACGTCAGCACACACGGTTGGCGATTCAACCAGACGTTGGCTAAATCTAGTGGCTTTTGCTGGCTGCGCAGCAAGAACAGGTCGCGTTCGCCCTGTTGCCATCATACCCGCAGCAGCGGGTCATTAGCCTGTGCAAGGTCTTGCTGAGAGGCTTGGCTACATACCTCGGTTCAATAGCGCTTCCATTACTCGCCATACAGGGCAATGAACGCGGGCCATCGCTACGAAGCAGACGAGTCGGGCTCGATTTCAGGCATGATGTGTTTTCTTCCGGCAGAGAGTGCAGTTCATAGTAGGTAGGCGCGTTTACCCCTGGGTTTACCCCTTGAGGCCATAACGGAACAAGGGCTTACAGAAATAAATCTGTAAGCCCTTGATTTTATTGGTCGGAACGGAAGGATTCGAACCTTCGACCCCTTGCACCCCATGCAAGTGCGCTACCAGGCTGCGCTACGCCCCGACGATGCTTCGATTTGTCTGTCGAAGCGGGTCGCATGATACATTAACTATCTGAAATGCGAAAGTTTTTTTTCGATATCAGCGCACGCGCAACACACTCAGAACTTCTTCCAACTCGGCAATAGTCTGACGGATCAGCTGCTTGTACTGAGTTACATCGTCCTTCGCTTCATCACCGGATAAACGCTGACGCGCACCGCCGATGGTAAAGCCTTGATCGTAAAGCAACCCGCGGATCTGACGAATCATCAGCACATCCTGACGCTGATAATAACGACGATTCCCACGACGCTTCACCGGTGAAAGTTGCGGAAATTCCTGCTCCCAATAACGCAGAACATGAGGTTTTACTGCACAAAGCTCGCTGACTTCACCAATGGTGAAATAGCGTTTGCCGGGAATCGCCGGCAGTTCGTCGTTATGGCTGGGTTCCAGCATAGGCTTCTACTCTTGCCTTGAGTTTTTGTCCCGGGCGAAAAGTCACTACCCGCCTGGCGGTAATAGGGATCTCTTCACCCGTCTTGGGATTGCGTCCGGGACGCTGACGTTTGTCACGCAGATCAAAATTGCCAAATCCGGACAATTTGACCTGCTCATTGGTCTCCAATGCATTACGAATTTCTTCGAAAAACAATTCAACCAGCTCTTTGGCTTCGCGCTTATTAAACCCTAGCTCTTCATAGAGCCGCTCAGCCATTTCCGCTTTCGTCAGAGCCCCCATAGGCTATTTCCTTAGTGTGGCATTGAACCCTTGCTCCAAGGACTGCAGCACTCTGTCCATGACAGCATTCACCTCTTCATCCGTTAGAGTGCGCGAGGAATTCTGCAAGGTCAAGCCGATAGCCATGCTTTTTCTATGCGGATCAATACCTTTGCCCTCATAAACATCAAACAACCTGAGGTTTTTCAAGTGCTCGCCCGCTTCGCGTCGAATACAAGACAACAAATCTTCGGCCAGCACAGTGCGGTCTACTACTAGCGCTATGTCTCTTCTGACCTCAGGGAAGCGCGACAATTCGCTGAATCGCGGCAATTTGCCTTGGCAAATCTTTGCCAATGCCAACTCGAACACAAAAACCGGCCCATTCAGATCAAGATCAGCGGCCAGCTTGGGATGCAGCGCACCCAACAAGCCAACTTGTTCACCATTGCGCTGGATACTGGCGCTCTGGCCAGGATGCAAGGCCGGATGCTCGACGGGAATAAAGGTGTAGGCGTCTGCTGCCCCACCATTGCCCAGGATTGCTTCAACATCAGCTTTAACATCAAAGAAGTCGAGCTTATCAGCACCATTGGCCCAGCCTTCCGGCAAGCGTGTGGCGCAGGCGATACCAGATAGCATGCGCTCTTGCAGCAACTCACCATCGGCTTGTGGCACAAAGCGCAAACCGCTTTCAAACAAGCGAACGCGACCTTGCTGGCGGTTCTGGTTATATTGCAGCGCTTTGCTCAAGCCCGGCCACAGCGACGGACGCATAACCGCCATATCGGTAGAGATCGGATTGGCCAGCGCCAAGGGTTCGATTTCCGGCTCAAACTGCTTGCTCAGGCCCGGCTCGATGAAGCTGTAAGTAATGGCTTCGTGGTAACCACGGGCAACCAGCAGACGGCGCAGCGTTGGCAGTTCGCCAAGGGTTTCTGGCTTGGCCGTCAGGTTGAGTGCTGCGGTAGGTGCAGTTGCCGGTAGGCGGTTATAGCCATACAAGCGCGCCAACTCTTCGATCAGGTCCACTTCGATGCTGATATCAAAGCGGTGACTAGGCACATCTACCTGCCATTGACCTTCACCTTGTGCGGTAACAGTCAGGCCCAGGCCTGTCAAATAGCCAACTACATCAGTGTGGCTCATTTGCATGCCGAGCATCTGATTGATGCGCTCGCCGCGCAGGATGATCTGCTTCAGTGTCGGCAGCTCGCCCTGCTCTACCGCCTCAATCACCTGGCCCGGCTCACCGCCAACGATCTGGAGAATAAGCGCAGTAGCACGCTCCATGGCCTCGCGCTGCAGCTGCCAATCCACGCCGCGCTCGAAGCGGTGCGAAGAGTCGGTATGCAGGCTGTAGCCACGCGCTTTACCAGCAATGGCAATAGTGTCGAAGAAGGCACTTTCCAGAAACAGATCCTGTGTACCTGTGCTTACGCCACTGTGTTCGCCGCCCATGATACCGGCCATAGCCAGAGGACGTTCGTGGTCAGCGATTACCAGGGTATCAGCGCGCAGGGTGATTTCCTGGCCATCGAGCAGCACCAGCTTCTCGCCCTCTTCGGCCAATCGCACGCGAATGCCGCCCTTGATCTCGGCGAGATCGAAGGCATGCAGCGGCTGACCCAGCTCAAGCATGACATAGTTGGTGATATCCACCACGGCGTCGATACTGCGAATATCGCTGCGACGCAGACGCTCGACCATCCACAGCGGAGTCGGTCGGGACAGGTCGACATTGCGGATCACGCGACCCAGGTAGCGTGGGCAGGCCTGCGGCGCCAACAGCTCGACCGGGCGCACGTCATCGTGCGTTGCGGCGACAGCGTCAACCTGCACGCGTGTCACTGCAGCGCCATAGTTAGCACCCACTTCCCGGGCCAGGCCGGCAATCGACAGGCAGTCACCACGGTTTGGCGTCAGATCGACCTCAATGATCGCATCGTCCAGCCCGAGGTATTCACGCACATCCTGACCAGCAGGCGCGTCTGACGGCAGTTCGTACAGACCGTCGTGATCTTCGGACAGCTTCAGTTCGGCAGCAGAACACAGCATGCCGAAGGATTCGACGCCACGCAGCTTGGCTTTCTTGATCTTGAAGTCATCGCCCAGGACGGCACCGACCATGGCGAAGGGTATTTTGATACCCACGCGCGCGTTCGGGGCACCACAGACTACCTGGAACTGCTCGCTGCCGTTACTAACTTGGCAAACACGCAATTTGTCGGCATCCGGGTGTTGCTCGGCACTGACAATCTCACCAACTACCACGCCGCTGAACGCGCCAGCGGCTGGGGTGACGCTGTCTACTTCGAGTCCGGTCATGGACAGGCGCGCTACCAGCTCGTCACGGGAGACGGCGGGGTTAACCCAGGTGCGCAGCCACTGTTCACTGAATTTCATTATTGATTCCTGCTTTCAAAAGGGTTGCGGGTGCGGCGCTCAGCGAAACTGCTCAAGAAAACGCAGATCGTTATCGAAGAAAATGCGCAAATCGCCCACGCCGTAACGCAGCATGGTCAGGCGCTCTACGCCCATACCAAAAGCAAACCCCTGGTATTTTTCCGGGTCGATGCCCGACATACGCAACACATCGGGATGCACCATGCCGCAACCCAGTACTTCAAGCCAATCGGCCTTCTCTTCACCGTTCTTGACTACGGTGCGGCGGATATCCACTTCGGCAGAAGGCTCGGTGAAGGGAAAGAACGAAGGACGGAAACGCACTTCCAGATCTGCCTCGAAGAATTCGCGCAGGAACTGCTCGATGGTCCCCTTCAGATCGGCAAAGCTCACACCCTCGTCAATCAGCAAGCCTTCAACCTGATGAAACATTGGGGAGTGAGTCTGATCAGAATCACAGCGGTAGACACGACCCGGACAAATGATCCGAATCGGCGGCTGCGTGGCCTCCATGGTGCGCACCTGAACCGGTGAAGTATGAGTCCGCAACAGGGTATTGGCATTAAAATAGAAGGTGTCATGCATTGCCCGCGCCGGGTGGTGGCCGGGAATGTTGAGCGCTTCAAAGTTATGGTAGTCGTCCTCTACTTCAGGACCTTCCTCGACGGTATAACCGACGTGGGCAAAAATCTGTTCTATGCGCTCCATGGTGCGCGTGACCGGATGCAGGCCACCGCTTAGCTGGCCGCGACCAGGCAGCGTCACATCAACACGCTCAGCAGCCAACTTGGCGTTCAGCGCTGACGCTTCCATCTCGTTCTTGCGTGCATTAAGCACACTGGATACGCGCTCTTTGGCTTCATTGACCATGGCGCCTACTTTGGGTCGATCTTCGGCCGGGATATTGCCCAGGGTTTTCATCACCTGAGTCAGCTCGCCCTTCTTGCCT
>TARA_R110000751_G_scaffold937_4_pt1 | contig 32398 bp, 27 predicted proteins | sample TARA_R110000751 | Tara Oceans TARA_R110000751 (sample SAMEA4398001) | marine metagenome | biome: Polar Biome; feature: [MES] marine water layer (ENVO:01000295) within the mesopelagic zone...; material: water (ENVO:00002006), including particulate matter (ENVO:01000060) such as...... | reverse complement strand
TTGACTTTTTTTTAAAAAAAAGTCAAAGCGATTTTTATGTGTTTATGAAAAGAAAAACGGTGCTTATAAATTTCACTGCTTTTATGAACTATTCTTTAGTGATCTTTCTCTATGGAACGCTGTGACTGATGCTATAAAATAAAATCTCGCAATCGCTTTCGTAGAAAAATATTCAATCAATTCTGTTATTTAGAGCTAAAAAGCTGTGATTTTCTTAATTTAGGAGTTCAAATTTTGACACATTGAATAAGCAAACGATTTTAATGATTCTCGACGGTTGGGGAATCACACAAGACCCAAAAGTAAGTGCTATTGCGCAAGCAAACACTCCTTTTATAGATAGCCTATATAAGAAATACCCTCACGCCACCTTGCGTACTGACGGGGAGCACGTAGGACTTCCTGAAGGACAAATGGGAAATAGCGAGGTAGGTCACATGAACCTCGGTGCGGGTAGAATTGTCTATCAAGATCTTGCCAAAATCAATAAAGCCATAAAAGACGACACGCTTAAGGAAGAGAAAGTGCTGGTGGATGCTCTCGCTTTCGCGAAAGCGAACTCTAAAAAAGTACATTTCTTAGGATTGTTATCTGATGGTGGTGTTCATGCCCATATCAATCATTTAAAAGCATTGCTAGATATAGCGAGCGACCATGAAGTGGAAGAGGTTTTTATCCACGCATTTACTGATGGCCGAGATGTAGATCCTAAATCTGGCGCTGGTCATGTGGAAGACTTGATGAATTACATAAGCGGTACCAATGCACAGTTAGCATCTGTTACTGGACGTTATTTTGCCATGGACAGAGACCAACGTTGGGAACGTGTAAAGAAAGCTTATGATGTGATCGTGCACGGTATGGGTCTTCCTACACATGATCCTGTTGTCGCGATAAAAGAGAATTATAAAAAGGGTGTTACTGATGAGTTTATAGAACCTATAGTCGTGCTCAACGGCACTGAGCCTGCAGGTTTAGTAGAAGAAGGCGATGTGGTTATTTTCTTTAATTATAGAACTGACAGAGGCCGCGAACTAACTCAAATGTTATCCCAAAAAGATTTTCATGAGCAAAATACACATGCGCTGGATCTGTACTATGTCACCATGACTAAATATGATGAAAGCTACAAAAACATCAAGATCATCTTTGAAAAAGACAACCTTAAAAACACATTAGGAGAAGTCCTTTCTGCTGCTGGGAAAAAACAAATACGTATTGCAGAAACAGAAAAGTACCCCCATGTGACCTTTTTCTTTAATGGTGGTCAAGAAGAACCTTTTCCTGGAGAAAGCCGGTTGATGTGTAACTCTCCTAAAGTAGCTACTTATGACTTGCAACCTGAAATGTCTATAGATTGCGTAACTAGCAGTATCATTCCAGAAATTAATAAAAAAACAGCCGATTTTATATGCCTTAATTTTGCCAATCCAGATATGGTTGGACATACCGGCTCTATGGAAGCAGCGGTAAAAGCATGTGAGGCTGTAGATGCTGCAGCAAACGAAGTCATTACTGCTGCCATTGAAAACGATTACACAGTGATCGTTATAGCAGACCATGGAAATTGCGAGGTAATGTTCAACCCCGATGGATCTGTAAATACAGCACACACCACTAATCCTGTCCCGATTATTATAGTCGATAAGGATATTAAAGCAGTAAAAGACGGGATTCTAGGGGACATCGCTCCTACTGTATTAAAGTTAATAGGAGTACAACAACCAAGTGAAATGACACAAAAATCACTAATTTAGTAACATGAAAAAGATATATATACTCATTGCCGCAGTGACACTTGCTGCTTGTGGAACTCAAAAGGTTGCCACAGAAAAAACAAGTGCTAATACGACTACCAATACAGAGGAGAAAATAAATAATGCCAGTCAGACAGATGGCAGCATAGACATAGGTGCTTCTTATGCAAAAGATGCGTCTGGAAATCTAACTGGAATTGTTCAAAAAGATGCTTTTATGCAAGCACCTTTTAACTCTTGGTTCAATAATAGAATGGAGACTTATGCGGCCGATCAAGAAACGATAGACGCACTTAAATTAGCTCTTAAAGATGTAGAAATAAGAGCTTATATGGGTACTTGGTGCGGTGATTCCAAAAGAGAAACTCCTCAGTTTTATAATATCCTTGAGGCAGCCTACTTTGATATGGATCAACTTACCATGATCACTGTGGATCGTTCTAAAAAAAGACCTATAAACTTAGTTTCTGACTACAACATCCAGCGCGTACCTACCTTTATCTTTTACCGCAACGGGACTGAAATAGGTCGCTATGTAGAACGCCCTAGAGAATCTCTAGAAAAAGACATGTTGAAGATTGTTACTGGTCAAGAATACAAGCATTCTTACGATAACTAGAACGAACAATTTAATTATTTAAAACGAGGGATTCCCATTCCTCGTTTTTTTTATATATTCCGTATAAATTAACCAACTTGAACCTTCACTTTTCAAATCGCTATGTGCTCAACGCAACGCTCATTATTTGCTGGCTAGCCACGGCTTTTATAGGTTTTAATGGTTTTTTTAAATCTCATGATTTACTGACAGTTTCTTTATTTAATTATCACATTCCGGACGCATTGACTTTTTTACTAGCTGTAATGATGTTCTCATTACCAGTTACAGGACTATTTATTAATGTAAGAATAGCCAAGTGGCTTCTTCTTATTTCTGTCTTTTTATACCTGGTCCTTATTGTCTTTGATTTGCACAGACTGACTCCATACATGATTGTCTATCTAGGTGTATTTGCGGCACTTATTTTACTCAAATACGACTCCAGCATTCTATACACCGCATTACTGATCATCGCTTCTGGAATTTATATATTTAGCGGTTTACACAAACTCAACATAGGTTTTGTCATAGATATTGCACCACGGTTTTGGTTGTATTCCTTGCCATTTAATTACACTAATACCATAGGATATGGTTTTGCCATCATAGAAATAGTTGCTGGATTATTACTGCTGTTACCGCTTACGCGAAAACTTGCTTGCATCCCACTCCTTTTAGTACAAACTCTGATTATCTTTAAACTAGTGCCCTGGAAACTGGACTGGAACTCGATCGTATTGCCGTGGAATTTCTTGATGATCGTGATCTTAATTTACCTGTTTAGAAAAAGTGCTTTATCGACATTTAGAATAGGTTCTGCTCAACCGATTATGGTTGTTTTAGGAGTTTTCTTTTGGTTGTTGCCCGCACTTTCACAAATCATATGGATTCCTGAGAACTTGAGCATGATGCTTTATTCGGGGAAATCAAAAAGTGGTTATCTCGTACTGAATGATCATATGGATCGGTTATCATCCTACGACCGCATTCCTGAAAAAGAAAAAATGCTCATCAGCCTGCAACGTCTTTCCATGGAAGAACGCGGTATTGCCATACATCCAGAACTAAAGATTTACGATAAAATATTAGAAAACTTCAAGTCCAAAATCCCGCAAACAGACGGTATTTATTATATACATCCCAATAAAATAGCCGAAAAACTATGAACGCCATCAATCTTAAAGAAAAGCTGAGTTTATTCAAGGAGCAGTGGACTCCTAAAATTATAGGGGAGCTCAACGGTCAACAGGTAAAACTAGCCAAGATTCAGGGCGAGTTTGTCTGGCACGATCACAAAAATGAAGATGAATTGTTTTACGTCATCAAAGGTCAATTACTTATAGAACTAAAAGATAAAACCATCACTTTAAATGAAGGGGACCTTTACATCGTACCCCGCGGTGTAGCACACAAACCTATCGCTCACGAAGAAGTTCATGTCATGCTATTTGAACCTGCAATGATCAAACATACCGGTGACGTACAACATGAGTTTACTAAAGAAAAACTGGACTGGATTTGATCAATTCGAACTCGAACTCGAACTCGAAAGTGAACATCGAATTAAAGAACATAGATCAAAGAATAATCATTAACGAATTTGAATGGGTTATTCGCTGGAAAACCTATAAATAATTAAATCGAGATCAAATTACACCAAAACCATTTTACAACGACCTGACTTTTTAAAGTCATTTTCTATCTGAATTCAAGTTTGATTTTGACTTTCTTTTTGATTTTACTTTTACTTACGCAGCAAGTTTAAACTCTCTCTTAAACTAGAAAAACTAGGTGTTTTATCACTGTATTCTTGACGCAATATTTTCTTTTCTTCGTCTGTAGCTCCTATTTGCTCCAGCATATTGACCAAGTGCATTTTCATGTGTCCGGTTTGTATGCCTGTGGTTACCAAAGAGTGTAAGGCCGCAAAGTTTTGAGCGAGTCCTGCTACCGCAGTTACCTTCATCAAATGCTCAGCAGTAGGATTTCCTAAAATTTGTATGGCGAGTTTGGATAGTGGATGTAGGGATGTAAGCCCACCAACAGTTCCCAAAGCCAGTGGAAAATCAGCTTCAAAGATAAAGCTGTCGTTTTCTATTCGCGCACGAGTAAGACTTCGGTATTGTCCATCTCTAGAAGCAAAAGCATGCACTCCAGCCTCAACGGCTCTAAAATCATTTCCTGTAGCAATGACTACCGCATCAATGCCATTCATGATTCCTTTGTTATGGGTTACCGCACGATAAGGTTCTACAGTGGCAATGTCCACAGCACGGACAAATTTCCTTGCAAACTCTGCCCCAGTCACTCCATTAATAGTTCCTATCTCCTCTATTTTACAGGACACCGATACGTTTACAAGACAGTCGGGAACATAATTGCTCAAGATGCTCATGATCACTTCTGGCACATCGCTTGAGAAGCCTTGAAATTCGGCCGCTTTTTGTCTTAAAGTCGTTGACAGTTGCTCGAGTGTGGTGTTGATAAAGTTAGCACCCATGGCATCACGGGTTTCAAAGGTGGCATGCAACTGGTAATAGCCTTCGAGGCTTTTGGTTTTATCTACTAAGCTCAATTCTTGAATACCGCCACCACGTTTTTTCATCGAGGCGTTGATTTGTTCTAGGGATTCTAATAATTCCGCTTTCGCGAAAGCGTAAAAAGCATCCATCTCACTGCCCAAACCATGATACATCAAATGTACTTGTCCAGATTTAAGAGTGCCTTTGATCTGTGTTTTAAAACCACCGCGATCCAGCCAAAACTTAGCGGCTTTACTCGCTGCAGCCACCACACTACTTTCTTCAATCGCCATGGGAATGGTGACCAATTCCTGATCGATTAAAAAATTAGGCGCAAGACCAAATGGAAAAAAGTAGTTGGTTACTGTATTTTCACTAAAACCGTCGTGAAGATCCTGTAATTTTTGATCTTCATTCCAGTATTGAATAAGCGTTTGTCGAGCCGTAGCGCTATCATCAAGGTGATGGGAAACCAGCCAATCTATCTTTTGAGATTTAGAAAGTTTTGAAAATCCAGTAACAGGTTGCATACATATAAAAATTGAGTCGCAAAGATACAATCGGTTAGGGAGAATTTACTCCTACAGGATAATCGCCTAAACCGTAGCTTTATTGGGATATTTTTAGTAAAATTGAGGTCACACGTAATTAAAACTAAGGAATGATTAAAAACTGCATGCTTTTATTGGCTTTTATATTTGTAAGTCAAAGCATTACCGCTCAGAAAAACATTAGTGTTGAAGATATTTATAAAGGAGAATTCCGCACAGAAGGGCTTCAATCTTTAGCCTCATTAAACAACGGGACTGAATATTTAGTTCTTAACTACAATAGAGACCAGACGCAAACCATAGATAAATACAGTTATCTCACTGGAGAAAAAACAGCAACCCTGGTTAATAGCGCAGACATCAAGCTTCCTATCAGTAATTATATTTTAAGCAGTGATGAGAAGCAAATGATGATCATTTCTGAAAGCAACCAAATCTTCAGACGCAGTTCCTATGATAAGGTGCATGTTTTGGACCTAGAAACTAAAAAACTGACTTCTTTAAGTGACGAGTTCGTTAGAAGCCCTTCTTTCTCTCCAGATGGTAAGAAAGTAGCTTATGTTTTTGAAAACAATATCTACTATAAGGACTTGACAACAGGAGTATTAGTTCAAGTGACTCAGGATGGTGTCACTAATGAATTAATTAATGGAGTTACAGACTGGGTATATGAAGAAGAATTTGCTTTTGTAAAGGCCTATGAGTGGAGTCCTAATAGTGAGCAGATTGCTTTTATCTCTTTTGACGAAAGTGATGTTCCTGAATTTTCTATGGATATTTACGGAAAGGATTTGTATCAGTACCCTGAAGTATTTAAATATCCAAAAGCTGGAGAAAACAATGCCGTTGTCGCATTGCACCAGTTTACTTTAGCTACAAGAACAAGACAAGAAGTTTCTTTAGGACGTAATGAAGAATTTTATATAGCCAGAATCAATTACTCTCCTAATGGCCAACTTGCTGCCCAATTATTGAACAGACATCAAGATGTTTTGGATTTCTTTTACGTTAACCCTGATGGAACATCAAAAATCGCTTTTACTGAAAAGGATACGGCGTATATAGATGTTACTGACGACCTTACTTTCTTAAAAGATGGCAGCTTTTTATGGACCAGTGAAAAAGACAACTGGAGGCATATTTATCTATACGATGCCGATGGTAAAGAAAAACGCCAAATCACAAAAGGAAACTGGGACGTTACTTCTTATTATGGTTATGATGACAATTCAAAAAGCGTTTACTTTCAAAGCACAGAAGATGGCTCTATCAATAGAAGTATTTATTCCATCTCTTTAAAGGGAAAGAAAAAGAAAAAACTCTCTTCTCAAACAGGAACCAACTCTGCTTCATTTAGTAAAAACTTTACCTATTATATCAATACATTCTCAAGCGCTACTGCTCCACCTGTATACACATTGAATAATGCAGAGGATGGCAAATTAGTGCGAGAGATCAAAAACAACAATAATCTTCAACTCAAATTGAAGGATTATATAGTAGCCCAAAAAGAATTTTCTACCATTAACATCAATGGCAATGATTTGAACATGTGGACTATGAAGCCTCAAGACTTTGATCCTAACAAAACCTATCCGTTATTCATGACACAATACAGCGGTCCTGGCTCACAATCTGTAGCTAACGGCTGGTACGGTGCAAATGACTATTGGTACAGTATGCTAGCTAATCAAGGTTACATAGTCGTATGTATAGATGGACGTGGAACTGGATTCAAAGGAGCCGACTTTAAAAAAGTGACTCAAAAAGAATTGGGAAAATATGAAGTAGAAGATCAAATCGCAGCTGCTAAGAAATTAGGTGCTATGAATCACATCGATGCGAGCCGCGTAGGAATTTGGGGCTGGAGTTATGGTGGGTTTATGAGTTCTAATTGCTTATTAAAGGGTAATGATACTTTTAGCATGGCAATAGCTGTGGCACCGGTAACTAACTGGAGGTTCTACGATTCGATTTATACCGAACGATACATGACGACTCCACAAGAGAATGCCAGTGGTTATGATGAAAACAGCCCGATCAATCACGTAGATAAATTAAAAGGGAAGTACCTTTTAATTCACGGTAGTGCTGATGATAATGTACATGTTCAAAACACCATGAGAATGGTAGAAGCATTGGTACAAGCTAACAAGCAATTTGACTGGGCCATCTACCCAGACAAAAATCATGGGATTTATGGTGGGAACACCAGAATCCACTTGTACAACAAGATGACCAATTTTATTAAAGAGAATTTATAATCACAACCCCCAACTAACCCCAATTATATGTCAAATGCAATTAAACAAAAAGAACTATTCGGTCATCCAGTAGGTCTGTACATTTTATTTCTTACAGAAATGTGGGAGCGCTTTTCTTATTATGGAATGCGTGCCATACTCGTATTATATTTAACGAGCGAGACCCTTTCTGACAATCCAGGTTTAGGCTGGACAGATGGGAGAGCACTTGCTTTATACGGATGGTATACGATGTTAGTTTATGTAGCGTCCATACCTGGTGGAATAATAGCAGATAAAATAATAGGTCAGAAACGATCTGTCCTTTATGGAGGTTTATTGTTATGTGCAGGACATGGTGTTTTATCTATTGAGCAAAACTGGGCCTTTTATACAGGACTAGCTCTCATTGTTGCTGGTGTTGGTCTTTTAAAACCAAACATTTCCACTCTTGTAGGTGGTTTGTACGAACCAGGAGACGATAGAAGAGATAAAGGATTTAGTATTTTTTATATTGGAATTAATGTAGGGGCTGCTGCGGCGTCCATTATTGTTGGTTTAGTAGCCAAATCATACGGATGGCATGCTGGTTTTGGATTAGCTGCTATTGGTATGGCATTAGGTCAAGTGGTGTATATGTTTGGTCAAAAGCACTTGAGCCACGTGGGTAACAAACCCGCAAAAGCTGTGAAAAATGACGGTAACGTCTCCATTGCACAACTGTTTAAAAATATGATAAGCAACAAAGGATCTCTAGCTGCATGGGTTCTTTTAACTATCGCCTCATTAGCCGCTCTTTTTATGTGGGACTGGGCTTATGGACTGTTGTTCTTGTTTTTATCTTTTGTCGTTGGTATGATGATGGCTATTTTTCAAGATCTAGACACTCAAATTGACAAAGACCGCTATGTGGTCTTATTGCTTTCCTTTTTAATTGTAATTGTTTTTTGGGGCGCCTTTGAGCAAGCCGGAGGATTAATGAATCTATATACGCAAACCAAGACAGATCGATTCTTTTTAGGATGGGAAGTTCCTAGTGCGTTGATGCAAGCATTTAACCCTATGTACATTATCATTTTTGCAATACCTGTGGCAAGTGCCTGGATATGGTGGAAAAACCGTGGTAACGAAGCTTCTTCATTATTTAAAATGGCTTTTGGAGTTATTGTGATGGGACTTGGATTTGTTTTTATGATAGGTGCCTCTTTACAATATGAAGAATTAGGAGAATCGGCATTGTATTGGCTTGCCTTAGCCTACTTACTTCACACGTTAGGAGAATTATGTGCTTCTCCGGTAGCCTTATCTTTTATCACAAAATTAGCTCCCATAAGATATGGAGCACTGATGATGGGTGTGTATTTTGCAGCAACAGGATTAGGAAATAAAGTAGCAGGAATTATAGGGGAAAGCGCAGAAGGAGCAGGTGAGTTAACCGTATTTACAAGCATCACTGTTTTCTGTGTTGTTTTTGGCTTACTAGTAATCGCTTTGCTTAAACCTTTAAAGCGCTTAACCCACGGAGCAGAAGATAAAAACAAAGAGCAACTCGAACAAGAAGGCTATGAACTTGCTGACACTGAAATCAACTAAAAATCCTGTTTTAATAAATAATAAACACGGATATATAGAATGTCATTTGAATATTATATTTTTAACAAAAAACACACTACTTCGGTGTGTTTTTTGCTTTAATAGAAGTTGTAAATTTGTTTTATGAAATTATTCACTATAGTATTTCTGTTTATTTCGGCTTTTGGCTTTTCTCAAGTCAACTGGATGAGTATGAATGATGCCCTTGCTGCACAGAAAAAAGAACCTCGTAAAATTTTGATGAAATCCTACACAGACTGGTGTCCTAATTGTAAATGGATGGATAAGTACGCTTTCGCGAAAGCAGATATCGCCACATACATCAACGAGAACTATTACCCCGTAAAATTTAATGCCGAAGGAAGTGAAGTAATCAACTACAAAGGTGCTACCTACGCTAATCCTCTTAAAAAGCGCAACGATCGCGCGCAACATCAATTTGCTGAATTTATAAGAATATTTGAATATCCTACACTGGTATTTTTTGATGAAAAAGGAACCATTATCAATCCAGTTCCTGGCAAATTAGATGCTAAAAAGTTGGAAATCTACATCACCATGCTCGCAGATGAGACCTACAAGTCTATCAATACGGGAAAAAAATGGAACGATTACCAGCGTGATTTTAAATACAAACTACAGGGTTAATCAATTGCCACTGCTCCTTCTTCATAGGTGTTTAAAAACTTAATATCCATTTGATCACAAGTGGCTTTCCAAGTCTCAATTAGATGGCGATAATTAGAACCATCAGCAATAATCATTTTCGGTTGGGTATCTAGAATAAGTCGCTCCATATTTATTTTGGGAGAGTGCGATAGCAAGACGTTAGCGTTCTTAATAGAAGTATCATAGACTCCATTTTCAGATATCACCACCAATTGTGCGTCTTTATAATGCACCATACTTTGTAAATCGGCTATAGAGAGTTTCTTGCCTCGATGATTTTCTATGTTTTTTAATCGCTCCAAACTAATAACAGCTCTTTTAGTATCCATGACATGTAAATCAGTAAGTAGTAGGGCTTGATCTTTATTACTCAGACTGACCGCACTTCCTGTGCCTTGATGCAGTACTAAAAACTGTTCTTCACTGAAGGTATACTTTTCAAAAGCATGTATCCCTATCCAGAGTATTACAGATGCGAGACTTAGATGCAGCATCCAGTTGGGCTTTTTTAAGTAAAAACGTTCTTTTTTACTTCTTTTAAAATAAGGAACTACAAACAAAACCAAACCAAACAGAGCTGTATATATCAAAATGGTTTCCCACCAGGTGATATAGATGTCTGTTATGATGAATGCATCCCAAGAACTGATGTAAGCAACGGTTTCCATTATAAATTCCAGTAGTACATTTATAGAAGTCGTTAGCCAGTCGGTAGGAAGCCCGATCAACAATAAAAGAATCAACAACAACGCAGCACCTATAATGAATGGCAATAAGGGCAGCAGTAGCAGGTTACCAAGAATAAACAAGCCTGGAAACTGATGAAAATAAAACAGGCTCACTCCTGCTACTCCTATTTGAGCTGCCATAGTTACAGTACATATGCTCCAGAAAAAATCTTTGACCTTATTGGGCCAAGTCCATAATCCAGCCAGTACAGGCTGTATCAATACAATTGAAAATACTGCCATATAACTCAACTGAAAACCCACCTGAAACAGCAATCGTGGATCATAAACCAATAACACAAAAGCAGATAAGGTCAAACTGTGATAAACCGATCCTTTGCGTTTGAGGTTCATACCTATGGCCACAAAAGAAAACATAGTTACTGCTCGCATGATGGATGGTGACATTCCGGTGAGTAGAGCAAAGCACCATAGAAGAACAATAAGAACAGCACTTTGAATCCAGCGACCGTATTTGAGTCGCAAGATACTTTGAGTGAGAAATCTTAGAATCAATAGAATAATTCCAACATGCAAACCACTTAAAGCGAGAATATGTATCACCCCTGCATCTCTAAAGCTTTTGGTGAGCTCGGGATCAACATTCTGTCGTTGTCCTAAAACCAAAGCTTCTATCATCGCACGAGGACGCTCTTTTAAACTGGATGCCGTTAGTTCCTTTAGAATGGTATTTCTGAAACCCAAGAGCACATCTGCTCTTTCAGGACCCCTCTCATCACTCCATATACGAGTTGGATCTACATAAATCTGACCATAGACATCAATAGACTTCAAATAGGCTCTGTAATCAAAATCACCTGGGTTACGTGCAAATGCTGGTACATCTATATGCTCATAAACCACTAGCCTATCGCCTACCTGGTAACCTAAACTGTCAGATCTTTTAAATAACACCAATGCTTTTCCTGAAACCCCTTGCTGCCCCAAAAACAATACCTCAGCATAAAAACGATCATTAAATGTATTGGAAGTCAATCGTTGTTTTAACTCAAGAGAAATAACCTGTTCTTCACCTTGTACCTGCTTATTAATAAAATGATTACTTGTTAGCTGATTCCTGTACTGCAGATGAATTCCTCCTAGAAAAAAGAAAAAGCAGTAAACAGCTACTGCAAAGAATGTTTTTGAAAAAAATGAATACTTGTTGATGAGCAAGGAAAATAAGGCGATCAAAAAAGATATGCCCAAGCAGTATAGATAAGCCTCTGTAGGGAATTCTATACCCCTAGAAAAAATAATTCCTGCGATAAGAAAAAATAAAATTCTATAAAATGGATAATCAAGCCAGCGCATGATTAAATATACCTAATCTATTTTAATCGATTCTTCCAGCTCTTAAGAAAGCATCTATCCAATAGGCTTCGTTCAAAGTAGACGTCATCACACCTCTCGATGTAGTGGAATGTATGAATTCAATTTCTCCAGGAGTTACTCTTGTAATCAGTGCAACATGATTGACCTGTCGCTTGTTTTTACCAGTGGCAAAGAATAGAAAATCTCCCTTCCTCACCTGATCCAGATCCAGCGCATCAGCTTTTAAATAAATAGAACGGCTGCTCCGCGGTATACTTTTGCCAGCTTCTTCAAAAGCCGTAGAAATCAAACCACTGCAATCCATTCCTTTTGCAGTAGTGCCTCCATAACGGTATTTCACTCCTTTATATCGCATCGCATTTTCCACTATTTGGTCTATAAAAGGAGTGCTTTCTGCATAGGGCTTGTCATTTGATTCTACCTCCAGTTGCACTTCTTCTATTTCCTCTATCTCCGTTTCGTCGCCATATGTTGTAGGGCTTTTATAAACACTGGCTCTCGGTGCCTTTACAGCTTCCTTTTTAGTTGTAATTACGCTAGGCCTAGAACTTCCACAAGAAGTTAGTCCTAAGGAAAGCAGTAAGACTACTGACGATAAAACTATAGAAACAGATTTTTTATTGCTGTTGTTTTGCTTTCTATTTGTTCCGCTTTCGCGAAAGCGGAATAAAAAAAAACTGATGCCATACTTGCGATAAGAAAGTGGAATGATTAAACGCATACTACCCGTTAAATTTCAAAATATTGTGTATAAAATTAGAATTCCTTTTAGGTCCAACCAAAGTAAAACATACCAGCATAACATCTGTTAGAATTCTATATTTATGGAGAATAAGACAGAAAAGAACTGATTTGTAAACGACATATAGATATTTTATTGTTGTAATTTCTTTATATCTGCATATATCATACCAGCGGTATTCTCACTGGCTCCAATGCCCCCTAACTTTTTTTCCAATTCATAATAATCTGCAAAAATGCGGTTGCGCTGCGTAGGATTGAGGATTAGATCCAATTCTTTTTGCAGTGTTTTCTTGTTGAAGTGCGACTGTATCAACTCCGTAACTACTGGTTGATCCATGATAAGGTTTACCAGTGATATGTAATCCAGTTTGACAATACGTTTAGCAATGTTATAGCTTATGGAACTTCCCTTATAACAAACTACTTGAGGCACTTTAAAAAGTGCGGTTTCCAGCGTTGCCGTTCCTGAGGTAACTAATGCCGCATGGCATAAACTCATCAAATCATAGGTACGGTTCATGACTAAAGTTACCGGATAGTCCTTGAGGTAACCGCTATAAAAAGACTCGTCCTGACCTGGTGCTCCAGCGATAATGAATTGGTAACCTGGATAACGATCTACCATTTCCAGCATGACGCTCAACATTTTTTTAATTTCTTGTTTACGACTTCCTGGCAACAGTGCAATTAAGGGTCTGTCATCCAGGTGGTAAGTAGCAAGGAATTTAATATGATCTACGGTCTTTCTTTGCGCGATGGCATCAATTAAGGGATGCCCTACAAAGTGAACTGGGAATTGATGTTTTTGCTCGTAAAAATCCTTTTCAAATGGTAAAATCACATACATCTGATCAACATCCCTTTTGATGGCTTTGATGCGACCTTCTTTCCATGCCCATATTTGTGGAGAAATATAATAATGATTTCGGTAGCCTTTGATTTTGGCCCATTTCATGATCCTAAAATTGAACCCCGGATAATCGATATAGATCATCGCATCTGGCTGAAAATCTTCAATATCTTCCTTGCAAATTCTGATGTTTTTAAGAATGGCTTTTAAATTGCTCAACACTTCTACAAAGCCCATAAAGGCGAGCTCTTTATAATGTTTTACAAGGCTTCCACCTTCGGCCTGCATTAAATCGCCACCCCAAAACCGAAACTCTGCCTCTGGATCTTTGTTTTTAAGTTCTTTCATGAGCAACGCCCCATGAAGGTCACCACTCGCCTCACCTGCAATCAAATAATATTTCATAAGCTAGAATTCAAAATATAAAACTGCCAGTGCAGCAAGAATGGTAGCCAGTAATACCCCACGAGCTTCATATGGCTGCACGGGTTTTTTAAATTTCCCAATAGTTGAAGTGAGGAAAAAGAAAAATACCACTAAATTAAGTACGGCCCCTAAACCTATAAGCCCTCCTAAGAAACCTTGGCTATACCCTTCTTTGATGATGTACTCAAAGCCCTTATCTGTTGCAAAATAAACGTACAGATAAGTTCCTATGGTATTGGCAATAAGCCCAAATATAAATCCTTTTAAAATCTTAATTACCAAAATCCCATGTATTTAGTTCGCTTATATAGTGATGTGCGGTAAGATCATATTGGGTAGGAACAATAGAAATGTAATTATGAGCCAGTGCCCATTCATCGGTATCTTCACCTTTATCGTCATTAACAAATTTACCGGTAAGCCAGTAGTAGTCCTTACCATTTGGATTCGTGCGCTTGTCAAATTCTTCCACCCAATAAGCATTTGCCTGACGGCATATTTTTACTCCTTTGATTTCCTCTTTAGTAGCTTTTGGAATATTGACATTAAAAATGACTCCTTTTGCCATTCCTTTCTCTAGAACTTGCTCAATAATTTGTTTTACATACTCCCGAGATGAGGAGAAGTCTGCATCATGAGAATAATCACATAGAGAAAATCCAATGGCTGGAATCCCTTCTATACCGGCCTCCATGGCAGCACTCATCGTACCGCTATAAATCACGTTGATCGCGCTATTACTTCCATGATTGATACCACTAAGGCATAGATCTGGTTTGCGATCGAGTATTTCATGACTTGCCATTTTCACACAATCTACAGGTGTACCGCTCGTCGTATATTCCTTATGGTCGTAATCGTGTTGTAAAAACTCCTTCACATAAAGCGTGTCGTTGATGGTTATCGCATGACCCATGGCACTTTGCGGGCTATCTGGAGCCACCACGACTACATCACCTAGCTCTCTAGCGATACTTATTAATGTTCTGATTCCTTTTGCGGTAATACCATCATCGTTAGTAACTAGAATGAGTGGTTTCTTTTTATTTTCCATAAGATATTTAAGGTGGTTAAAATTAAGTAAATTAGCCGTACCATTTAAGATTCTTACCTTACTTTAACCTTCTTAAATTGGCACGGTTTTTACATGCATAGAAAGAGACAAATGAAAATCCTTATGAATTTCCTAAAAAACAATTTTATACTGGCAGTTTTTACCCTACTTGTAGCAACAGCTAGCTGTAGTTTTACTAACGATACGGTAGACCCTGGAGATAAAGAAAAAGAACAGTTGCTGGTCAACTTGATTTCCCATGTTTTAAAAAGAAATCACTTTTCTCCAGCAGACTTAACAGATGAATTCTCAAAAGATATTTTTGATAATTACGTCAAAGACCTTGATCCTGGAAAAAGATATTTCCTAGAAAGTGACTATAAAGAATTTCAAGCCTATGAATATTTGATTGATGATCAAATACGTGATAGTAAAGTAGATTTATTCAATCTTACTTATGAAAGACTGCTGCAACGTCAAGAAGAATCTCAAAAGATATTTACAGAATTAATTAAGAAACCATTTGATTTTTCCATTGATGAAAGCATCAATACGGATTATGATAAAATCCCTTATTCAAAAAATAAAAAAGAATTAAAAGACCACTGGAGAAAACTTTTAAAGCTATCTGCTTTAGGAACTTATTACGATAAGGTGGAAGAACAAAAAGAAAATCCAGAAGAAGAGCAAAAGAGTCTTGTGGAATTAGAAAAAGAAACCAGAGCAGAGATTAAGAAATCAATGCTAGAGAACTTTGACCTCACTGACGATGTAGAGCGGTTGGACTATTTCTCTGTTTTTGTAAATACCATCACCACACATTTTGATCCTCACACTAATTTTTTCCCACCACAAACCAAAGATCGTTTTGACACCTCTATGAGTGGAAAGTTAGAAGGAATAGGAGCTAGACTTCAAAAGAAGATGGATTACATCAGTGTGTTAGAAATCATTTCTGGTGGACCGGCATGGAAAAGTGAACTGATTGAAGTAGGAGATAAAATCCTTAAGGTTGCTCAAGAAAACGACACTATGGCTACATCTATTGTAGGTATGAGAATAGGAGATGCGGTAGAACTGATCAAAGGGCCTAAAGGAAGTAAAGTAATTCTAACGCTTAAAAAAGTAGACGGCTCTATTGAAGATATAACTCTTACAAGGGATATCGTTCAAATAGAAGAAACTTTTGCTAAGTCGGTTATAGGAAAAGACGATGCTTTTAGATTTGGGTTTATCAATTTACCTAAATTTTATTTTGACATGGAAGACCCTAGTGGGCGTGCTGCTGGTAATGATGTCTCTCAAGAAATTAAAAGGCTCAAGACCGAAGGTATGGACGGACTTATCATAGACCTGAGAAATAACGGCGGCGGTTCTTTAAGAGAGGTGATTGAAATGGCAGGATTATTTGTCGATAAAGGACCTGTAGTACAAGTTGCTTTAAAAGACAAAAGAACACGAACTTTAAGAGATAGCGACAGCGGTGAAATTCTCTGGGAAGGACCTTTAGTTATTATGGTCAATGAATTCAGTGCGAGTGCTAGTGAAATTCTTGCTGCTGCTTTACAAGATTATGACCGTGCAGTGATTATAGGAAGTAAGCAAACCTTTGGAAAAGGAACGGTACAGAATTTTGAAGACTTGAACCAATGGGTACGTAATAATGAATACGGAGACTTAGGAGCTATCAAGTTAACCACCCAAAAATTCTATAGAATTAATGGTGGGAGCACACAACTCGAAGGGGTGAAAAGTGATGTGGTAACCCCTGGAAGATACAGTTATATTTTAGTAGGAGAACGCGACGAGCAGTACCCTCTTCCTTATGATGAAATCCCAAAGGCTGAATATGACAAATTTACTGGTTATGCAAATCTATCCGAGTCCATTAAAAAGGCTCAGAAAAGAGTTGACGCAAATCCAAATTTTAAGCTATTGGATGAAAACGCAAAATGGTTGAGCAATCAAAGAGAAGATAATAACATTACTTTAAATTTTACCGCTTACAAAGAGCGTTTAGACCGCCTTGAAAAAGAAACAGAAAAATTTGAATCTTTATCTGACTATAAGAACACTTTAGATTTTGACATGCTCGCCTATGAGAAAGCATTAGTTAAAACTGACAGTGCTTTAGGAGACAAACGTGAAGCATGGATAAAGAATCTTAAAAAAGATGTTTATGTGGAAGAAGCTGTAAATGTTCTTAAGGATCTGCGCATGAATAATATCAAAAATGACAACAAGACTAAATGGAGTGTTAAGGACTAATGTCTTTTAAAACCACATCATTAAGTTCTCTAGCGCTCCAGAAGTTTAAAAAAAACTTCTGGGGCGTTTTGAGTTTTCTTATTATTCTATTTTATGCATTAGTTGCCATATTTGCATACGTCATAGCTCCAGACGATACGCAATACGCAAACCAAATGCACATTTCTATACATTCCCAACCACCAGGTTTTACTGTGGATATGTTAGCTCTTCCCTCAACTACCGCCGAAACTAGTTTTTGGGACTGGTGGAATGGAAAAAAATCTACCCTGCAAGAAATCCCTTATGCCGATTTAAAAATCGAGAAGGGCACTATTTTCTACCGGCCTTTTGATGTGGACGGTAAGGAACTCTCTTTTGTAGATGCAAATTTTAGCGTTGATAAGGATCTGGAATTGTCTCGCTTTCGCGAAAGCTACACCTCACAAAAAACATTTCTATTAGGTACCGACAAATATGGTCGTGATCTATTAAGTCGCATGATGATAGGGACGAGAATAAGTATCTCTATTGGTTTTGTAGCGGTGTTGATCTCCTTACTTATAGGTGTTTTTTTAGGAGCTATTTCAGGGTATTACGGCGGTAAAATAGATGCTGCCATCATGTGGCTGATCAATGTAACCTGGTCCATACCTACTTTACTGATGGTTATCGCTATTAGCATCGCATTAGGAAAAGGCTTTCTCACTGTTTTTATTGCAGTAGGGCTTACCATGTGGGTAGAAGTGGCACGTGTGGTGCGTGGACAGATGATTGTAGCCAAAGAATACCAATACGTAACCGCAGCAAAAGCTTTAGGCTTTGATAATTTTAGAATTATTACCCGACATATTTTACCTAACATCATGGCACCAGTCATTGTCATTAGTGCAGCAAATTTTGCAGCTTCCATACTTATAGAAAGTGGCTTGAGCTTTCTAGGATTAGGCGCACAACCACCAATGCCCAGTTGGGGCAGTATGATTAAAGATCATTATCAGTACATCATTCTTGACAAGGCTTATCTTGCCATAGTGCCAGGAATCGCAATCATGACTTTAGTAATGGCATTTATGCTCTTAGGAAATGCACTGCGAGACGCACTGGATGTAAAAACAAGTTAAATGAGAAAATACGTTTACCCATTAATCATTCTTGTCTGCGCAGCAGCTTACTATTTTTATGAGAATAAAGCTGTTAGCATCTATTCACAAGAAAACCGCTCTCCAGAAGAACTTCTGAATGCTGATGTAAATGGTCGTGGGGCTAACTCCTTATCTCGAAAAGATTTCTTGCCCACATCTAAAAACCAAATTGTAAATCACCACACCTACAGTCTTTCTTATAACGAACAACACGAGCAAGCCGAATGGACGGCACATGTTTTAAGAGCTTCAGACATAATCAGTAGGGATTATAAAAGACCTTATTTTGAAATTGATGATCAAGTAACCACCGGTGCCGCTCACTGGCGCAATTACAAAAAGAGTGGTTATGACAAAGGACATCTCATTCCTGCCGGCGATAGAAAATCAACCCAAGCTGCTTATGACGAAACTTTTTTAACCTCTAACATAAGTCCGCAGAGGCATGATTTTAATGCGGGTATCTGGAATACATTAGAACAAAAAACCAGGTATTATGCCCAGCGTTATGAGGAGCTTTATGTGATTACCGGTCCTGTCTTAAAAGAAGGTTTAAAATCTATAGGCACAGAAAAGGTATCGGTTCCAGAACAGTATTATAAAATCCTATATCGCTACGATGCTAATGGAGGTAAAATGCTCGCTTTTTTAATGCCGCATCAAGACACTAATACATCGATCTATGATTTTATCAGCAGTGTGGATGAGATCGAGAGATTAACTGGTACTGATTTTTTTTACCAACTTCCTGATGCTATTGAAAATCGATTAGAAGCTGGAAAAAGTGCTAAGGGCTGGTAGTCCTATTGTTATTGATGGTATGCTTTGATAGCAACAGCAGCTATATCATTTGTTGATTTAACAATAACCGCAGGATCCAACCATTAGATAAGTTACTCAAATCGCATCGCCTTTACAGGGCTGATTTTACTGACGATCAAAGTAGGAATAATTAAAGCGATTAGACATACTACAAAAGTTCCTAAATTCAAGGCGATCACTTGCCACCACGAGATATAAACTGGCATCTCCGTCACATGGTAAGACTGAGGATCTAAGGTCAACGGACTGAAATAGAATTGAATTCCTATCAACCCTAAACCGATGACATTTCCTATCAACAGTCCTTTGAACACCAGATTCATGGCGTTATAAAGAAAGATCTTGCGCACCGTCCAGTTAGAGGCCCCTAAAGATTTGAGAACCCCAATCATGTTAGTACGGTCCAGAATAAGAACCAGTAATGCGGTAATCATATTTATAATTCCTACGATAAGAATGATCCCTATTATTCCAAAAATATTCCCATCTAATAATGCCAACCATTGAAAAATTGCTGGTAGTTCTTGTTCAATGGTTCTTGCGTTTAATTCTGAAGGCGTATTCAATTGGATCGCTCTTCCCACTTCATTAAGTCGATCAAAATCATTGATGAATATTTCAAACTTTCCTATCTGGTCGGCGTCCCATTTATTGATGCGCTGTATATTTCTAATATCTCCTATAATAAATTTAGAATCGTATTCTTCTAGTCCACTATCATAAATTCCTGAAACACTAAAAGCTCTTCCTATAGGTTCCTGACCGTTAGCTTTCATAAAGTAAGTTGGTGCCTTGTCCCCTACTTTTAGTTGTAAACGAGCAGCGATATCATCAGAAATAAGAATATCAAACGAAGTTTGCTCCTGGGCCACATCTGGCAATTTACCTTCTACTAAGAAGTCTTGTAAATAGTTCCAATCGTAATCACTTCCTACCCCTTTGAGAATGATCCCTTCAAAATCGGTTGCGGTACGTATCATTCCGCCTTTTGTAGCTACTGCTTGAATATGGGTAACTTCTGGTACAGCGGTAAAATCTGGATAGAAATCCTGATGACTAGAGATGGGTTTTATGGTCGTTATAGAGTTATTACGGTCATAAAACGACACACTTACATGACCATTAAAGGCACTTACCTTCTCTTTTATCTTTTTTTGAAGGCCCACGCCAGTGGCAATAGCTATTAGCATCACAATAATACCTATTGCAATTGCTGCTACTGCAATTTTTATAATCGGCGCACTTACGCTATTTTTATAACTTGTACTACTCTGTACCCTTTTAGCAATGAAATACTCTAGATTCACATTTTTTGATTCAATATTCAAATATACCATAATAGCTATGGTTGTAGGAATGACTTCCTGTAATTCTAAAACCAATGGTAACAATACCGCTACTTCTCCTCAAGAGGAAAAATTTGTTCTTGAAAAATACCAAGGCCAAAGGCTTCTCGTAGAAACCAATGATAACGAACCTATTCCGGCGGCTTATCTATTGGGAGAGTGGATTGAAAAACTCAAAGGAAAAAGAATTGCCTTAGTGGGAAATCAAACCAGTGTCGTAAAAACTGAAGATACCGTTATTTCTAAAGAATGGGATACTAGAGATAAATTGCGTTACGCACATCTCGTCGACACCTTACTAGCTCATGGAATAGACATCAAACGTGTTTTTGCTCCAGAGCACGGTTTTAGAGGCACTGAAGATGCTGGTGCCAGCATCAAAGATGGACTAGATGAACAAACCGGCATTCCTATCATTTCTCTTTATGGCAAAAACAAAAAGCCGTTTAAAGAACAACTGGAAGATGTAGACGTCGTTTTATTTGACATTCAAGATGTGGGCGCTAGGTTCTACACCTATATATCTACCCTTCATTATGTAATGCAAGCTTGTGCAGAGTACGACAGCAAGCTCATTATCTTGGACCGTCCTAACCCTAACGGACATTACATCGATGGACCTATTCTAGAAAAAAAACATCAAAGCTTTGTGGGCATGCACCCAGTTCCTGCGGTACACGGTATGACTATAGGGGAATATGCGATGATGATTAATGGCGAAAACTGGCTGGGTAACAACCTACAAACTGACCTAGAAATTATCAAATGCAAGAATTATACGCATGCTACTCCCTACAGCATCCCTATCAAGCCATCTCCCAATTTACCTAACGATCAAGCTATAAATCTGTATCCTAGCCTTTGCTTTTTTGAAGGAACTGAAGTAAGTGTAGGACGTGGAACAGAAATGCAATTTCAAGTGTACGGGTCTCCTTCCTTAGGAAAATATACGGGCTTTTCCTTTACTCCAACGCCTAATGAAGGTTCTAAAAGACCTCCATTTAACGGGAAGAAATGCTTTGGAGTAGATCTTAGAGATTATAAAAAACTAGATCATTTAGAGTTGGACTTTTTAGTAGACGCTTTCGCGAAAGCGCCATCAAAACAAAACTTCTTTAACCCATTTTTTACCAAACTCGCTGGAACGACCCTCTTACAAGCTCAGATCGAAAAAGGTATGAGCGCACAAGAAATTGCAGCTACATGGGAGAAAGGACTTGAAAACTACCGAAAAATTAGATCAAAATACTTGCTGTACGAGTAATTCAAAGCTCTGGCTTAAAGCCTCTTTGTGATCAAAAGTAAAAAAGCCTGAATGTAGATACATTCAGGCTTTTTTAATAGTTCCTACGACAAATGCCTACTCATTCAGCATCTCCCACAAACGATCTTTCAATTCCATCAAGTTGATCTGAGATACAGAAGAAATAAACATATAAGGTGCCCCATTAAAAGCGCCTTCTTCATCGAGTCCTTCCCGCATTTGCTCGATCAATTCTTCATCCAGCATATCGCATTTAGAAATCACAACAAATCGCTCTTTATCCAGCATTTCTGGATTGTATTTTCTCAATTCGTTGACCAAAATATCATATTCAGCACTGATGTCATCAGAATCTGCTGGTACGAGAAATAACAAGGTAGAGTTACGTTCTATGTGTCTTAAAAAGCGGTGTCCTATTCCTTTACCTTCGGCAGCTCCTTCTATAATTCCAGGAATATCTGCAATAACAAAACTTTTAAAGTCTCGGTATTCTACAATTCCTAGATTGGGTTTTAGAGTGGTGAACTCATAGTTGGCAATCTTGGGCTTTGCTGAGGTAAGTACCGACAGCAAAGTTGATTTTCCAGCATTAGGAAATCCTACCAGACCTACATCAGCTAAGATCTTGAGCTCAAAAGTCACATCTAAGGCATTTCCATCCATCCCAGTTTGTGCATAACGAGGTGTTTGTCTAGTGGACGATTTGAAGTGCCAGTTACCACGACCACCTTTACCACCTTCACAGATGATGAATTCTTCTCCGTCTTCTAAGATTTCATGAACTATTTGACCAGTCTCTGTATCCTTGATGACCGTTCCTAAAGGAAGTTCGATAAAGATATCATCTCCATCTAATCCAGACCTGCGTTGCTTTGCTCCGTTTCCTCCTTGACCCCCTTTAAAGTGTCGTTTGTATTTAAAATGGTAAAGAGTCCAAAGATTCTTATTTCCTTTCAGGATAATATGCGCCCCGCGACCGCCATCACCGCCGTCAGGACCACCTTTCTCTACATATTTTTCTCTATGCAAGTGGGTACTTCCTTTACCGCCACGGCCAGATTCTACAGTTACTTTTGTATAATCTACAAAATTTCCTTCAGTCATAATTCCATTTTCAGTTGTCTGTTAGCGTTTCTTTGTTAACCGTTAACAGTCATTTTTACTATTTAAAATAATCTTTTGCCCTAATCCTTGTCGACAAAGCTTGTGCTCCAATCTGTTCAGTGCTAGAACTCCTATTTAAATTTCAAGTTCGAGTTCTTAAAGCTTATCAAACTCAACGCTCAAACGCTCTGTGATGGCGTCCATATCTCCTACTCCATCAACACCATAATATTTATTTTGTGCTGCGTAATAGTCTTTTAAAGGTGCTGTTTGTCGGTAATATACCGAGATACGGTCTTTGATCACCCCTTCATTAGCATCATCTGGGCGGCCGCTTTCTTTACCTCTTTCTAACAAACGTTCTACAAGAACCTCATCAGCCACTTCTAGAGCTACCATACCGTCAATTTTCTCGTTTTTTGAAGCTAATAATTCATCCAATGCTTTTGCTTGGGCTTCTGTTCTTGGAAAACCGTCAAAAATAAAACCAGCAGCATCTGGTGTTTTTTCCACCTCAGCATTGAGCATTTTAATGGTCACCTCATCTGGAACTAGATTCCCTTTGTCCATGAAGGACTTTGCTAGTGTCCCTAATTCGGTGCCGTTTTTTATATTGTAACGGAACACGTCTCCTGTAGAGATGTGAACCAGTCCGTATTTATCTTTTAATCGAGTGGCCTGAGTTCCTTTTCCTGCTCCCGGAGGACCGAATAAAACGATGTTCTTCATGCGTTGTGTTTGTACGTAAAGTTCGGGCAAATTGCGCCCTAAATTATTATAATCCATGCCGTATCCCACGACAAATTTGTTTTCAATATTCTTTCCTACATAATCGATTTTTAACTCTCGATCATATACCTCAGGCTTAAAAAACAGCGTGGCTATTTTTAGGTCTTGAGGCTGGTATTGTTGTAGCTTTCGCGAAAGCGTCTCTATAGTCAACCCACTGTCCACTATGTCCTCCACGATGACAACGGTCCTCCCGACTAGATCAATATCCAGCTGGTCACCCAGTTCTACGACACCAGAGGAACTGGTTCCTTCATAGCTTTTGGCCCTTAAGAAGCTCACCTCACAATCGTGATGAAACTTACGAGTAAGATCTGCCAATACCATATAACTTCCGTTCAGAATCCCTAAAAAAATAGGGTTTTTACCCGCGAGATCTCTGTTGATCTGGTAGGCGAGGTTATCAATGGCAGCAGCTATTTCCAGCGCACTCAAAAAGGGTTTAAAATAAAGATCGTGGATCTTAATCACTACAAATACATTTTTTGCAAAGATAATGATTAGTAAACAGTATGCAGCAGGTGTTTACCTTAGATATCGGCACCTTTACATGGATGACATCAGTATAAAAACGAGTTGATTAGAGAACTCCATAGCTGTTCTTATTTAAGAACAACAAACCGCTTATATAGGAGTAATAGACCTGTTGCTCCTGCCAATTGATGTGCGAATTCAAATTCGAGTTCCAATTCAAGTTTCATTTGAATTTAACCGCTTATTTTTGAAAGATGAAACAGACACAATTCTCTTCAGATTTTACATTAGGAATTTTAGGCGGCGGTCAATTGGGCAAAATGATGCTTTACACCACCAGAAAGTGGGACATTACTACTTATGTCATGGATAAAGACGACAGCGCACCAGCTTTTCAGGGCTGCGATGTGTTCTTTGAAGGAGATATTATGGAGTACGAAGCGGTTATGGAATTTGGCGAGCAAGTAGATGTGCTGACCATAGAAATAGAGAATGTAAATGTACAAGCCCTACAGGATCTAGAAGATAAAGGAATTGCTGTTTCTCCTAGTGCAAAAGTCCTCAACCTGATACGGAATAAAGCACGCCAAAAATCTTTTTACCAAGATCAAAACATCCCTACTGCAGCTTTTGAAGTCTATCCAAAACCACGCTTAGATCACGATAGAACCTATCCATTTATCTGGAAAAGTGCCGAAGGTGGTTACGACGGTAAAGGAGTAAAAGTGATTAGAAAAGCAAGCGATTTAAAGGATGTACCTCAAGTAGAATGTATCTATGAAGACCTAATAGATTTTGAACTGGAACTTGCGGTTATCGTTGCCCGTAATGCCCGTGGTGAAATGAAAACCTACCCAGTAGTAGAGATGGAATTCCACCCCGAAGCCAATCAGGTAGAATATGTCATCTGTCCGGCACGTATTGATAGTGGTATTTCTGATCGAGCAAGAGAACTGGCATTACAAGTTTCTGAAGCATATGAGCATGTAGGCTTACTGGCTGTGGAACTGTTCCTTACTAAATCTGGCGAACTTCTAGTCAATGAAGTCGCTCCACGACCACATAACTCTGGTCATTACAGTATAGAAGGTGCGATCACTGACCAGTTTGAGCAACACATCAGGTGTGTCTGTAATTTGCCATTAGGCGCAACCGACAATACGGTGGCCAGTGTGATGGTGAATCTCGTAGGAGAAGAAGGTCATACAGGTGATGTGATTTACGACGGCATAGAAGATATTCTCGCTTTACCAGGGGTAACCCCTCATATTTACGGTAAAAAAGAAACCCGACCTTTTAGAAAAATGGGACATGTAACTGTTGTTGCAGATGACGTGGTTAAAGCACGCGAGCTTGCTGAGATCGTCAAGAGCCGTATAAAGGTAGTAGCAGCGTCTGTTTAAGAAAACCTAAACCGCTTTTCTAATCCAGTAGGAGATTTCCTCCAAGAGCTCCTATTGACCTGTTACACCTGTTTATACATTAAAAGAAGGGCACGCGCACCTTTGCCCCGGTAAGTACACGCGCTCTGTTACCGTTCTGCTTATACCAGTACACACCTAAGAGACTCTGGTCAGCTATCTAGACCTTAAGGTTTGATAACAGACCGACACTTAACATAGATGCGGTGCGTTATAGACACTGGTTATTTTGATTTTATATATTTAATCAACTGTGACAAATAGCTTCCAATAAATGCGGAAGGGAGCGTGATAAACAGCGTTATTATTAATTCAAAAGGAAAAAGCTTATGTGTGCTCGAATCCTGAATAATACCAAACCCTATTCGACCAATAATACCCAATAGTACTCCGGCGGCAATTAATAAGGCTATTTCTTTAAGAATCTAAGTGTGTTCCCATTTTTAATTTTTAAAAAATACAAACCATTATTAAGCTCTGTGATATCTATCAGTTCCTCATTAGAAATGGTTCCTTTGCTCATTAGAGCGCCTGTGATAGAATAGATGGTATAATTTTCTAAATTAGTTAATCCCGTTATTTTAACATGCTTGTTTGCGGGGTTTGGAAACAATTTTATTTTTTCTTTAAACTCAAATTCACTGCTACTCAAACTTTGGTCTGTTGATCGTTCATAACTAAAACCTCCTCCTGCACCTCCAGATTGCCAAGAAGTAAATTTTAGATCTATATAAATATCATCTGTAATTAAATGCAAAACCATATCTTGATTTACTAAACTAGGCGGGTTACTTCCACTTGAATCTTCCCAGTTTTGAAAGGTCAACATGGCACTGTTGGAAGCTATCCCAATAGCCCATTCGGTATCTGCTGGACTAAAAAAGTCAGTGTAATTGGTTTCAGAAGCAATATTGAAGACTCCTTGATTGTTAGCCCTAGTAATCCAAACATTATTGTTGATCCTATCTTGATTGGTTGCTAAAAGCCAGTCTGCATTGTTTGCTTTTGTAAAAGTTATCCTAGCGCCAGTCCAAGTCGTTTGAGCCTTTAATTGAGTAATGCTCATTACTAACATCACTGCGGTGATCAAAATGTAATTTTTCTTCATGATACTATGTATTTAAAGGTTATTGTTCATTTTTTTTAGAGGTATTGTCCAGTAATAGCAGCCCAACTTGAAACCGCCTATTCATCCACCTACCCTAATTTTATTTTGTTTTTATTATTTTATAATTACAGCTTTAGTCTAAATCAATCACAACCAATCTCGTATGTTGGCCTTTTATTCATTCGGTACGACATGTTAAAAAACCTTCCCCAAATTCGGTACACACCTAAGTAAAATAGTCTTATAAATGGTGTGCTATATCTTGCTCCTGCTTTACAGAAGTTCATCCCTCTACTATTGCCCTTATATCCATATGGCATTTCATTCCTGCTTTTCAGATAAAATATTACTCTGTCCCAACTAGTCCTTTGACTTTTATCGGCAGGACGTTTTGCGTTTTTCAAACCAAATAAAACATGCAGAGAAGAGAAAACTTCGGTTGATGATTCTATTGCGTCTGCAATGAGCGCATATGCATTGCCAAAGCATGCTGCTAACCCTTTCCTGAAGATAAACTAGTATTCCAAAATATGTGACCCGTATTGTAATTTACTCGTTGTTCAAAATCAGGTATTTAATTTTGCTCCAAGGTTAGGTAATCGGCACCCCCATTTCCACCACTAATGTCTATAAGTTCTATTTTTGTGGATGATTGTGATATAAAATCCCAATCATCATTTAAATCCTCAAAATCAATTATTAAGTTGAAATTGATGTTAAAGTCTAAATCCTCTTGACTATCGTCAGCACTATTACTATCTGTTATACTCCAGCTACCCACATAGTTATTAGTTCCATTGTTTGCATTTACCACCCCTGAACTGTTAAATGTAAATAGGTAGCCTGTAAAATGATTGGTTTCATCTGTGCCTGAATCTATAAATCTTGTTACACGCCAAGTGCCGCTTTGAAGATTACTTTGGACTTCAGCTTGAATTATATTATTTGGACTGTCATCGTCCGTATTGCAAGAAACGATTGTAAATAGGATGAATAGACAAGCCAAAATGGAAGTTTTAATGTGTTTCGTCTTCATAGTAAATTATTTTTACGGTAAAGGTTTTGACTCAATTTTTTTACTGGTTGCAGGCCTAAATTTGTATTTTAATTATTACGTGCTGGTACAACTAATTTAATAAATAAAAACCAAATAAAAAAACTGTATCTCGATAGCTATCAGTACTCGTAAGTAAGTTAAAGCCCGCCATTAATTTTACCAGTCTCCAGTTGGGTTTCTTTGTAGCGATGCTAAGAACCTTTGATTATTTCGTAATCATTTTTGAACATGCTCAACACTTCTAAGGAAGGGGTCATTTCGGTGGTTGGCACACCACTATCAGCAATGATGTTTCTCATATTTTGCGCCTTCTTATTTTTCCAAAAAGCGAGTTTTGTAAATCCAATAGCATAGACTTCTCCATTTTGTTGGAATGTTTGACGGTGGTAGACCCATTTATCATCCCAGCCTTCGACCGCAAGAGTTAAGGTATAGGTAGACCAGATCTTCAGGGGCTTCTTATAAATCAATTTTTGCGAACCAATGACTGGAAACATTCCTTTTTTAAAGGTGTTGTCATATAGTTTTGACCTGAATAAGATTTCTAATCTTATAAAATCCATAAAGTAAAAATATTTTGAGTTGGCCATATACTTTAAGGATTCGCAATCCAAGATACCGACTCTTTTAGTCCGTGTAAAATCGGACTCTAAATCCACTTTTTTCCAAAAAAACGTGGAACCAATAAAAATATAAAGAACATGTATCCAATAGTAAATCATAGCGCAGGGGTAAATTGAGTATTAAAGGAATCGAGGGGCACATAGCACAGAGCTTGTAAAAAGATCCTCACTATTCCTATCAACAGGAAGCTTTACAATATCCTTTACAAGCTCTATTCTATACACGTCTCAAGTTCCATTCCTATAGTTAGTAAAGGAACTAGTTAAAGGTATTCAATTTTATTCCAACCGGCGACTGTTTTTACAAACCTTCCATTTCAGTGCTTTTTGGCGGACCATCAATTGGCTCATTTTCCTTTTTCAGATAGGTATCTAAAAACTTTAGAATGCTGCTATAGGCTTCTATTTGATTTTCCTTTTTAACAAAACCATGACCTTCATCTTCAAACAAGACATATTCTACTGGAACACCATTTTTTCTAACCCCAGCAACAATCTCATCACTCTCTACTTGTAAGACTCTTGGATCTTGAGAACCTTGTAAAACAATTAATGGTTTGGTTACTTTATCGGTATGAAATAAAGGCGAGATGCGTTTTAATCTAACAGAATCTACCGAAAAAGGATCCCCCAATTCGAGGTATAAAGATTTTCTTTGGGACTCCCAATAAGGAGGAATGCTCTTTAATGTTCTTATCCAGTTCGTGACACCAAAAAGGTTGACACCTACATCAAATTCTTCTGGAGTGTAAGTTAATGCCGCCATAGTCATGTATCCACCATAAGAACCTCCTATAATACCTATTTTCTCACCGTCAATTGCTGTTTGTGAAGCCAACCAGTTTTTACCTTCTACACAATCTTGCAAATCTTTTTCACCGTGATTAAGATCATCCATTTGATAAAATGTTTTTCCGTAACCACTACTACCGCGATTATTCACCGCTAAAACCGCATAACCATGATTGACCATATATTGAACAAGTGAATTAAAGCCTTGACGGGTTTGTCCACCAGGCCCTCCATGAACCATAACCATTGCCGGTACTTTGTTTTCTGAAGACGCTTGATGTGGTAAGTAATAAATAGCAGGAATTTCAACACCGTCAAAGGATTTAAAACGAATCACTTTGGCGGTCACTAAATCTTCCACATCTATGGCGTCATTAAGAACATCAGTTAGTTGATACTGTTCTTTAGTTTCTATATTATAGGTATATAAGTCTGATGGCACATTAGAACCGCCAACATACATACGCATCCATTTTTCGTCATTGCTAAAACCTACGCTGGTGATGCTCTTATCTTTAAAATCTGGCAAATCTATAGGCTTCATCGTTTGAGCATCTACAACTTCAATGGCATTTTTACCATCCTCATTGACATAAACAACCCTATAACTTCCTTCAGAAGTAAAACCACTACCCATGATATCCCATGATTTTTCCAGCACTTTTTCCTTTTCTTGAGAAGCTAAATCATAAGACATTAAATAGGAGAATTCGCCGCCATCATCTGTGGTATAATAGAATTTAGAATTGTCATTGGAAAAATCTTGAAATGAATTTTTACTTTGGTTGGAATTAATTTTAATCATTTCTTCTGTTTTAACATCATAAAGAAACAAGTCGCTATCATTGGTGTTTAAGGATTTTCTCAGTGCAAAATAATTCTCATCAGTAGACATTCCTGAAAAGTTGAGCCCACTATCATCTTGATAAATCATTTCAGAAGAAAAGTCATCAATGGACATTTTATACACATCAAAATATCTTGGATTCCTTTTGTTAGAGCCAAAATACAAATACTGTTCGTCTTTTGACCAGCCATAAAAACTGGCTTTAGCACCTTTTGCTGGGGTAATATCTGTTACAACACCATCTAAATCTCTAACGAACAGATGGTCTATTTCATCACCATTACCGTCGGCACTCCATAGCATTCTATTGTCATTTGGAAAATAAGATTCTGCTATTATAGAGGTGCTGTCTGAAGCTGTAATCGCTGTCATTTCTCCTCCTTGAGCAGGAATAGTATACACATTATTAATTCCAGAACGGTTGCTGGTAATAAGCAAGCTGCTGTTATCTGCTGAAAAACTTCCTCCACCTACAGCTTCATTATCCATGAATTGTTCAATGGTATACTGCTTAATTTCTCGATCCACTGTCGCTTTGTCTGTGGAGTCTTCTTTACAAGAAAAAAGCAGTACCAATAAGCAACATCCTAAAAGCTTTGTTTTCATGATAATAGTATTTAATTAGTTCATTAAAAATACACTATTTCAATGAATAACTGATTTTCAGTCTTTTAAAAGGCCGCGCCTATAAGATGAGGCACCTCAATATGAGTTGATGAACAATTTATGTAACAAGAAATGACCAATAGAAACTCCATAGGAGCATCTGTGCTTGTCTGAATTTTTAAGGAAGCCCAACTCCTTGCCGAAAAGCTCCACTTGTCCTTCCCACTTCAACTGACATGCTTTTCCAAACCCAGTAAAATTCTACATTTACTAATCCCTCATCTTTCATTTTTCATCCAGTTTCTTCCATTCCAGATCTGGAAAACAATTCTTTAAACTGGTAAAAGAAGCGTTCCAGAAGTCGCGAGTCTTCGGTAACCGTTTCAGCTACGACCTTGGTTTCTTGATACAGCTTGATTTCATTTTGATACGAGGTAATTAAGCTGTCGGACAAGGCTACTTGCACATAGTAAAAACCATTTTTATCAGGCACTTGAGAGATGCTGCTTACTTTTCCTTCTACCACTCCAAACTCTGCTTCAGGAAAGTTTTGCAGCTTGAGGTAGGTTTTTTGACCCACTTTCAATTTTCCAGAATTCCATACCGGTGTTTTTAATACTGCGATATACGATTGATACTCTTTTGGAAACACGGTGAATAAAAGGTCGCCTTGTACCACTTGCTGGTTTTCGCTCCAGTTTTGAGTAAAGCCCAACCTGCCCTTTAAAGTCGCTCTTAAAATGTACAATTGTTCGTAATTACGCACGGCCTTTTTGAGTTGAGTAAAGGATTGGATCAATGATTTATACAATTGCAACTCTTCTTTGGTACGATTGATTTTAATACCTTCTAGCGAGCTGGAGGTATTGCTCAACTGATTCCTGAGCTGGGAGATGCTCGCATCAACACTTTGATAAGCCCTTCTATTTTGCGCATATTCCAATTGTTTTAACTCGTACTCTTGGGCCGACACCACTCCTTTTTCAAAAAGTGCTTTGCTGCGATCCAGTTCTTTCTTTTTAAAGTCTAATTCTGTTTTTTGTATCCGCTTTCGCGAAAGCGTATTTCTCAACTGCACCTGTAACTGCATTCTAGTAGATCGATTTGCTATAGCATCGTTGTCAAAGGGTTGCAACTCCTTATTGAGCTGGTACTGCATATAGGCATTTTCAAAAGCAGCAAAAGGCGCTTCAAGGTCACCCAAAAACAGAATGGGCAAACTATCTAAAGGAAATTGGAAGTACTTTTTATCATAAGACACTGTATCCAGCAACTGTTCTAACCAGAGTACATCTTTATAATTTGCAGCATTTTGAAGCACCGCTAGCAGCTCGCCAGTTTCAACTTCTTGGTCATTGACCACTAACAAATGTTGAATCATGGAGTTGATCTTGCTGTATTCTTTTTGTGGTGGCACTTGGGTGGTGATGATACCTTGTGACACGATAATATCTGGATACTTGACCCACCAAGAAATAAATAAAAGCAGTACGATCAGAATTAAAAACAAGGCGTTCCCATACCTGAGCATACTGCTAGGCACCTTAGTGAGTATTTCCTGTACTTCCTCACTTCGCAATTCTATGTCTTTTAATTGGTCTGGCATATTAATTTTCCGCGCAAGCGGAAATCTCATTTAATTTGTCAAGCCGTTTCATAACGGCTTTGCTATATTTTATC
>TARA_R110000751_G_scaffold62790_7_pt1 | contig 32436 bp, 30 predicted proteins | sample TARA_R110000751 | Tara Oceans TARA_R110000751 (sample SAMEA4398001) | marine metagenome | biome: Polar Biome; feature: [MES] marine water layer (ENVO:01000295) within the mesopelagic zone...; material: water (ENVO:00002006), including particulate matter (ENVO:01000060) such as...... | reverse complement strand
CCTCACGCTGCGCCTGAACATGAAAGAGTCATTTTGACCCAATTTACCGAACTCGGCCTGGCCGAGCCCGTCCTCAAAGCCATTACAGCTGAGGGCTATACCAATCCGACCCCAATCCAGGCCCAGGCCATTCCGGCGCTGCTGAAAGGCCGCGACGTCGTCGGCATCGCCCAGACCGGCACCGGCAAGACGGCGGCTTTCGTGCTGCCACTGCTCAGCCTGCTGGCCACCAAGCCTTCCCGCCCGGCCCCACGTACTGCGCGTGTTCTTATCCTTGCGCCAACACGTGAGCTTGCAGCGCAGATCGCTGACAGCGTGCGCACCTATGGCAGCCATATGCGTCCGAGCGTTGCTGTCGTCGTTGGCGGCGTGAAGCCTGGCGCCCAGATCAAGCAGATGTCACGCGGCGTCGACTTCCTGATCGCCACGCCTGGCCGCCTGCTGGATCACATGGACACCCGTGCCATCAGCCTGGCAGATACAACCGCTGTTGTCCTCGACGAGGCCGACCAGATGATGGACCTCGGCTTCATGCCGGCCATCCGCAAAGTCATGGCGGCTGTCCCAAGCAAGCGCCAGACCCTGCTGTTCTCGGCGACCATGCCGAAGCCGATCCGTGCACTTGCCGACGACTTCCTGCGCGATCCGATCGAGATTGCTGTCACACCGGAATCAAAACCGGTCGAGCGCATCGAACAGGCTGTCTACATGATCAAGGGCAATGCAAAGCCTGATTTCCTCGCCGAATTGCTTGCGGCTGACGATATGGATCGTGCAATCGTCTTTACCCGCACCAAGCATGGCGCGGACAAGGTCGTAAGACACCTCGGCAATAACGGCCTCTATGCCGAAGCCATCCACGGCAACAAAAGCCAGAATCAGCGCATTCGTGCGCTCGACGCATTCAAGAGCGGCAAGGCCCCGATCCTTGTTGCAACCGACATTGCCGCACGCGGCATTGACGTTGATGGCGTCAGTCACGTGATCAATTTCGACATGCCGAATATCTCGGAATCCTATGTCCACCGCATCGGTCGTACCGCGCGTGCGGGCAAGTCAGGTATCGCCATCTCGCTCGTGGGCAATGATGAGCGTGCCTACCTGCGCGATATCGAGAAGCTGACAGGCAAGTCCATATCACGCCTCGACCCGCCAGCCGGCACAGCACTCGACCTGTCGCTGCCTGAAGAAGAGGGCCCGCACAAGCAACAACGCAATGGCGGGCGCAGTCGTGCCGGCGGCGGTGGAAGCCGTGGCGGCCATTCGCGTAATGGCGGCGGCTCGCGCAGTCCGGGCGGTAAGCCGAAATCGGCGGGGTCGTCACAAGGCGGCAAGAAATTCGGCGGCAAGCCCGGTGGCCAGCGGCCTGCCCGGTCTGGCGGCGGCAATTCCGGCGGCGGCGCTGCGCCCACGCGCAGCCGTGGTTCTTGGTCTCCTGCATCCAGCTAGGTGAGGACGGGCCGGGCATCCGGTCTTTCCCCATCGTCAACCTTGCGAGACGCGCCGTCCTTGTTCAAGGATGGCGCGTATTTCGTTTTAAGGAGGATGCGCCAATGAAAACCCGTATTACCGAGATGTTCGGTATCCAGCACCCGATCATTCAGGGCGGCATGCACTTTGTTGGCTTTGCCGAGATGGCGGCTGCAGTGTCCAATGCCGGGGGCCTTGGTATCATCACGGCGCTCACCCAGCGCACCCCCGCTGACCTGGCCAATGAAATCGCGCGTTGCCGCGACATGACAGACAAGCCAATCGGCGTGAACCTCACCTTCCTGCCCGTGGTCAATGCGCCGGACTATCCGGGCTACGTGAAAGCCATCATTGATGGCGGTGTGAAGGCCGTTGAGACCGCTGGCAACAACCCGGTCCAGGTCCTGCCAATCCTCAAGGAAAACGGCATCAAGGTCATTCACAAATGTACCGCCGTTCGCCACGCGCTGAAGGCCCAGTCGATTGGCTGTGACGCGGTCAGTGTTGACGGCTTCGAATGCGGTGGTCACCCCGGCGAAGACGATGTGCCGAACATGATCCTGCTGCCGCGTGCTGCTGACGAACTAGACATCCCGTTCGTTTCATCTGGCGGACAGGCTGACGGACGCAGCCTCGTGGCCTCGCTCGCCATGGGCGCTGAAGGCATGAACATGGGTACGCGTTTCATCGCGACCAAGGAAGCGCCGGTACACCAGAACGTGAAGGACGCAATTGTTGCGGCCTCCGAACTCGACACCCGCCTCGTCATGCGCCCGTTGCGTAATACCGAGCGCGTGCTGACCAACGCTGCGGTCGAGCGCCTGCTGGTGAAGGAAAAGGAACTTGGTTCCAATCTCCAGTTCAAGGACATCGCCGAGGAAGTCGCAGGCGTCTATCCGAAGATCATGATGGACGGCGAAATGGATGCCGGTGCGTGGAGCTGCGGCATGGTCGCCGGCCTCATCCACGATATCCCGACTTGCAAGGAACTGATCGACCGGATCATGGCCGAGGCTGAAGAGATCATCAACGGTCGCCTGAGTCGTTTCCTGAACGCTTAGAGACAACCAGCTTGTCGCCTCTCCCAGCCGGGGGAGGCGGCGACGTTTACTCGCCGTCCTTCATCGGCACGCCGTAGAGCTCGAGCCGATGATCCACGAGCTTGTAGCCAAGCTTGCGGGCGATCTCGATCTGCAGCGCCTCGATCTCTTCCGAATGAAACTCCACAACTCCGCCCGTCTTGATGTCGATCAGGTGGTCGTGGTGTTCGTCGGGAACCTCTTCATAGCGCGCCCGGCCATCGCGGAAATCGTGACGTTCAATAATCCCGGCATCCTCGAACAGTTTCACCGTCCGATACACTGTCGCCAGTGAAATCGAGGAATCCATGGAATTGGCCCGCCGGTGCAATTCTTCTGCATCCGGGTGGTCATCTGATGAGGACAGGATACGCGCGATAACGCGGCGTGGCTCTGTCATGCGGAGGCCTTTTTCGGCGCAAAGTTTCTCGAGTCTATCCATTGGGATGTTCTGCCTTTAACCCGGGGGGAAGTCCATACACATGCCCGTCAAACCGACAGGTTACGTGACATCAGAATGGCGGCCACCGGAATGTCCCGGCCGGCCGTATAATAGTTCGGGCGGCGGCCATCTTCAGTAAAGCCGAGTTGAGCATACAGGGCACGTGCGGGGGTGTTGTCCTCGGCCACGTCCAGCGTGATCCGGCCGATGCCCCGTTCGCCCAGCCGTGACAGAAGGCCGTGCATCAATTGCGTCGCGATTCCTGTGCGTTTCAGGTCAGGAGCTGTTGCAATCGTCAGAATGTCGGCCTCGCCAACGACAATCTGGACAAGCACAAACCCTGCCAGGCCGCCATGCTGTTCGATACCCAGCCCCAGGGACGTGCTTTCCGTGAGCAGGTCGCGGAAGGCGGCAGGGCTCCATGGGTCTGGAAAACCTGCGGCATGCAGCATCGCGACGCGTCCGGCATCATCGGGCCGCAGCACGATCAGCGGCAGGGTCATGATTTTTGCACGGGCAGGGTGGCATCCGGTTCACGGGCATAGACTGGGGCAGGTGGGTGCGCTGCAGGATCGAAGCGCGAAGCCTTCAGGGCCGCGGTGATGGCCGATGGACGCATTGGACGGGCATCAATGGTGGCTGTTACGTCGCCCAATGCCTCAACGCCGTCGATGAAGACAGGCACGGCGAAGCCTTCCAGCATCGCCTTCATGTCTGTCAGGCTGACCTCGACGGGCACGGCAATGCCCTCATCGCCCTCCAGCCCCTGCACCCACCATGTTTGGTCCGGGGGGCGTTTCTGCGCCATCAGGGCGCCGAGCGTGTTGCCTTCCATGCCGGCAGGAATGGCCGCCTCAAGGCTGGTGACACCCACACACTCGGCGCCTGTCACCAGGCTCAGGCCACGTGCATAGGCGACCCCGATCCGAATGCCTGTGAAACTCCCCGGTCCGGTCACGACAGCGATCCGGTCAATCTCGGCCAGCGTCACGCCAGCGCTTGCCAGCAGCCTTTCCACGAAGTCCGGCAATTGCCTGTCCTGCCCCCGCGCCATGTCATCGCGGGCGTCTGCCAGAATTTCGCCATCGCGCACGACCGCGCCTTCAAGGGCGGCGAAGGCAGTATTCAAGGCGAGGATCAACATCGCGATTGCGGCTTCAGAGGATCCGGCAGGCTTCGTCAAAGTCGAGGCGCGGGCTTCGATCGAACAGCTTGGACTTGTCGCCGTGGCCGATATTGCAGATGAAATTGGCGCGCCAATGGCTCATCTCGCCATCCTGACTTTCGAAGAATTCCTTGTTCACGCCGTCCGCGTCGAAACCGGACATGGGTCCGCAGTCGAGGCCCAGGGAACGTGCGGCGATCATCAGATAGGCGCCCTGCAGCGTGCCATTCCGGACAGCCGTTTCGTCACGATTATGGTTGAACCAATCCTTTGCGCCGGGGGCGTGCGGGAAGAGTGCGGGGATCTTTTCCTGGAAGTGCAGGTCGTAGGCGACGATGCACGTCCACGGCGCAGTCAGTGTCTTGTCCCGGTTGCCTTCAGACATATGCGGCGCAAGGCGCTTCTTGCCCTCGTCCGTGGATACCCACACGAAACGGGCCGGCGAACAATTTGCACTGGTCGGTCCCATCTTTGCGAGATCATAGACAGCGCGCACCAACACTTCCGGCACCGACTTGTCGGTAAATCCGTTTTGGCTGCGCGCATCGCGGAAAATCACATCAAGGGCGTGGTCGTTGACCGGGTGAGCCATGGCGGCGTGTCCTTCTGTATCTGACGTCGTTACAAGGTCCTACAGGACCGCTTCGACCGCCGTCACTTCCGGAACGTAGGTCTTGAGCATGTTTTCGATGCCCTGCTTCAGCGTCATTGTCGAGGACGGGCAACCTGCACATGCACCGCGCATTGAAAGATGGACGATACCTGTCTCCGGTTCAAACCGGTGGAAAATGATGTCGCCGCCGTCCTGTGCCACGGCAGGGCGCACGCGCGTTTCGATCAGTTCCTTGATTTCCTCGACAATTTCGGCCGCTTCGCCTTCATAGACGGTGCCATCATCATCTGCGCCGCCCGAGGCAATCGCGCCATCTTCCACAACGGGCAACCCGGCCATGAAATGATCCATGATGGCCGCCAGAACCATCGGCTTCACGTGTTTCCAGTCACGCGCCGAATCCTTGTTGATCGAGACAAAATCGCTGCCGAGGAAGACACGCTCGACGCCATCAACCTGAAACAGGGCGCGTGCAAGCAGGCTCAAGCGGGCGCTGCCAATATCCGGAAAATCGAACGGGCCGAGGTCTCCCGCCACAGGCAAACCGGGCAGGAATTTTACGGTGTCGGGATTGGGGGTCGGTTCGGTCTGGATGAACATGGGCGTATGAACCCCTCTCGCATGGCTGTTTCCATGTTCAGATGGCCCGAAGACGCCGCCCGTTCAAGGGCAAAGGCCGATCAGGGTGCGGTCGCAGCCAAGGCAGGGTCCAGTGCGGCGACGGATTCCAACTCTTCGCCGGGCACAGCATCCAGAGCATCAGCCAGCGCGAGCGATGAACGTTTTGCTTCGGCGAGGAAAAATCCCATGCTGGCCAGGTGATTGGCCATAAGCATGCCGTCACCGGGCTGGTTGGATACGATCAGCGGCTTCATGCGCGCGGCGCGGCCCCAGGCATCCTTGGCCTTGGTCATCGCGTCCTGAACGGCGGGTTCCCGGCCAAGGCGGGGTTCGGACCGTTCGGCGGCCATCAGCATTTCACGGGCCACATGCGCGCGGGCCTTGGCACCATAGAAGGCGACAATATCCGTGCGGCTTGCCGGCCATTCGACAACGTCGCGATTGATCTGGGCCGACAGGTCAACAAGGTCAGTTTCGGCCCAGCCGGCAAACAGGCGGGATTCCGCCTTGATGAATTCCATGCGGTCCGGCTGCACGGCCAGTCCGCGGGCGGCGCGGGTATCAAAACGGTTGAGGGCTTCGGCGGCAGATGTCAGGCGCGGGCGCATGTCATCCCCCGGCATGCCGTGCAGCAGGCGGGCGGCCGCTGTCAGGTCGGCATCAGGTTCGCCATTTACCGGGCTCATTACGGCCATGAGGCGCGTGTGCTCCCCCAGCGCATCTGCTGTCGCTTTTTGCCAAGCGGGCATCGCGGTCAGGCGCGCTTGCGGGTGCCAGCTGGCACGGTCGCCGGCCCAGCCGGTGCCTTCCAGTTCGCGGGCAATCTTGTTGATGGCAACACCGGCTTCGGGCGACGCCCAGTTCTGGCTGGCGGCCAGTGTCACATCGCGATCGTCAATCCGGTGAGACATGACGGTCATGACGGGATAGGCGAGCACGGCGCCGACAACCACGCCAACTTTCGCCATCAGGATGGACCGGCGCCACCAGCGCTGGAAAAACAGCATGATTGGGCTGGGTTCAGCATAGTCGAAAGTCACAAGATGATCCGTACCGATCCGGGTCACGACGGGCCCTTCCTCCTGGTAGGCCGCAGGCAAGCGACTATCAAATGCCATCCACTCTACTTTCCAACGCTCAAACTGTTGCTATTGCGACACTATGCGAGGATTTCGCCGTCATTAACAGTCCCTTAACGGTTAAATCTCTGCAACCCGGAATTTCAGGTGCAAAAGTCCTGCCAAACCCCTTGTCAGGCTTTGTTTTTTTGAGCGTGAGGGATGGAATAAAATTGCAGTCAGTCACCTTGGCCGACGATTTCCGCCGTCGTGACCATCATCTGTTCCTTGCCCTGAGCATTGTTGAAAGTCAGGACGATATCCACCGAGTCGCCAATCGCGATGTCCGGAGAGACGCCAAAAAACATCAGGTGGTTGCCACCGCGCTCGAGCACGAGGGGCTCGTCTTCGGAGACAGGAAGGGAATCCAGTCGGCGCATCTTCATCATGCCGCCTTCCATGGACATGGTGTGGATCTCGACACTGTCGGCGAAATCGGCGCTCGCTGCGACGAGTTTTTCGTCCTCGCCCCGCACCGTGATAACCATGCCGCCGCCCGCTATGTCGCGTCCTTCGGCGGGCTTCACCACATAGGCGTCAGCAACTTCAATGACACTGACGCCCTCTGGCAGGGGTTTGGAACAGGCGGCCATCATCGTGAGTCCGAGCAAGCCAGCAACAAGGGGGGTGAGTCTCATCGTGCGTCCTTCCGGGTGAATCGCTTCAGCCATCAGGGTAGGCGGAATGTTGTATCATCGAAAGGGGAGATGCTGCCGCACATGGAATGTCAGCCGCGCCAGAACCCGACAAGGCGCCGCACGTCATCCATCACCGGCGCAGCGATCGCGCGGGCTTTTTCAGCCCCGGCTGCCAGTGTCCGGTCAATCTCGGCCGGGTCGGCGAGAATTTCGCGGAACCGCGCGGTGATCGGCGACAGGTGCGCAACCGTGACCTCGGCAAGGGCGGGTTTGAAGACGCCAAACCCCTTGCCACCAAACTCGTTCAGCACGGCATCCACGGATTGGCCCGAAAGGGCGCTATAGATGCCGACCAGGTTTTCGACTTCGGGGCGGCCCTGCAAGCCGTCCACATCGCTTGGCATGTCGCCCAACAGGTCGGTCTTCGACTTCTTGATCTTCTTGGCGATCTCGTCGGCCGAATCGACCAGGTTGATGCGCGACAAGTCTGACGGGTCGGACTTCGACATTTTCTTCGTGCCGTCCTTCAGGCTCATGATCCGGGCGCCGGGGCCCTTGATCAGAGGTTCTGGCAGGGGGAAGAAGCCCGGCGCGTCATATTCGCGGTTGAAGCGGTCGGCGATGTCACGGCTGAGTTCAAGGTGCTGCTTCTGGTCTTCGCCGACGGGTACGTGCGTGGCCTTGTAGGCGAGTATGTCAGCGGCCTGCAGCACGGGATAAGTGAACAGGCCCACAGAGGCCCGCTCGGAATCCTTGCCGGCCTTGTCCTTGAACTGGGTCATCCGTTCGACCCAGCCCATCCGGGCGACACAGTTGAACACCCAGGCCAGTTCCGCATGCGCAGGCACGGCTGATTGCGCGAAGACGATCGATTTGTCGGGGTCGATGCCGCACGCGAGGAAGGCTGCTGCTATCTGGCGCGTCTGGTCCAGCAGCGCCTCACGGGCCACGGGCAGGGTGATTGCATGCATGTTCACGACCGCAAAGATGCAGTCGTGGCCAGCCTCCTGCAGGTCGACGAACTTTTTCAGTGCGCCGAGATAGTTGCCAAGGTGCAGGTTTCCCGTGGGCTGGATGCCTGAAAAAACGCGTTCGGGGCCGGTATAGGTTGGTGTCGTATCTGTCATGGGCAGGGCCAATAGCGCGTTTGATCAGCGTCGCATAGTGCGGCGGATGTCGCTGATCCGAACGGCGCCGGTCAGCAGCGCTGCGACAGCATACGTAAATCCACCTGCCAGAACGATCACGGCAGCGGCCAGGGCCTTGCTGTCGAAAAGGTAGGCCTTGATGGATGGAAGATTGTCCAGCATCAGCCAGACCACGACGGCCATCATCGCCGTGGCGACAGTCGCCCGCACCAGTCCGGAGGCCAAACGGGGGCCGGGGCGATACCAGTCGCGCCGCACCAGTGTGGTCCAGAGCAGGATCACGTTCACCCAGGCCGCAATGCTGGTCGCGATGGCAAGGCCGATAAAGCCCTGTTGCCCGAGAGACTTCATCCAGAAGAACAGGCCCGCGCCCAGCGCCGTGTTGATGGCGACAGAGACGAGCGCATACCGCATCGGCGTCTTCGTATCTTCCCGCGCGAAATAGGCCGGTGCCAGCACCTTGATCAGAACAAAGGCCGGCACGCCCCACGCGAAGTGAAACAGCGCGCTGCCGGACTGGAAGGCATCGCTGGCAAGAAAGGCTCCGCGCACAAAAAAGGCGTCGATCAGGAAGACGGGGGCAATCATCAGGGCGGCAGCCGCAGGCAGCGTCAGGGCCATGGCCAGGCCGATGCCCTCATCCATCGTCGTACGGCTGGAGGCATCATCCATCGCGCGTGCGGCGCGCGACAGGCGCGGCAGGATCGCGACGCCGACCGCAACGCCGACCAGGCCCAGCGGCAGCTGGTAAAGCCGGTCAGCGGCATAGAGCCAGCTCTTCGCGCCGACTTCGAAACTTGCCAGCGATTGGCTGACGATGATGTTGATCTGCGTGCCGCTGGCCGCGATCGTGCCGGGCAGGGCCAGCATCATCACTTTCTTGACGGCCGGTGTCAGGCGCGGGAACCCAATCAGGCTGAGGTGCACCTTCTGCCGCTTCACGCCCCACCACAGGGCGCCTGCTTGCAGGAAGCCGGCGATGAAATACGCAATTGACGCGGCCTTGGCGGTGGTTACCGGGTCCGGGCTGACAAAGGCGGCGGGGATCAGGCAGAGATTGAGGATGGTCGGCACGCCCGCCGACAGGATGAACCGCTCCGATGAATTCAGGACGCCTGACAGCAGCGCCGCCAGCGCCATGAAGGTGAGGTAGGGCATGGTCACGCGCGTCAGGAAAACGGCGAGATTGTAGTTTTCGGTGTCGCCCGCCTGTCCGCCATGGATCAGCAAGAGGACCCAGGGCATGAATATCTGCGCCAGAATGGTCAGTGCGGCCGTTGCCGCGAACAGGACCCGCATGGCTTCCTGCGCTACGGCGCGGGCCGCTTCAGGCCCTTCAGCCTCCAGCGTGCGTGCATAGGTCGGCACAAAAGCCGATGCGAACGCGCCTTCTGCAAACACCCGGCGGAACAGGTTGGGGAATTGCTGCGCCGTAGCCCAGGCATCGCCCACCGGCCCGGCCCCGATACGGGCAACCAGCAGGATATCGCGCACCATGCCCAGCACGCGGCTGGCCAGCGTCAGAGATGATTGCACGAGTGTGTTGCGCGCGACGCTCATGCCAAACCCCTTGGGTGAATTCTCAGAAACTGTCCACGGCGCGGGAACGTTTCAGTTTCCGGGCCGGGGTGTGCGGTGCCTCAAGTTCTTCGCGCGCTAGAACGGCCAGAAGACGGTCTTTCAGTGTATCCTTGCGGGCACTTTTGCCCAGCTTTTCGCCGCGGGCATTCTGGACATAGAATGCATCGAATACGCGTTCGCCATACGAGCCGACATGCGCCGAATGGATCGACAGTTTCATGTCGGCCAGAACGTCGGCGACCTCATGCAACAGGCCGGGGCGGTCCCGGCCGCCAACATCAATCACCGTATATTCAGCCGAAAGATTATCGCGGATCTGGACGGAAGGCTGAACAAGGAAAGCCGCTTCGCGTCGTCCCGCACGAGTTTTGACGTCTCCCTTGATGGCCTTGCCTGCCAGGGCATCGCGCATCGCTGCTTCCAGCCGTTCCATGCGCGGGGCATCACCGGCCGCGAATGCACCCTTGGTATGGTCTTGCAGCATGAAGATATCGACGATCCTGCCACTCTTGCTGGTGAACACCTGCGCAGAGACGACATTGGCACCAAGCCGCGCCAGCGTTCCCGCCAGATCCGCGAACAAGCCGGTCCGGTCAGCGCCGGACACGATCACAGCAACCGCGCCGCCATCTGTCAGGTAGCGGTGCGCAACTGTTTCGTTGGTGTCGGTCAGCACCTGCGCCTGCCAGGCCAGGTCCTCAAGGTCGAATCCGGTCCAGTAGGCGGTCTCCATCTCCAGCATGATGGCGGGTACGCTGCCGATCTGATCAACCAATGCTTCGCGGCGGCGTTCGGCGCGCGCTTCCAGTTCGGCCATGACGCCGGCCTCGTCTGTCCGCCCACCGCGCAGGGCTGCTGCGGTATTGTTGTAGAGGTCGGCCAGCAACTGGCCTTTCCAGGCATTCCACACGGCGGGGCCCACGGCCTTGATGTCAGCAACCGTGAGAATGTAGAGCAGGCGCAACCGCTCCAGCGAGCCGACCAGTTCAGCGAATTTCGCCACGGTCCGCGGGTCAGAGATATCGCGCTTCTGAGCGGTTTCGCTCATTTCCAGATGGTGACCGACCAGCCAGGCCACGAGTTCTGTTTCGGCTTGAGGCAAGCCCAGGCGTTCGCAGGCGCGGGCCGATGTTTTCATGCCTTCGATCTGCTGGTCGCCTTTGCCTTTGCCGGTGTCGTGCAACAGCATGGCCAGATACAGGGCCCGGCGGTTTTCAAGCATCGGGAACAATTCGGAGACAAGCGCAACCCGGTCGCCGCGCCCATGTTCCATGTCGGAAATGTGGGCAACCGCCCGTATCGTGTGCTCATCAACCGTGTAGTGATGATACATGTTGAACTGGGTCTGGGCCACGATGCCACCAAATTCCGGTATCAGGCGCCCAAGCAGGTCGGACTCATTCATCCAGCGAAGAACCTGGCCCGGTCGATCGCCCCCCATGATGGCTTCCAGCACCAGTTGTCGGGCCTCCGGCAGTTCGCGAACCGATTCGTTGATTCCGCGCAGGCTGCGGGTCAGCGCCGTCAGGGCTTCCGGGTGAATGTCCTTGCCTTCGCGGCGGGCAATCGTGAACAGGCGCAGCATGTTCAGCGGATCGGCCTCCATCACCTCTTCGCCCGTCACGTTGATGCGCCCGTTGTCCAGAGTGAAGCCCTTTTCCGGAAGGTCTTGCGGCGCCCGAACCGGAAGGAAGCGGCGCAGGCCTTCCGGCTTCTTCTTGTGATCGGCTTCCAGCTTGGCCGCCAGGATACGTGTCAGGCCACCAACATCCTTGGCGATCAGGAAGTAGCGCTTCATGAACCGCTCGACGCCCTGCTGTTCGCCGCGATCTCGATAGCCCATGCGCGAGGCGATTTCCGGCTGCAAGTCAAAACCGAGTCGTTCTTCCGGTCGTCCTGTCACGTAATGAAGGTGACAGCGCACGGTCCAGAGGAACTTCGCGGCCCGGATGAATACGGCGTATTCATGCGAGGTGAACGGACCATTTCGCATGACATCTTCCAGGGTCGTGCCTCCATAAATGTGCTTGGTGATCCAGTACAGCGTCTGCAGGTCACGCAGGCCGCCCTTGCCTTCTTTCAGGTTCGGTTCGACCACGTATCGCGCATCGCCATGTCGATTGTGGCGCGCGTCGCGTTCGGCCAGCTTGTCAGCAATGAACTGGGCATCCTTACCCCTCACCGCTTCACGCTGGAACAATTCGAACATGTCAGTGGCCAGCGCCTCGTCGCCGCAGATGAACCGGGCGTCCAGCATGGACGTCTTGATGGTGACATCCTCAGCGGCCAGTTTCACACAGTCGCTTGGGGTGCGGAACGCGTGGCCCACTTTCAGGCCCATGTCCCACATCGCGTAGAGCATGTATTCGATCACGCTTTCGGTATGCGGGCTCACCTTGTAGGCGCGCAGGAACAGAAGATCGGTATCAGACGACGGCGCCATCACGCCGCGTCCGTATCCGCCGGTGGCAACAATCGCGATCCGCTCGGCCTCGGTGGGGTTGCGTGCGCGGATCACATGCGTGGTCGTGTAGTCATACAAGGCGTGGATAACTTCATCCTGCACCGCGCACAGCAGGCGCGCCGTATCCAGCCCGTCAGCGCCTTGTTGCAGGCGCTCCTGCGCGATCATGCGTCCGCGAAACAGGGCGGCGTGCAAATGGTCGATCGCAATCTTGCGGGCAGCCTGGGGGTCACCCCGATTGTTCTGGGCGGCGGCTGTCAGTTTCACCCGCAAGGCGCGGCCATCAATAATGTTGGATATGCGCCACCGTCCGGGCCGCCGCTTTGACGGGCTGCGGGTCTCGACAAGGCTGGGCGCGTTTGGGGTGGGCGTAGACGTATCGGTCATTCAATTCCTATAGCAGGTCGGGGCCTGCCGACTATCACCGCTTTTCAGGTGCCATTGGCAAGCTGCGCGACTGTTTTACCACGCCATACGCAAAACTGGTCTCGATTGAGGCAATACCGGGTATTTTCTGGATCGTTTGGCGCACCAGCTGTTCATAATCGTCCAGGCTGCGCGCGACGATGCGCAACTGATAGTCCTCGCTGCCGGTCATCAGGTAGCAGTCGATCACCGCATCGGTTTCGGTAATGCGCTCCTCGAAGCGGCGCACCGTTTCATCCGAATGATTGGTCAGGCGAATGCGCACAAAGCCGGTTATGGGAAATCCGCAGGCCTTTTCATCGACCAGCGCCGTGTAACCCGTAATCAGTCCAGCGGCCTCAAGATTGCGCACGCGGCGCAGGCAGGGCGACGGCGACAGGCCGATCATGGTCGACAATTCCTGATTTGTCAGGCGACCGTCGCGCTGCAGTGCGCTCAATATCTTGGCATCCGTGATATCCATTTCTCACTCTATTGGCAGAATCTGCCAATTTGCAACAATTTTTGGGCAGGAATAGGCGAAACGTGCTGAGCGGCTTGTGCTATACTGCTGGAAACACAGGAGATGCGCCCATGGCCTATGATTCCTCCCGCCCGCTCGGCTTTGCCACGCGTGCCATCCATCACGGTTACAATCCGGCAGACAATGAGAACGCGCTGACCCCGCCATTGCACCTCACCTCCACCTTCGCCTTCCAGACGGCCGAGCAGGGCGGTGCCCTGTTCGCGGGCGAGGCCGAAGGCCATATCTATTCGCGTATCTCGAATCCAACCGTCGCGCTCCTCGAATCCCGCATCGCCAGCCTTGAGGGCGCCGAAGCGGGCCTGTGCACTGCGTCCGGCATGGGGGCGATTTCGGCCACGATGTGGACACTGCTCAAACCCGGCGACGAGATCATCACCGACAAGACGCTCTATGGCTGCACGTTCGCCTTCATGCGTGATGGCCTGTCCCGTTTCGGTATCAAGATCACGCATGTCGATCTGCGCGACCCTGAAAACCTCCGCGCCGCGATCAGCGAAACAACCCGCATCGTCTATTTCGAAACACCGGCCAACCCGAACATGCGCCTCGTTGACATCCGTGCAGTTTCAGACATTGCCCATGCGAGCGGCGCCCTGATCGTGGTCGACAACACTTATGCCTCGCCCATGCTCACCCGGCCCATCAGCCTCGGGGCGGATTTCGTGCTCCACTCGGCCACCAAATACTTGGGCGGCCATGGCGACCTCGTCGCGGGCGCGGTCTGCGGCCCGGCCGAAGGCATCCACGAGATCCGCATGGTCGGCGTCAAGGACATGACCGGCTCGGTCATGGCGCCCTTCAATGCCATGCTGGTGATGCGCGGCCTGAAAACGCTGCAGCTGCGCATGGCCCGCCATTGCGAGAGCGGGATGAAGGTGGCTGAATGGCTCGAAGCCCAGCCCGGCGTGGCGGCGGTCTACTATCCGGGGCTTGCCAGCCACCCGCAGCACGCACTCGCCAAACGCCAGATGCCCGGCTTCGGCGGCATGATCGCATTCGAGCTTGAGGGCGGTTACGACGCGGGCATCGCGATGATGAATCGCCTGTCTCTCATTCGCCGCGCCGTCAGCCTCGGCGACGCCGAAACCCTGATCCAGCATCCCGCCAGCATGACCCATTCCACGTACTCGCCGGACGAGCGCCAAGCTCACGGCATCAGTGACGGCCTTGTGCGCCTGTCTGTGGGATTGGAGGATGTCGGCGACATCATTGCAGATCTGGCCGATGCGATGGGGTGAACGCCGTGTAGATGCCATCCCAGTATTGCAATCGTGCCTTTACAAAGCCGGCCATGGTTGGAAGTCTCTACCACGGCGCGAAGCACGTGACGGAAAAGCGTATGTTTTTCCAGCTGCATTTCGCGTGATTTGAACTGTCGGGGGACGCCGGCAGCTTCAGAACCGATACATGCGAATGAAGGGTGGAACCAGCATGAAAATTTCACGATTCAAGGCAGCACTGTGCGTGGCAGGCGCGCTCGGCATTCTTCACACGGTGCAAGCGGACGAGTTCGTTGGACCGAAGCAGGGCGTCGACTGGAATGATGAACTTACCAAGGACATACTTGGGGAAAGCCGGATCGCGCCACTCAGTGGATCGATAGCCGAGCTTCTGGAGCGGGAGAACATTGTCGCGTCTGAACGCCTAAGTCGCAGCGGCGTGAAAGTCTTGAAGCGAGCCAAGCGGCTGCCGAACGTTCCGGGCGTGGCTTTCGATGAAGCCACCGCTGAATACTGGCAAGTTGTAGAGGTCCAGAATCCAGATGGGTCGACCGTAGCGCTCGGAAAACTACTTTCGCCTGAGGAAGTCCAGGAACTTGAGCTTGGCGCGGCGGGAATCGCTCGCGAGGCTGTTACGCAACAAATGAGCACCATGTCTGACGGCCTGCTCCTCACGGGCGCAGCGTTTCGAGATGGAATTCGCGATTCTGGATTCGCCGAGCTGCTGGGCGACGAAAGCCGAACGCTGAACAGGCTCGCTCGCGGCCAGGGCGCGAACGAGTGCCAATGGATATTGAATAAGGACTCCAGTACCTTGGAAGACGACGGTGGCACCATGGAAATGGTTTCGATGAGTATGATCGGCCCCGACGGTAAACTTTACCCCATGCTATACGTCATGGGCCCGGCCTGCATGCTTGCAACAGTCGCCAAGGAGATGGAGCAGATACCGAACCCCGGCTCCCCTGACGCGTGGGCGCAGGCGCAGGCTGCGACCCGTGCCGCAACCAACAAGATCGCGAAACTTGCTGGCGACGAGTTGGTCGGTGGACACGAGACCAAGCACATTGTGGTCGAAGGCATCGCCATGAAGGAAACCATGGAAGATGGATCGGAAGTGACCATCAACCGGATGGATGTCTGGCTGGACCCGGTCTACTACGTGCGCCGGAAGATCCGCATGGAGGGCATCATCAAGAAGGGTCGCGAATCCAAGGACTTTTTCATGGAGCGCGAAAACCAGGATTATCGCCGCGTTGACGATACCTATCTCTACGAGCCCTATAAGGAAGTCATGAAGGTCGGCGGCATCCTGAGCTCCAAAGAACAGCGCGAACTGGCAAAGGCCCAGAAGGAACTGGAATCCGCCAAGCAGCAGCTGGCCCAGATGCCAGCGTCGCAGCGCGCCATGATGGAAGGCATGTTCGCCTCACAGATGGCCCAGCTGGACAGCCTGGTGAGCGATGGTGCGGCGACCGTCGAGGTCATCACCACGGACATCGAGATCAATCCCGGCTTTGCCGATTCCATGATCACCACCTTCGGCGGCTCGGGACACAGTGAAACGCTGGTTCGCATGATCCAGACCGATCTGGCCACGCTCGGCTTCGAGCCCGGCCCTGCCACAGGTAGGATCAACAAGGCCACATCGGACGCCATCTCGGCCTATCAGGCCAGCCGCAACATGGCCGTGAACGGCGCGCCTTCACCGGAACTCGCGGCCGCACTCCAGGCCGAAGTCGGCGCACTGTGAAAAAAGGTCTGCGCTGGCCAACCTTGGCCAGCGCAATCTACCCTAAATCACCACCACAAACTCGTCGCCAAACCAGAGCGGCGAGTTGGCGAGGTCGATGAACTTCTTCTCGTCCTCGAGCAGTTCGGCGCCGGCCTTGGCCGCTGCTTCGCTAGTGTTTGCGGCCATTGCCTCTTCGCTTTCGAACCACAGCTCGGCAATGCCGTCATAGGCCTGCGGGCCGCCACGTGAGCCCTGCATCGCATCGTTCAGCGCGTCGTGTCCCGCGTGCACCTGCACGTATCGCAATATGCCCAGAGTCTTGGCATGCCGCGCCACCAGCGGTGCATGCTGCTCGCGCCAATAGGTCTGGAAGTCCTGCCGGCTGAGATGGGGCAGGCGGCGAAGGCAGAAGCTGAGTTTGATCATGGTATGAGCCTATTCAGGCGGCGGCGCGATGTCGACCGGAAAGCCCCTGCCTGCCGCAACGACAGGTCTGGTCCGCTGCCACCCGCTGCCCCACAACGGGCTGGCATATGAAACACTATATTTTTGGAGGTTTACCAGTGGAATTCGAGGACGTGGTCATGGGCCGCCGCAGCATACGCGGCTATCTGAAGAAACCGGTGCCAAAGGCGCTGATCCGCGAAGTGCTGGAATTGGCAATACGCGCGCCGACCTCCCTGAATACCCAGCCATGGAATTTCCACGTCGTCACGGGTGACGTGCTGGACAAAATCCGCGAAGGCAATGTCGAGCGCAACCTGGCTGGCATCCCGCACTCGCGCGAGTTCCGTCTGGGGCCCGATTATGCGGGCGTCCACCGCGAGCGCCAGATTGGTATCGCGATCCAGCTGTTCGAGGCCATGGGCATCGAGCGCCATGACAAGGAAGCGCGGATGGACTGGGTGATGCGCGGCTTCCGCCAGTTCGACGCGCCTGTCTCTATCGTCATCACTTATGACAAGTCGATCCAGGGCAGCGATGTCGCGCCGTTCGATTGTGGCGGCGTGGTCAACTGCCTCGTGAATGCCGCCTGGTCCAAGGGGCTTGGGTGTGTGATCAATTCGCAGGGCATCATGCAGTCGCCCGTCGTCCGCGAACATGCCAAAATCCCCGAAGATCAAGTCATACAGACCTGCGTTGCCATGGGCTGGCCAGATGACAGCTTCCCCGCCAACGCCGTCGTCTCGACCCGCAAATCGGTCGACGAAGCCGCAACATTCCTTGGGTTCGACGACTGATCTGCCCACGCCCTGAAAGTGCATTGCGTGACCCGCCGGTCGCGCAATGATAGGATGTCACAAACATTGGAGCTTCGCATGTCAAACAAACTGGAACTCAATCGACGCAACCTGATGGTGGGTGCAGGGCTGGCCGCAACGGCGTTCGCCGCCGGCGCAACGCAGGCACAGGCTGAAGCCAATACTACGGCGCCGGACCTCACCGGCAAGTCCATATTGATCACCGGCTGCTCGTCGGGCTTTGGCCGTCTGGGCGCCGAACACTATGCCCGCCTGGGCGCGAAAGTGTTTGCGACGATGCGCAACCTTCCCCGTCCGGAGGCGGACGAATTGACCGCTCTGGCGGCCAGCGAAAATCTCGCCATCACCGTCATCGAAATCGACGTTACGTCGGATGAACAGGTCGAGGCCGGTGTCGCCGAGGCGCTCGCCGCATCCGGCGGCACAATCGACGTCCTGATCAACAATGCGGGCATTGCCTTTGCCGGGCCGATCGAAGTCCAGGACATGGAAGCCACGCAACTGATCTTCAACACCAACGTGTTCGGGCCCCAGCGCATGATCCGCGCCGTACTGCCCGTGATGCGCGCAGCAGGCAGCGGACAGGTCTTCAATATCACGTCCCAGCTGGGCCGGGTTATCATTCCAGGCTTCGCACATTACTCGCCCACCAAGTTCGCTCTTGAAGCGCTCAGCGAGCAGCTGGCCTATGAAACTGTCACGCAGGGTATCGAAATCACGATCATCGAGCCCGGCGGCTATCCGACCGAAATCTGGGAAAACCAGGTCGCCCTGTCAGCGGATCTGAAGGCCCGGTTGCCTGAAGGACTGCTGGCGGCCTATCCGCAGATGACGGCCTCCATGGGCGTCGATAATGGCGGCGGCGGTGGCGACACCGACCCGATGGACATTCCGCGCAACATTGCAGAGATTATCGCCATGCCAGCGGGCAAACGACCCTTGCGCCGCGCCGTGCATCCCGTTTCCCGTCCGCAGGAACCCATCAACGACGTATCTGCCCAGCAACAACTGGCCATGCTCGGCGGCTCGCCCTACGGCCCGCTGATCAAGGCCGTGCTGGACTAGTCAGCCGACGCGGCGGCCGTCTGCATCAATCAGGAGTGTGCCGTCTTCCTTGTGTAGTGGCCCGGTTGGCAGTGTGTCCAACAGGTCCAGCACAGCTTCGCTCGGTCGGCACAAGCGCACACCCTTGGGCGAGCAAACGATCGGCCGGTTGACCAGGACAGGCGCCTCAAGCATCGCGCTGAGGATTGCCTCGTCGTCGACGTCCGGTTCCAGAAGGCCAAGCTCGGCGGCAGGCGACTTTGTCTCTCGCAAGGCCGTGCGCGGCGTCAGGCCCGCAGCAGCAAACAGGCCGAGCAATTGCGGGCGCGTCCAGCCCGTAGTCAGGTAGTCGATCACGACAGGTTTTGCGCCGCTGGCTTGGATCATCGCCAGCACGTTGCGTGATGTGCCGCAGTCAGGATTGTGATGGATGACGATCATGGGTCAGGCCTCCGGGAAGGAATTTCGGGTGCGATTCGCAAACGCTACCAGCGACAGCATCACGGGCACCTCCACAAGCACACCGACAACCGTCGCCAGCGCCGCGCCGGAATTCAGGCCGAACAGGCTGATCGCCACGGCTACCGCCAGTTCGAAAAAGTTGGATGTGCCGATCATGGCGCAGGGCGCGGCCACATTGTGCGGCACTTTCCAGGCCCACGCCGCGCCATAGGCGATGGCGAAAATGGCATAGGACTGGATCAGGATCGGCACGGCGATCAGGGCAATGATCAAAGGCCGGTCGATGATCACCTGTCCCTGGAAGCCGAACAGCAGGACAACGGTTGCCAGCAACCCGATCACCGAGGCCGGTTTGATGCGATCGGTGAACCCCGTCACCGCCGCTTCGCCGCCACGCGCCATCAGCATCCGGCGCGTTGCCATGCCCGCGATCAGCGGAATGACAACATAGAGTGCAACCGACAGGATCAGTGTCTCCCACGGTACGGCAATATCCGTCACGCCCAGCAGGAAGGCCACCAGCGGTGCAAAGGCAAACACCATGATGGCATCATTCACGCTCACCTGCGCCAGTGTGTAATTCGGGTCGCCCTTGGTCAGTTGCGACCAGACAAATACCATCGCCGTACACGGCGCGGCGCCCAGCAGGATCAGCCCGGCAATATAGCCCTCGGCATCCGCCGCCGGAATGAATCCGGCGAACACATGCTTGAAGAAAAGCACGCCCAGCGCCGCCATCGTGAAGGGCTTGATCAGCCAGTTGACCACCAGCGTGATGATCAGCCCCTTCGGCTTCTCACCGACCCGGGCAAGGCTGGAGAAATCGACACCGATCATCATTGGCCAGACCATCGCCCAGATCAGGATGGCGACGGGAAAGTTCACATTGGCGTATTCCAGCTCTGCCAACACCTGGAACAGGCCAGGCACGATCAGGCTCAGCCCGATGCCTGCTGCAATCGCTGCGGCCACCCAGACCGACAGGTAACGTTCAAATGTCCCCATGGTTCTAGCAGCAGCTTGCGGTGGTGGTTTGCGTCTGCGCCGGGCAACAGGCCCGCTCGACCGCCATGCCGGTTGGTGTTGAGGCGAGGCGTCCGTCTGCTATGTCCGGCCCGCCCCCATACACCGCGCTGTCGCCAGTCGTGTGGAACACTTCCCACGAAACGCCCGACGGGTCCTTGACCCAGCTCTTTTCAGACTTGGCATAGCAGCATGTCGTCTCGCCTTCTTCCAGAACGGAGGCATCCGCGCGTTCAAGCCGGGCATAGACATCGGCCAGTTCATCGCTGGTCTCCACCTGTATGCCGAGATGTTCAACGCCCGCCGCTGCGCCGCGCTGGCTGATCGCCAGATTGACGCACGGATCGTCCAGCATCCACTTGGCATAGTCGGGTTTGACAACACTCGGTTCGGCCGAAAATAGCGTCGAATAGAAACTGATCGACTGTTTCAGGTCGTCAACGGCGATGTGAACATGCAGGCGTTTCATGATTTGTCCTTTGGGTTGAATTCAGCAGCAGGCTGACCGGGCCATTTCCAGCACCGGCGCACACACATCCGTCCGTCCTTCGCAGCAATCTTCCATCAGGAAGACGATCAGGCCACTGATGGCGTCGAAATTGGCGGAATAGATAATCGACCGTCCCTGCCTTTGTCCCGTCACCAGTTCTGCTTGGGACAATATGTTCAACTGGGCCGACAGCGTATTGGGCGGCACATTCAGGGCAGTCGCAATGTCACCGGCGGGCAGGCCGTCATGCCCCGCTTTCACCAGCAGGCGAAACACGGCCAAGCGGTTTTCCTGCGCCAGGGCGGAGAGTTGCGAGAGGGCGATTTTGGTTTTCATATTTCCAATATCGTGGAAATAAAGAAATGAGTCAACCGCCCTTTTAAGGGTCCTGCCGCAGGGGCCTGTGTTGCACCTCTGCGCGCCACCTGCTTGATGGTGTCCATGCAAACACTTCTGCCCCTCGCATCTGAAATCGGGATGCTGCTCAAGGCGCGCCGGGAAACTGTCGCGGTCTCTGAATCCTCGTCCGGCGGGCTCATCTCCGCCGCCCTTCTCTCCGTCGCAGGCGCGTCAGCCTATTATCGCGGCGGCGGTGTCATCTACACGCCCCAGGCCTTTCGCGGCCTGATGGGGCTGGGCCGGGGCGACATGCCGGAGGGCATGCGGTCATCATCAGAACCCTATGCCTGCATGATGGCCCGCACGATAAGGGGCAAACTTGATGCCGACTGGGGCCTTTGCGAAACCGGCGCCTCCGGCCCGGACGGCAACGGCTATGGCGATGCGGCCGGCCACACCTGCGTCGCCCTCTCCAATGCGGAATTCGAAATCTCCCGCACACTCGAAACCGGCCTGTCGGACCGCGAAGCCAATATGCGCCATTTCGCGCTGGAGGCGCTCACCCTGCTGCACGAAGCCCTGGTCTAGGCCCGCGCCCCATACACATGAAGGAATACCATCCATGAACAACGCTGATCAGGTTGAATACTGGAATGGCCCCGCCGGGCAGAAATGGGTCGACCAGTCGAACCGCCTCGATGCCATGCTGGCGCCTTTCGCCGATACGGTTATCGCAAAGGCAGGTCTGAAGCCGGATGAGCGCGTCATGGATATCGGCTGCGGGGCAGGGGCGCTCACCCTGCGCGCCGCCGCTGCCGTCGGCGCAAAACACGGCGCTCTCGGCGTCGATGTCTCCGCCCCCCTGATCGAACTCGCGCGCGCCCGTGCAAAGGCCGCGAAGGCTCCCGCCCGGTTCGAGCTGGCCGATGCCAGCGCCTTCACCGCGCCCGACCCGGTCGACATCATCATCTCGCGCTTCGGGGTCATGTTCTTCGAAGACCCCGCCGCCGCTTTCGCCAAGATTCGCCAGTCTGTGAAGCCGGGGGGCCGTCTGGCTTTCATCTGCTGGCAGGGGCTCAGCGTCAATGACTGGGCCCTCGCGCCCCTTCAGGCGGCCATGCCCTTCTTCAAGGAAACGCCCGCCCCCGCTGACCCGACCGCTCCCGGCCCGTTCGCCTTCCAGGACAAGGACCGCGTCGTCGGCATCCTGTCAGACGCTGGCTGGGCCAATGTGGCAATCGATCCGGTGGAAACCACGATCATCCTGCCGGGCGAGGATGTGGAAACCACCGCAAGATTCATGATGCAGCTCGGCCCGCTCGCGCGCGTGCTCGGCGCGCAGGGCATTGATCCGGCCCCGGTCGAAGCGGCCCTGATCACCCTGATGCAGGACCACACAACCCCCGAAGGCCGTATCGCCATGAAATCCGCCTGCTGGATTGTGAGTGGAGACAACGCTTAGTCGGTAGACGGCTGTAGCCGGTCAAATCCTGACGCCCGCTTTCGGCGTCAAAGCGGACGCTTGCTCAGCGACTTAAAACGCCCAAAAATGAGACACTCAGCTATTTCTGTTTAGGGGGCAAAGTCGACCTTAGATAATCTAGCTCCGGGCTTTCTTTTAGCGCATTCTCCCTTAAATCCAGATCTTAGAAAAGCAAAAATGGTCTAAAAATTGTTCGTTGTTATTGGAAAGTGCACCATGGTTTCTTTATTTTCTGGCCTAAAACGCGCTATCGTCTCAACTGTCTTATCTCTTTGTTTAATCATCTCAGTTGGCGGTGCTGCCACTGCGCAGTCAGAAGCCGCGAAGGCCTTCATTGAGGAAGGCTATGTCGCGCTCAGACGTGGTGACAAAGTGGAAATGAACGAGGCTTTCGCTAAAGCCTGCGCAGCCGACGCGGAAAGCAGGGGGTGCATTAATGCCGGACAGAATTTCAAAACAGGCTATGGCGTGCCAAAGAATGTGCCACGCGCGGTAGGCTTGTTTGACCGTGCTTGCAAGGCGGGTGTCGACAAAGGTTGCAGTGAATTGGCCATGTTGCGCCTCGAGACTGGCACAAGCATGGAAGAGCAACTCCAGTCCTTCGACGTCATGAAAAGCAGCTGCAATTTCACGCGGTACGACGATCGGGAATGCCTCGGCCTTGGACGGGCATATGAAACAGGTCAAGGCACCGTGGCCAATCCAGCAGAGGCGGCCCGCATATACGAAAAGGTCTGCGACTGGGGCAATGCTTACGATTCTGCCGATGCATTGGGTTGTTTTGAATCCGGTAGGACGTATCTTTATGGTATCGGTGTTGCAAAGGATTTGAGCAAGGCCGCCTTACGCCTCCAGTATGCATGTGACATCAAGATTGCGGGCGCTTGCGAACTCGCCGCCCCGATACAACCCGCACCAGCGCCAAAGCCACAAACAGTAGCCGAGGTCTCTGTTGCGGCCGCGCCGAAATACAGGCCAAAGCCACAGAGCAATTTGCCACCGGCGTCCGCTACCTTTGCTGAGCATCAGTCGGCTTTGAGGCAGCTAACGCCGCTCACCTCTGTAGGGACGTCAGTTTGTAACGAGCTTATACGCCGCCTCAGACCAAGCGAAGGTAAGAGCCAAGGCGAATGGGGCGAACGCTGGTGGCTGATGCTTCAGGCAAGTTACCGTTCCAATAATCAAGCCTGTAATACTGTGCCCGTTGCATTCGCTAACACGATCCAAGCAGAGCAAGCGGCTGCTGCGCCCACTTATACGCCGCCTGCTGCCCCGTCTACATCGTCAAATCCCAATTGGTGCGATAGCACGTGTCAGCGTCAAAAAACGATACGGGATAACCGGCCGTTGAATTGTTACGTCCAGGATGGTCGTAGGATTTGTAATTAGTGCTTAGTGGTCAATCTCACCTGCGGTACACACCGCGACGTTGAGGTGTTTTGCGCTTGATGTCCTTCATCTTCCGCTCTCCAGGTGTCGGTTTCGTTCGCCTGCTTCGCTCAAAAGGGTTGCAGGTGGGCAGAAGCTTTCGCTTAACTCAGACTCATATCTGTATCGAAACTTTTATCAGGCGGGTTGCCCCCTGTCGCGTTTTTGGGACCGGGAACCTATGCCTGCGATTTTTTTCTTCCAAATAATTTAAGCTTTCGCATACTGACTGCTCTTCACTTCCACATTTGTAATTGTGGAAAGTAAACAGAGTTTATTGGCTTAAGCTCCTATCGAAAGGCGGAGTTTGGGACAAAATCCGCCTTTGAGCCTCGATAACCTACGGCCCTTTTAGGTCACCGAATGTCCAATGCCGATAATTTTCTAATGTCTTTTTATGACCCGAAGCAAAAGTAAGCCAGACGTTCGGTGTGGCTACATCGAGAGTCAGAAACGGGCTAGTAAGGATCATTGAACGCCGCTTTTCCAATGCCCGCTCCTGACCCATAGCAGTCCCCCCATCACCCACCTGCCTATGCCACATACCTGACCCAAACCTCACCCTCAGCACACACAGACCCCACGGCCAAGCGCCCTCACAGGCGCCGCGTGTGCAGTTTCAGTCGTAATCTACTCTCTCAAGGAACAGGCCGTCCGGCGGTGAAACCGGGCCACAGGCCGTGCGGTCTGCCGCTTCCAGTATCTGCGTCACCCAGCGGGCATCACGCTTGCCGCGTCCCACTTCCACCAGAGAGCCAACCATCGAGCGCACCTGCCGGTGCAGGAAGCTCTGCGCCGACAACGTGCATTCGATCCGGTCGCCATAGCGGGCGACATCAAACTTATCGAGCGTCTTGACCGGGCTGCGGGCCTGGCATTCGACATCGCGGAACGTGGTGAAATCATGCGTGCCGAGCAGCCCCTGCGCCGCTTCGTGCATCTTCCGGGCATCCAGCACCGGCGAGATGCGCCACGCAAGGCCCTTCTCCACGGTCAGGTCTGCGCGGCGATTGATAATGACAAAGCGATAGTGGCGCGCCTTGGCGCTGAACCGGGCGTGGAAATCCTCGTCGACCTTTTCGGCCGACAGGACAGCAATCGGATGCGGGCGCAGATGGAAGTTCAGTGCGTCAGCCACCTTGCCGGGCCGGTCCACCGCGAAATCGGCATGCGCCACCTGACCCATCGCGTGCACACCGCTATCGGTGCGACCGGCGCCATAGAGTGTCACGGGGGCGCCGTCCAGCTTGGCGGCGGCCACTTCCAGCGCGCCCTGAACGGTCGGCTTTCCGGGCAGGCGCATCCAGCCCTGATAGGGCCCGCCATGATATTCGATCAGGAGTTTGTAACGCGCCATGCGAAGTCACTCGGCCTCGAACGCAGCGGGGAAGGAAAGGGTGCCAGCCTTGGGCGCATCGTCGGTCAATCGCAGCGCCATGAAGGCCGGGCCAGACCACGGCGCGGCAAAGGGCAGGGCGGCGTCAGCGGAAAACCCGAAGCGCGGATAATAGTCCGGGTGCCCCAGTACGAAGACAAGGCGCTCGCCCGCCCCCTCAAGGGCCAGCAGGCCTGTGCGGATCAGGCCGCTGCCGACGCCCCGTCTCTGCACGCCCGGCAGGGCGGATATCGGAGCCAGGGTCACGGCCAGCGGCGCCCCATCAACAAGCACACGGGAGAATTCCACATGACCGACGATCCGGCTGTCATCATGCGCGATCAGCGACAGGAGGCTGTCACCGTCCCGCTTCAGCCTGCGGACGATCTTGCCCTCCGCCGATTGGCCGAAAGCCGCGTCATTCAGTTTGGCGATCTCGTCAATGTCCTCGGCATGGGCCGGGCGAATCCAGGTGCTCATGAAGTCAGCCGCGTGCCGGGCGCAATCGGCCTGCCGTTCAGGAACACGCTCGCCGTCATTGGGCCTTTACCGGGGCGCTGCAACTGGGTGATCCGCACCGCGCGGCCATCGCCGCAGGCGATCAGCAATCGGTCATCCAGCACGGTGCCGGGCGCGGCCCCGCCGGAAGCGCCGGTCGCCTCGCTCATCAACAGTTTCAGGCGAATGGGTTCTGCTTCGCCTTCGGGGAGCCAGAAGCAGGTTGCGGCAGGGGATGGAGAAAGTCCACGTATCTGACAGTCGACCTCCGCTGCCGGCTTCGACCAGTCAACCGGCTGGTCAGCCGCGCTTAGCTTGCGCGCGTAGGAGTCGCCACTCTCCGGCTGGGCTTTCGGCGCGATTGATCCCTCGGCCCATCGCGCCAGGGCGACGGGGGCAAGGTCGGCGGCCAGCTCTGCCAGCCGGTCGTGCAGCGTTCCCGCCGTGGTCGCCGGCGTGATCGGCGTGCGCGCCGACATCAGCACTGGCCCCGTATCAAGCCCGGCATCCATCAGCATCGCGTCCACCCCGGTCTCATGGTCGCCCGCCATGATCGCCCGCTGGATCGGCGCCGCCCCGCGCCAGCGCGGCAGGATCGAGGCATGCATGTTGAGACAGCCAAGACGCGGCGCGTCGAGAATGGCCTGCGGCAGTATCAGCCCGTAGGCGACCACCACGGCGGCATCGAGGCCAAGCGCAGCGAACGCTTCCTGCTCGGGCGCCGTCTTCAGTGATTTCGGTGTGCGCACCTCAAGGTCATGCGCTTCGGCCCAGGCGTGCACAGGTGTCGGCGTCATCTTCTTGCCCCGGCCGGAGCGGCGCGGCGGCTGGGAATACACGCAGGCAATCTCGTGGCCCGCCGCAACCAGTGCGGCCAGTACGTCAACGGCAATCTGCGGGCTGCCCATGAAGGCGATGCGAAGCGGTTGGGTCATGGTGCGGGGGTCTAGCGCGCGGGGCGCTTGCAATAAAGCAAAGATTGACGCGGCAGGATCAGGCGGCGTCTTCCCGGATCTTGCGCAGCTTGGCTTTCTTGACCTTCTCGACAGCGCGCTGGCGTTTCAGGCGAGAGAGATAATCGATGAACAGCGTTCCCTCGAGATGGTCCATCTCGTGCTGGATGCAGACGGCGTAAAGGTCTTCGGCCCATTCCTCGACCTGCTTGCCGTCATAATCGAGATAGCGGATCAGGCAGCGTTCGGGGCGCTCGACCTGGTCGAAAATGTCCGGCACCGACAGGCAGCCTTCTTCATAGGGCTGGGTCTGTTCGACTGTTTCGAGAATTTCCGGGTTCACGAAATAGCGCGGTTTCGGCTCTTCGTTCTCGGGAGCAAGATCCATCACGATGACCCGCAGCGGCACGCCGACCTGGATTGCAGCCAGGCCAATGCCCGGCGCGTCGTACATGGTTTCCAGCATGTCATCCATCAGCGCGCGGATTTCGTCGGTGACGCCGCCTTCAACGGGCTTCGATACCTCTTTGAGGCGCGGATCTGGAACGGTGAGGATGTCGCGTATGGCCATGGAGGGGAGATATGAAGAGAAGTCCGTTAGGTCAACTGTTGCGGCTCATTCCGCCGCTAGCGCCTTCTTCTTGCCGCCAAAGTCCAGTTCGCCTGTCGGTTCGGTCGTATTCGCCCGGTTTTCGATCTGCTTCGGTTCCGCCAACGCCTTGTTTGGCGGCGCGATTTCCATGTCCTCGAACTTGCGCAGGGTGGGCAAGACACGTTTGTCGAACGACCCCATCGCCGAATTGAAGTGGTCGACCGAGCCATTCAGCGTCTTTCCCAGCTTTTCGATATGACCGAGCATGACGCCCATTCGGCCATACAGCTCAGCGCCGAGTTCGGCCGCCGCCATGGCATTCTCGTTCTGGTGATGCTGGCGCCAGAGGTGCGCAACTGTTTTGGCCAAGGCGATCAACGTTGTCGGCGTGGTGACAATTACCTGTCGCGACATGGCCTTTTCAATCAGGTCTGGTGCTTCCTGCAGCGCCGCCGCGAAGAAGTTCTCCCCGGGAATGAACATGGCGATATAATCGAACCGGTTGCCGAGATTGGACTGGTAGTCCTTGGAGGCCAGCGTGTTGACGTGACGCTGCACGCTTGTCGCATGCGCCTTCAAGTGCAGGATCTTCTGGGCGGGGTCTTCAGAGTCCACAGCGGCCATGTAGGAGGCAAGCGAAACTTTGGAATCGATCACGATCTGGCGGTCGCCTGGCAGGCGGATAATTGCGTCGGGTCGCTGGCGGCCTTCCTCGGTCTCGTCATGCACTTGCTCACTGAAGTCGCAATGGGCGGACAGGCCAGCCTGCTCCATCACATTGCGCAATGTCATCTCGCCCCAGCGGCCGCCCCCCTTCGGCGCGGTCAGGGCGTTGACCAGCTTGCCAGTCTCGGCGGTGTTGCGATGAAGGCTTTCGCCAATCGCTTTGACCTGCTCGGACAGCAGCGACTTGTCTTCGGTGCGAACCTTTTCAAGGTCGTCGACGCGTTTCTTGAAGGCGTCGAAATTTTCGCCGATCGGCTTCATCAGCTCTTTCAACTCGCCCTGAGCACCTTCCCGGTGACGTTTGAAAGTTTCGTCAGCTCGTTCGAGAAACATCGTGTTGGCGCGCTGGAGAACATTTTGCGCCATGTCTGCGAACTTGCGTTCATCGTCTTCGCTGCGCGCCCGAACTTCGGCGAGCGCGATTTCGGCCTGCCGCGCGACTTCGCTCTTTGTGTGCAGCGCCTGCTTGGTGTCGACCAGGTCTTCTTCCGCCCGCGTCAACTCTCGGCGAGACAGGTCGGCCCGTCCCATCAGCGCATAGGAGAAGAAACCCAGGCCAAGCACGCTCAGAAGCAGCACGATGTGCACGATGTCGAAGCCCGCGCTTCCAATGGTAACGATAGGTGTCATTGCGATATCCTGCCACGATTCTCGTGGAACATATCTAGAACGATGTCACCTGTCACGTATCGAAAACGGCGCCTTGACCTCTATCCGTTGGTCGGTGCCCCGGCCAGTTCATTCAGGCTTTCGATCAGGTCGGCGGTAATTGTACCCGTGACCGGCAGCTTGTTGGCCTTCTCGTAATCGCGGATCGCTTTGGCTGTACTGCCGCCAACAACGCCATCCGGTGTGCCGACCTCATAGCCCAGTGCCGATAGCGCAACCTGGATGCCCCGAACCTGCAACGGATTGCCGGTGTTCCAGGGCTGTGCGCCAAATCGGCCATTGCTGATGGCATTGTCACGGGACGCTTCCCAGAACACGGCGCGGGCGCCGGCTTGCTCTGCGGCCTCTGCAGACACCCGGCTCGTCAGATCGGCAATTTTGGCGGGTGCGCCCGGATCGCCATTCTTGCCGGCGACCTGGAACCAGAACAGGGCTTCAGTCAGGTTCGGGCTGATGCCCAGACCCTGCTCGTAAAGAACGCCCAGATTATACTGGCTGTCGACAATGCCGAATTCAGCCGCCTTGCGGAACCATTCGACAGCGCCGGCATAGCTCTGCGGCCCACCCTCGCCCTCAGCCATGAACACCGCGAGATCGTGCATGGCCTTCACATTTCCACCATTGGCGGCTTTTTCGGTCCATTCGCGCGCCTGCGCCAGGTCCTTGGGCACGCCATTGCCTTTCTCGTGCAGCTTGGCGAGGCCGTACTGCGCAATCGGCAATCCCTTGCTGGCAGACTTGCGCATGAGGGCCGCGCCTGAGGCGAAATCACCGGCGGCAATGCGCTCCTGAGCGAGCTGGTATTGAGCAATATGGTTGCCGGACGCTGCGGCGCTCTCAACCGTTACAAAAGGTGAGATGACCGGGAAGCGCGCAACCGGCGCCGCTGCAGCCACTTCGATTGTCACGGGTGCCGGCGCGGCGACGCGCTCGGAAGGGGCGGATACAGACATTACCGAAGGCGGCGTCTCAAACAGGTCCGCCTCGATCACAGCCGTTTCGACCATATCTGCTGTATCAGTTGCCGCTTCCGCTTCGATTACGGCGGCCGCGGCGATTGCGTCTTCGGCAATTGAGGCTGTCTCTGCATCGCCCACGGCGGCGCCCGGATCGACATAGGTGTCGACGGACGCGGCCACGACAGGCGCTTCCTGCTTGCCGCGAATATAGAGATAGCCGCCCACTGCCGCGCCGGTAATGACGACCGCAGACGCTGCAGCATAAAGGGGCAGTTTGCTCGAACTGGATTTTGCGCGCACGCCGTTGAAGTTCGGTTTGTCGGAACTCCGGCGATTGCGTTGATGCGGTTGCTGGCCCGCTGGACCCGCCGCAACAATGGCCGCGCGCCGCGCCCGGGCAATATAATCGCTGGTGTCGCCTTCGCGAATGTCGATGGGCTCCTCGAAGGGATTGGGGAAATCGTCAGGCTTTTCAAGGGCCACTTCAGTCGGTTCGACCTTCGGCGAAATCAACTCGAGAAAGTCCTCATCGTCGAAATCGTCAGTGTCGAAAATGTCAGATGCACGGGCTTCCGAATGGCTGTCGTGGACACCGTCAATTCCGTCGAGTTCAGCCAGCGGATCGAAATAGGTTTCCGGGCCCAGTTCCGCCTGTGAAGCCGGGGCGTCAGGCGCTGCTTCGGCTTCTTCAGCCGCGAAGTTCTCAAACCGCTTGCTCAGCATGTCCTCGAAATCGTCTTTGTAAGGTGCCTCCTGGCTTTCAACAGCGGCATCCCAACCGGCGATGCCAGCTTCAAAGAACGCATCGTCGCCGTCCAGCTCATCCGGCATTTCTGCAAAGATCGTATCTTCATCTGCAGATTCGACAGGTGCTTGCGGCGTCCTTGCCACGGGACTCTCGGCGAAGATGTCGTCTTCATCGTCGATCGCGGGCAGGCCGGGTTCGAAGGCGTCATCGTCAAGGGCTGACAGGGCTTCGGGCACTTCTGCAGCAAAGTCTGGGGCGTCCGGCAGTGCGTCAGCGCCAGCCGGATCTGCATAGGGGGGTGAGGTAAACTCTTCGAGGCTTTCCAGCCGCGTGGCCAGGGACGCGATGGCGCGTTGCACAGGTGACAGCGACGCCGTCGACTGGGCTTGCATGTTTTCCAGCCGCTCCGACACGTTGGACAAGGCATCCGACAGGCGCACATCCGTGCGCTTGCGGCTCTCTTCCATCTGCGACGCCATGGTCTTGATGGCATCGTCCTGGCGCTTTTGCAGCCGCGAGGCGGCTGTCGCGACCTGCTCGCCGATCTGCTCGATGGCTTCGGCACTACGCGACTCGCTGTCACTAACGCGCTGGTCAATCTGTTCTGCAAGCGCGTCGATGCGCGTGCCCACGGATTCGCCAAGGCGTTCGACTTCTTCACGGATCGCTTCACCGGCAGCCGCATCATCGCGGGCTTCGACGTCGCTGATGCGCTGATCAAAGCTGGAGGACATCCGACCGATCTGGCTGGACACCGTTTCCATGCTGCGGGTTTGCCGTTCCTCGGTCGCCACGAGGCGTTTCTGCACGTCCGTGACGTCTGTCGCGAGAGTCTTGAACGCGTCATTGTCCTGAATGTTGGCGGCGCGGGAGATTTCGTGAGCGAGTTCGTTCCGGGTCTGGTCAACTGTTTCGCGCAGGGATTTGGTCAGGTCGTCAAAGCGGGCTTCGAATTCTTCGCGCAGCTTTGTAGCGAGTTCCGGATCAACAGACCCGGCCAGCGCTTCGACGCGGTTGTCGAGGTGATTGAATGTGGCTTCCAGGCTCTGCAGCGCGGCGTCTGTTGTCGTCTCGGCGCGGTTGAGGCGTTCCTGGATACGCAGCAGCGTGCTTTCCATCGAATCCAGCGCGCCGGAGACGTCAGATTCAACTGCCGTGAGCCGTTCTTCACCCTCGTCGACCTTGGTGAAACGCTCCTTCACGTCGTCTTCAAGCGCGTTGATGCGTGTCGACAGTTCGCGGGTTGCGCCTTCGGAGCGCTTTTCGGCCTGTTCGACTGCGCGTTCAACGCGTGCGGCGGCGTCTGACAGCTTCGACTCAACCCGTGTTTCCACGCCTTCGACCCGGTCGGTCAGGTCGGCAAACCCGGCTTCCACCCGACCCTTGATGGCCTGGGATTCATTCTGGGCGAGTTCGCCTTCTTCATTGATATGGTTCGCCAGCTTGCCGAGCGCCTGCTCCAGAGACTTGAGCGCTTCCAGGTTCTGCTTGGCTGTATCGTCCTGCTCAAGTCGGCGGACCTTGGACTTGAGCGCTTCATAGGTGTCGCGGATCTCGTCCATCAGGCTTTCGACATGGCCGACGACGGCATTGCTGTTGCCTTCGGCCTGTTCCAGCTTGGCCACGAGGCCAAGAACCGTGTGGTCCATACCCGTAATTGCCAGTGTCGAGCGGGCTTCTGCTGCTTCGATGCGACGGGTCAGGCGGTCAAGAGTGTTAGAGGCTGCCTCCGGGCGGGGGCGCGGCGTGCGGAACAGCGACGAGATTTCATTGTGCTGTTCTTCTTCATCGGCCATCAGCAGTCGGTTCAGGTATTCGCCAAGCGTAAGACCCTCCGCGCTGGCGGCTTCACGCGCGGCATCGCGTGCGCGTTGGTCAATGCCTTTGACACTCCAGGGCCCTGTCTGGTTCATCCCGGGTCTCTCCTCACGCGGCCCGCAAAGTTAACGCTGCGGGCAGATTCGTTCACATATTCCTACGGTGATGACAGCCTGGGTCTTAAAGCGAGGTTAAAGGTAAATATTTTCGCGTAATCTGGTAACGGATAAGCCTATCGTATTTACCATAGGGAATGTTTCCGCGTACGTTCGCGTAAACTTGACGTTGACGTTCGCGGAAGCCTTGGTCTAAGCTCGTTGA
>TARA_R110000751_G_scaffold126033_1_pt1 | contig 32440 bp, 28 predicted proteins | sample TARA_R110000751 | Tara Oceans TARA_R110000751 (sample SAMEA4398001) | marine metagenome | biome: Polar Biome; feature: [MES] marine water layer (ENVO:01000295) within the mesopelagic zone...; material: water (ENVO:00002006), including particulate matter (ENVO:01000060) such... | reverse complement strand
AAAATTTATTTCGGAACGACGGTTATCTCCATACTTGTCCTTAACTTCCAAGAGCTCATCCTTAATGATCTGCATCCTACGTTCTTTCTTGGCAAGAATATCCTTTAAATCAGCAATGGTCAATATTATCTCCTCGTATTCCGTCCTTAATTTATCCTGCTCCAGACCTGTCAATTGGCGTAAACGCATTTCAACAATGGCCTTTGCCTGGATTTCACTAAGCTTAAAGCGCTCCATAAGCTTTTCCCTGGCCTCATCAGCATTGGAAGAAGCTCTTATGATAGCAATTACCTCGTCTATATTATCCGAGGCTATAATAAGTCCTTCTAAGATGTGCGCCCTGTCTTCCGCCTTCTTAAGCTCAAACTCTGTACGCCTTACTACTACCTCATGACGGTGCTCCACAAAATAGTGGATCATCTCCTTAACATTCAACAATTGCGGTCTTCCCTTTACCAGTGCAATGTTATTAACACTAAAAGAGGACTGTAACGAAGTATATTTGTACAAGGTATTTAGAACGATATTTGGAATAGCATCCCTTTTAAGGATATATACGATACGCATACCGTTCCTATCCGATTCGTCCCTAATGGTAGAAATACCTTCTATCTTTTTTTCATTGACAAGATCGGCAGTCTTCTTGATCATGTCCGCCTTGTTGATCTGATATGGAATTTCAGTCACTACAATACTCTCCCGTCCCTGAACTTCCTCAAAATTGGCTTTCGCCCTCATTACCACACGACCACGTCCTGTATGAAAGGCCTCCTTAACCCCATCATAGCCATAAATTATACCACCTGTTGGAAAATCCGGCGCTTTGATATGGGTAATAAGCTCATCGATCTCTATATCGTTATTGTCAATATAGGCTACGGTACCGTCCACTACTTCGGAAAGGTTGTGGGGTGGCATATTGGTCGCCATACCCACTGCAATACCCGAGGCACCATTGATCAATAAATTAGGTATTCTGGTAGGGAGTACCGTTGGCTCTTGCAAGGAATCATCAAAATTCAATTGATGATCCACAGTATCCTTATCTATATCGGCCAACATATCATCCGCAATTTTACGCATACGGGCCTCCGTATAACGCATAGCTGCAGGACTGTCACCATCAACGGAACCAAAGTTTCCCTGGCCATCGACCAACATATACCTTAAACTCCACTCCTGGGCCATACGCACCATGGAATCATAAACAGAAGTATCCCCGTGTGGATGATACTTACCTAATACTTCCCCGACAATACGCGCGGATTTTTTATGGGCACTATTAGATCTAACACCTAACTCATGCATTCCGAACAAAACCCTTCTATGCACTGGCTTTAAACCATCCCTAACATCTGGCAGGGCACGTGACACAATGACCGACATTGAGTAATCAATGTAGGCAGATTTCATTTCATCTTCAATGTTAATCGGAATTAATTTTTCTCCTTCTGCCATTTAAAATCTTCTATTTATTTTTAGTTAAAAAAGCAGGACAATATACGTAAAATCGATACTATACAAGTACTTAGGACATACTTTTGTGAAGAATTTATTAACACTTCAAATATGAGGTTGGCATATCTATTTGATTGTTAATTTTTTTGCAAATAATGGCTTATTTCGTCAAATCGACCACCTTTAACGAATATTAGGTATAGTATTTGCCATAGATTGATATAGATTTACTATTTTTAAAGTTGAAAGGATATTTTATGGACGACAATTTTTCCCCTAGAGTAAAAGATGTTATTGCTTACAGTAAGGAAGAGGCCTTAAGATTAGGCCACGACTTCATTGGAACCGAGCATTTAATGCTGGGATTACTGCGGGACGGTAATGGAAAAGCAATAAGCATTTTAGACGCATTGGACGTGGACTTGGATCACTTGAGAAGAAAAGTGGAGATATTAAGTCCCGCCAATCCAAATGCTGGCGCTGCACAAAAGGACAAAAAGAACCTGCATCTGACCAGACAGGCGGAGCGTGCACTGAAAACAACATTTTTGGAAGCTAAATTATTTCAAAGCTCCTCTATCAATACGGCCCATTTATTACTATGTATTTTACGTAATGAAAACGACCCTACGACAAAATTATTACATAAATTAAAAGTGGACTATGACGGAGTAAAAGACCAGTTTAAATCAATGATAACAAGTGATGATGATTATATAGACTCTCCTACCTCGGAATCCTTTCCCAGTGATTCCGATGAGCCCGGTGAGGAAAAGGAAGGCACTTTTGGCACTTCCGGTACCGGGCAAAAGGGAAGCAAAAAATCAAAAACCCCCGTATTGGACAATTTTGGTCGCGACCTGACCAAAATGGCAGAAGAAAACAAATTGGATCCCGTTGTGGGCCGTGAAAAGGAAATTGAAAGGGTTTCCCAAATTCTTAGCAGAAGAAAAAAGAACAATCCTCTGCTGATAGGAGAGCCAGGTGTTGGTAAAAGTGCCATTGCCGAAGGCCTAGCCCTGAGGATAATCAACAAGAAAGTTTCCAGAATCCTTTACAATAAAAGGGTAGTAACCTTAGATTTGGCTTCTTTGGTAGCCGGTACCAAATACCGTGGCCAGTTTGAAGAGCGAATGAAGGCGGTTATGAACGAACTGGAAAAAAACGACGATGTTATCCTGTTCATAGATGAGATCCACACTATAGTTGGGGCCGGTGGCGCCACAGGCAGTTTGGATGCTTCCAATATGTTTAAGCCAGCACTGGCCAGAGGTGAAATTCAATGTATAGGAGCCACTACATTGGACGAGTACAGACAATATATAGAAAAAGATGGCGCTCTGGAAAGACGGTTTCAAAAGGTAATCGTAGAGCCTACCACTGTAACCGAGACCATTGAGATCTTAAAAAATATCAAAGGCAAATACGAGGATCACCATAACGTTATATACACCGATGAGGCCATAATGGCCTGTGTAAAACTTACCAACAGGTATATGACGGACAGGTATTTACCGGACAAGGCCATTGATGCCCTGGACGAGGCAGGTTCTCGAGTTCACATCGTTAATATGGATGTTCCAAAACAAATTTTGGAACTGGAAAAACAGTTGGAAGACGTTCGTGAACTAAAAAATACGGTCGTTAAAAAACAGAAATACGAGGAAGCCGCCAAACTAAGGGACGATGAAAAACGAATAGAGAAAGATTTGGCCATTGCCCAAGAACGATGGGAGGAAGACAGTAAGCTCCACAAAGAAACAGTTACTGAAGACAATGTTGCGGACGTGGTCTCCATGATGAGCGGTATTCCCGTAAACAGGATTGCACAAACAGAAAGCAACAAACTGGCCGAATTGCCAAAACTGATCAAGAGCAATGTAATTGGTCAGGACGAAGCAGTTGCCAAAGTTGCCAAAGCAATCCAACGTAACCGGGCCGGTCTAAAAGATCCGAACAAACCTATTGGTTCCTTCATCTTTTTAGGGCAGACAGGGGTAGGTAAAACACAACTTGCCAAAATACTGGCCAAGGAGTTATTCGATTCAGAGGACGCCTTGATCAGAGTGGATATGAGTGAATATATGGAGAAATTTGCCATATCAAGACTTGTTGGCGCACCTCCAGGATATGTCGGGTACGAAGAAGGCGGACAGTTGACCGAAAAGGTACGCCGTAAGCCCTATTCCGTTATTCTGTTGGACGAAATTGAAAAGGCACACCCAGATGTATTCAACATGCTTCTACAAGTGCTGGATGATGGTTATTTAACGGATAGTCTTGGTAGAAAGATCGATTTCAGAAATACGATCATCATAATGACCTCCAACATTGGAGCAAGACAGTTAAAGGATTTTGGCCAAGGAGTTGGTTTTGGAACTTCCGCAAAAAAGGCACAGGCAGACACCCATCAAAAAAGTGTTATCGAAAACGCCCTAAAGAAGGCCTTTGCTCCGGAATTCTTAAACAGAATAGACGACGTTGTTGTATTTAATGCTCTGGAACGTGAAGATATCCACAGGATAATCGATATTGAGCTGAAAAAACTATACCTCAGGATCAAGGATATTGGATATGATTTGCAGCTAACAGATAAGGCCAAGGATTATATTGCCGAAAAAGGCTTTGACAAACAATACGGTGCCAGGCCACTTAAAAGAGCAATTCAAAAATATATTGAGGATGCTCTGGCGGAAGAAATCGTAAATTCCAAATTGGAGGAAGGCGATACTATTCATATGGATCTTGACGAGGCCAAGGAAGAGCTCACCATTAAGATCAAAAAAGCAGAAAAGTCGTCCAAAACCTAAATTGGATATCTATAATTAACACAAAAAAGGAGTAGCAAAATGCTACTCCTTTTTTTATTTATTCCCCCAGGTTTGTAAGAAATAAAACACAGTAAGCCCATTTCCTCTCCACATAAACGATTAAAGTGTCTTTAATCTAATAATTTTTATAATAGATGTACTTAATTCTACATTCGCTGCAGACACACTATATAAAATACGGAGAATGAAAGTCGGACGACCCAAGAAGACTATTATCGTACGAGAATATCAACTGGACATTGGAAAAGTACAGGTATTTGACGATTACATGGTTTCTATTTTTGATGAAGGAAGCACCATAACCAAAGAAAGAGTATTTCAAATAATTGGTATTATGGAAATTCATTTCAGAAATAAAAATTTCGGTTACATAAGTTTAAGAAAGAACTCGTATGCCATAGATCCAATGGTATACAATCAAATTAGGGAAATAGAGAATATTAAGGCTTTTGCAGTAGTTTCAATTAAAGAAATAGACATGCACAATTTTAATATCGAGAGACTATTTTACAAGAAACCTATGAAATTCTTCATTGATCAGGACAATGCCCTAATGTGGGTAAAAAGACGTGTAAGAATATCCAACGCAGAATAGCATAATAAAGGTATGGTGTTGTCATATTTGGCAAAAACATACCTTCTATTGCTCACTTTCACCAGTGGCAGCATCAGGTTCAGAAACTTGAAAAAGATCCAAATACGCCTTACCAATATTATCCAATATCCCACTGGCTATCAAGGCCTGAAAGCCACATTTCTCTACCGCAATATCTGCGGCTTTCCCATGGATGTATACCCCAAAAATAGCAGCATTTAATGCAGAATAACCCTGAGCGATCAAGCCCGTGATTATCCCTGTTAACACATCCCCGCTCCCCCCAGTGGCCATGCCTGGATTTCCCGTGGTGTTAACATAGCCCATATCCCTATAAACAGTAATGGTATTTGCCCCTTTTATAACTAAAATGCAATCGTATTTTTCAGAGAACTCCTTTGCTTTTTTCAACTTGTCAAAATCATCCGCCCATTTCCCAATTATACGCTCCAACTCCTTTGGGTGCGGAGTTAATACGGTTTGTGGAGGCATTACTTTGAACAAGTCCTGATTTTTGGAAAGTATGTTCAATCCGTCGGCGTCTATGACCAATGGCAGTTTATTCCCCTTTAGAAAATCAGAAAAAGCCTTAACTGTAGTTGCGGTTGTCCCCATTCCAACTCCAATACCGATCACGCTGGGCAGCATATCAAAATCTATTTTGGAAATCTCCACTTCTTCATTATCCGTGAGTACCATGGCTTCCGGCAATGCCGTCTGCAATGGCAAATACCCACACTTTGGGACATAGGCCGTTACCAATCCGCTTCCGGCCAACATACCTCCCTTTGATGCCAATACAACGGCCCCGATCTTCCCATAACTTCCACCAACTATTAAGGAATGGCCGTAGCTGCCCTTATGCGAATACTTCTCCCGGGGAATGTACATGGACAGTACTTCGTTCTTCCCTATCAACTCATAATGTGATTTTAACTTAAACAAGAACTCCTGGTCCAAGCCAATATCCAGAACCTCCCAATGATCCACATATTTACCCGTTTCGGGAAGAAAAAAAACAAGTTTTGGCACTTGAAAAGTAAGCACGTAATTGGCTTTTATTACCCCCTCTGTATTGGGCAGACCAGCTTCCATAAAAAGCCCTGAAGGCATATCTATAGACAGAATAAAGGCCTTGGAGTTGTTAAGGTGCTGCATAAGCCCAATCACCCATTCATCAGGAACCCTGTTCAGTCCTATCCCAAAAATTGCATCCACAATAATATCATCTTTTCCAATATCGGGCAATTCCGATTCTTCATTTAAAAAATTGGGCCAGACACCTTTCTCTTTTAAACGATCCAGATTTATTAAAAAATCCTTGGACCTGTGTTCGCTATAGTTAACAACAAATACCTCGATATTATAATCATGATCCTGCAAATGTCTGGCAAGTACCAGCCCATCCCCGCCATTGTTGCCTATACCACAGAACAAATGAATTTTGGCCTGGGCACCCTGCATTCTAGAATGCATCCAATTAAAAATCTGAATTGCAGCCCGCTCCATAAGCTGTTCACTGGTAATCTGCTGCTTATCTATTGTGAATTTGTCAGCTTCGTATATCTGTTTGGCATTAAAAATCTTCATTCAATAAGATTATTTAGTAAAAATTGATGATTTAGTAAAAATCCGTCAAAACATTTGATTGGGTAATCAAAAATACTACATTTGGTTCTTTATTATTATGATGACTTTTAACAATACGGACAATAATCTTCTTAATACACCATTTATAAATGGTTGCATTGCCATTACCGTTATCAGCACCACTACCCCATTGGGGTAAGCTACTACATATACGTCTGTTACACAATTTTATCAAAATTCAATTTTTCTTATTTAATACCTTTGAACCATGAAAGTTCTAAAATTCGGTGGTACTTCAGTGGCCAACGCCAATAATATAAGTTTAGTAAAAAATATAATTGCAGACCTTGGGTCCAACAAAAGCATTGTAGTAGTTTCCGCTCTTGGCGGAATTACAGATCTTCTTTTAAAGACGGCAGCTCTAGCTTCCGCACAGGATCAAACCTACAAAAACATCCTAAAGGAAATAGAGGATAGACACCTTATTACCATTAAGGAACTAATCCCTATTCATTCCCAAAGTAAGGTGCTAAGTAAAGTAAAGAGTGAGCTTAACACCTTGGAAACACTTTTGGAAGGGGCATATTTAATTGGGGAAATTACACCGAAACTATCGGACAAAATTGTTAGTTATGGAGAGTTGCTGTCTTCCTATATAATAAGCGAATATTTTATTGTTGAAGGAATAGATACCGTTCATGCCGATAGCAGACAGCTTATAAAAACAAACTCCAATTTTGGAAAAGCGGCCGTTAACTTTGATCTGACGAACAAAAATATTGCCGACTACGTCAACAACTGTAATAAATCCGTAATTATTATGGGAGGCTTTATTGCTTCTGCCGTAAATGGAGATTCCACTACCTTGGGCCGTGGAGGATCGGACTATACTGCTGCCATTGTTGCAAACGCCATAAATGCGGAAGTTCTGGAAATATGGACAGACGTAAGCGGCATGTATACTGCCAACCCTAAAATAGTAAAGCAGGCCATGGCCATTCCTCATATTTCTTATGAGGAAGCAATGGAACTATCCCATTTTGGTGCTAAGGTTCTTTATCCGCCTACGATACAACCGGTATTGACCAAAGGAATTTCCATAGTTATCAAAAACACCTTTGATCCAAATTCTCCTGGCACTTTGATTACCAAGAATAAAAATGGACAAGGGAAAACTGTACGGGGAATAAGCCATGTGGAAAATATTGCCCTAGTGTCCCTTGAAGGTCCAGGAATGGTAGGGATTACAGGGATTTCCAAGCGCTTTTTCGAAGTACTTTCAACTGCTGGCATCAGTGTTGTTATGATTACCCAGGCATCGTCCGAACATTCTATCTGTATAGGAATAGACAATCAGGATGCGGACCATGCGGTTCAAGTTATCAATGATGCCTTTGACATAGAAATTTCACTCGGAAAAATAAAACCGGTAGTTGCAGAGAAAGATTTGGCCATCATTGCCCTGGTCGGAGACAACATGAAAAGTCATCAAGGTCTTAGCGGAAAAATGTTCAGCACCCTAGGTAAGAACAACGTTAATATCCGTGCTATAGCCCAAGGAGCTTCTGAACGTAACATATCTGCCGTAATCCTCAAAGAGGATGTAAAAAAGGCACTCAATACCTTACATGAGGAATTTTTTGAGGAAAATATAAAACAGCTGAATCTGTTTGTCATGGGAGTCGGTAATGTTGGGGCCAAGTTCTTGAACCAAATACAATCACAAAAAAAGTATTTAAAGGAGAAACTAAAACTTAATATCAGGGTTATCGGGATGTCCAATTCCAGAACTATGATATTCGATGAAGACGGTATAGCCCTTAAGAACTGGGAAGAATTGCTAAACAAGGGAGAAAAGACCAATCTAGACCTATTCTTCCAAAAGGTAAAAAAACTGAATTACCGAAATAGCATCTTTGTAGACAATACCGCCAGTCAGAAGGTTTCGGAAACTTATAATTCATATTTAAGGAATAGTATTTCCGTTGTTACCTGCAATAAAATAGCCTGTTCATCTGCCTATGACAATTATCAGGAGTTAAAAGATCTGGCCAGACAGTACAACGCTCCCTTTCTTTTCGAAACAAATGTTGGTGCAGGCCTACCCATTATAGACACTTTAAAGCACCTAGTAGCTTCGGGCGACAAAATATTAAAAATTCAAGCTGTACTTTCAGGCAGTCTAAATTTTGTATTCAACAATTTTAATGACAGAACCACTTTCCACGATGTAGTAAAACAAGCTCAAGTGGAAGGATATACAGAGCCCGACCCCAAAATAGATTTGAGCGGGGTGGATGTAATGCGGAAAATATTGATCCTGGCCAGGGAAAGTGGTAACGTATTGAATATAGAGGACATCCAAAATAATTCTTTTCTACCTCAGGAAAGTTTGGAAACAACCAACAATGAAGATTTCTTCAAATCGCTGACCAAGTATGAAGATTCGTTTCAGGAGATGTACAAAAAGGCGGTTGAGGAAGACAGCAAATTGAAATATGTGGCACAATTCGAAAATGGAAAAGCCAGTGTGGGCCTACAACGGATACCTAAGGGACATGATTTCTATAATTTGGAAGGAAGTGATAATATTGTATTGTTCTATACAGAACGTTATCCCAACCAACCCATGATCATAAAAGGGGCCGGAGCCGGTGCTGATGTCACTGCCTCTGGTATCTTCGCAGATATTATACGCATCGGCAATTTCTAAAAATGCGCCTAAGCCTGAAATTTATTTGATAAAAATGAAAACTAACGAAATTAGAATTTTCTGTCCAGCTACCATAGCCAATGTTTCCTGTGGCTTTGATGTACTTGGTCTTGCTTTGGATTCTGTAGGCGATGAGATGGTGGTAAGGAAAATCAACGAAAAAGGAATAAAGATCACCAAGCTTACTGGACAGGACCTGCCCACCGAGACCCTACAAAATGTTGCCGGGGTTGCCGGTTTGGCCTTGTTGGCGGAAAGTGACCATGTAGGTGGATTTGAGATCGAGATTTACAAGAAAATAAAAGCGGGCAGCGGTATAGGAAGTAGTGCCGCCAGTTCTACAGGAGCAGTATGGGCCATGAACCAATTATTGGGCAGTCCCTTTAGCAATCTAGAGTTGGTAAAATTTGCTATGGAAGGAGAACGATTGGCCAGCGGGGTTGCCCATGCGGACAATGTTGCTCCTGCCCTGTACGGAGGCTTTACCTTGGTACGCAGTTACCAACCTTTGGACATTGTAAAGATTCCGACCCCTCCAGAGTTATACGCAACGGTAATACACCCACAAATAGAAGTAAGGACTTCTGACTCCAGACGAATCCTCAAAACCTCCATTTCCCTAGAAGACGGCATTAAGCAATGGGGAAATGTAGGTGGACTTATTGCCGGGCTTTTCACCAATGACTATGACCTGATAGGTAGGTCCTTGGTAGACCATATCATAGAACCCATTAGATCCATTCTTATACCCGGATTCGACAAGGTAAAGGAAGATGCTATTGGAGCAGGTGCCCTAGGCTGTGGAATTTCAGGTTCAGGCCCATCTATCTTTGCCCTAAGTAAGGGCAAGGAAAATGCACTTAAAGTGGGCGATGCCATGAGAAATGTATACGAAAAAATAGGGGTCGACTATGACGTACATGTTTCGAAAATAAATACCCAAGGGATTAAAATATTGGAAGGCTAATGTATTATGTCCTTCAATGCATTTTAGCGGAACTCAAAATTTACAACTCATTCTAACATCAATAAATATGAACTTTTATAGCCTAAACCACCAAGCACCCAACGTATCTTTTAAAGATGCAGTTATAAAAGGAATTGCCCCTGATCGCGGGTTATATTTTCCGGAAATAATCAAGGCCCTGCCAAAGGATTTTTTCAACAAGATAGAAGATTACTCCGATCACGAAATTGCCTTCTTGGCCATACAACAATTTGTAGGCAAGGATATTCCAGAAGACGCTCTCAAAGAAATAATTGCCGATGTTTTGGATTTTGAATTCCCTCTTGTGGAAATTGAGGACGACGTGGCCGCATTGGAACTTTTTCATGGCCCTACCCTGGCCTTTAAGGATGTCGGGGCAAGATTTATGGCCAGATGTCTTGGCTATTTTTCATCTGAAAACACCAAAGATGTAACCGTATTGGTTGCTACTTCCGGAGATACCGGAGGCGCAGTAGCGAATGGCTTTCTCGGAGTGGATGGAGTAAAGGTTGTTATACTATATCCTAGCGGAAAGGTGAGCGATATTCAGGAGAAACAGTTGACCACTTTGGGCAAGAACATTACTGCCCTGGAAGTTGAAGGTACATTTGACGACTGCCAAAACATGGTAAAAACAGCTTTCCTGGACGAAGAGTTGATCCAAAACATGCAATTGACCTCTGCGAATAGTATCAATGTGGCCAGATGGCTCCCACAAATGTTTTATTTCCTGTTCGCATATAAAGAGATGAAGTCCAAGGGCAAGGATATTATATTTTCTGTCCCTAGTGGCAATTTCGGAAATATCTGTGCTGGTATTATGGCTCAAACACTGGGAATGCCCTGCAAACATTTTATTGCCTCAACGAACGTCAATGACGTTGTTCCTCGTTATATGGATACAGGAGAATATGACCCAAAAGCTTCCATCGCCACTATTTCCAATGCTATGGATGTTGGTGATCCCAGTAATTTTATCAGGATAAGGCATTTGTACAAAGACAATTTTGATGAGCTTTCCAAGAATATATCCTCTTATTCCTTTACAGATAATGAGACAAAAGAAGCCATGTTAAAATTATACAACGACTTTACCTATGTGGCCGATCCCCACGGTGCCGTTGGTTATTTGGGCTTAAAGAAGTACCAGGAAACCCATCCGGATACCTATGGCATTTTCTTAGAAACTGCTCACCCTGTCAAGTTTTTAGATGTAGTGGAGGACACTATTCGTGAAAACATCGATTTACCAGAAAGTATTGTAAAAGTAATGGGGAAAAAGAAAAAGTCGATCAAAATCTCCCAATATAGCGAGCTGAAGGGCTATCTATTGGGTAAATAAACAGCTTTATCTCAGTTGAATATTTTTTTGCACTTGGCCAATGCCGAGGCTATTACTTGGTGCATATCATAGTACTTATACTCGGCCAGCCTTCCTCCAAAAATAATATTGTCCTTTTCGGACAAGGTCTTATACTTGGAGTAAATTTCATTGTTCCTTAAATCATTTATGGGATAATAAGGCTCTTTATTACCGGACCATTCCGTAGGGTATTCTTTGGTTATAACTGTCTTTTCCTGTGTTCCAAATTCAAAATGCTTATGCTCTAGGATACGGGTATATGGAATGTCTGAAGCTGTATAATTTACAACGGCATTGCCCTGGTAATTTTCCATATCCAGGATTTCATGCTTAAAGTCCAAACTCCTATATTCCAGCTTACCATACCGGTAGTCATAATACTCATCGATCTTACCGGTGAACACTAGCTGATCAGCCGTTTCTATCAATTCGGTTTTATCTTTAAAAAAATCGACCTCTAAACGTGTTTCTATTCCATCCAACAAACCATCGATCAACTTATTGTAACCCCCAATGGGAATTCCTTGGTATTTATCATTGAAATAATTATTGTCGAACGTATATCGCAACGGCAACCTTTTTATGATAAAAGCCGGCAGTTCGGTGGCCTTCCTTCCCCACTGTTTCTCCGTATAGCCTTTGATCAATTTTTCATAGATATCCTTACCGACCAGCGAAAGAGCCTGTTCTTCCAAATTCTTTGGATTTTTAACCCCTACTTCCCTTACTTGTTCTGCAATTACTGCCTTGGCTTCCTCTGGCGTCTTTACCTTCCACAACTGATAGAAAGTGTTCATATTGAAGGGCAAATTGTAAAGCTCGCCTTTATAATTGGCTACGGGCGAATTGGTATACCTATTAAACTCTACAAAACTATTTACATAATCCCAAATTGCCCTGTCATTGGTATGAAAAATGTGCGCCCCGTACTTATGAACATTTATACCTTCCACCTCCTCGCAAAAAACATTGCCCCCAAGATGTGAACGCTTATCAATTACCAAACACTTTTTCCCCTTCTTTTTGGCTTCATGGGCAAACACGGCACCAAATAGTCCAGCTCCTACAATCAGGTAATCGTATTTCATTTTAGGTTTATTAGTGCTTATTGTAATTTATAAAAAGTAAAACTAATGTATATTATAACGTTTATGAATTGAATTTAAAAAAAAAATCCCCTTTGCCATAACATGGTTATATTTGCAGTGCTTAATGAACCGACCCAAAATGGCCAATTTATATTATATCTCCCGAAATTACAAAGCAACCAACAGTGCGGCCTCCAAGCCGAAAACAGATTGTGAGCGGATCTTGGACACCATAGGTTTCCAAAATTTAGGCTTTAAACAAACTACTTTTTCCAGTTCTGCCATTGGTGCTGTAGTAAGTTTTTTTGGTATAACCAAGGGCGTTATTCGTTTGCCAAAAAATTCCACCTTGGCCATACAATACCCTCTTAGCAAATATTACAAATACATCACTACCATAGCCGGAATAAAAAAATGTAAAATCGTGTTGATCATTCATGATGTTAAATACCTCATGGGAAAAAACAAGGATATTGCCCGGGAAATGAAAAAATTCTCATGTGCCGATGTAATCATTGTACATAACGACAACATGAAAAAATGGTTCGAGCAACAAGGGGCCACCGCAAAATTGATACCCTTGTACATGTTCGATTATTTGGAAGACAATAGCAGCTATACAGCTCCTGAACTTTCTAAAAATGGATTATTCGATGTAGTTTTCGCCGGTGGCTTGGGAATGGCCAAAAGTGCCTTTATCTATAAATTGGATGCCTTAAAAAATAACAGCTTTCATTTGAAGCTATACGGTAGCGGTTTTATTAAAGGTGATGTGGACCAGGCCAATTCCATCATAAGTTTTGAAGGCATGTTTTCTCCGGATGAAGTTGCAAAACACATAAGAGGTTCCTTTGGCCTGGTATGGAACGGAAATTCCATAGACGAATGTGCCGGGCATTTTGGGCAGTATCTTTTATATAACAACCCCCACAAGACATCTCTTTATTTACTCTGTGGCCTTCCTATAATTATATGGGATAAGGCGGCCATTGCCGCCGTCATTAAAGAACGCCAATTAGGTATTTGTATATCCTCCTTGGAGGAATTGGATGGGAAATTAAAAAACCTGTCCAATGAAAACTACCAAAATATGGTAAAAAATGTAGCTGAAGTTAGGGAACAAATAATTTCAGGTGGATTTTTAAAAGAGGCTATGGGCAAGGCACTTCTAGCACTTTCATAGCCCCTATATCCACCAATTTAATCCAGTGCTGGTAATTTAAAGTGGTCCAACGGACTGGTTTGTTTCATCACTGCCTCTATGGCTTCCGTGGTCCTAGGAGCCATCCCCGATAAATTAACAGGGCCATTTTTAGTGATAAGAATATCGTCTTCGATCCTAACTGCTATTCCCCACCACTTCTTATCGCAATCGCTCCCTTCCGGTATATAAATTCCAGGTTCCACCGTAATCACCGTATTTTCCTTAAAGGGCTGATAGGTACCCTTATCATGAACATCTAGACCTAAATAATGGGAGGTGCCGTGCGGAAAATATTTTCTGGCCTCCTCAGGACTTCCAATTATTCCCAGCTTCATCAAACCCTTGGCAACAACTTCACTGGCAGCCTGCCCAGGAGCCTGAAAAGAAGCTCCCAATACACTGGCCTTTATTCCCGCCTCTTGGGCATTGTAAACAATATCGTAAATCTGTTTTTGTTCCTTTGAAAATTTGCCATTCGCCGGAATGGTACGGGTTACATCGGCAGTATAACCATGATATTCAGCTCCTAAATCCATCAAAACCAGATCATTCCCCACCTTAGGTTTATTATTCTCTATATAATGCAGAATACAACCGTTATTGCCTCCACCCACTATTGAAGGATAGCCCTCATATTCGGCACCGTACTTCTTATAGACAAACTCATGCACCCCTTGAATTTCCATTTCGGACATATTGGGGTGCATGGCCTTCATAACCTCCATTTGACCAATCGCGGAAATCTCCACGGCCTTCTTAAGAAGTACCAGCTCTTCCTCGGTCTTAATTTCCCTTAAGGTGTTCATTATTTCCTCAAGCATGGCACTGTTGAGGTTATTGGATTTCAATTGCAGGGCCACTTTTTCCTTGATTTCAGTCCGGGACCTATCATCTGTAGCCTCCACAAAATCGACGAGTAATTTATCCGATTTTAATTCCTGGTAATAATTTAAATACCTCCCCAAGGTTTGGGCCACATTGGCACTATTTTCCAATTCCGTTGACTTGATCATGCTATAAAGCTGTTGCTTAGTGGCATCGTAATCTGAAGGATAATTGGCTTTTTCCTTAAATGTCCTTATCAAATCAAATAAATCAGCGGGGTCATTGGTATCCCTAAAATCATTATTGAAATCGAAAAACAGTACATTTTCAAACTTGGGAAAACTAATATCAGCGTTTAAAAATTCTTCCGCATTAAAGGCACGTTCAAACCCCAATTGCCCTTTAACACCCTCTACTCCCAAACGTTTTCCATTCCATTGTTCGGCCTTTTCATCCCTTTTCTGGGCATAGAGCACCTCATCATAATTGTTCCCGGCTTTATCCTTTTGCATTTCAGAAAATATGAGCAAAAGGGCATTGGGCTCTTTATACCCGGTTAAATAATAAAAATCCGGATCTTGATGGTATATATAATCCACGTCGTTTGCCCTATTCCTTACAGCTGCAGCAAAAAATACCGCAACACTATTTGGAGGCATTGCCTTACGCACTTCCTGACGCCTTCCCTTATGAAAATCCGCGCTTAAAAAATCGTTGGGCACTTCCTGGGCCTGAAGCCAAGACGTTAAAAAAAGAAATAAAGAAATCACAATTAAATTCCTCATAGTCATCATTAAATTAATGCTTAAAAATAATCAATTATAATACCTTATCGATCAATAATTGGCCTGAAATACGGAAAAGCATACCGACCAACCCCATAAGGGACAAAAAATAATCACTGCCCGGTTTGAAGAGGGGAACATCCCTGCTCCCACAAATTATTAAAGTAGGAACCCAAATTAACATCAATTTGTGCAAAACAAAAAGTATATAGATTCTCCCTTCGATTAATTTTCGATATTTTTACGCCTCAAATTATTCAAATGAAAAACACCGCATTGACAAAAACCCATGAGGCATTGGGTGCCAAAATGGTACCTTTTGCAGGATATAATATGCCTGTTTCCTATGAAGGAGTTAATATAGAACATGAAACGGTCCGCAAAGGCGTGGGCGTCTTTGATGTATCCCATATGGGCGAGTTCTTGGTAGGAGGTCCCAATGCATTGGACCTCATACAAAAAGTAACTTCCAATGATGCTTCCAAATTAACCATTGGCAAGGCACAATACAGTTGTTTACCTAACGAAACAGGTGGTATTGTGGACGACCTAATAGTCTATAAAATTAAAGAAGAACAATATCTTTTGGTTGTAAACGCCTCAAATATTGATAAAGACTGGGAACACCTTAGTAAATACAATAAGGATTTTGGTGCAGATCTGCGCAATATATCCGACGGGTATTCCCTTCTTGCCATTCAGGGCCCCAAAGCCGTGGAAGCCATGCAGCCGTTGACCTCAATAGACTTAAACGCTATAAAGTTCTATTCCTTTGAAGTAGCGGATTTTGGAGGTATAGAACATGTAATAATCTCAGCCACAGGTTATACAGGTTCTGGAGGTTTTGAAATATATTGCAAGAATGAAGAAGTACAACAGATTTGGGACAAGGTTTTTGAAGCCGGTGCCAAATACAACATAAAACCTATTGGACTTGCTGCCAGGGATACTTTGCGTTTGGAAATGGGCTACTGTTTGTACGGTAATGACATCAATGATTCTACTTCGCCACTGGAAGCAGGCTTAGGATGGATTACAAAGTTCAGCAAGGATTTTGTAAATAGCGAAGCCTTAGTCAAACAAAAAGAAGAAGGTGTTACCAAAAAACTGGTAGCCTTTGAGCTGGATGAGAAGGGGATTCCAAGGCACGATTACGATATTGTTGATGCAACAGGAAATAAAATAGGGATTGTAACCTCGGGCACCATGTCGCCTTCCATGGGGAAAGGTATTGGTCTGGGCTATGTGCCCACAGCAGCATCCCAAATTGGCGGTAAAATCTATATTCAAATTAGGAAAAATGCAGTTCCTGCTACCATTGTTAAACTCCCTTTTTATAAGGTCTAACAGATGTAGCGATTGAGTTTTGCAAAAGGAGGTGATAGAATGAACAAAATACTCATTTTAGGAGCAAGCGGTTTTATAGGTAATGCCATTTACAAGGAATTACATTCCTATTTTGACACCTATGGTACTTATTACTCCGCAAGAAGGAGCTTTGAGAACAATCAACAGTTCTTCCGATATGATCTGGAGGAGGATGACGTACATGATATTTTGAACAAAGTAAAACCCGATTTAATAATTTCTGCCCTAAGGGGAAATTTTCAAGCGCAGGTAATGGCCCACCAACATATGGTGGAATACATCCAAAACAGGGATTGCAAATTGTATTTTATATCCTCTGCCAACGTCTTTGATGCCTATAGCAAATACCCTTCCTATGAAAATGACAAGACTTTGTCCGAAAGCATCTATGGCCGACTGAAAATTAAAATAGAAAATATGCTGCTGAGGATACCTGTTTCCAAAATGGCTATTCTTAGAGTGCCCATGGTTTTTGGCATAAATTCACCGAGAATTAAAGAAATAAAAAATGCCCTGACCAATAAAGAACCTATTGAAGTATTCCCCAATTTGATCATCAACGTCACCAACGATGATAAACTAACACAGCAAATACATTACCTTATAAACCACAATAAGTCCGGAACTTTTCATTTGGGAAGTGTAGACCTAATACACCATGAAGATTTTATAAAGGAAATCGTAAGCCGTTTGGGCAACTACCAGCCTATTTACAAACGTGTATTTACCACCAATGAGGACCGTTATTTGGCGGTGCTACCAAAAACGAACCAGCTTCCAAAGAATTTATTATTTAACTATCAGGAGATAATAGACCATCATATCTTTAGTGAATAAGCCGCGTGGAATTGTACTGTTTTAATTAACTTTATAAAAAATAGCGACATGAAAAAATTATCTGAATCAGAAATAGAAAAGCGATTGGAGGAATTGGACGGTTGGGATTATGTGGATGGTGCCATTGAAACCTCTTTTGAATTTAAGAATTTCAAGGATGCGTTCTCTGTAATGACCAGAATCGCCTTTGAATGTGAATCCCAAAATCATCACCCGGATTGGAGCAATGTCTACAATTCCCTTAATATAAGGCTTTCCACCCATGATGCGGAGGGAGTTACTGAAAGGGATTTTAAGTTGGCGCAGAGTATTGAGGAAATTATTGTAAGTCAGTAGACTTAACACTTGCGCCAGCAGTAAAAATTATTAAATTTGTTCCAAATTATTATAATAAAACTAAGAAATGGGAAGAGCTTTTGAGTTTAGAAAAGCACGTAAAATGAAAAGGTGGTCCGCTATGTCAAAGGCCTTTACCAGAATAGGCAAAGACATTGTTATGGCAGTAAAAGAGGGAGGGCCAGACCCTAGCTCCAATGCGCGATTAAGGGCCGTTATCCAAAACGCCAAGGCGGTAAACATGCCCAAAGACAATGTGGAAAGAGCCATTAAACGGGCATCTGACAAAAGCTTGGGCGACTTCAAGGAAGTTCTTTTTGAGGGATACGCACCTCATGGCATTGCCATTTTAGTAGAAACAGCCACGGACAACAACACTAGGACCGTAGCCAATGTTAGAAGTTATTTCAATAAATGCAACGGTAGCTTGGGAACCTCGGGTTCTGTTGAGTTTATGTTCGACCATACCTGTAACTTTAGGATTCCTGCAGAGGGTATAGACCCAGAGGAATTGGAATTGGAAATGATCGATTTTGGGGCGGAAGAAGTTTTTGCGGATGAGGACGGTATATTGATCTATGCTCCCTTTGAGAGTTTCGGGGCCATTCAGAAAGAATTGGAGAACAGGGGCATCGAAATCCTATCTTCAGGTTTCGAGCGTATTCCTCAGGTCACTAAAGCCCTTAGCGAGGAAGAAGCGGCCGATGTAGAAAAACTCTTGGAGAAAATAGAAGAGGATGATGATGTGCAGAACGTATACCATACTATGGAAGAATAATCGCTGAAACACCTTAGAACACTCGGAAATCCCCTAATTTACATAGAGGATTTATTTTTTATAATCCTTTATAATTGTTTATATTTGATTCAATTCCGAACAAATAACGAACAAATGAATTTTAACTATTATCTCTCCCATTATGTTAAGAAGAATGGAACACAGATGGTCAGACTTAAAATGGAGACTTCTAAAAAAGATGTTCAGTATTTGGATTCCGGAATATCAATCCAAAAAAACCAATGGGATGACAGGAAGAAAAAAGTAAAAAGACATCCTATTGAAGAAAAACTAAATGCCCACCTCCAATCTTTTATGGTTTCTGTTCAACAACTCTACTATAGTAATAAGGGAGTATCGGCCAAGCGATTGCATTTTTTATATAAAAACAACAAAAAATATGATTCCAGTTCCTTTTTGGACTTCTACCAACAAATTGTTGATGAAGCTAAGCTAAAAGGAAAGATACGCACCGCAAACACACAACAGAAGTATATAGAAAAACTAAAAAAATTCTCAAGCCACGTTTCATTCTCCGACCTTTCGGTCCAATTTGCAAAAGATTACGAAAAATGGATGCTTGAAAAAGGAAATAAAATAAATACCGTAGCCTCAAATTTCAAGTCAATGTATGCAGTTTTAAACAAGGCAAGAAAAATGAGCATAATAAAAGAGAATCCTATACGTGGCTATACAATAGTGACAGAAAACGTGCAGAAAGATTCTTTGACATTTGAGGAAATAACCAAACTATCAGAATTGGAGATTCCTACTAGATTCAAGGGAATGATAAAAGCTAGGGATATGTTCCTCTTCTCCTTCTATACAGCTGGAATGAGATTCTCCGATATTTGCAAGCTTCAATGGACAAATATTCTAGGAAATGAAATTGTTTATACCATGGGAAAGTCTAGAACAAGAGCCGGAGCAAAAAGAACACTGCCATTAACTCCCAAGGCTATTGCTATTCTAGAACGATATAAAGGCAAAAACAATACCTATATCTTTCCTCCGCTTTATGGTATGGACGCAAAAGATGGGGGAAAAATCGAGTATAAACTATTTATTGCAAATAATGCCATAAACCGATCTTTACGTAACGCTTGCAAAAAAGCCAAAATAGAAAAATGGGTCAATATGCATATGGCAAAGCACTCATTTGCCGACTTTGCAGTAAAAAACGATACGGGTCTATTAATGATTTCTAAACTTTTGGGACATACCAAATTGTCTACTACCCAGCATTACCTAAAAGACTTTTATCACAAAGAAGAGGCTGAAGAAATGAATAGGTTATTCGGTTAATATGAAATAGTTAATTTATCGTAATATAATACCCATTATTGACTTTAATGGATATTTCTCCCTTTCGCAATTTTAGGTTTATAATTTCAATGTCCTCCCTAGGATAGAAATACTTTTTGCCCACTTTAAAAAAATCGACCAATCCTTGATCTCTTAATGACTGCATTATCTGTCCATTGTAGGAAATACCCAGCCGCTCACAAAATGCCTTTCCTGTAAGATTCAATGGCTCTATATGTACGCTTGCGGTTTTCACTACCTACTTCTTCCTTTTTTTCTTCGCCTTCTCCAGAGCGGACCATCCAATTCATTTCTATAACTATTGATAGGTTCCGGTCCTAGGATATCTTTTTCAGAAAGTCCCAAATCGTCCTTTGGTTGGCCAACAATTTCCCCTGCCCCTCCGATAGTACTTTTTGATTGTTCCGGATTTTCTCCTGCCCCTTCTTTATCACTGTTAATTCCTCTAAAATCTCTTTGTTCTGCTGAATTAGTTTGGAGAACAATTGCACGGTCTCTGTCTTGTTCATAATCGATGTGTTTGATGATGGCGTTCCATGAATAGCCCCTGCCCAGGGTACTGCCCTTGTATATAGTTCCCTCGTAGTCAAATGAGATTCCACTCACCCTGCCCGTTGTGCTGCTTACGTTGAACCTTGGACGGACGTTTTGGATATGTAGTTTTTCGATAAAACCTTGGGTATCCTCTGATCTATGGATGGCATGTTTTACTTTCTCTAGCAGGATGTAACGTATAGGAGCATTGCCGGTACGCAATGCTTTTTCAATTTCCTGTTGGCTTATTGGAGATTCCTTTTTGACAATGGTCCCGTCCAATTGGGTGAGTTTATAATCAACTTCCAATTTTCGCAATATTTTTTTGCTACGGAACAGGTCTTTGGCATCGCTTACCACCTTACCAGAGTAACCGACCCGATTGGCAATGATATGGATGTGCCGGTGTTTTTGGTCATGGTGCCTATATATGATATATTGGTTGTCGTCGAAGCCCATTTCTTTCAGGTAATCATGGCCCAGTTTGGCGAATTCCTTATCCGAAAGCTTATCCTGATAGGGCAGGTTCAGGGAAACATGGAGCACCGCTTTTCCCAAATTTGGCCGTAATGCCCGGACCGTATTAAAAGTATTGGTATTTTGTATTGTTGAACCTAGGCCAATATTGGCATCGATGATGTGTGCGCTCCCCTGCCCTACCTTTTGGTCGTTATAGGCCAGCACCCCATAGAAATCCTTTCCCTTGATGATCTTAGCTATCATGGTTGACGATTTTTAAGGTCAAAGCGTTCAACAACTTTCTAAGTGCTATCAATTCATTTTGTAATTGTCTTGGATAGTGGTTGCCTGAGTGGACTTTTTTGGTGAGTTGGTTGATATTGTTCCCAACTCGGCTCAATTCTATAAATAGCCTTCTATCTTCTGTAGAAACTTTTTTTCTTGGTAGTACCACTCCCGTAGTTCTTCTCCTTACGTAATCGGCTACTGAAATTCCTAGACAATTTGCATTATCGGAAACCACGAGATATTCGTTTACACTATATCTTATGTTGATCTGCATTGCCCTTAACGATTCCAAATTCTTTTTTGGACGTGCCATAATTCTAGGGGTTTGGGGAGGGTCCCCGACAAGCTTGCGAACAAAGTGAGCAGTTTTTGTTAGCAAAAACATAGCTTGCTACGTGACCTCCGATTAACTTATAGCAAACCTAAGGGCAAGTGAAGAATTGGATTTTGAGTGCTGTACATAAAACAATGCACACCACTTTTAGGAACAAAGTAATACTTCCTGGTATTTCTCTTTAAGGGATTCTGCTGCCTGGGCAATTTGAAAAAACAGGGACCGATAATTTACGAGATAGGATAGCGCCCTTCTGTAGTTCATTTTTTTACTACCGTTGTCTTCATAGAAACGACAAGCATCTTTTGGGTGGATTTCATGAGGGGTCGACAGTCCGTTTAAGGTACGTTGGGCAAACTCAAAGCGTTGTACGGCCCTTCTGTTAATGGTATCCAAAGAAAGATTTTGAGGGTATTCAGGAACATCATAATACAACTCCTCCAAAATAACTATAAATGCTCGCCTTCTTGATAGTTTTGGCTTTGAAGGTTTTACACCAAGTTCAATTTCTATATCGGCAGTTATCTTTTTAGCCAACTTGACCTGTTCCAAGGTGTAAGTGTTCCCATTGACCTTTAGGTTAGGCTCCCTTTCAAGTTTATCCAAGTATGTAAGCAACTTTTTGGCATTCATTATCGCTTGGGGCCTTTTCGGTTTTGGTTCTTTATGGTTAGGGAGAGGGATTCTCTTAACGAAGTTTTCAGGATATCCATACGTAGGGACATTCCTAAAAGGTTACGCTGCATAAAACTTCCCATTAAATCGTAAGTAGCTATATTAAGAATGTTTTTGGACAACTTATGCCTTATTACCACGATCAAGAACAGCTTTTCATGGTCGTCCAGTTTAGTGGCTTGGGTATCTAGGTTTGAAGCAAATGATTCTACAAACTCTTTAGTTGAAATATCGTCGTCGCCTTTTATTTTCTCAAATTCCGTACTCTTAACTTCATTGATAAAATGTTGTATGGCAAATTTTCCAAATTCCCACTTTCTGTATGTTGTTGTGGGGTCGACCAATTCCATTTCCACAAAATCAACAAGCTCATCATTATCAAGCATGTTTTCAAACCCTAATTCTTTAGTTTGAATGGCGGAAAGTTCTTGTACTACTTCATCCGAAAAATTGTTTATCAAATGAAAAGCAAACTGCTTGGCCATGTCCACCATGGGCAAGTTTTTTTCTTCTATTACTTTTAGGAAAGTATCTTTTTGAGCTTCTTCAAGATTGCTCTGATGAATAAGATAAACGAATAAGTTACTAATACCATCGATTATAGCTGTTGAACTTTTGCTATTTCTAGACAAAGAAAAATCAATTATCTCTATCGTGTTTTTATTCATGATTTAATTAAACTTAATAAATTTGTAAAAACCCTCTAGTGTAATACCTGTTGCCTTGCGAGGCCTCATGGCTCTGGCTTTAGGGTTTTGCTTTTTTAAATTCGAAAATAACCGTTTTAATCCTGATGGAAACCATACTTTGCCAACTCTTTCAATAAAGATTCATAATGCTTTTCCGGAAAGTTCCTCCGTTCGTTCAAAAAATGTCGTAGGGTGTCCCTGGGCATTTCACAGTTGTCCTCCAATTTCCTGATGGAAAGTGCATCCCGTTCCAGGAGCCAATTCCGTAGGGGAGTATATTTATAATCCATAATGTTATAGATTTTTTAAATTATCACAAATGTACTTAAAAGCGTACAAATATAAAAATATAGTTTGATCAAAATAAAGGGCTTAAAAAAGCCCTTCATCGGCGAAGGAATAATACCCCTCCCTGGTGATTATGATGCTGTCAAGAGTTGTTATGTCCAGCAACTTAGAGGCATCCCTCAACTTGTTGGAGATTTGCTTATCGGCTTCCGAGGGATTTAGATTTCCTGACGGATGATTGTGGACCAAAAGGAGACTGTTGGTCTTGATAAGGATTGCTTGTCGCAGTACATCCTTTGTCGAAATGAGACAACCATTATCGGTCCCGGATGTCAGATGGTGTACATTCACCACTTGATTTTTACGGTTCAAATGTATGACCTTCACTTCTTCGTGATCGTCCATTATATCGTCAAAGAAGGGATAAATGAACTCCCACACGGAACTTGAGGATGTTATTTGAAAAGTGGGCAGTTCAGTTCTCCTGTAAATCGCCGTCAATTCTCCAACGAAATCTTTAAAGGTTGCAATTCGAATGTCTTTCATAATAGTAAGTTTTTAAGATTATGAAGCGAAAACAATCAACAGGAGCGCAGCGGTGGGGACAGGTCCATGTGGAGATTTTAAAAAATTGCGGTGGGCTCCCCCGACAGGAGGGATACCCCATTTTTTCAAATACTACATTGACAGGGCAGATGCGGCTTGATTAAATTGCGGCATAAGTATGAAAAATGAATTTTTAGGCTGGCACCTGCCATTATAAATAAGAAACTCCCAAATCATTTCGGAAGGGTTCGATCCCCTTTTTAAATGAACCCCGTTGAATCGGTATAGAAATAATTGTAACCATAAAAAGTTGATGCTAGGAACGATTCCGCCCATAGGCGACCCCTTACTCCTGAAAAATTGCGCAACTGCGGAATCCCAATGTTCATGTTACACGCTAGCTCGAACCGATGTCCTTTTTTTGCATATATCCAATGGATACCCTGTCTAGTAGAGGGTCAAAATGGGTTGTCTTTTAAATGGAAAAAATGATAAGAATAAAAAAAAAAGAGATAAAGTTTCCTAAATGGAAATGGTGGCAAGTAAGTTTGGGATTGGGAATAATTTACATATTTACCAATGTAGATCCGATAGAACTATTACAAGTAGCAAAAGAACTGCTGAAAGTTTGGCCAGAAGGTTAATGTGCTACGGTTTCATTTGCAGATTGGCGAACAGACAGAGTTCCTTTATCTCGTCGACCGTTCTTCTTCCGGCATTCTTGGTGCCCAAAAGTTCCTTCATCGAGAGCTTGGCCAAGTCCTGGGTCGTTCCTTTCAATAGGTCGATCTGGTCCATTGCTTTCAATACGTTCAATGCCCGGGTGGACAACGGCAATTGGCAGATCTTGGTGTTCTTGTCAACGTTGACAAATTTGGATATCGAGCTGACCTCCTCTTCCATTTCCTTATAGAGGAGGGGAACTTGTTTCTTGAATTTTCTTATGGTGGACAGGGCTTCCAAAAATTCATAGTAAGTGATCACATTCCTTTTCAATACATACTTTTATGGTTGGTATCTTGTGTAACGTCAGCCAAATGTGAACTACTTAGAGCTTGAAGTTAAGATAGAGGTTTAATATTTATATTAACCTTTAAATTATACCAGTAATGGCAAAAAAGAAAAGTGCAAGTGCTTTAATCAGTGACTTGAAACGCAAAACTAGAAAAGCGTACAGTTCAGAAGAAAAAATCAGAATCATTATCGAGGGAGTGCGGGGAGAAATGTCATTAGTAAAGTTTGCTTGAGTGAACCGGTCAATACTGTTGGACAGTGAACCCTTCAACCTTCTCGACCATGAAATTTTTTTTTCTTTCAGTAGCCAGACAGTTTTATCTAAATTTTTGATGATATGATGACAATGTCCAAAACAGCCCAAAATCATTGGGCTCAAAGCATCATCGATTTGTCATCACCGCATCATTCTTCAATAGATCAAAGACTTGTTCCATCATCATTATTTTTTTTGATGACAAAACGATGACAAAACGATGACATTTCGATGACGGCTTCAGCTACCATAAATATTGACCTCGAAACCTTCTGTCATCGTATCATCAAAATGCCTAGCCGAAATAAAGTAAAACCATTTTTTCTTCAATAGTAACCAATAGAATAGTTTTACGATTTTTTATAATGATTTCTATGAGGTTTGGAATAAGTTGTCCCAAAAATGGTTCGTTTTTCAAACATTTTAAAAATACCTCTTTAATACAGCTTAGTGCTTCTTGAATCTTTAGTTAAAATGGTGGTTCTGAAATTGAATTTAAACTTCTAATTATTCTGAGAAATAAATTGGTCTTGACGGTCAATTAGTTTTCTTAGAATTTTCCCATTTTTCAACAATCGGCTTCAAAATATCGTCCTCAACTCCCCAAACTTTCCCTTCTTTTGCTAGTGGCATAAATTCATCGATGTAACGTTGACTTAGTGCTTCAGAGTCGCCATATTGTTCACGTAGTTTATCCAGTTTTTTATGAAGGTCCTTTTGGATTTCTGAATAAGCTGGATCATCGTAATAATTATGTTGCTCCAATGAATCCTTCTTTCTGTCTATTAATTCCCAATAATCAAGATCAAAATAGTAATGTATGAGTTTATAATCCTTGGTAATAGCTGCATAGTGCCTATTTACATTATGTTCGGACGGATGTTCGTAATAATGATAATAGACCGCTTCCCGCTCCCAATTATCTAAATCCCCAGTAAGAACGGGCACCAGACTTTTACCTTGCATATCTGAGGGTTGGTCCACACCGGCCACATCCAAAAATGTCTGTGCAAAATCTAGATTTTGAACCAGTTCATCAGAAGTAATTCCAGCCTTTACTCTATTTGGCCAAGATACTAACAGTGGTGTTTTTAGACTTTCATCATATACAAATCTTTTATCGAACCACCCATGCTCACCCAAATAGAATCCTTGATCTGAAGTGTAAACTATGATAGTATTTTCCATTAGTTCATTCGCTTCTAAATAGTCAAGTACCCGGCCTACGTTTTCATCTACTGATTTTATTGTCCCAAGATAGTCCTGCATGTACCTTTGATAGCGCCATTTAGCAATATCTTTTTCTGTCATAGTTGGATATTGCTTGATGAATTTGGCAGCAACGGCTTCATAAGAGGCGTCAAAATTCGCCTTTTGCTTAGAATCCATTCGCTCTACCGCCATTTCAAATCTTCGTTTGTCAAAACCTATTTCCTCTTTTAAACCCAGTTGATCCATCACTTCAGGATATAATTTACTATCGGCTGCCCAGCCCATATTTCCATCAATTTTCATTTGCGCAACTTTCGCTGCAGGCATTCCTTCATGATCATCGAACAAGGTAGCGGGTTCTGGAAAAGTTTTATTAGTGAATTCTTCCATGTGCCGTTCTGCCATCAGCCATGAGCGATGAGGTGCTTTGTGGAGGTACATCAACATAAAAGGTTTTTCCTTTTCACGTTCCTTATCTAGCCAATCAAGTGTCATGTCGGTAACAATATCCGTTACATAGCCTTGCACTTGAATCTCACCTTCATTTTTAGTGATAAAATCTGGATTATAATAGGATCCCTGTCCTGGTAAAATCTTGAATTGGTCAAATCCCTTTGGGTTGTTGCCAAAATGCAACTTTCCGAACATAGCGGTTTGATAGCCTGATTTTTGCAACAATTGTGGAAAAGTGACATTGGTCGTATCAAAAGGTGATACATTGTCCACTTTACCATTGATGTGAGAATGTTTGCCCGTTAAGATTGTTGCCCTTGACGGTGCGCAGATAGAGTTAGTAACGCTTGCATTGGTGAACAACATCCCCATTTTGGCAATTTTATCAATATTAGGGGTCTGTATCAAGCTATTATCATATGCCGAAATAGCTTGGTAGGCGTGATCATCGGACATGATGAATACAATGTTCGGGCGATTGGGTTTTTGTTCTTCTTGTGAATTACACCCCATAATCGTTAACATAATAATGATAATGTTTAATGATGTTAGTATTTTCTTCATGGAATTATAGTTTGATAATGTTATTTTTGCATATCCGTTTAGCTTCCAGTGGCTGTAATGGCTGCTACTATTAGCCTATCGAATATTCTTTCCCCGAAATATCTTCTGTTGAGCTTGTGTATGAACTCGTTAAGGTATAACTGAAGGTATTTCCGTTTTATCTTGTGAAACTTCTGTAGGTCTATTTTAGCATTTCCAATGGCAATATGCACCCACCTCAAGGTTTCCTTGGTCGTTTCTTTGTTTGATTTTTCGGTCATATGAATACTTACATAATCGGCTATATTGATATATGAGGTGCTTTTGTCCGAGAACACGATCGCCTTTTCACCATCGATAGCTTTTTTCAATATCCGGTCGGTATCACCGGCCTTATGGTTCTCAAGTACCTTTGCCTTGAAATAGCGGCATTGACGATCTATTCTTCCAGTATCCACATCCTCGAGAACGGTACTCTCGGCCATTACCATTACATTGGTCTTTGTTTTGCTTCCCCGACCGGCCTTCTGCAAGTTCTGTTCCACTTTCGAAGCTTCGACCGAGAAGTATCCCTCGTCCGCCTCGATCATTCCCTCAAGTGTGTAACGGTCGTCCCTTTGGCCCATCGCCTCCCTGATCTTGTGCACCATCGCCCAAACCGGTTCATAACGTTTCAGACCTAGCTGTCGCCGGATTTCCTTACTCGAAAAACCCTTTTTTGTTGCCGTCATGAGACAGATCGTTTTGTACCAGATCATAAACGATAGATTCGAGTTTTCCATTATCGTGCCACTTCTGAGCGTTAGCCGTGCTTCACAGTTTTTGCACTGGTAGGCCCATTTGCTCTTTAACCAATAATGCCCGGAACCACCACATCTATTGCAGGTAACACCTTCTTTGTCCCGCTGTTCCTTATAATGTAAACGACAGCTCTCTTCGTCGGTAAAATGAACTGCAAATGAAAAAATATCCATAAATTGACCTATTATTTTCTACAAAAATAGGAATTATTCCATAATTATGGAATAATTACGGATATGCAATGTTATTTTTATGGTTTTAGCCTAAACAATGTTTATTTAAATTTATACGAAATCTCAGTCGGCAAATACCCTATTCGCTGTGCATTTACCAAAATGGTCTGTCCCTTTTTTAAGGGTATTGTACCTCCGGAATATACTTTCCAAGGTTTTGGGACCTGAACGGTTTTTTTTGCATCTCTAAGATAATGGGATTTAAAATCCCAACTTTTTATCTTACGAGTTATAATGGTATCGGAAATGGCTCCATCAAAAACTCGATAACCAAGAGAAACTCCTTCTGTGGTGGTTAATGTGACTCCGTTTTCAAGATGCTTTATTTTTGGTGCTTCCGTTTTTGGGGGTACTCCTTTTTCCTTCCACCAAGTTTTATTTACAAGCTCTCTTTCTGAAATTGCACCCATGTCCCCCACCTCTTCCAACCAGGCAAAAAGCACTTTTTTCATTTCCTCCTTTTTTAACTGAAATAGTTGATCCTCTGCTAGATTATGGACTTCATCTGGATCTTTTGCAGTATAGTAAAATTCTTCTTGAGGCTTTGGAGAGGCAAACCAATCCAATAAGTAAGCGTTGGTTATTTTCCCTTCATCCTTAAGATCAGCAATTTCCTGCATGCTGGCCATCCCTTTTCTGTAGGCCAAATCCTGATATTTCGGTAATTCAGGATGAAAGTTATAAACATACCTGTAAACACCATCCGAGACAGAGCGAACCCTGTCGTATAAATTGGCCATACGATCACGAGCGGCAAAAACGTATTTATTTTTATCCAACGAAGCTTTTGTTCCCAAAAATGCTTTTCCCTGTAAATATTCAGGTGGAGTTATACCCGCAATTGAAAGCATACTTGGAGCAAAGTCAATAGAACTGATCAAATCATTGTTTACGGTACCTCTATGTTCCGCTTTTGGATACTTCACAATAAAAGGAATATGGGTGCCACGTTCAAGGACCTCTCTTTTTGTCCATGCCAAATTACCTCCATGATCGCTATAAAATATGACATAACTATTGTCATAGATACCATCTTTCTTTAATTGGGCTATAATCTCACCAACATCCGAATCCATTTGCTCAATTCTTGTATAAAGAGCTGCCATATCATACCTCATTTTTGGTGTATCCTCATAGAACATGGGTAAATCCATATCCGATGGTTCATAATAAAGGGAGTCAGGAAGGTTTATTATAAAAGATTCGTGTGATACGGCCACATTAAAAATACTGAAGAAGGGCTGATCTGTTTCTCTGTTTTGATAAGTAGCACCAATACTACTTTCATCCCATACGGTTACAGGCTCCTCAAATTGATAGTCTTCTTTTGCATTATTGGTAGTGTAATACCCGGCTTTTCTAAGATATTCGGGAAAAGCCTTTACTTCGGAGGGAAGTATCGCCGAATAGGCGGTAAGCCCTTCAGGGAATAACTGTGGATTACCTTGAGTACGCATGTGCATAGTACCAATAGATATCTGGTTCATACCTGTTATTATTGATGAACGGCTTGGTGCGCATACCCCAGCGGTTGTATATACTTTGGTGTAACGAACCCCTTCACTGGCCAATAGGTCAATATTCGGAGTTTTTATTTTAGCATCACCGTAGGAACCAATTATTGGTGAAATGTCCTCACAAACTATCCAAACGATATTAGGCTTGGATTGTGCCTTAAGACTTAAGAATGCAAAAAGAATAAAAATATAAGGGATACATGTTTTCTTGTACTTGGATTTCATGTGCGTCAATTATATAAAAGTTGTCTGTGTTTTATAGTAAGAGACAATAGCTTTTGTTTTATAGACACGATTGGAAAAAAGATTTAAGAAAATAAATGTAAGACGATAGCAGTATTCATAATAAATTATTTTAAGATACATATCAAAACTTTGTCAATTTTTAATGGTTTGAATAGTTTTAAAATTATTAATTTACCAAAAAAATAATATATTTGATACCGTACTGATAATATTATTGCATGAATAATATGTAATTAATAATCTTAAGTAACTTTAGATTAATTATTGAATTAGTGTTCTAATTAATTAACTAACTAAAATGAAAAAGTCCGAACAAACCAATTCTGACAAGAGTGTTTCTGAACAAAAAATTTGGAACAATCTTAGAAATGGAGATGTAGAAGCTCTAGGTGAGTTATATGACTTGTTCGTGGACTGTTTATTCTCGATAGGAATTCAGGTTGTCAATGATAGAAGCGTAGTTCAGGACCAACTTCACGAACTATTCCTTGATCTTTATAAATATCATGAAAAACTCTCAGCGGTTGAAAATGTGCCAGGTTATTTGATTACATCATTTAAAAGAAAACTTTACAAACAGAACAACTTTAAGGTAACATATCTTAAACAAAATTGGGAGGAGAATTTAGAGGAAGTTTCTCCTGATTTGAAAATCACCAGATCTCAAGAAGAAATTCTAATACAAGAGGAAAATACAAAAGAGCGTTCCAATTTTTTAAAAGGGCAGCTTTCCAATTTGACGGAGCATCAACGGCATATTTTAAAAATGAAATTTACAGAAGAAAAGTCCTATGAGGAAATTGCGGTTATTATGAGTTTATCCGTTGCATCTGCTAGAACCTTATTATACCGTACCGTAAAAACTCTTCGAAAAGCAGCACTCTCCATATTTTTTTAATTTTTTTCTATTTCCGTGTCTATACAATAAGTATTTGTTACTCTTATTTGTAGATAGGCATGTTACATCCTGATTTTAATGGGAATAAGCCTTAACAATATAATATGGATTCCAATACGAACAGACCACTATCCGATGATGAAAGAAGAGCGTTACGTAATCGCTTGATGAAGTCGGCTATCAATTTTGATAAACAAAGAAGGATAAAAAACACCTATTTAATTTTAGCTGCTGCCGCAAGTTTCGCTCTTATATTCGGACTTTTTCAGTTTTCATTCCAGCAAAAAGAACAGTCATTACAAAATTTTGTTAGTGATTCGCCTGCTGTGGATATTAATAGTAGTGATAAAGTAACTATAGTACTAGGGGAAGGTGAGAATATTGTGATTGATGAGAGTAGTACGGTTGAATATTCTTCTAATGGTAGTAACGTAAAAATGGGAAAGGGCAAGAGTTATGATCAAAATGCGCTTATAGATAAAAAACCAATATTCAATACAATACTAGTGCCTTATGGTAAACGTACGGATGTAATGCTATCTGATGGTACCCATGTATGGATCAATTCTGGCTCAAGGCTAGTTTATCCTGCAATTTTCAAGGGAAAAAACAGAGAGGTCTATCTTGAGGGAGAGGCAATTTTCGAGGTAACGCATAATGCCGATAAACCGTTTAAAGTTTTATCCGAAAATCAAGAAATAGAAGTTCTGGGAACCGTTTTTAATGTTTCCAACTATCCGGAAGATGAACAGATGACTACGGTATTAAAAAGCGGTAGTATAAAGCTTATTTATAACAATGATGAATCAAAATCCTTTAAGATTACTCCTGGTACATTATCCAGTTACAATAACAAGACTTCGGAAATTAAAAAGAGTAAAGTAAATGTTGATGATTATTTTGGTTGGCGTGAAGGCTATCTAAGTTTAAAACAACAGCCATTGGATTATATAGCTTCCAGATTATCAAGATATTATAATGTAGAAATAATGATTTTTGACGAAAAATTATCAAAAGAAACGTTCTCTGGAAAACTCGATTTAAAAGAAGATATCCATAAGGTTATAGACATAATTAGTGAGACTACCCAAATGAAAATAATTAAGGATAAAGATAATATTATACTAACTAACTAATAAAACTAAATGCCTATGAAATAATAGAATAAAAAAACCAGCAAGTGCGCCAACACTTACTGGCTATAAAAATAGAATTTGAACTTGCAACAAAAACAATAATTAACTAATTGAACCACAAAATTATGAATAATTACTTAAGGTGTGCACCTTATTCGGTAAATATTACCATAAGACATATTATAAACAATGAACTTGCAACAAAAAAACGGACAATCAGTTAAGCCGCTTTT